>Ga0070738_10003730_pt1 | contig 19393 bp, 19 predicted proteins | sample Coa_R2_2_FD_66446 | JGI IMG/M metagenome (GOLD analysis project Ga0070738, IMG submission 66446) | Surface soil microbial communities from Centralia Pennsylvania, which are recovering from an underground coalmine fire - Coalmine... | ecosystem: Environmental > Terrestrial > Soil > Unclassified ... | reverse complement strand
AGGGCGAAGTCCCGAACCCGACGAAGCAGCCGCCCCGCAATACGCGGTGTGCCGCGCGAGCGGCGGGCGATCTCCGCCGCTCCCTCTTTGGTCAGCACAACGTTCAGCAACCTTGCTGCGCGGGATAAAATCATTTCCAGTTCGGCCGGCGTGTAAAATACCAGACGGAGCGGAATGCCGAACCGCTCCCGCAAGGGTGTGGCGAGCAAACCCGCCCGGGTGGTGGCCCCGATCAGCGTGAACGGGGGCAGGTCGATGCGTATGCTCCGCGCGCCGGGCCCTTCGCCGATAATCAGATCGAGCTGAAAATCCTCCATTGCCGGATAAAGCACTTCTTCAATGGCGGGCTGCAGCCGGTGAATTTCGTCGATGAAAAGCACATCGCGCGGCTGCAGATTGGTGAGAATCGCGGCGAGATCCCCGGCACGCTGCAGCACCGGCCCGGATGTCGCGCGAAAGCCGACTCCCAGTTCACGGGCAATAATTTGGGCAAGTGTGGTCTTGCCGAGGCCGGGCGGCCCGTGCAGCAGAACGTGGTCAAGCGCTTCATTGCGGGCGCGGGCGGCCGCAATGAACACTGAAAGATTTTCCCGGATCGTTTGCTGGCCGACGAACTCTGCCAGGCTTTGCGGGCGAAGGCTTGCTTCCGCCGCATCGGTCTCGCTCAGCCCGGGGGAGACGGCACGCATGGCCTCGGAGCTTGTGCTCATTTGCGCATCTCCTTGGGGGCAAGTTCACGCAGGCAAGCGCGGATCGCGTCTTCTAAGGGCGCCTCCGGGCCAAGACGCTGCAAGACCTCGCGGAGCACCGGCGCGGCCTCGCCACGTCGATAGCCGAGATTGACCAGCACGGACACGGCGTCCTCTTCCAGCTTGCTAAAGGCCGGAGAGGGGGCCAAAGCCGATTCACCCCCGGCGGGGATCTCCAATGCCTCTGCCCGGTTTTTCAGCTCACTCACGAGTCGTGTCGCAAGTCGTGCGCCGACGCCTTGCGCACGGGTCAATGCCTTCGCATCCCCCCCGCCGATCGCAACGGCGAGCTCGCGCGGAGAGAAGGCCGAGAGAATATGCAACGCAAGCCGTGCGCCGACCCCCTGCACCGCAGTCAGCATTCGGAACCATTCCCGTTCTGCAGCATCGAGAAAACCATAAAGGGCGATGGCGTCCTCACGCACCTGCGTTTCTATTAAAACCTGCGCAAACGCCGGCGGGCGCGGCAACGCAGCCAGTGTCCGGGTTGATGCGAACACCAAATACCCAACCCCGCCCACGTCAATAACGCAGCGATCCGCTTCCAGCGTATCCACCCGCCCGGTCAGTTTGGCGATCATCCCGAGCGCCTGCTCATTGGCCGGCGGAGAGAGCCATCCATGCGCGGCGGGTGCTCCGGTGATGCGCATGACAAATGGCAACTGCCAGCGCGTCCGCCGCATCGGCGCGTTTTATAGCCGTTCCCGGCAACAAGCGTTGCACCATCATCTGCACTTGCGATTTTTCCGCCCCTCCGGTTCCAACCACCGTTTGCTTGACGGTCTTGGCAGCATATTCGCTTACCGGCAGCCCTGCCAACGCGGGAACCAAAAGCGCAATCGCGCGCGCATAACCCAGTTTTAAGGTGGCGGCACCATTGCGGTTCACATAGGTTTCCTCAAGCGCCGCTTCGTTCGGACTGTAGCGAAGGATCAGCGCGCCCAAAGCATCGTGCAGGGTTTTTAGACGATCCGGCACCGAGAGCGAAGGATTGGTCGCGATCACGCCATCGCCGATATGGCTGAGCCGCGAGCCCTCAACGTCGATAATCCCCCAGCCCGTAACGCGTAGACCGGGGTCAAGCCCCAGCACCCGGACCATCTTCGGGCTCACGCGGAAAGCTTTTGCAAAAGCGCTTCGGAAATTTCAAAATTGGCATAGACGTTTTGGACGTCGTCATTTTCCTCCAATGCTTCCAGTAATTTCATCACAACCGGCGCGGTGGTTTCATCCAGGGTAACAGTGCTCAGCGGGCGCCATTCCAGCTGTGCACTTTCGGGGGCGCCGAAGCGGCTTTCCAAGGCGTCGCGCACGGCAAAAAAATCTTCCACGGAAGTCGTTACTTCGTGGCCGTCCGGCGTGGTTTCCACGTTTTCGGCTCCGGCTTCGATTGCCGCCTCCAGCATGGCATCCGCGGTGGCGCTTTTGGCCGAATAGCGAATAACGCCGAGTCTTTGGAAGAGAAAAGCAACCGAGTTCGTTTCCCCGAGCGTGCCGCCGTGCTTGGCGAAGGCCGACCGAATTTCACCGGCCGTGCGGTTGCGGTTATCGGTCAGCGCTTCGACGATAATGGCCACCCCGGAAGGGCCGTAGCCTTCGTAGCGCACTTCGGCGTAATCGTCGCTGCCTGCCTCGCCGGTTGCTTTCTTGATGGCGCGATCGATCGTATCTTTGGGCATGTTGGCTTGGCGCGCCGCCGCGACGGCTGCCCGCAATCTTGGATTCGCGGCGGGGTCCGGCAACCCGCTGCGCGCCGCCACCGTAATTTCACGTATTAGTTTCGCAAATTGACGAGCGCGCCGCGCATCCTGCGCGCCCTTCCGATGCATAATATTCTTGAATTGGGAATGCCCGGCCATCGCCGTCTCTCACATCTTCGTGTTCGTGATGGGCGCTTCTAGCAGCAGAGCCCGGAAGCGCCAACCGTATGGGGCCAAACCCTAGCCGCCTAATGCGGCAAAGCGGACGGCTTCTTCGGCTGCGCGGAACAGAGCGCGGGCTTTTTGGCGCGTTTCTTCATATTCGGCCTCGGGGCGCGAATCCGCAACCACGCCGCAGCCGGCCTGCACATGCATCATACCATCCTTGATGACCGCCATGCGTAATCCGATGCAGGTGTCCATCGTGCCGTTGGACGCAAAGTAGCCGATACAGCCCGCATAAATGCCGCGCTTTGTCGGCTCCAGCTCTTCGATAATTTCCATTGCTCGAACTTTGGGCGCCCCGGTCAGCGTGCCGGCCGGAAAGCCGGCAATCAACGCATCCACCGCATCGAGCCCCGCCCGGAGTTTGCCTTGCACATCAGACATGATGTGCATGACATGGCTAAAGCGTTCGATTGCGAAGCTTTCGGTCACACGCACGCTGCCCAGCTCGGCGACGCGGCCCACGTCATTGCGGCCGAGATCGAGCAGCATCAAATGCTCCGCCCGTTCTTTCGGATCCGCCAGAAGCTCCTGCTCAAGCCGAATGTCTTCCTCGTGCGTGGCGCCGCGCGGACGTGTTCCGGCGAGCGGGCGGATCGTCACGATCCCGTTTCGCACCCGCACCAGAATTTCCGGGCTGCTACCGGCCACCGAGAAATTCCCGAAATCCAGATAGAACAGGAAAGGTGCGGGGTTGATCCGTCGCAACGCCCGGTAAAGCGCAAACGGGGGCAGCGCGAAGGGGGCGGAAAAGCGCTGGCTGATGACGATCTGGAACGCATCGCCGGCGAAGATGTATTCCTTTGCCCGTTCCACAGCCTGCAGGAATTCCTCCTTGGTGAAATTAGACGAAGGAGGGGGCATCGGCGGCAGCTCCACCGGCGGCGCCGCGCGCGGCAAGGGGCGGTTCAGAGCCGCTTGCGCTTGGTCCAAAAGCGCTTCGGCTTCGGCATAGGCGCGTTCGGCCGAAACCCCGGGGCGGGGAAAGGTCGGCGCAACCAGGGTCAGCTCGTCGTTGACGTTGTCGAAAATCGCAAAAAGGGTCGGCCGCACCAGAATGGCTTCCGGCAAACCCAAGTCATCGCGGTTTTTCGCGGGAAGCCGTTCCATCAGCCGCACCATGTCGTAGCCCAAATACCCCACCAACCCGCCGGCCATGGGCGGCAAGCTTTCCGGCACTTCTACCCGGGTTTCGGCGATCAGCGCGCGCAGGCTTGCCAGCGCGGGTCTCGGGTCTGCCACGAACGCATGCGGCGCAGAGCGGGCGTGGCGATTGATCTCGGCCACACCGTTGCGGCACCGCCAAATGAGATCCGGTTCCATTCCGATAATGGAATAACGACCGCGCGCGGCGCCGCCCTCGACGCTTTCCAGAAGAAAACTGTTGGGGCGGCCCTGCGCAAGCTTCAGAAAGGCCGCAACCGGGGTTTCCAGATCCGCCACCCCTCGGCGCCAAAGCAAACTGCCCCGCTCGGCCTCATAGGCCGCACGGAAAGCAGCAAAGCCCGGAGCGACGGAAACGTTCATGGTTGCATTACTCTGCGAAGAGACGTCATCGGGTTAAGGCTGGGCGATGGTTTCCAGCAGTTTTTCATTCACACGGGGCTTTGCGGCCTCGCGCAGCCCTATGACATAAACCGAATCGAGGTCGTTGGCGATCTGCCGCGTGAGTTGATCGCGCATGCGGCCATAGCCTACCGGATCGGCCTTGGGATCGGGCTGTTGAATCTCCATCAATTGCGCCACGACGAAGGAGTCCTCTGTCTCCACCATGGTGGCCTCGCCGCGCTTCATGCTGAAGAGCAACATGGAGAGCTGCATGGGCACGCCGGGAGTGGGCACGCCGCGGGCGGCCGGGGGCAACACGTGCGTTTCCAACCCCGCCGCCTTTGCTGCTTCCGAAAGCGGCTTGCCGTCCTTTACGGCGGCATAAAGCTTTGCCGCGGCGGTTTCCTGCTCGTGGCGCATCGCGTCTTGCTTGTAGGCCTGCTCCACTTCTGCCCTTACCTCGGCGAACGGCTTTTCCGCCGGCGGGGTGATGCTCTCGACCACCAGGGCATAGTAGGAAGACGCTTGCGAGGCCCCACTTTGCCCGCCGCTTGCCGGCACCTCGACCAATCTCGGCGGGTCGCCGGGCTTGGTTTGGAAGGCCGCCTCCACCACCGCTTTGCGGAGCTCCTCGGGACCGGGGATCGGCGCCGGCACACCTTGCGGGGTTATGCCTTGCGCATCCAGCGTGCCGGTTACGGCGACCAGCCCCAGATCTCCCGGAAGCTCCTCCAATTTCGCTCCACCAGCCAGCAGATCCTCAACTTTATTGGCGCGATCATAAATAACATCGGCCGCTTTCTGCAGTGCCACTTGCTGGCGAAGCTCGTTTTTCACTTCGGCCAGCGTGCGCTTGCCGCCCGGGTGGATGGCGGTAACCCGCACCAGGTAATAGCCCAGATCGGTTTTGATGGGCGCGGATATCACATTGAGCGGTGCTTTGAAGACCTCGTCCGCAAGCTGAGGCACCGGAATTTCCGCGCGGCTCGCGTTATCCAGTTGCACGGCGTTGCCGTCCGGTGTCTTGGCAGCTTTTTCGATCGTTGCCCAGTCCGCCCCTGCGCGCCATTGCTCGGCCAAGGCTTTGGCGCGTGCTTCGTTCGGGGCGAGCACGATTTGCACCGAACGTTTTTCCGGAACATCGAATTCCGCCTTGCGGCTCTCATAGGCGGCGGCGATTTCCTCCTCGCTCACGGGGAGCGTCTTGGCAATGGCTTCCGGGGTCAAAATCACCGCCTTGATCCGCCGGTATTCGGGCCTGCCGAACTTTTCCGGATGATTTGCCCAGTAACGGGTAAGCTCGGCTTCGGTCGGCGAAGGAGGGGCAGGGGCGGCAGCGAAAGGGAAGGTCACGGCCATTGCCACGCGCTTTTCGTTCCGAAAGGCATAAACGGCATGCACCAGGAGATCCGGCGCCACGGCGCCGGTATGGATTGCGCTGAGCAATTGTTCTTGAGCAAGGTCGCTTCGCATCAACCCCAAAAATCGCTCCTCGGAGAGATTGGCGGAACTCAACAGCCGTTCCAAAGCGATGCGATCAAGCGTTCCATCGGACTTGCGCAGTCCGGGTATGGCCAAGACGGCTGCGCGCACGGCTTCATCCGGCGTTTGCAGTCCGAGGTCAGCGACTTTCTTGGCGATCACCGTTTGCGTAATCAACCGTTGCAAGGCTTGCTCGGCGAGCTGTTGGCGAATCGCCGGCGTCGGCTCTTCGTTCGGCCGGGCGCGGCGGAATTGCGCCAGCTCCTGCTGATAAGCCTCTTGCACCAGCGGCAGCTGCAGCTTTTCCCCGGCCACCGAGGCCACGGCCGTGTCGGTGCCGATGACGCGGATCATATCGCCCACGCCCCAAGCCGCGAAGGCAACCACCAAAATCAGAAACAGAGCCCGGACAACCCAGGTATTCAGCGCGGCGCGTAAGCTGGAAATCATGCATAAAGGTCCACGGTTCACGCCCTGTTCTCCGCCGATCGCGGAGCCGGGCTCTCGATGCTGCTTCTATACTATGGAAAAATCCACGCCAACTGGCAGCAGGGTGGAACGCCAGCCCCTGCTCGACTACCGGCCTGCATTTGTCTCGCGCCGCAGACTGGGTTACCACGCTTCTTATGCCTGTATCGCTGTTTCTGTTGGGTGTGGCGAATTTCGCCCGCCGGCATGCTGTTCTTGTGGTCGTGGGTGTTTTGCTCTTGGCAGGGGTCATGGGGTGGTATTCATTCCATTCCCTGGGTCTCAACAGCGATGTGGATACGCTGTTTTCCGAGAGCCTCCCATGGCGCCAACGCCAGATTGCTTTTAGCCAGGCTTTTCCGCAATTCACCGATCTTTTGGTCGGCGTGATCGAAGCCGAAATCCCCGAGGAAGCGGATGCCACCGCCGCCGCCCTGGCCGATCTCCTCGCGCAGGATAAAGCCCATTTCATCAGCGTCAGAAGACCCGACGCAATACCGTTCTTTGACCGCGAGGGAATGCTTTTTCTGAGCAAGAAAGAACTCGAAGATTTGCTCAATCGGGTCATTGATGCGCAGCCTTTTCTTGGCCAGCTTGCTCCGGATCCCACCGCACGCGGCCTGTTCGGGGCGCTCGGCCTGCTTGGTGTCGGCGTAGAACGCGGCGAAGTGGATCTCGGCCCTTATCTCCCTTCTCTTCGCGCCTTTGAGAAAAGCCTCGCTGCCGCGCGGAGAGGCGTCTATCAGCCGCTTTCCTGGCAAAAGCTGATCGGGGGTTCGGCAGGAGACGTTGCGGGAAAATATCGTTTCGTTCTGGTGCAGCCCAAGATGAATTACGGCGCGCTGGAGCCCGGAGCGGAAGCAACGCGTGCCATGCGCCGCGCAGCAAGCACGCTGGAATTCATCCGCTCTGGGGCGGCAAAACTCCGCATCACCGGTTCGGTTGCGCTCTCGGATGAAGAATTTGCCACCGTGGCCCACGGCATGCTGACCGGAACGCTTGCCAGTCTTGCGCTGATTACACTTTGGCTGTTTTTAGCGGTCGGCTCTTGGCGGCTCATTGTGCCGATCTTGCTGACTTTGCTTGTGGGTTTTGCTTTCACGAGCGCATTTGCCGCCGCCGCTGTGGGCACGCTTAATCTGATCTCGCTTGCGTTCGCAATTTTGTTTGTCGGAATTGCGGTGGATTTCGCAATTCAGTTCAGTGTCCGATTCCGCGAGATGCTTTATGCCTTAGGCGATGTCTCCGCTGCATTGGCGGAAACCGCCCGGCGAGTCGGTGTGCAGATTTTGCTTGCGGCGGTCACGGCCGCGGCCGGATTTTACGCTTTTGTTCCAACAAAGTTTCGCGGTGTTGCGGAACTCGGCCTTATCGCGGGCAGCGGCATGCTGATTGCCTTTGTTTGCACAATTGGCTTCTTGCCGGCAGCGCTGGCTTTGTTCCGCCCGCCCGGAGAAACCGCAGAAGTTGCGTTGCCCTTCGGTGCTCATGCAGATCGGCTTCTGCAGCGCTGGCGTTTGGCGGTGATCGCGGTGTTCATTGCAGTCGGGCTTTCCGGAGCGGCGATGGTTCCTCATCTGGTTTTCGATGCCGATCCTCTGCACACAAAAGATCCGAACACCGAGGCCATGCGCACGCTTTATGATCTGCTCGATAACCCGCTGACAAACCCCTACAGCGTGGAAAGCCTGGAACCCTCCTTGCACCAAGCCGAAGCACTGGCCGAACGTTTGCGGAAATTGCCGCTGGTTGACACCGTGCTGACGCTGGGAAGTTTCGTTCCGGAAGATCAAACGGAAAAGCTCGAGATGATCGCCGATGCAGAGAACATTCTCGCCCCGACCCTGGCCGCGCAGGACTCGCCCGCCCCCTTGGATGCAGCGCAAATCCGCATGGCGATGGATACCGCGCTGGCATCGCTTGATCCTGCCGCCCGAAAGCTCGAGCCCGAACATCCCTTGGTGCGCATTGCTGCCGATTTGCATGCGCTGAAGGGCGCATCCGATGCGAGCTTGCTCGCGCTTAATCGGGCATTGACGCTGTTTTTACCCGATGAGCTGCAACGGTTGCGCACTGCGCTTCAAGCAAAAAAAGTGACGCTGAAAGATCTGCCCGAAGAAATAACACGCGATTGGCTGCTTCCGGACGGGCGCGCGCGGATCCAAGTGCTCGGCACGCCTGCCACCCGCAGCAGTGCTGGCATGCGTGCATTGGTCGATTCGGTACGAAAGATCATACCGGAAGCAGGCGGATCTGCCGGGATTATTATCGATACCTCTGATACCATCCTCAGCGCGTTCCGCTCAGCCGTGATCGGGGCATTGCTTGCCATCGGCGTGATCTTGCTGCTGGTTTTGCGGCGGATTGTCGATGCGGCGCTGGTCATGGTCCCGCTCTTGCTTTCGGCGCTGCTCACGGCACTGATTGCCGTGTTGCTTCCTTTGCCGCTCAATTTCGCCAATATCATCGCGCTTCCCTTGCTTCTGGGTGTCGGCGTTTCCTTCAACGTTTACTTCGTGATGAACTGGCGCGCGGGAGCAACTCGCTTCCTTGGTTCGGCGACCGCACGGGCGGTGCTGTTTTCGGCTTTCACCACCGGCACGGCCTTCGGCTCCCTTGCGCTTTCCGCGCATCCCGGCACGGCCAGCATGGGCGAGCTTCTGCTGCTGAGCCTTGGCGCCACACTGATCACCACGCTTGTCTTCATGCCTGCGCTCTTAAGCGGCCTTCACCCTGCCGAGGGAGGAAAGCGTTAACACGAATGCGTTTTCCTATGCGCTCCTGAGCAAGGAGCGGCCCCTGTGTGTACCACGCGTGTTTTTGCCATTTGCGCAACCTTTGCGGCGATTGCCCTCTTCCTTCCCGCTTGGCCTTCACGCGCGCAGAGAGAGCCGCCGCTGCCGGCCGATTGCCCCGCCGAGCCCGCCGGGCCGGATACGTTTTCCCTCGGTCTTTTTTTCGGGCTGCCGGGCATCTTGGGCTTGCCCGGAAGCGGTGGGGCCATCGGCGCGTTGAATCTTGATCATCTTCCGGCGGAAGGGACGCTTTGCACACCTGCCGAACCCGCGCTGCCGAGCGACATTCTGCACGGGGATCCGGCAAAGAATTTGCTCGGCAACGAGAGCGGGGAAGATATCCTTTCCGGCCCGCCGGCGCGGGATCTGCTGCACGGCGATTAAGCCTCGCCGGCCGTTGCTTTTCAAAATTTCAGTGTTCGGACATGTAAAAAGGATAGACACTGTTGCACCAACGTGCCATTCTAACGCCGAGTGTCACGTTGCTGGCGAGGAGGCTAGGTGATGTCCAAGCCCAGCACCGGGCGGATGCGCCGGATGGTTTTATGCTCCGCCTTTCTGATCGGGACGGCGGGCGGGATTTCGCTGCACGTTCAAGCTCAGGAACAGACTCAGGAAAACGTACCGCCTCCGCGGGTCGGCAATGTGTGGGAGGGGCTATCGCACCAGCCCACCGAGAGCGAAGTGGAAGGCGCTCTTCAACAACAAGGCCTCGAGCTGCCGCCCAACCAGCAACGCCGGCTGAACACCGAGGTTGAGGATCTCGCAAAGCAATTGCTTCAACAAGAGCAGACGGATCCCGCGATTGCCGGCCAGATGAAAAAGTATGAGGAAAATAAACAATAGGAGTCCCGCCCCGCAAGTTTCGCAAAGGCGGGATTCCCCACTCCATCCTGTTAACGCTTTAACGCTTGAACCGCAGGGCCCAGGCGCGCAGCGCAACCAGAAACGTCTTTAAAAGCGAACGCGTCGGTTCGTCCGCAAGTCTGCCTTCCGTATCAAATCGGGCAGGGGCGTCGGCGATAAAAATCTCCGGCTGGTTCATCACATAGGCGTTGAGAAACACGAATATCTGACGCAAATGATACTGCGCCCGTGCGGTGCCGAGCCTGCCGGGACTGGCGCCCATGAGCGCGATGGGCTTGCCCGAGAACGGCTGTTCCGGCGGGCGCGAAATCCAATCGATCGCATTTTTTAACACACCGGGCACGGAATAATTGTATTCCGGGGTAGCAATCAATACGGCATCGGCCGCGCGGATTTTTTCCCGAAGCGCTTCCACCGCAGGCGGGAACCCGGAAGCAAGCCGCAGGTCTTCATTATAAAGCGGTACTTCGGCAATGCTTGCTTGCTCAATACGTAAGCCTTCGGGGGCCAGTTCTTCCGCGGCGCGCAGCGCGGCCGCGTTGTAAGAGCCGCGTCGGAGGCTGCCGCAGATGCCGAGAACCGAAACCGCTTCCCCTCCGCTCATAGCGATTGCACCACGGCTTGAAGTTCCCGGCGCACTTCTTCGGCCAAATCTCTAAGACGCGGATTGTTAATCGCCTGCATGGAGGCCACCGGATCGATGGCTGCCACCTCGCTTTTCCCCGGTTCCAGCTCTTGCACGATAACATTGCAGGGCAGCATGGTCCCAACCTTGTCTTCCAGCGTCAATGCGCGATGCGCAAGCTTGGGGTTGCAAGCGCCGAGAATGCGATAGGGGCGAAATTCCACCCCGATTTTCTGCTTGAGCGTCTCTTTTACGTCGATTTCCGAAACCAAGCCGAACCCTCGCTCCTTAAGCGCCGCGAGCGTGCGCGCAATCGCGGTATCGAACGGAACATCGAGAGTTTTGGCGAAATAATAGCTCATCTTCTCCTCCATCCAGGGTGCGGACAATCCGGCCCGCGCGTTATGCGTAATGTAAGAAGGGCAAGGTGGAAGGTCGATGCCCGAGCCGCGGCAAAGGACCGATGCGGAAAAAGGGGGGCGGGGAAGCTTTCCCCGCCCGAGAGAGATTCATCTCCGCCCTTGAAAGGGAGGCAACAAACGGAGGAGACGGAACCCGGCACGACGAAATCCGGCTTCCAAAGCAAGAGTATCGGGCGCAGGTTTACGAAGTCTTGCAAACGAGAAGCTTTTTTCGTCAGAATCTCTCTAACCAAGAAAATTTGTTCAGAGAGTGGGAAATGCTGAAACCGCCACCCCGCGTCGGACCCCTGGTCGGGCTGAAAGTTTTGGAGCTCGGCCACTATATTGCCGGCCCTTTTTGTACTCGGCTGCTTGCGGATCTCGGCGCGGAGGTCATCAAGGTGGAACCGCCGGGCGGGGATCCGATTCGTGGCTGGGGAGCCCACAAGCACGGGCATTCCGTCTGGTTCAGCCTGCACGGCCGCAACAAGCTTTCGGTGGAGCTTGATCTCAAACGCGAAACTGCCGTGGCTGAAAAGCTCGCCGCGCGCGCCGATGTTTTGGTTGAAAACTTCCGCCCCGGCCAGCTGGAAAAGCTTGGGCTTGGGCCGTCTCGGCTCCATGCGCTGAACCCGAGGCTCATCATTGCGCGCATCTCGGGTTACGGTCAGGACGGCCCGTACCGCGACAAACCCTCGTTCGGCGCGATCGGCGAGGCGATGGGCGGGTTACGGCATCTTACGGGTTATCCCGGACGCACAGACCTGCCGCCGCCCCGGTGCGGCATTTCCATCGCCGACGATCTTGCGGGCCTCTACGGAGCGCTGGGCGTGCTGGCCGCCGTCTATCAACGCGATCTGGCCGGCGGCGGGCGGGGGCGGGTAATCGACGTTAATCTCGTCGATTCCGTGTTCAGCCTGATGGAAGGTATGCTTGCCGAATATGCCCTCGACGGCCGCATTCGTCAGCCGACGGGTGCCGGAATCCCGACAGCTGCCCCCAGCAACACCTATTTGTGTGCCGACGGCAAATGGCTTTGCATTGCCGGCAATTCCGACCCGATCTTCCGCCGCTTGATGGCGGCGATCGGCAAGGCGGAGCTCGCCGAGGACCCGCGCTTTGCCACCAATGCCGGGCGTTGCGCGCATGTCGAGGAACTGGATCGGATCATCGGTGCCTGGTGCAGCGGGAAAACCGCAAAGGAAGCGGAAGAGATTTTGAGCTTAGCCGATGTGCCCGCTTCCCGGCTTTATGATATCGCCGATTGCGTGGCGGACCCGCATTTCCGCGCCCGTTACTCTGTGCTGGAGGTGGAAGATCCGCTGATCGGCCGCACGCTGCACCCCGGCCCGGCCATCCGATTCGACGGCGATCCGCCGGAAACGGTAATAAGCTGGCCCGGGCCGGCGGTTGGCGCCCACAATGAATATGTGCGCAAAGTTCTGCTTGGCGAAGGCTAGGCATGCGTTCGTGCATCCTGCTTGGCCTGTTGCTGCTCGCGGGATGTGCAAGCCGCCCGAGCCAGGGCCCGGCAGGAACAAGTTGGCATGCCGGACGAATTGATTGCGTGCCCTTCGCGCGACATCTCACCCATGTCACGCTCGCAGGGAACAGCGCGGAATGGTGGGAAGAGGCGGAAGGGCTCTATCGGCAAACCCATACGCCGGAAGTGGGCAGTATCTTAGTGTTCCGCCGTACGCGCCGCCTTCCGGAGGGGCATGTCTCGGTGGTCTCGGCGGTCTTGTCCTCCCGCGAGATCCTGGTCTCGCATGCCAACTGGGCGCCCGGCATGGTCAGCCTGGATCAGCCCGTTATCGACGTATCCCCGCGAAATGACTGGACCTTGGTGCGCGTGTGGTGGCCTCCGGTCGGTCAAATGGGGGTTACGAAGTATCCGACTTACGGCTTTATTGTTCCGCCCCGACCACCTTCACACCAAGCCATTCTTGCCGAGGCTCCTCGCGCCGCCGTCGAATAGGCGGAAACGGCTCAACGCAGGAACGGCTTGACTTCGGCGCCATTTGGCCCAGATTCGAGGCTACCCGGAAGGTCGCGGTTCCACTCCTTGGTCCGGTATCGTCCCGGGATCGGAGGGATTATGGGTAGTTTCAGCATTTGGCATTGGTTGGTTGTGCTCATGGTCGTCCTGCTGCTTTTCGGCAGCGGGAAGGTGAGCAGTCTGATGGGCGATTTTGCCAAGGGTATCAAAGCGTTTAAGAAGAATCTGGCGGAAGAGCCGGATGCTTCGATGCAAGCATCGGTAGAGCAGCCGGCGGGGCATATCAGCGCACCGACTGCGGCGGCAAGCGCCAACAAGGCAGGCCAGAGCACAACAGCCCAGTCCGGATGAAGGCTTCGGGCCCTAGAGGTCGGTTCGCCAGAAGCGAAAGAAACGCTTCTTGTCGAACTGTGGCGATAAAAACACGCTCGGGAAAGAGTTTTCCACAACTTTTCTGAGCCGGGTTGATTGAGTGGCAGGCTCAGATACTGTATTTTGTGGTCAAACCAGGCGGAGGACCACGATATGGGGTGGACCGAAGAAACAGTCGCGCAATTGCGCGTACTTTGGGAAGAGGGACTTTCGACCGCCGAAATCGGCCGGAGATTGGGAATCTCGAAAAACGCGGTCATCGGCAAGGCGCATCGGCTGCAATTGGCCGCGCGCCCTTCGCCGATCCGGCGTGAAACGCAAGGTGAAGCGGCAGCAACGGCTTCCGAGCCGCGTCCGCGCCGCCGCAGGCAAGCCAAACCGCAGCCTTCGGCGGCGGGCGCCGAAGTTCCCGCTCGGCATGCGGCTGCCGGCCAATGGGCGGAGGTTTCAGGGTCGGAGGAAACGCGCGCGCGGCGGCCCGCCTCATCCGTGCCGGTCAAACCCGCGCCGTCAACGCGGTTTTCTTATCAGAGCACGCGCTCGCACGTTTGCTGTTGGCCGATCGGGGACCCTGGTAAGCCTGGATTTCGGTTTTGCAACGCCGAGGTGCTGCCCGGTAAGCCGTACTGCGCCGAGCACGCCGGGCTCGCCTATGTCCGGATGCGCGACCGACGGGAAGAAGCGGCCTAGGAGAGCGTTTCGGCAAAGCGCGCTGCCTGCAAAAGATTTGATTCGCCGGCGTTGCGAAGCGGCTGAGGGGCGCGTATTCTACCTGCGGCAATGGCGAGAGGGGATGCCAAGAGCTTCTCGCCACTGTCAAAGGGAGGGGCGCGCCGACAAAGGAGGAGCGTGCCCAACGGCAAGGGCGCACGCGGTGTAGAACCGTTCCGCCCATAACAGAAAGGCAGCCAGGCGATGCCGCAGGGCACCGTAAAGTGGTTTAATCCGACCAAAGGTTACGGATTCATTGCGCCGGACAACGGCGGCAAGGATATCTTTGTTCATATCAGTGCTGTTCAGCGAGCCGGCCTTCGCACATTGACCGAAGGTCAGAAGGTGGGCTTTGAAATTGAACAGCAACAAAACGGCCGCATGGCAGCAGTTAACCTTTCCAAGCTTGACTGAATAGAGACCGAAAAGCTCTATTCTGCGAACCCTCCCGGCATGGGGACGCGCGAGGGAAACGCCGCTTTTGTCTCAATGTCAGCCAGGTTTCTTGCCGCGAGGGTAAGGTTTATACCGGTCCGGGGAATTGCGCGGGGGGTTTTGCTCTACCTGCTCGCGCTCGCGCTGTTTTCCAGCATGGATGCCACCACCAAACGCTTGGCTGCCGCTTTGCCCCTACTGGAGGTCATGTGGGCGCGATTTACGTTTCACTTGCTTTGGGTGGCGCTCCTGTTTTGGCTTTCCGGCCGCCGGCTTTTGCTTTGGCCGCGAGCGCCCGGGTTGCAGGCGATCCGGAGCCTTACCTTGGCAGGGTCGAACTTATTTTTTGTGGCGGCGCTGACCCATGCGGCTCTGGCGCAGGTCACCGCGATCAACTTCGTCGCTCCGCTCTTGACGGTGATTCTCGCCGCGCTATGGCTTAAAGAACGGGTGGGGTTGACGCGCTGGTTGGCGGTTGTCATGGGCTTGGCTGGCGTTGCGATCGTGTTGCATCCCAGACCGGACAATATCCATGCTTCGGCGTTCTGGGCGCTGGGCTCGGCGACGGTTTATGCTTTCTATCATGTGTTTACCCGTAAACTTGCCGGCGTGGACACGCCGCTGACGACCATTTTCCACACCGGCCTGTGGGCGGCCCTTTTGGGCTCGGCGCTGGTGCCGCTGGTGTGGGTGCCGCCGCCGTTGTGGGCCTGGGCGCTCATGCTTTTGGTGGGCGCTTTGGGAGCGTTGAGCCATTTTCTTCTTGTGCTGGCCTACGAATGGGCGCCGGCAAGCATTTTGGCGCCGATCAGTTATGCCCAGTTGATCTGGGCAAGCTTGTTTGGTCTGACCCTGTTTGGCGAGTGGCCGGATCGTTATACAAGCGTCGGTGCCGCGGTTATCGCCGCAGCGGGTGTTTTTGCCTTATCGGCTCGCACGGGAAACAAACCTTCGGAGGTAAAAGGATAGTTCGATGCGCGGTGTGCTCTCTTCGCGCCCTTCTTCGTCGTCCGCTTCGTCCGAACCGCGCTTCGCGCTCGATCGAGAAGCGGTGCGCGCGGCTTATCGGCGTTGGGCAAAAATTTACGATGCGTCTTTCGGTGCCGTCTCTTCCCGCGCGCGAGAGGCAACGGTTGCGGAAATCAATCACCTTCCCGGGCGAAAGGTCCTGGAGGTGGGCGTCGGCACCGGGCTCTCGCTGCCTCTCTATGGGCCGGAAAAGCAGGTTACCGGGATCGATCTTTCCGCCGAAATGCTGGTAAAGGCGCGCGAGAAGGTGGCCCGGCTCGGCCTTTCGCAGGTAGAGGCGCTGCTGGAATTGGATGCGGAAGCCACCGGCTTGCCCGATGCCTCTTTCGATATCGCTGTGGCCATGTTTGTGGCCTCCGTGGTGCCGCATCCGCGCCGGTTGCTGATGGAGATGCGGCGCCTCACGAAGCCCGGCGGCTGGATTCTTTTTGTCAACCACTTCGCGGCCACGCGCGGGCCGCGTTGGTGGGTCGAGCGGGCTCTCGCTCCAGCTTCGCGTGCACTCGGCTGGCATCCAGATTTCGCGTTCACGGCCCTGTTGGATGAGAGTGCACTGGCGCGCGCGGAAATGCGGCCCTTACCGCCTTTTGGGTTGTTCACCCTGGTTCGGCTTCAAAACGCGACGGAAGCTACGCGAGGAGAAAAATTTTAAACCCCTTGATCAAGGGCCATATCTCGGCTAGTCCCAACCCGCCGATAGCCGGACGTGTCGAGTTCCAGCGAAAGCGTGTAGCTGTGATGGAGCGCGCTCGCCCGGTGCCACTATCCCGGGACCTTTGGCCGATGCACGTTCTTCTGCAGCGTATTGCAGCTTTGCCTGCTTTGTTCCTTTTTTGCGCGAGCTTCTTTCATCGCGCGCTGGCGCAAGCCCCCACCCCTTGGGAGGTGGGCATGCAACCAGGCTTCAGCCCGGTCAAGCGGGAGATCATCGCGCTTCACGACTTCGTGCTGGTGATTATCACCCTGATCTGCCTGCTCGTTGCCGGCCTCCTGATCTGGGTGCTGTATCGCTACAGTGCCAAGCGCAATCCGAACCCGACCCGCACAGCCCACAACACCGTTTTGGAAATCACCTGGACGGTTGTGCCGGTGTTGATCCTGGTGATCATCGCGATCCCGTCCTTTCGCTTGGTCTATTATGAGGATCGCACCCATGATCCGGATCTGACGCTGAAAGTCACCGCTCATCAATGGTACTGGGAATACGCTTATCCCGACCAAGGCGGACTGAATGTGGAAAGTCACCTCGTGCCCGATGATGCATTGAAGCCCGGTCAACCGCGCTTGCTCACCGTGGATCAGCCGATCGAATTGCCGGTGGGCAAAAACGTACGCATTCTGATCACCAGCTCCGACGTGATCCACAGCTTTTTGATCCCGAGTCTCGGCGTGCAGCGCTACGCCATTCCCGGCCGAGAGATTGAAACCTGGGTGCGCATTGATAAACCCGGAACCTATTACGGCGAATGCAACCAAATCTGCGGCATCGGTCACAGCCAGATGCCGATTGAGGTGAAGGGTGTTTCCACGCAAGAATTCGCGGGCTGGGTCAAGCAGATGAAAGCCCAGCAAAGCTCGCAAAACCGCGTTCCTGCCGAACCGGCCTCTGCGGCGCTTCCGCCCGCCATGAAGGTGACGGAGAACTGACGGAGAATTGGGTTGTTTCGTCTGCTAGAGGGGTATATGATTAATTGCTCACATAATGAGGGCGAGGGCTAAAGGAGAAGCGACGATGGCGGGTGCTTCACACGAACACGCGGTTGGTAGCCAAGGGTATGGTCATGAAAGTCATGCCCACGCAGAGCATGACCATACCCCGAGTTTCCTGGTGCGCTGGCTGTTCAGCACCAACCACAAGGATATCGGTACGCTCTACCTGTGTTTTGCCGCGGTAGGGGGTATCGTCGGGGCAGCGCTTTCGATGATTATGCGGGCGCAGCTGATGTTTCCCGGCCAGCATATCGTTTCCGACGGCCAGCACTGGAATGTGATCATCACCGCGCACGGCTTGTTGATGATCTTTTTCATGGTCATGCCGGCGTTGATCGGCGGCTTCGGGAACTGGTTCGTGCCGTTGATGATCGGTGCGCCGGATATGGCCTTCCCCCGACTGAACAATATTAGTTTCTGGCTTCTCGTTCCAGCCTTCGGGCTGATCATGGCCGGTCTCTTTCTTGGTGAGTCCGGCGTCGGGTGGACGCTTTATCCGCCGCTGTCCAATGCCACTTACGAACCCGGTATTGGGATGGATTTTACGCTCTTTGCGCTCCATCTGGCCGGCATTTCCTCGTTGCTCGGGGCCATCAATTTCATCACCACCATTTTCAATATGCGCGCTCCGGGCATGACGCTGCACAAAATGCCGCTGTTCGTCTGGTCTATGTTAGTGACGGCATTTTTGCTGCTGCTCAGCATTCCGGTGCTGGCGGGCGCGATCACCATGTTGATTACGGATAGGGATTTCGGCACCGCCTTTTTCCGGCCCGAGGGCGGCGGGGATCCGGTGCTTTTCCAACACCTCTTCTGGTTCTTCGGCCATCCCGAAGTTTATATTATGATTCTGCCGGCGTTCGGCATTATCAGTCACATCGTTTCCACTTTCAGCCGTAAGCCGGTGTTTGGCTATCTCGGCATGGCCTACGCCATGGTGGCCATTGGAACGGTGGGCTTCATTGTCTGGGCGCACCACATGTTTGTCTCCGGGATGAGCGTTGATACCCGCGCCTATTTCATGGCGGCAACGATGGTGATCGCGGTGCCCACGGGTATCAAAGTGTTTTCTTGGATCGCCACGATGTGGGGCGGGTCTATCGAGCTTAAGACTCCGATGCTCTGGGCCGTCGGTTTCATCGCGCTCTTTACCATCGGTGGTGTGACCGGCGTTGTGCTTTCCAATGCCAGTCTCGATCAGATTCTCCACAACACTTACTACGTGATTGCACACTTCCACTACGTGCTTTCACTTGGCGCTGTGTTCGGAATCTTTGCGGGGTTCTATTACTGGATCGGTAAAATGACGGGCCGGCCGTATCCGGAATTCTGGGGCAAGGTCCATTTCTGGGTCTCGTTCATCGGCGTGAATTTGACATTCTTCCCGATGCACTTCCTCGGGCTCGCCGGTATGCCCCGCCGCTATCCGGACTACCCCGATGCGTTCGCAGGCTGGAACTTCGTCTCCTCCATCGGGGCGTATATTTCCGGCTTTTCCGTGCTGATCTTTCTCTATGTCGTCTATCGCACGTTCACGGCGAAGGAGCGGGTGCCGGCGAATTACTGGGGCGAAGGTGCCACCACGTTGGAGTGGACCGTGAGCTCGCCGCCGCCGTTCCATGGCTTTGCCGAACTGCCGGTGGTTCGCTAACGGGGCATGAGCGAAGGAGCCCATCCGGTTGCCGAGAGGGGGGAAATTCCCCCTCTCGCTTTGGAAGCACCGGCGTTTTTTGATTCCTCCGCCGGCGACTGGATTACCCTGCTTAAGCCAAGGGTCATGTCGCTTGTGGTCTTCACGGGGCTTGTGGGGCTTCTGATTGCACCGGGGCGGGTGCATCCCGTCATCGCTTTCGCCGGTGTGCTAGCAATCGCAGTCGGCGCCGGGGCGGCCGGAGCCATCAATATGTGGTACGATCGCGATATCGATGCGCTGATGCGGCGGACGGCATCGCGACCTATCCCGGCCGGAAGGATCGCGCCCCAAGCGGCGCTCGGCTACGGCATCACGCTGGCGGCGGCTTCGGTGGTGCTGATGGGGCTTGCGACCAATGCGCTTGCGGCAGGTTTGCTTGCGGCTTCGATCGGGTTCTACGTCTTCATATATACGATGTGGCTCAAGCGGCGGACGCCGCAAAACATCGTGATCGGCGGAGCCGCCGGGGCGTTTCCGCCGCTGATCGGGTGGGCGGCTGCCAGCGGTTCGGTGGACATCATGCCGCTTTTGCTTTTCGCCGTCGTGTTTTTCTGGACTCCGCCGCATTTCTGGTCGCTTGCCCT
>Ga0070738_10003728_pt1 | contig 19405 bp, 20 predicted proteins | sample Coa_R2_2_FD_66446 | JGI IMG/M metagenome (GOLD analysis project Ga0070738, IMG submission 66446) | Surface soil microbial communities from Centralia Pennsylvania, which are recovering from an underground coalmine fire - Coalmine... | ecosystem: Environmental > Terrestrial > Soil > Unclassified ... | reverse complement strand
GTCGACGCCGGACGGCTCGGCCGCATCGACCGCGGCGGGCCAGGCCGCCACCCCACCGGCAGGCCCCTGCCCAGCAAGGTCGTCGAAGGGTGCCGGCTCCTCGCCGGAGGCGCCGGGCACGGCCTCCTCCCCGACCTCGTCCCCGACCTCGTCCACCGGCGCCTGCCCCGGCTCCCGCCGCGTGTAGACGACCTTGCCGGCGGCGATCTCCTCGAGCGCGATCGACAGCGGCTTGCCCGACAGGGAGGTCACCTGCGGGGGCACGATCCGCCCCATGCCCTCACCGAGGCTGTTGTAGTAGGCGTTGACCTGGCGGGCCCGCCTCGCTCCCACCGCCACCAAGGTGAACTTCGAGTCGACCTTGTCCAGCAGCTCCTCGATGGGCGGGTCCATCAGCGTGTCGCGCCCCACGGCCATGTGCGTCCCTCCGATCGCCGGCGCCTCAGGTGGCGCCCTCGCGCCAGCCGGCGGCAGGGAGCCGCCGCAGCGCGGCAGCTCGGGACCGCCGCTCGGCGCGCGCGCGCTCCACTATAGCCGCGACCTCCGAGACGGCCCGGTCCACCTGGTCGTTCACCACCCGATTGGCTCCCGCGAGCGCCGCCCCGGCCCGCGTCTCCTCGTCGCTCATCGCCAGTCGCCGCTCGACGTGCTCGGGACTGTCGCCCCGGGCCAGCAAACGGGCCCGCTGCACCGCCGGCGACGGGGGCACGAGCAGCACCACCAGGGCGTCGGGACGGCGCGCCCGGACCTGGCGCGCCCCCTGGACGTCGATCTCGAGCAGCACGTCGCGCCCCGGCGGCGGCTCGGGCAACGGCGTGCCGTAGAGGTGCCCGAGGAACTCGGCCCACTCGAGGAAGCCACCCGCCGCCACGCGACGCTCGAACGTCGGGCGGTCGACGAACACGTAGGCGTCGGCGGGCTCCCCCGGGCGCCGGGGACGCGTCGTCCACGACCGGCTCAGCCAGAGCGAGGGGTCACGGGCCACGAGCTGGGCCGCCACGGTGCCCTTGCCGGCCCCGCCGGGGCCGATCAGGACGACGACGAGGGGATCAGCGGGCAGTCTCTTTGAGCAGCTCGGCCCGCTGCTTGGCCCCGAGCCCCTGCAGGCGGCGGCTGTCGGCGATCCCGACCGTCTCCATCACCCGGCGGGCCTTCACCTTGCCGAGCCCCGGCAGGGACTCGAGCACGGACACGACCTTCATCTTGCCTACGGTCTCGTCGGAGTCGGCCTTGCTCAGGACCTCGCTCAGGGACATCGAGCCCAGCTTCAGCTTCTCCTTGACCTCGGCTCGCTCCCGGCGGACCTTGGCGGCCTTCTCCAGTGCAGCCTGGCGCTGCTCGGGCGTGAGTGCAGGCGGTTGCGGCATGGGTCCGACCATAGCGCCTCGCCGCAGGGCGGTCATGCCCAGCCAGCAGCGATCTCGTCGCGCAGCGACGCGGCAGCCCGGCGCAGCGCTGCAGCCGAGGGACCGGCGGCGAGCACCGAGCGCGACGCGCTCGGCAGGACCGTGCCGGCGGCACACCCCGCGAAGCGCACCGCCACGTCACTGGCGGTCGCCCCCTGGGCGCCGACCCCCGGGGCGAGGATGGGCCCGCCGAGCGACGCCAGCGGGAACGCCGAGGGCTCGAGCGTCGCGCCCACCACGGCCCCGACGGACCCGGGATGCTCGCTTCTGGCGGCGTTCAGCGCGGCCACCTGGCGGAGCAGGGCGTCTGCCACCGTGTCCCCCGAGGAGCCCACGGCCTCCTGCACCGAGCGTCCCTCGGCGTTGCTGCTCCGCACCACGACGAACACCCCGCGGCCGGTGGCCCACGCGGTGTCGAGCAGCGGACGGAGGGCGTCGAGCCCGAGGTAGGGGTGCACCGTGACGGCGTCGGCGGCGAGGGGGCCGCTGCCAACCCAGGCATCGCCGTAGGCAGCCGCGGTGGAGTCGATGTCGCCCCGCTTGGCGTCGGCGACGGCGAGGAGACCTGCCCCGCGACAGGCGGCGAGCACCTCCTCGAGGGCGGCGTACCCGGCGGCCCCGTGGCGCTCGAAGAAGGCGACCTGCGGCTTGACGGCGGGCAGCACGCCGGCGACGGCCTCCACGCAGCGCAGGGCGAAGCGGCGCAGCCCCGACGGGTCGTCGGGCAGCCCCCAGGCGTCGAGGAGGGCCGCTGACGGGTCGATGCCCAGGCACAGCGGGCCGGTCGCCGCCACGGCCGCCGCCAGCCGCGCGCCGAAGGGCACCGGAGGTGGGCCGGAGGCCGGGGGCCGGGGGCCGGCAGGCGCCCCCGTCACGCCGTGCTCCGGGCGCGGGCCCCGGCCCGCACACCGGGTCCCCGGTGGGCCATGGCCCGCAGGTCGGCAGCGGCTCCGACTCCTTCGCGCCGGCACCAGCGGCGGAGCTGGTCGACGACCCGCCACGGTGCCCTCGGGTCGGCGAAGGTGGCCGTCCCCACCTGCACGGCGTCGGCGCCCGCCATCAGCAGCTCGACGGCGTCTCGCCCGCTGCGCACCCCGCCCACCCCCACGATGGCCGCCTCCGGGAAGGCCTCGCGGCACTCCCAGACGGCGCGGACGGCGACCGGGCGAAGCGGGGGGCCCGACAGCCCGCCCCCGCCGCCCCCGAGGGCGAGGCGGCGCCGGTCGACGTCGACGGCCATGCCCATGAGCGTGTTCACCAAGGTCAGCGCCTCGGCCCCGGCGTCGAGCGCGGCTGCGGCGACCGGGCGGAGGTCGGTCACGTTGGGGCTGAGCTTGGCCCACCTCGGCAGGCCGCACGCCGCTGCCGACACGGCCTCGGCGGTGGCCCGCGGCGAGTGGGCGAACATCCGCGACCGGTCCTCAAGGTTGGGGCAGCTCACGTTCACCTCCACGGCCACGACGCCCGGCAGGGCTCCGGCAGCCGCCACCAGTGCCCCGGCCCGCGCGTAGTCGTCCACGCGCCTGCCCCAGATGCTGAGGACCACGCGAGCCCCCGCCGCCTGGAGCGCGGGCAGGTCGTGCTCGAGCCAGGCGGCGATGCCCGGACCCTGCAGGCCCACGCTGTTGAGCATGCCGCCGCCCACCTCCCGCACCCGCGGGGCGGGGTTGCCGGGCCAGGGATCGGCGGCCAGCGACTTGACGACCACGGCCCCGAGCGCACCGAGGGGGCCGTAGGCGCCGAGCTCGGCACCGTGCCCGGCCGTGCCCGAGGCGGTCATGACCGGGTTCGGCAGGGCGACCGAGCCGACCCGGACCGACAGGTCGACGCCCGCGCTCAGCTCCGTCGCCCCGGTGTCGTCATCGGCCGGCCGCTCCGTGCAGCTCCTGGAGGGTGCGGACCCGCAAGGGCCGCCTCGCCCAGTCGGCGATGCCCGCGGCCGCCGCCCGGGCCGCCGCCACCGTCGTCAGGCACGGCACGCCGTGGGCCAGGGCCGCGGCGCGGATGTGCATGCCGTCGGCCCGCGGCCCGCGGCCTCGCGGTGTGTTCACCACGAGCTGCACCTTCCCCCCGGCGATCAGCTCCACGGCGTCGGCACCCGCACCCTGCTCGCCGACCTTGGCCACGATCGTCTGGACCGGCACGCCCCGCGCCCGCAGGTGCTCGGCCGTGCCCCGCGTCGCTGCAACCTCGAACCCGAGCTCGTGGAACTGCCGGGCCACCGGCACGCCCGCCGGCTTGTCGCGGTCGGCCAGCGACAGGAAGACCACGCCGGCTGCCGGCAGTGCGGTGCCGGCAGCCATCTGGCTCTTGGCGAAGGCCATGGCGAAGGTGGCGTCGACCCCCATGACCTCGCCGGTCGACCGCATCTCGGGACCGAGCACCGTGTCGACGCCGGGGAAGCGGCTGAAAGGCAGCACCGCCTCCTTCACGCTCACGTGCCCCGGCGCCGGCACCGCGCCCACGGCGTCGGCGCGCAGGAGCCCTTCGGCGCGCAACGTCTCGAGCGTGTCGCCCACCATCACCCGCGCCGCCACCGCAGCCAGCGGCACGCCCGTCGCCTTGGCCACGAAGGGGACGGTGCGGCTTGCCCGGGGGTTGGCCTCGAGCACGAGCACCTCGCCGTCTTTCACCGCGAACTGCACGTTGAGGAGCCCCACCACCTCCAGCGCGTCGGCCAGCGCCCGCGTGTGGCGGTCGAGCAGGGTGCAGACCTCCGGCGAGAGCGTCTGGGGCGGGAGCGCGCACGCCGAGTCGCCCGAGTGGACCCCTGCCTCCTCGACGTGCTCCATGATCCCCCCGACGAGCACCTCGCCCGAACGGTCGCGCACCGCGTCGACGTCGACCTCCACCGCGTCCTCGAGGAACCGGTCGACGAGCACCGGCCGCTCTGCGGTCACCCCGCCCTCGCGCGCCAGCAAGCCGGCTGCCCGACCGGCCTCGGTGGCGCCCGTGAGGGCCGCCATCACCCGCCGGACGCCCTCGTCGTCGTAGACGGTCTCCATGGCCCGCCCCCCGAGCACGTAGCTCGGGCGCAGGAGCACCGGGTACCCGATCCGGCGGGCCACGGCGAGGGCCTCCTCGACGGTCGTGGCGGTGCCCCCCGGCGGTTGGGGGATGCCGAGGTCCCCGCACAGGCGGTTCCAGCGCTCGCGGTCCTCGGCGAGGTCGATCGACGACGGGCTCGTGCCGAGGACGAGCCCGGGGGGCAGCGCCCCGGCGAGCTTGAGGGGGGTCTGGCCCCCGAGCGACACGATGACCCCGACGAGCCCCCCGCCGCCCGCCGTCGCCCGTGCCTCGGCCTCGAGCACGTTGGCCACGTCCTCGGCGGTGAGCGGCTCGAAGTACAGGCGATCCGAGGTGTCGTAGTCGGTCGAGACGGTCTCGGGGTTGCAGTTGACCATGACCGTCTCGTACCCGGCAGCCCGCAGGGCGGTGCTGGCGTGCACGCAGCAGTAGTCGAACTCGATGCCCTGGCCGATCCGGTTCGGCCCCGATCCGAGGATCACGACGCGAGGGCGCGAGGAGGGGCGGACCTCGTCCTCGTCCTCGTAGGTGCTGTAGTGGTAGGGCGTGAACGCCTCGAACTCCGCGCCGCAGGTGTCGACCGTCTTGAAGGTGGCGCCGACCCCCGCGCCGAGGCGGGCCTCGCGGACCTCGTGCTCGGTCGTGGCGAAGAGGTAGGCGAGCTGGGCGTCGGAGAACCCGAGCCGCTTGGCTCGCCGGAAGCCGGCCCTCCCCAGCGAGGCCAGCGCCTGGCGGCCGCCCCGCTCGGCCGCCAGCGTCGCCAGCGAATGCCGCTCGGCCGAGATGCGCCCGATCTCGCGCAGGAACCACGGGTCGATGCCCGTCCGGCGCGCCACCTCTGCGACCGAAATGCCGCGCCGGAGCGCCGACTCGACCTGGAACAGCCGCTCTGGCGTCGCGACGGCAGCCTGCGCCAGCAGCTCCTCGTCGTCGAGGGTGTCGACGAGCAGCTCGGCGGGATCGGCGTTGAGCCCTGCGCGCCCCTGCTCGAGGGAACGGACCGCCTTCTGCAGCGACTCGCAGAAGGTCCGCCCGATCGCCATCACCTCCCCGACCGACTGCATGCGCGGCCCGAGGCGGGCGGCGGCGCCGGGCAGCTTCTCGAAAGCCCAGCGGGGGATCTTGGTCACCACGTAGTCGATGGTCGGCTCGAAGCTCGCCGGTGTCGCCCGCGTCACGTCGTTGGGCACCTCGTCGAGCCGGTAGCCCACCGCGAGGCGCGCCGCGATCTTGGCGATCGGGAAGCCCGTCGCCTTGGAGGCGAGGGCCGAGGAGCGCGAGACGCGGGGGTTCATCTCGATGATGAGGCGGCGCCCGCTCGACGGGTCGACGGCGAACTGCACGTTCGACCCGCCCGTCTCGACCCCGACGCGCCGCAGGCACGCGAAGGCGTCGTCGCGCATGGCCTGGTACTCGGGGTCCGACAGCGTCATCGCCGGCGCCACGGTGATCGAGTCGCCCGTGTGGACCCCCATGGGATCGACGTTCTCGATCGAGCACACCACGATGCAGTTGTCCGCGCCGTCGCGCATGACCTCGAGCTCGTACTCCTTCCAGCCGGCCACGGACTCCTCGACGAGGATCTCGCGCACGGGGCTGGCTGCCAGCCCCTCGGCCGCGAGGTGGACGAAGGTCGAGGCGTCATGGGCGATGCCGGTGCCGCTGCCGCCCAGGATGTAGCTCGGCCGGATGATGACCGGGTACCCGATCTCCTCGGCGATCGCAACGGCCTCGTCGAGGGAGTGGGCGAAGCCCGAGCGCGCCACGTGGAGGCCGATCCCCTCCATGGCCTCCTTGAAGCGCTCCCGGTTCTCCGCGGTGGCGATGGCCTCGGGGCGGGCGCCGATGACCTCGACCCCGTACGCGTCGAGGACGCCGCGCTCGACGAGCGCCATCGTCAGGTTGAGGGCCGTCTGGCCACCGAGGGTCGGCAGCAGCGCATCGGGCCGCTCGCGCTCGACGATGCGGGTCAGCACCTCGGGGTCGAGAGGCTCGACGTAGGTGCGGTCTGCGGTGGCGGGGTCGGTCATGATGGTGGCCGGATTGGAGTTGGCGAGCACGACCCGGTAGCCCTCGGCCGCGAGCACCCGGCACGCCTGGGTTCCCGAGTAGTCGAACTCGCACGCCTGGCCGATGACGATCGGCCCGGAGCCGATCACGAGGACGGTCGCGATGTCGTCGCGCCGCGGCACCCCTACCTCCGTCCCCCGGCCGCCGCCCGTCCGCCGGCCATGAGGCGCGCGAAGCGCTCGAACAGGTACCGGGCGTCGTGCGGCCCGGGCCCGGCCTCGGGGTGGTACTGCACGGAGAAGGCCTGCGCCGAGGGGACCGCGATGCCTTCGACCACGCCGTCGTTCAAGTTGACGTGGGTGACCTCGACACCGGGCGCCGCGCCCACCTCCACGGCGTAGTTGTGGTTCTGGCTCGTGACCTCCACGTGCCCCGTCGACAGCTCGCGCACCGGGTGGTTGCTGCCGTGGTGCCCGAAGGGCAGCTTGTAGGTGGTGCCGCCGAGGGCGACCGACAGCAGCTGGTGACCGAGGCAGATGCCGAACAGCGGCACCTTGCCCACCAGGTCGGCCACGGCCTCGATCTGCGGGCCGAGGGCGGCTGGGTCGCCGGGCCCGTTGGACAGGAAGACGCCGTCAGGCTCCATCGCCAGCACGTCGGCCGCGGTGGTCGACGCCGGCACGACGGTCACGGTGGCCAGCGCGCCCAGCTGGCGCAGCATCGTCGCCTTCACCCCGAAGTCGTAGGCGACGACCCGGAAGGAGCCGCCGCCCACCACGTAGGGCTCCGCCGCGGTGACGAGCGACACGAGGTCGCGCCCGTCGGTGCCCTGCGCCTCCCGGGCCGCCGCCCGCAGCCGGCCCTCGGCGGCGGTCCCGAAGGCGCAGGGCATCGCACCGGCCTCGCGCAGGTGGCGGGTCAGCCGCCTCGTGTCGACACCGGTGATCGCGGGCACGCCCCGGCGGGCGAGGAAGCCCTCGAACCCCTCGATCGCCCGCCAGCTGCTGGGCTCGGCGACGAGCTGGCGCACGACCACGCCGGTGCACCAGGGGCGGCTCGCCTCGTCGTCGGCGGCGCTGGCCCCGTAGTTGCCGATGTGGGGACACGTGAACGCGACGACCTGGCCTGCGTAGGAGGGGTCGGTGGTGATCTCCTGGTAGCCGCTCAGCGCGGTGTTGAAGACGAGCTCGCCGGTCGCCACCTCGCCGGGGGCGAGGGCACCGGCGGCCTCGCCCTCGAACACCTCGCCGTCGGCCAGCACGAGCAGGGCCTCTCGACGCCTCCCCTCCCGTGGGCGCCGGTCGAGCGGCGCCGTCATCGCTGGGCCACCGCGTCGACCACCACGGGCTCGCCGTAGAGCAGCGTGTGGCGGACCCGGCCCACCAGGCGTCGCCCCGCGTAGGGGGTGTTGCGGCTTCGGCTCGCGAGCCTGGCCGGGTCGACGGTCCACACGGCGCGCGGGTCGAAGACGCACACGTTGGCGGCCGCACCGCGCTGCAGGGGCCCACCGTGAGCGCCGCGTCCCGCGGGGCGGGCGTTGCCGGCACCGAGGCCGGCGATCGCCGCCGGGTGCCAGCTGAGCAGGGCGAAGATCTCCTGGGGCCCCAGGCGGCGCCTCGGTGGCACGACCCCGGAGACGCCCTCGGCAGGGCCCGCCGCCAGCTCCGAGAAGGAAACGGCCAGCGCCGTCTCGAGCCCGAGCATGCCCGGCGGGGCCTGCTCGAAGGGGAGGTCCTTGGCTTCGGGAGGATGGGGGGCGTGGTCGGTGGCGATGGCGTCGAGGACGCCCTCGCCCAGCCCGCTGGCCACCGCGGCCACGTCGGCTGGGCTCCGCAGGGGCGGGCTCACCTTGAAGACCGGGTCGTAGCCGGCCACGCAGGCGTCGGTGAGCGAGAAGTGGTGGGGCGCCGCCTCCGCGGTGACCGGCAGGCCCTCGGCCTTCGCCCGGCGCACCAGCTCGACGGAGCCGGCCGTCGAGAGGTGGAGGAAGTGCAGCCGGGCGCCGGTCAGGCGGACGAGGGCCAGGTCGCGTCCCACCATGACCTCCTCGGCCGCCGACGGCACCCCGGGGATGCCGAGCCGGCTGGACCAGGCGCCCTCGTTCATGGCGCCGCCGGCAGCCAGCGCCTCGTCCTCGCAGTGCTGGGCGAGCACGACGCCGAGGCCGCGCGCGTACTCGAGGGCGCGCCGCATCAGGCCTGCGTCCTGCACCCCGGCCCCGTCGTCGGTGAACAGCCGGACCCCCAATGCAGCCAGCTCGGCCAGGGGCGCCAGGCGATCGCCGGCCCGCCCGACGGTGATCGCCCCTGCGACCGCCACCTCGGCCACGGCGTCGCGCCCGAGGGCCAGCACCTCGCGGGCCGTGCCGGCGTTGTCGACGGGCGGCTCGGTGTTGGGCATGGCGACCACCGCCGTGAAGCCCCCGAGCGCCGCTGCCCGGGTGCCCGTCTCGATCGTCTCGGCCTCTTCGTAGCCGGGCTGGCGGAGGTGGGCGTGCAGGTCGACCAGGCCCGGCGTCACGAAGCAACCCCCGGCGTCGAGCACCGTGGCCGAGGCCGGCACCTCGAGGTCCTCCCCCACCGCCCGAACCGTCCGGCCCGACACCACCACGTCGGCCCGCCGGACGCCTCGTGGATCGACCACCGTCCCGCCGCGGATGACCACCAGCCGCTCAGGCACGATCGGTCCCCGTCGCCGCAGGCTCGGTGCCCGCGGTGCCCTCGGCACCGCCCAGCAGATAGAGCACGGCCATGCGCACGGCCACGCCGTTCGTGACCTGCCGGGTGACCACCGAGGCGGGGAGGTCGGCCACGTCGCTCGCGATCTCCACGCCGCGCACCATGGGCCCGGGGTGGGTGACGATCGCCGTGGCGGCGAGCCGCGCCGCCCGCCGGGCCGTGAGCCCCCATCCGGCCGTGTACTCCCGCAGCGAGGGGACGTAGGCGCCGCTCCCCCGCTCGGCCTGGAGGCGGAGGACCGACACCACGTCGGCCGAGCCGAGGGCCTCGTCGAGGCTGGTGGCCACCTGGACCGGCCATCCCTCGAGGGAGGGCGGCAGCAGGCTGGTCGGCGCGGCGAGGGTGACCGACGCCCCGAGCAACGAGTACGCGAGCACCTGGGACCGGGCCACCCGGCTGTGGCGCACGTCGCCGACGATGAGCACCCGGAGCCCCTCGAAGCACGCCGTGCCGAGCGCCGCAGGGTCCGCGCCGGCGCGTTCCGCCAGGACCTGGCGGACGGTGAAGCAGTCGACGAGGGCCTGGGTGGGATGCTCGTGCCAGCCGTCGCCGGCGTTAACGACGTGGGACCGCCGCGACCAGCGCGCCACCTGGTGTGCGGCGCCCGCGGAGCGGTGGCGCACCACGAGCACGTTCGCGCCCATCGCCTCGATCGTCTCGACGGTGTCCCTGAAGGACTCCCCCTTGTTGAGCGAGGAGCCGGCAGCGGAGAAGGACAGCACGTCCGCCGACAGGCGCTTGGCGGCCGTCTCGAACGAGAGGCGAGTGCGGGTCGACTCCTCGAAGAACAGCGTCGCCACCACCCGGCCGCGCAGGGTCGGCACCTTGGGCACGGTGCGGCGCTCGACCTCGGCGAAGGCCTCGGCCACCCTGAGCACCTCTTCGATCCCGTCGGCACCGAGGTCGGCCACCGACAGCAGGTGCCGGTTCACCGCCGCTCCAGGGTGCCGATCGACACACCCCGCTCGGTCACGTCGACCATCTCGTCGCGGCGCGTCGGCAGGTTCTTGCCCACGTAGTCGGGCCGGATCGGCAGCTCGCGGTGGCCCCGGTCCACCATGACCGCCAGCTGGACGGCCCGCGCCCGCCCGTAGTCGGTCAGCGCGTTGAGGGCCGCCCGCACGGTCCGCCCGGTGAACAGCACGTCGTCGACGAGCACCACCACGCGGCCCGCCAGGTCGACGGGGATGTCGGTCGCCGCCTCGGGCAGGACGGGGCGCAGGCCGATGTCGTCGCGGTAGAAGGCGACGTCGAGCATCCCCACCGGCACCTCGACCTCCTCGACCTGCTCGAGGATCTCGGCCATCCGGCGCGCCAGGGGCACGCCGCCGGTCTGGAGGCCGACCAGGACCACGTCGTCGAGCCCGCCGTTGCGCTCGGCGACCTCGTGGGACATGCGCGTCAGCGCGCGCTGGACATCGGCGGCGGTGAGGACCTGCGCGTAGGGCACGAACACCCCGCCCAGCGGCCGGGCGTGGCTACGCTCGCGTTCTGCCACCGCTCCTCCTGTCCGTACGGGCCTCGCGGGACCCGCTTCACGGTCAGCTCCAGACCATAGCAGCGGCGAGCGTCGGCCACCGTGCCCGCGACGGTCAGCGACCGAGGCCGGCGGCCACGGTGGACAGCACCCCGTTGACGAACGAACCGGACTCGTCGGTCGAGTAGGTCTTGACCAGCTCGACGGCCTCGTCGATCACGACGGCCGTCGGCGGGCCCTCGGGGTCGAGCAGCTCGGCGACGGCGAGGCGCAGGACCAGGCGGTCGATCACCGCCATGCGGTCCAGCGGCCAGCCCACCGACGCGGCCGCGATCCGTCGGTCCGCCTCCGGTCGGCAGACCTCGGCAGCCCGCACCAGGTGGGCGGCGAAAGGGTCGGGCGAGGCGGGCAGCGCCGCGAGCACCTCGCCGACCGGCACCCCTTTCATCTCCGCTTCATAGAGCAGCGAGAGCGCCCGTTCGCGCGCCTGGTGGCGAGTGGCGCGGTCGGGCTGGCGGGGCACTCAGGCGCGGGTCAGGTACTCGCCGGAGCGGGTGTCGACCTTGATGGTGTCGCCGGGGTTGACGAACAGCGGCACCTGGACCACGAGCCCGGTCTGCAACGTGGCGGGCTTGCGCGCTCCCGACACGCGGTCGCCCTGGAGCCCGGGCTCGGTCTCCACGACCGTCAGCTCGACGGCGGCGGGCAGGTCGACGCCCACGATCTCGCCGTCGTAGAGCTGGAGGATCGCCTCGTCGGACTCCTTCAGGTAGCTGGCTGCCGCCCCGAGGGCCGCGGGGGGCACCTGCAGCTGCTCGTAGGAGGAGGTGTCCATGAAGACGTAGTCGCTGCCGTCGCGGTACAAGAACTGCATGACGCGCTTGTCGATGATCGCCTGCTCGAGCTTCTCGTCGGCACGGTAGGTGCGGTCGACCACCGCGCCCGTCCGCACGTTCTTCAGCTTGGTCCGCACGAAGGCGCCGCCCTTGCCGGGCTTGACGTGCTGGAACTCGACCACCGTGAACAGGCCCTCGGGAAGGTCGAGCGTCATCCCGTTCTTCAGGTCGTTGGTGGAGACAGCCATCAGGCGGCGACGTCCTTCGTGAAGTGGGTCAGGGGACGGCTGCCGTCCTCGGTCACGACGAGGGTGTCTTCGATCCGCACGCCACCCACACCGGCCAGGTACACGCCGGGCTCGACCGTGACGACCACGCCGGGCGCCAGCGTAGCAGTGCCCAGCGGGCTCACGGTCGGGGCCTCGTGGATGTCGAGGCCGACGCCGTGGCCCGTGCCGTGCTCGAACTTCTCGGCCCAGCCGGCGGCTGCGATGACCCCACGGCACGCGTCGTCGACCGCCTTGGCCTCGACGCCCGGCCCGACGGCGGCCACGCCGCGCGCCTGGGAGTCGCGCACCACCGTGAAGATCGTCGCCAGCTCGCCGGTGGGCTCGCCGCCGACGCAGAACGTGCGCGTCATGTCCGACCGGTAGCCCTCGAAGAGGGCGCCGAAGTCCACCACCACCGGCTCGCCCCGCCCGATGGGCCGTCCCGAGGGGCGGTGGTGGGGCTTGGCCGAGTTCGGGCCCGCAGCGACGATCGTGTCGAACGCCACCCCTTCGGCCCCCGCCCGCCGCATGGCCGAGTCGAGCTCGAGGGCGAACTGCTCCTCGGTGACCCGGCTCGAGCCGGCCGCGGACAAAAGCGGGAGCACCTCGCCCAGCGCGGCGTCGGCGATCGCCGCCGCCCGCTCCATGCGGGCGAGCTCGGCCGCGTCCTTGACCTCGCGCAGCTGCTCGACCACGCGAGTGGTCGGCACGACCTCGGTGCCGCCCAGCAGCTCGATCCACTGGCGGCTCTGCTCCCAGGTGACGTTGTCGGCCTCGAGCCCCACCCGGCGGGCGCCGGCGAGGGCAGCCCGCGCCGCGTCGCGCTGCGCCTGCTGGCCACCGATCTCGATCTCGACCAGGTCCTCGGCCCCGGCGCCCGCCACCTGCTCGGCCGACTGCGTGCGGTAGCGGCCGTCGGTGGTGAGCAGCGCGCGCGTGGCAGTCACGACCAGCACACCGGACGAGCCGCTGAACCCGGTCAGGTAGCGGACGTTGGGCAGGGTCGTGACGACGAGGGCGTCCACGCCCGCGTCGTCCAGGCGCCCTCGCAGGCGCTCCACCCTGCCGGCGACCCGCAAAGGCGGCAACCGGGACCCGTTCGTGTTCGTCATCGGCCCTCCCTCACCTCGAGCTTCCTCTCCGGCTCTGCAGTCGCCGCCGAGCGCCCCGTCCTCCTCGAACCCCGGGCCACAGCCGGGCACGGTCGGTCCGGCCCGGGTGCACCGCGGCGGGTCACGGGTGCCCCCGGCCCAGCAACCGGCCCACCGCCTCGACCGCGAGCACGTAGCCGAGCCCCCCGAACCCCGCGATCGACCCGTGCGCGACCGGCGCCACGACCGAGGTGTGCCGGAAGGGCTCGCGGGCGGCCGGGTTGGAGAGGTGCAGCTCGACCACCACCCCGTCGAAGGCCGCCAGCGCGTCGTGCAGCGACCACGACGTATGCGTGAGCGCGCCGGCGTTCACCACGATGGCCCCCGCGCGAAGGCGGGCCGCGTGGACCGCCTCCACCAGCTCGCCCTCGTGGTTCGTCTGGACGTGCTCGAGCGCCAGGCCGAGGCGCCGGGCCGTGGCCGCGGCGGCCTGCACGTGCTCGGCCAGGGTCGTCGAGCCGTACACCTCGGGTTGCCGGGAGCCGAGCAGATCCAGGTTGGGCCCCGAGAGCAGGACCACGAGGCCCTCGCTCACCGGCTTGCTCCCATCTCCCACAGGGTAGCGAGCACGTCGCGCTCGTCCACGCCCCGCACCACCTCCACGCCGGCGGGTCCGTCGAGCACGAACGTCAGGTCGTGGCGGGCCTTCTTGTCGCGCCCCATGAGCGCGATCAGCGCACGGGGCTCGGCGCCGGCGGGCAGGCAGACGGGCAGGCCGAACCCGGCGACCACCTGGCGGTGCAGCTCGACTCTCGCATCGTCGATCCGGCCCAGGCGGCGGGCGAGGAGCGCGGCGAAGACGAGGCCGATGCCCACTGCCTCGCCATGGCGGAGGTCCCACCCCGCTCGCTCACCCGGACCGCCCAACGACGCGGCCTCGAGGGCATGGGCAAGCGTGTGGCCGTAGTTGAGCACCATGCGGGCGCCGCCCTCACGCTCGTCCGCCGACACGACCGCCGCCTTCACCCCGACGCAGCGGGCCACCTGCTCGTCGACCGGCAGCTCCAGCATCGAGGTGCCGGGGGCCTCTGGCCCGAGGAAGGCGTACTTGGCCATCTCGCCGCGGCCGCACGCCCATTCCCGGGGGGGCAGGGTGGCGAGGGTGGCCGTGTCGCACAGCACGGCGCCCGGCTGCCAGAAGGCGCCCACGAGGTTCTTGCCCTCGGGCAGGTTCACGCCCGTCTTGCCGCCGACGGCGGCGTCGACCTGGGCGAGGAGGGTCGTCGCCACGTTGACGTAGGCAATCCCCCGGTGGTACGTCGCGGCGGCGAAGCCCGCCACGTCGGTCACCACCCCGCCGCCGACCGCCACCACGACGTCGCCCCGGGCCAGGCCGCAGCGCGAGAACCCCCTGCAGAGCTCCTCGATCGTCGACAGACGCTTGGCGGTCTCACCATCGCCCACCAGGCTGACGTCGAACGCCAGGCCCGGGTCCAGGTCGTCCAGCCACCCGGCGGCGGCGACTGCGGGCTGGCTCACCAGCGCGGCCCGGGCGGCGCCGGGCGCGGCGCGGCGCACGACCGACGCCAGCTCGTGGCGCGCGCCCTCCCCGACCAGCACGTCGTACCGGCGGCTCCCGAGCTCGACCGGCACCCGGATCACGGCCGGCCCCTCCGGGCGGTGCCCTGGGCCGGGGGGCGGCTCCCGGGGCGCCGGCACGCCACCGGGCCAGCCAGGGCCAGCACGGCCTCGGCCACCTCCTCGGGCGTCAGGCCGTCGACGTCGACGACGCGGTCGGCGACCTCGAGGTACAGGGGCCTGCGCGCGGCGTCCAGGTGCTCGAGCGCGCTGGCGGGGTGGCGGCCGAGCAGCGGACGGCCGGCACCGCGGCCCACCCGGGAAGCCAGGGTCGCAGGCTCGGCCCGGAGCCACACCACCGTTCCCGAACCACGCAGCAGGGCGCGGTTGGCGGGATCGAGGACGGCTCCGCCTCCCATCGACACGACGACCGGCACCTCACTGTCGAGCACGCGCCGCAGCACGGCCGACTCCGTGCGCCGGAAGGAGGCCTCACCGCGCTCGGCGAACAGGGCCGCCACGGTGGTGCCCGTCTCCTCCTCGACGAGGGCGTCCGAGTCGACGAAGGCCCAGCCGAGACGGCGAGCCACGAGCCCGCCGACGGTGCTCTTGCCCGCCCCCATCATCCCGACGAGCAGGAGCCGCGGCGGCCGCTCGGCGCCCGCGCTCACCGGGCCACCCGTCACCCGGTCGGTGCGCCGCGCCGCGAGGGTGCGGTCGCCGCCGAGGGGGTCTCGCCCAGCGCCGCGACGAAGGCGTCGCGGTTGCGGACCACCTCGGCGAGCGAGTCGCCGCCGAACTTGCGGAGCGCCTCGCGTGCGAGGACGAGCGCCACCATCGTTTCAGCCACGACGCCCATGGCCGGCACGGCGGTCACGTCCGTGCGCTCGCGGAAGCTCAGCGCGGCCTCCTTGGTGACCACGTCGACCGTCTGGAGGACGGGACGATTGAGCGTGGCGAGAGGCTTCATGGCTGCCCTGACGACGACCAGCCCTCCCACCGACATCCCGCCCTCGATGCCGCCGGCATAGGCGGTGTCCCTCAGGTAGCCGCCCGTGCCGGCTGCCGACTCGTCGAAGCGGATGGCATCGTGGGCGAGCGACCCGCGGCGGCCGGCGACGTCCCACCCCTCGCCGAGCTCGACCCCCTTGACCGCCTGGATGCTCATGACGGCCTGCGCCAGCGAGGCGTCGAGCCGACGGTCCCAGTGGACGTGGCTGCCCAGGCCCACCGGCACTCCGAAGGCGAGCACCTCGACGACGCCCCCGAGGGAGTCCCCCGCCTTGGCGGCGGCCTTCACCGCGGCCACCATGCGCGCCTCGGCGCCGGGGTCGACGCAGCGGACCGGCGAGCGGTCCACGGCCCCGAGGTCGTCGGGGCCCGGGCGCACGCCGGGCGCGACTCGCTCGGGCCCGAGCTGCACGACGTGGCTGATCACCTGCATGCCGAGATGCGACAGCAGGAGCTTGGCCAGCGCGCCGGCGGCGACCCGCGCCGCCGTCTCGCGGGCCGACGCCCGCTCGAGCACGTCGCGCGCGTCGGCGAACCCGTACTTCAGCATGCCGGCCAAATCCGCGTGGCCGGGGCGAGGCTGGGTGAGCGGCTTCGAGGGGGTGCCGGGGGCCGGCGACATCTCCTCGACCCACTTCGGCCACTCCGTGTTGGCGATCTCCACGGCCACCGGCGAGCCGAGCGTCCGCCCGTGGCGCACGCCGGCCAGCAACGTGACCTCGTCGCGCTCGACGCGCATGCGCGGCCCGCGCCCGTAACCGAGCCGCCGACGGGCCAGCTCACCGGCGATGTCGTCCACCGTGACCGGGATGCCGGCCGGGAGCCCCTCGACGACCACCACGAGCGCCTGCCCGTGGGACTCGCCGGCCGTGAGGAACCGCAGCACGCGTCACAACCTACTTGACGATCCCCGATGGCCACCGCTCACGCGGCCGCCCAGGACGCCACGGCGGCACGAGGCTGCGCCGCGGCGCTCAGGCGTGCCCGGGGAGCCAGGCCCCGATGATCGCCGACCCCCAGAGCACGCCGACGACAGCCCCGACGGCCAGCGCGGGGGCAAAGGGCAGGCGCGTCTTGCGACCGCTCCCACGGGCGACCATGAGGACGAGCCCGAACGCCGCCCCGGTCAGGAACGCCACGAGGAACCCCACGTAGAGGTGCAACAGGCCGAGCCATCCGAGCCCCATGCCGATGACACCGGCCAGGCGCACGTCTCCGAAGCCCATCCCGCGCGGGTAGGCGAACCACGCCACGAACAGGGCAGCGAAGGCGATCGCGCCACCGAGGACGGCGTCACCCAGCGCGCGCCAGCGCCCGTCGGCTGCCGAGGCGGCGACCAGTGCCACGGCGACCGCGCCGAGGAGCGGGTAGAGCAACCGGCGCGGCACCACCCAGGCACGCAGGTCGACCACCGAGATGGCGACCAGGCCGGCGAAGAGCAGGCAGTAGGCGGCGAGCACGGGCTCAGGCCCCAGCCGGGCGCCGGCCAGCGCCAACAGGAGCGCCGTCGTCGCCGCCGCGCCGGCCCGCTCGAGGCGCGCCGTGGCGGGTGCCGGAGCTGCCGTGGCCGGCTGGGCAGCTCGGGCAGGGGCAGCAGGCCGGTCGGCCGCGCGCGGCATCGGAGGCCCCGGATCCTCGGGCACTCCGTCGCCCCCGCCGCGCTCGCCTGACTGCCGGTCACTGGCGGCAGCGACTGCCGCAGCCGCCAGGCGCGACGACACGGCGTCGAGCATCCATCCGCCGATCGCGCCGACTGCACCGCACCCTGCGACCAGTGCCGCGTCCACCCGCGTCCTTTCCCGCCGTCACGCCCGAAGCGCGGTCAGTAGCTCAGTGGCTCAGTAGCTCAGTAGTACGGGTTGGCCCCGCCCGTGTGGTCGGTGACGTCCACGACCGCCGTCAGCTCGGGGACCTCCTGGCGCAGCGCCGTCTCGATGCCTTGGGTCAAGGTCATACGAGACATCGCGCACCCCTGGCACCCGCCTGACAGCTCGAGGTATGCCACCCGGCCCACCTCGTCCATCGCGACAAGGTCGGCACGGCCGCCATGTGCGGCGATCGACGGGTTGACCATGTCGTCGAGCACGTCGACGACCTTCCGGGCCAGCGGGCCGTCGACCCCGGCCTCGAGCACCTCAGGCGGCACGCCGGGAGCCCGCTCGGCTGCGGTCGGCGTGTTCGGGTTGACGAGCACGAGCCCGCCCTCTCCTTCGTCCGACCACTCCAGCCGCGCGCCGCGCAGGCGGTCGACGCTCGACGCTGGCACGACGATCGGCAGCTCGTCGTCGCCCTGCACCACGTCGCCCTCGCCCGCGTCGCCCAGCGACTGGAAGTACAGGTCGTACGCGTAGGTGCCGGCCTCCACCCCCCGGACCTCCAGCCACAGGGCCAGGTTCCCGCTGTCGGGTTCCTCTGCCCTCGCCGCCCGGACCACGTCGCGGGCGGCGGGGGTGACCGTCACCACGGTCCGGGCATCGAGCTCTGCAGCAGTGCGCACCATGGCGCAGATCTTAGGGGCGGCACGGGGCGCTCGGGCGCACCGCGGTAGGGTCCGCGCATGCCACGGGACCAGGCCCCCGCGGACGCCCATGAGTGGGTGAGCTTCGAGGATCCCGACGAGGCACGGACCTGGGTGTTCGACGTGACGTTCCTGACCAGCGCCTGGACGTGCATCTACGGGCGCGGTTGCCAGGGGGTGCTCACCGAGCCGGCCCCCGAGCTCGAGCAGGGGTGCTGCTCCTACGGCGCGCATTTCGTCGACCAGGCCGACGCCCGGAGGGTGGCGCGGGCCGCGGCGACCCTCACCCCCGAGGAATGGCAGTACCGTGCGCGTGGCCGGGCCAGGGGGACCGTGAAGCGGACCGGTCGTGGCACCCTGGCCACGCGGCTCGTCGACGGCGCCTGCATCTTCCTCAACCGACCCGGCTTCCCGGCGGGGGCGGGGTGCGCGCTCCACCAGGCGGCCCTGGCGCGCGGTGCCAGGCCGATGGACCTCAAGCCCGACGTGTGCTGGCAGCTCCCGCTGCGCCGCGAGGACGAGGTGGCCGGCGACGGGCACGTCACCTCGACCGTGAGCCAGTGGGACCGGCGCCACTGGGGACCCGGTGGCGGGGAGTTCCATTGGTGGTGCACCGACGCGCCCGACGCGTTCGTGGGGCGACTCCCCGTCTACCGGTCCATGGAGGCAGAGCTCACCGCGATGGTGGGGGCCGCCGTCTACGGGCGCCTGCGCGCCTACCTGGAAGAGCGCCGTGCTCGCCTGCGCAGGGGCGTGCCCCTGCCCCATCCTGCGTTGCGCCGCCGGGGCGGCTGAGGCGCGACGCCGGCCGCGCGGGGACCGCGGCAGGGAAAGCGCGGCGGGCAGTCCCGATCGTCTTCGCCGGGCGGGTCGGCCGTCAGTGGTCGGTCAGTCGCGCAGCGGGTCGTCCTCGGCGTCGTCGCGCGACAAGGAAACCGGGCCGAGGATGCGGTCGTACTGGTCCTCCTCGGCGAGGCACCACGACGCGTGCACGTCGTCGGGCTCCGCCCCGCACTCGGGGCAGCGCTCGCTGGCAGTGGCCACTGAGCGCTTCAGGCTGCGCGCTTCCTCGAAGCGCCGATGGCGTCCCTTCTTCACGACGTCTCCTTGCTGCCCGCTGCCATGCACCCGGTTGCGGGTGCGGCACCCGCCACTCCGACCGGCTGCCGGGTCCGGAGGCCGAGGGGACGGTGTGGGCACCGGGCCCTCGGTCGTCGCCGACAGTGTACCGCTTCGGCCACTCCTGCCGGGTCACCTCGAGCACGTCCGTCGCCGGGCCGACCGGTACCATGCAGGTGCCGGCACCGTTCCGGCAAGGGACACGGCACCCCGGCCAGGGCACCCCGGCCAGGGCACCCCACGGACGGCACCCCAGACACTGCACCCCGACACCCCACGGACACGGCACCCCACACGGCACCCCACGGACACGGCACCCCACGGA
>Ga0070738_10003727_pt1 | contig 19407 bp, 12 predicted proteins | sample Coa_R2_2_FD_66446 | JGI IMG/M metagenome (GOLD analysis project Ga0070738, IMG submission 66446) | Surface soil microbial communities from Centralia Pennsylvania, which are recovering from an underground coalmine fire - Coalmine... | ecosystem: Environmental > Terrestrial > Soil > Unclassified ... | reverse complement strand
TCGCATACTGCGCGCCGGAGTCGGAGTGGGTCACATAGCTGGTCCGGCCGGTCTTCAGGTCCAGCAGGTAAAGCCCCGCAATGTTGTCATTCGGATTGCTGCCAAACGGAGTACGGGTGCTGCTCACGAAAAAGAGAACACGGCGACCACCGGGCAGCAGAAAAGGCCAGCGGTGACTATCTTCTCCGCGCACCGAATCGACTTGCGTAACGGCGGTCACCGGTCCACCCTGTGTGCTTACACGGCGAAGTCCCGACTTGCCATAGTCAGGAGCAAACAGAATCGTCCCGTCCGAACCCCAGGTAGCACCGCGCTCCCCATGTACCTCGGCCAGTGTCACTGCGGGGCCGCCTGCCACATCGACTCTCCTGCGCATGGAATTGCTGAAGAAACCGATTGAACGGCTATCCGGAGACCAGAACGGGGAGGAGGCTGGGTCGGTTCCTGGCAACTGTTCATCTTTGCCAGTAGCGAGCCGCCGGATCCACAATCCACCTCGCTGACCCACTGTGGTATAGGCGATCATGCTGCCGTCAGGCGAGAGGGCAAAATCATTGGGATTGAACTGTTGTCCCTCCGGCGGCAATACTGAGGAGTGCACCTGAGTTCCGGGCACCGCAGACTGGGGAAGCCACCACAGGATCGTGCTTGCGATGACCAGCACGGCCGCCACGGCAACCACAGCCCTCTTGCTGAGGTTGCGCCTTTGTGATGGAGACAAAACCGCCGGAGCGCCGAGTTCCTGGATCGATTCCAGATGGAGTTTGATATCGTAAGCAGTCTGCCAGCGCAGTTCGGGATCCTTTTCCAGACAAGTCCAGACCAGGCGATCGAGTGCCGGAGGCGTCAGTGGCTGTATCCCCAGGATTGGCTTCGGTTTCGCGGTAAGAACGGCCGCAATAACGCTGGCCGGCGTGCTACCGCCAAAAGCGCGCTGCCCGGTAACCATCTCGTAGAGGACGGCGCCGAAGGAGAAGATATCGCTACGCACGTCGGCTTCTCTTCCCTCGATTTGCTCAGGCGACATGTACTGAAACGTTCCGAGCAGCACGCCCTGAGACGTCAAGGCGGATGTTTGCGTCGCTTCAGTCACGGCCTGACTGTCTAAGAGGGTTCCCGTGGCTGCGGGTTTGGCGAGACCGAAGTCGAGCAATTTGGCCCCGGTTTTAGTCAGCATGATGTTGCCGGGCTTCAGGTCCCGATGTACGATGCCCGCGCGGTGCGCTCGGTCGAGCGCCTCCGCGATCTCTGCAGCTGTTTTTAGCGCCGTTTCTAGAGGCAGTGGGCCTTTGGTCAGCCGGTCGGACAGCGATTCGCCTTCTAGCAACTCCATCACCAGAAAATCAGTACCATTCTGGCTGCCCACGTCATAAAGATGGCAGATGTTGGGATGGTTCAGGGCGCTGAGAACTCGTGCTTCCTGCTGGAAACGCGCCAAGCGATTGACATCGCGGGCAAAGACGGCCGGAAGGATCTTGATCGCGACAATGCGATCGAGGCGCGTGTCACAAGCGCGATACACTTCGCCCATTCCCCCCGCTCCCAACGGGGATTGAATCTCATATGGGCCAAGCTTTGTGCCAGAGGTGAGTTGCATTGCGTACGCGCAATTATATGTCGGCCAAGAGGCTAGCAGCCGACTCCATAATTGTGGAAGATGGTCTGATTCGCGCGAGCTGGGCATGGCCATAGCCCGAAATTTCGAAATGGTCTCTGGCACTATTAGTGGTGCTGGGCAAATACTCGAGCGCAGATAAGTGTCAGCGGCCGTTTTGTGGGCTATTCGGAAACTGCCAGGATCCGAGTTACCAGCAAGTGCTCGAGCAATTCCCGCACCAGGGCACTGAGCGGCTCGTTGAAAAGAAAGGTTTGTGGCAGCCGGATCTGTAAGCCGAATTCTGTCTGCGAGCCGAAGCTTGCAGGACGGTCATTCCTCTAGGCGGCGCATTGCTGCGCAACTCAAGCGACCTACCCGGAACTTCCATCCCATTGCTGGGAGCCCGAAGGTTGACGCGCCGAGCCGGCGCGTGCGGATATTGCTATCCGCTCGTCCCCTATTTGGTCTTGCTCCGTGTGGGGTTTGCCATGCCCCGTCCATTGCTGGGCGGGCGGTGCGCTCTTACCGCACCTTTTCACCCTTACCAGATTCCCACTCAAGCCAAAAGCAGGCTTGAATGGCCACCTTGGCGGTATCTTCTCTGTGGCACTGGCCGTCGACTGGCCTTGACGCCAGCCTCCCGGACGTTATCCGGCACACTGCTCTGCGGAGTTCGGACTTTCCTCGTGACATCCCACATCTGCCAAAATAGGCAGATATGGGGCACCCCGCGACCGTCCGATCCGGCTGCCAACTGTAACATTATATAGATGAGTGACAGGACAGCTCGGAGGAACTTTCCTCGGACGGCGCTCGTACTCATAGATGAATAGGTGTTGTTGATCCCACACCCACCCCAATGGCCCGGGCACCTCAACAAACACCTGATAGACTTCTAGGAATCCCATGAACACGCTGGAAGCCGTCCGTATTGCCTTGCAATCGCTCTGGGCGAACAAGCTTCGCTCAGTGCTGACGTTGCTCGGGGTCGTGATCGGCGTCTCCGCAGTGATTGCCGTCGTCACCTTCGTGGCTGGCATCAACGGCTACGTCGCCAATAAGGTATTCGGACTCGGCGCCGACGTGTTCATCATTGGGAAAATGCCAGGCGTCATCACCGACATCGATACCTATCTGGACGCGCTGAAGCGCAAAGATCTGAACATGGAGGACTACCGCGCTGTCGCCGAGAGCTGCAACGCCTGCAGCTATGTCGGCGCGTCTATTCTGAATACGAATGGGCATGTTCGCTATGAGGACCAGGCATCGTCGGACACAATGGTGCGTGGTATGACGTCGTCCATGATGGTCATTTATGACGAGGAAATCGTCGCGGGGCGTGGGCTCAATGAAAACGACGTGGAGAACTCGTCTCACGTCGCTGTAATCGGGCAGGACATCCTGGAAAAGCTCATGGGCGGTGCCATCGATCCGCTCGACAAGTTAATACGCGTTGATGGCCAGGAGTACCGGGTGATCGGTCTCGGGAAAAAGGAAGGTAAAACACTCGGCCAAAGCCGCGATAACTATGTATTAATCCCGATCACGGCGTATCTGAAGCAGTACGGCGAACACCAGAGCATTCGGATTTCGGGAAAAGCTGCTGGAGTTGGATCGCAGTTGCAGACCGCGATGGACCAGGCGCGCGTAACATTGCGCGCGCGGCGTCACGATCAACCCGGCAAACCGGACAGTTTCGTCATTGAAACCAACGAGAGTTTCCTGAGCATCTGGTCGAGCATCAGCAGTAGCTTCTTTATTGCCATGATTGCGATCGCCAGCATCTCCCTGGTCGTCGGCGGAATCGTCATCATGAACATCATGCTGGTATCGGTGACGGAACGTACTCGGGAAATCGGAATTCGCAAAGCGCTGGGTGCAAAGAGCGGCGATGTAATGCGGCAGTTCATCATTGAGTCGAGCACGATGGCACTGGTGGGCGGCGTGCTGGGTATTATCTGGGGCATTGTCGTTGCCAAGACAGTGACCGGTTTGATCGGCATGCCTTCTGAAATCAAGGCGTGGGCAATTCTTGCCGGGTTAATCGTCTCAGCCACTGTTGGCATTTTCTTTGGCGTGTACCCGGCGCGCCGGGCTGCGCAGTTGGACCCAATCGTGGCGTTGAGGGCGGAAACGTAATGGCAATGACAAAACGCGATTACGGCGAAATTGTTCGCATGGCGATGGACACGATCGTCAAGAACAAGTTGCGCTCCGGACTTACGGTACTCGGCGTCGTCATTGGAGTCGCCGTGGTGATTGCCATTTCGTCAGTCGTGAACGGTCTCAACTCCAATGTGACGCAATCGATCCAGGCGATGGGATCGAACCTCATTATGGCTTTCCACATTGATGTCTTCAGCTTCAGCCGCCCCAGCGAAGAAATGCGCACGCGCAAAGAGCTGACCTGGGAAGATGCCGAAGCTATGAAAGACCTGCCGCACGTGCAGGCGGTCTGCGCCGGAGTTCGTTACTTCCTGCCCGAATTCAATGCCGGTAGCTACGTGGTGAAGTACGGCGACCGCCGCGCGAAGAACACGATTCTGGAAGGCGACAGTCCTTCGGCGAAAGAAGTGTACGACCTGCAGATGAGCGAAGGGCGCTTCTTCGATGAAAGCGAAGACGAGCGGCGCGCTCCCGTTATTATTCTTGGCCACGATACGGCCGAAGAGTTATTTGGCAACGACTCGGCGCTGGGAAAAGAAATCAACATCGAAGGCAAGCTGTTCACGGTAGTGGGCGTCAATGCGCCAATCAAGAGCGCCTTCGGCGGCGGCAAGAATCCAGACGACAACATCGTGCGCTTCCCGCTGGCAACTTTCCGGAAGCTTCATCCCGAACTGAAGCAGCACTGGATCACCGTAAAAGCCACAAGCCACGACGACATGTCGAAGGCAATGGACGAAATGCGCGAACTGTTGCGCCGTCGCCGCAGGGTTCCCCCAGACAAGCCGGACAATTTTTCTATCTTCACACAGGATTCGCTCTCCGATTTCTGGAATCAGATCACTGGAGCGGTATTCATCTTCATGTTTGCGGTTTCAAGCGTGGCCTTAATCGTGGGTGGCGTCGGCGTGATGAATATCATGCTGGTGTCGGTGACGGAGCGAACCCGTGAAATTGGTGTGCGCAAGACCATTGGCGCGCGAAAACGTGATGTGCTGCTGCAATTCACGCTCGAAGCAATTACGCTGACGTCGCTGGGTGGCGTCATCGGCATCGTGATAGGGGGATTGCTGACTCTCCTGGTGCGCGTGATCTGGTCATCGCTGCCGGCCAGCATGTCGATGTTCTGGGCAGGCGTAGGCTTCTTTGCATCGTGCGCTATCGGGCTTATCTTTGGTATCTACCCGGCGTGGAAGGCTTCAAACCTTGATCCAATCGAAGCGCTGCGCTACGAGTAGCGCTCTTTCCGAATGCATCTTTTGCTGAAATTGCTCGCTGTGCTGACTGCCGCACTCGCTGGTGCAGGCATTGCATATTACGCCCTGAGCCTCTATGGCACCTTCAGATTTCTCCGCGATTGCCGGCTCGCTCGCGCAAACTCGCCCAGATTCACGCCTCCAATCTCGATTCTGAAACCATTGCGAGGCACTGATCCGGAAATGTACGAGAGCTTCCGCAGTCATTGTCTTCAGGATTACCCGGATTACGAGATCATCTTTGGGGTCACAGATCCTAACGATCCAGCTGTTGCGTTGGTCAGGCGCCTCATCGGCGATTTCCCAGGTCGCAAGATTCAGCTGCTCGTGTTTCCCAGGATTTTTGGAACCAACGTGAAGGTCAGCAACCTCATGCAGATGGCTCGAGTTGCACGATACGAATACCTGATTGTCAATGACAGTGACATCCGGGTGCCTCGCGCCTATCTTCGCAGCGTTGTTGCCTCATTCGCCGATTCCGGCGTCGGGATGGTGACCTGCCTCTACCGCGGAATCGCATCGCCGACGCTTGGTTCACAACTCGAAGCTCTTGGGATCAGCACCGATTTCTGTCCTGCAGTGCTCGCCGCTCGAGAACTGCAGGGTGTCCGTTTCGGTCTGGGTTCAACGCTGGCATTTTCACGCAAGGCGCTCGATGCGATCGGCGGCTTCGAACCGTTACTCGACTATCTTGCCGACGACTACGAACTTGGCGCCCGGATCGCCAAAGCGGGATTGGAAGTGGTTCTCTCCGACGTTGTCGTCGAGACCTTTCTTCCGCGGTATACGTTTGGCGAGTTTCTCAGGCATCAGTTGCGCTGGGCGCGAACCATTCGCGATTCGCGGCGGTGGGGATACGCGGGACTGATCGTTACGTTCCCGCTGGTATGGGCCGGACTTGCGGTCGCATTTGCGACGGGAGCCGCTTGGTCGTGGATTTTGCTTGCCGTCGCCATACTCGCGCGCCTGCTGGTAGCGGGCATCGCCGGAGTAACAGTTCTTCAAGACCGCCAGGTTCTTCGCAACTTCTGGATGATTCCTTTGCGGGATGTCGTCGCGCTGCTCGTCTGGATCGCAAGTTTCTTCGGGCACACCATTCACTGGCGAGGCATGGAATTTGAACTGAAGAATGGCAAGCTCAGGGCAATGGAAACTGATGTAAGTGTCTGAGCTGTGATTTTGCCTCTTTCGCTGCACTCAGAGACTCATAACGGACAGGCCCGCCGGACCCGCGATGGTGCACCTTGCATCTCCCACTCCTCACTGTACCGATTAGTCGTCTGAACTTCTCTGCAAATGGGAGACTCCGCCGCTTCTGCAGAGAACAAGGCAGTGCAGCGCTGGCAATCACCCGCCGTTTCAGCGTAGTACTAAGGTGATTGTTCGCTCCTGCAACGGGCGTTCGGACCCGAGCCGCAGACAACGCGCGCTGCGCAGCTTGCCTCGAAAATTGCATCATTCCCCATTAGGAGCAGCAAAAATGATGTCTCGCATCGTGATATGGCGTTGGCCCGTACTGGTCGTATCCATCTTCGTAGGCTTTGCGCTTCTAACCGGATGCGGCGGCGCAGCCTCCAGCACCAGTAGTTCCACTCCAAGTGCTTCGGGGGGAACAGGGTCTTCGGGCAGTGGTGGAACGAGCGGAGGGTCGGGCGGCACGGCCGGCACCTCAGGAACTTCGGGCGGCTCAGGATCTTCGAGTGGATCAGGTTCCGGCAGCTCTGGCTCGAGTTCCAGCGGAGGATCAGGCGGTTCTTCGGGAGGTTCAGGATCGGGGTCAGGCGGCGGTACTTCCGGAGGCTCCGGTTCGGGTTCCTCGGGCGGCGGATCGGCTCAGAGCGCGCAGTATCTGTTCGTCGACAGCAACTTTGTCGCGTCCAACACAAGCGTTGTCGAGTACAGCATCAACAGCTCGAACGGAGCACTGACGAAGATTGGAAGTGTCCAGCCAGCGACCGGAAACAACGTAGATGACATGACTGTTGATGCGAAACATCACCGGCTTTACGTAATGCAAAAGACGCCAGTACCGCCGGCTCCCGCCAATACGAAGGTATTCACGTATGAGGTCGATCCCGGCACGGGCAACGTCACCCAATCATCGGCTGCTCCGTATACGACGACCGATGAACTCGCATTTCCCGTAATCTCTGTCGATGCAAGGTTCATGTTCACTGGCGATTATGCGACGCCATCTCTCTTTCACACTCTGCTGCTCGATTCAGCTTCCGGAGCCGTCACGCAACAGGGCGAGACAACGCAGGCTTCCGAACAGCCTACAGCGGTAATGCAACCCGCAGTTGAGCCGAACGGGAAGTACGTTTACGCCGCAAATGCGGAAAACAATCACATCTATGGCTTCAGCATCAATGGAGGCGTCGGCACCCTGACCTTTGTGCCCGGTGTGCCATTCACGGTCGGATCGACGACGAGTGGATGTCCACCTAAGAGCCCCTACTGCGCGGCTCCGATGGCATTCGCAAATGGCTACCTGTACATGGTGGACACCGCGTTTCCTGAGTTGGTGGCTTTCAAGATCGATCAAGGGACGGGAAGCCTGACAGGCGTAGCGGGATCGCCGTTCACGACCGGGAACACAACCTACGATTCGATTGCGACTACTCCGAACGGCAAGTTCCTGTATGCGGCAAGTAGCTTATCGAGTGTACTTGCTGGGTGGTCCCTCGATCCCTCAACGGGCATAGCCACGCCTATCCCAGGGTCACCCTGGACACTGCCGGGATCGAGTCAGTGGTCGGCCGTGGTGGTCGACACGACCGGCCAATATGTTTACGCCAGCAACACAAGTTCGCTGACCGGTTGGAAGATAGACCCTGGCACGGGCGCGTTAACGGCTTTATCGGGTTCACCATTTTCGACCAACGCCAATGCAACAAGGATCGCAATCGTGCCATAGGAGTGCCCGGTGGAAAGCTGCCTGCTGATGAGAGCTAGGAAGGATTTGGAGGCGCGGGGCGGAATCGAACCGCCGAATAAAGGTTTTGCAGACCTCTGCCTTACCACTTGGCTACCGCGCCTTGCCTTGAACCTCTCCCTTTCAGTGCGCTACGGGTCAGGATCTCGACCGGAGTCTCAAGACCAAAAAACCCTCGCTGGGAGGGGGTAGGCGTCACCTGAATTCTGGAGCGGGAGACGGGATTTGAACCCGCGACTTCGACCTTGGCAAGGTCGCACTCTACCGCTGAGTTACTCCCGCTCAGCAAAGCTAATTATATCGATTCACCGGAGAAGAGGCAAAACAAAGGACCTGCACGACTTTGTCAACTACCGCCTGCGCAGGCTCCGGCACGAATTGATTCTTTACGGCATCTCCCGCGCGGCAATCATCTTCGTTGGGTACGACGGAATTAGGAGCCGCTGATTCTTCGTAAATGTATGTCGCTCAGCGATCTTTCTTGATCATTGGTTACCCCGGCCGCTCGCGCCTCCGCAGATTCAATTACAGGTGGTTATGGTCGGCCTCTGCTGTGAGCCTCCGGTATTGCGGGTCGTTCCTTAGCGGATCTATGATGGTGCTCCACTGACCCAGCCCAATAAGTGAATCGATCCTCTTATGAGCGGCTTTGTCCAAAACATTTAAGGCCTGGCTTCGCTGTCCTAATCCAAGGTAGATAAAAGCAGGAAAGACCGGGGCGGCAGAATCGCGCTCGACCAACTCGTTCAATGTTGTAAGCAGCTGTTGGGCCTCCTCCACGTGCCCGGTAGCCGCAAGCACATATCCTGCTTCAGCCATGCTTCGTGGATTGCTGCCATCCAGCGCCAGCCCGGCGCGAGCCTGCGCCACACTCTCTGTAGCGCGCCCTTCTACCAACGCAATCAGCGCCAGCGTCTCATGTGGCTGCCCCAGGCCCGGAGCCAGTTCGATTGCGTACTGAAGACGCTCTTTTGCTTTCCCGTAGCGGCCTATAGCGTATAGCAGGTGTCCCTCATCCGCATTAATGATGGGCGAGAGGGGATCCAGCCGGCGCGCCAGCTCCATTTCACCCAGAGCTTCATCGAGTCGCTTCATAAATATCAGGTAATACGAGAACCAGTGATGAGCCGTGGCGTAATTTGGATTTAGCTGCAGGGCACGGCGGAATTCCCGTTCCGCCTGATCGGATTCAGAAAACCAATGATGGATTGCAAGCATTCCCAAGGTCGCATGCGATTCGGCCAGTGTGTCGTCCAACTGCAGCGCACGGCGCGCGGCAATCTCGGCTTTCCTGTAGCTGTCTTCTGTATCAACGCTGTTGTAAGACGGCATGATCAGGTAAGCATCTGCCAAGCCAGCGTAAGCAGGCGGGTAATTTGGGTCTCGGCGTATTGCGTCCTGAAAATACTCGATCGCTTTGCTGAGTCCCGCCGGCGTCCGTCTATTCCAGTGGTATCTCCCCATGAGGCAAAGCTCGTACACCTCCGGATCTACAGCAGACACCGTCAGATTCACCGGCCGGGCGCTTAGAGTACCTCCAACCTGGCTGGCGATCTCCTGTGAAAGTTCTGCTTCCATGCCGAGGAGATCGCCGACGTTGCGATCGTATCTCTGTGCCCATAGATGACGATCCTCGGTAGCATCAATGAGTTGAATCGTGACCGTGACCCGATTCCCCGATCGCGCAACCGCCCCTTCGACAATCGCTTCTACTCCCAGTTCTCGCGCAATCTGGGTGATTGGTTCACTCGTTTGCTTGTACCTCATTACCGAGGTTCGGGAAATGACCCGAAAGGGCAGTGTTTGTGCCAAGTCTGTAATCAACTCCTCTGTGATTCCATCCGCGAAATATTCCTGCCCGGCATCCGGAGACAGATTCTGCAGAGGCAAGACTGCAAGAGAATGTATCTGCGTAGAATGACGCGCTCTTGCCTCTACCTGAAACAGCCATATCCCAACCAGCAGCAAGGCCCCTGCTGCAGCGAAGGCAACGAGTCTCGAGCGGCGATGCGATCGAGGAGACTCAGACACCGGGCCGGCCGCCACCTCGGGTACTCTGCCAGGCTCCACGGTGGGAAAGTTCGCGGGCACGGCTTGATCCACGATCTCAACCGGCAGAAGAAAGCGGTAGCCCTTCTTGGCAATTGTTTCTATAAACCTGGGATTTTCTGCCGAGTCACTAAGCGCTTGCCTGACCTTCTTTATCGCGACATTGATTCCCTGCTCATAATCGACAAAGGTTTCGCTGCCCCACATACGTTCGCGCAACTGTTGCCGGGTAACTAACTCCTGCGGATGATCCAGCAAGGCGGTTAACAGAAGTAGTGGTTTTTCCTGCAAACGGACGCACGAATCCGTCGTCCGCAACTCTCCCTCCTGAGAGAGCAATTCAAATGCACCAAATCGGTAGACTCGGCCGCTCATAGTCCAGAAACAGGATTTGTTAAGAAAGAGACCTTTGAGGGGAAAGCTTAGATTTTCGCTGAGAGTACCCGGATTTTCAACTCCCTGAATCGCAGCAGCTCCGCTCCGCGGCACGCAGATCCAAGTTGTTCAAAAAAAGCAACTAAGCACGGTTCATAACTAATTAAGCCGAAATTAAGCTGCAGAAAATTGAGTTCTAGTGCACTGTCGCGCAAAGTCTCTCGCCTGAGATGGCAACCAAATCGGAAGAAGATAATATGCGACTGCTGAAAACCCTGCAAATGTCCCCTTGCTCCGTGTTGGCAACAAAACCCACGTTGCGACAGGAAATCATCTCTCGTTTCCGGCCTGTATTCCTCGCTGCAGCCATCAGTTCGCTGGCATTGCTTCTAAGCTGTGGAGGAAATGGAAGCAGCAACAATAACGGCGGCGGGCAGAACAATGGAGGTGGACAACCGCAACCTCCTGCAATCACCAGCGTCAGTCCGACTTCAGGACCGGTCGGCACCACCGTCACAATTGCCGGATCAAACTTTGGCTCAACGCAGGGCAGTAGCACTGTGTCATTCAACGGGACCGCCGCGGGCACTGCCGCTTCCTGGAGCGCCAGCAGTATCAGCGTGACTGTTCCCAATGGAGCGACCACCGGCAACGTGGTCGTCACCGTGTCGGGAGCGGCAAGCAATGGCGTTGCATTTACAGTCGCGCCGCTTATCACCAGTTTGAATGTGAGTTCCGGCGCAGTTGGAACTGCGGTCACAATTTCAGGGTCCAGCTTTGGCGCAAGTCAGGGAAACAGCACGGTGACGTTTAATGGAACATCGGCTGGAACCGCCATCTCGTGGAGCGCCAGTGCGATTACCGTTACCGTTCCTGGCGGAGCGACCACCGGCAACGTGGTGGTCACCGTCGGAGGACAAGCCAGCAACGGGATGGCGTTCACAGTTACCCCGAGCGGGCCACCGGCAACCAGCACCGTAAGCGGAACGGCCTCTCTGGGTGCACCCATCGCGGGAGCGGATGTCACTCTGATCGATGCCAATGGAAACACAAGTACCGGCACGACAGCTTCGGACGGCACGTTTACGGTCAATACCGGCGGGTTGACTCCGCCTTTCCTGATTAAAGTCGTGACAACTGCTGCGTCCGGCGGCTTCCCGGCTGGAACAACGCTCTACAGCGTGAGTGCGGACGCAAACGCCACCACGCACATCAACGTGCATGTCCTCAGTGATGTCATCGTGCGCTCATGGTACAGCGTTCAGGGCATCAATGTGGACAGCGCATTTGCCAATCCAACTGCTCCTGGAAATGCTCCACCCAGTCCGCTTGCGGTGCAAATCGTTAGCAACCCACTGATTCAAGTTATGCAGTTGTGGTTTACCAACGCCGGACTGACGGTAACGTCGACAGCGCCAGCCAACGGATCGATAAATCTCGTATCCAGCACCTTCAGCGCCAACAACACCGGGTTGGATTCCGTGCTGCACATCATTGCGTCGGAAACGCTGAATTCGGGCAATGGCTCTGTTGCCGGGGTCACAATTAGTAGCGGCACAGTCACGCAAACCATTACTCCCGCGTACTCCGGTGGAGCGGTAACGTTGAACGCAACCACCACCGATAGCTCCACTGGCAACAGTACGACCAGTTCCGCGACTAGCGTGCCTCCTGCGAACTCTGCTCAACAGTCAGCCATCAGTGGGATCGATAGCACCATCGCTGCATTCGAGAACACAGTCCAGACCAAAGGCAGCGCGCTAACCGGCGCCGACCTTCTCCCTTACTACAACGCCGACTACTTGAATGACGGAACCACTGCAACCCAGAACGCTGCACACAGTGCCAGCCTCTTTGCCGGCGCAACTCTGAGTATCCAGATCGCGAACATCATCAGCCTCGACACAACTAATAACGTCGCCGACGTGATCCTTCTCTTGACATTCACTGTAGGAGGTCAGTCGCAAACTGGCACCACAGAGGCGATTTTCAAGAATGAGGGCGGCGGTTGGTTGTTGTATGGCAACCAGCATGTCGGCCAGATCACGGCAGCGGCCCAGAGTCGCACTGCACAGGGAGGCCCTTCGCTCGGTGTAGGTGTTTCACATGGCACGTACATTTGGGCCGGAGTGCAAGCGCCTCACGGCGTGGTAACCGGGGCATCCGTTAGCGGAGGCGGAAACATCTGGGGCGGGAACTCCTCCGGCATGCTCACTCAGGGAGCCATGATCAGCCAACAGGGTCAGACATTCGACCAGTTTTTCTTGTTATCCGAGTCTCTCGGAACCAACCTCAGCCAACTGCCGCCGGCGGGAACGACCTTTACCTTTACTATTACGACGGCTTCGTCCGGTACGGTGCAGAATACTGCCCAAAGTAACGGGTTTACCACAGAGACAATCAGCTTTGCGGGGATCTCGAACACTCCAGGCAGCGGACCGCTGTCATCAGTCGTCGGAAAGACTCTGACTTACAACTGGTCTCTACCCACAACCTACTCCATCGTTAATGTGGCCCTCTCGGCTCAGATCATGGACGGACCTGCAAACAGCTCAACCACTCACAGCTGCTTTGTCAGTGCAGGAAATCTGGCAACAACAGCCACTTCAGCTTCACTCACCTTTCCTGCGGATATGTCCGCGTGCGGACTTGCACCGGGCACGGCCATTAAACAGGTAAACGTATTCTTGGAGGTTAGCGGCGCAAATAGCGAAGACAGCCTCGACGCTCTGGTGTATCCATACTGATCGTGGAAGACGAGCATCCGATAGGCGGTTATAGAGGCAGAGGTCAGACAGGACCCAAATTGGCGGGCTATCAGGCAAACGATGCCATTAGCCTGCCTTGTTTCCAGAGAACTTTTTGCGGCTACTTCTTTCTACGCCTCCGCACCGCTGCAAGCGATTCCTTCAGCGCTGCGGAAATATCCGCATCGCCTGTAAGTACGTGCGCTGGTTTCGGCATGCCGGATTCTTTGCCAATCCACGCCTCCAACTCCGAACGGCTCGCAACCGTGAATCGGCCCTCGCGCCGGACAGGCATACCCGCGCGGGCCCATCTTTGTGCGGTTGCCGGGGTCAATCCCAAAAATCGCGAAATCTGCGCCCAACCTTTCAATACTGCTAGTGAATCCGCCTTCGTTTTCTTTTTCGGCATAGCTCGCCATTTGGCTTTCTTCGGTTGGACCTAACGGCTTTCCAGCACGCTCCGAAGCCGATCGTATCCCGCACGGCTGACCGGAAGCCGCGTCCCGTTTTTCAGAATCGCTACTTTGCTGTCTTTCCCATACGGCTCAATATTCGTTACCTGCTCCAGGTTCACAATGTACGAACGATGCACGCGGAGGAAGCACTTTGGATCCAGTGATTCCTCCAGACTGGAAATAGTTTGCTGCTTCAAATAGCGGCGTCCTTCGCTGGCGATTGCGATGTAGTCGTCCTGCGCTTCCACATACTCAAGCTTGCTTGTCGGAATGATATGCACTCGAGTTCCGTCGCGCACTACTACTCGATCGAGATACTGCCCCGGCGGTCGTACTGCCAGTGCCAGTTGTGTCAACGGCGGCGGTGGGCTGCCGATTCGTTTTCTGGCGCGCTGCAAGGCTCGTTCGAAACGTTCTGCTCCAAACGGCTTAAGCAGGTAATCGACGGCATGCACTTCAAACGCTTTGAGGGCATGCCCGTCGTGAGCCGTTGCAAAAACGATCGCCATATTGGTACCAGTAAGTTCCAGCACTTCGAAGCCATCGAGCTTCGGCATCTGTACGTCGAGAAACACGAGATCGGGTTTCAATTCGGTGATGGCCTTCACTGCCTCAAAGCCGTTGGCACACTCGGCAACAATTTCAAGCTCCGGATGTGCCCCGGCCAACTCACGGAGCACCTGACGCGCGAGTTCTTCGTCATCGACAATGACGACGCGAAGTTTTGGCTCTCCGTTCACGCAATGCTCCTTGCGGCTGGAAGACTGATGTTGACGCGAAAGAGATCGCCATCAGCGGCTGCCTGGAAGTTGGCCGCGTCGCCATAACGAATGGCAATGCGTTCCCGCACATTCGCAAGCCCGATGCCGCTGCGTTTTTTTGGTTTGATCTCCGGATCGAAGTTGTTCTCCATAGCAATCGTCAGGCGATCATCCTTCGCGGTGATACTCAAGCGGATACACGCTCCTTCAGGAAGGTGCGCTACCCCATGTTGAATAGCGTTCTCTACCAGCGGTTGCAAAATCAGCGGTGGGATTACGCAATCGACAGCCACATCATCCACTTTTTCCTCGATCATCAACCGCGAACCGAAACGGATTTTCTCTACTGTTAAGTAACGGTGCACGAGATCAAGCTCTTCACTCAGCGGAATAATGGTCTTTTGACCCAGGCCGAGTGTTGCTCGCAAAAAATCTGCCAGCGTGATGCACATCTCGCGCGCCCTCGTGGCATCCACCGTCGTCAGTGCGCTGATGGAGTGCAGGCTGTTGAAGATGAAGTGCGGGTTGATCTGCGCCTTCAGAGCACGCAGCTCTGAATCTCGTGCGAGAACCCGGGCTTCGGTCGCCCGCAGTTCGAGTTGCCGTGAGGCTTCCATAGTAAGCAGAACGTAGTAATACGCAGCCCAAACAAGGTAGAGCAGCAAGCCCATGCCGAAGATCATCCGGTACATGCCTGCGTGGCTGGCCAGGCCGCGCAACGATTCGAATGATTCCAGTACCGAGACGTAGATCATCGCGAAAAACATCCAGGTTCCGGCAATGACCACGGCAGCAGCAGTGAGCGTCGCAGCGATCCGCACTGAGCCTGCGCGTTGCAGCGGAGTGGCGCGGCAGGGATACCATGCAAGCAGGCACATAAGCGCATACAAAGGGGCGAGCACGCCTAGCAGAATGGCGACTTCCTGGACGCTGTAACCGGAAGCTCGGAAAAGGTAGCCGAGCAAAGCGGTGAGCGGTATCCACAGCACCAGGTATAGGAGCATCTGGCGTGGATGACTGAGAATCGGATGCACGTTATCAGCTCAGTTCTTGATTTCCACACTGCCGAATACAACTCCGCCACGAACGATAAGCGTCTTCATTGTCGAGTTTGGCAGCGGACCGCGTGTATGGTTTTCGCAGGCGCCAAACACAACGCCCGCCTCGAGGCTGACCTTCCAGTTCATGGGCACGCGTACTTCGATAGAGCCGAACACTGCATTTACTTCCAGAACCGCAGTATCTTTTGCCATGTTCGCTTGCAGGAAATCGAGCTCCACGCCGCCAAAAATAGCGGATGCGGATCCCTGCTCGAATTCCTGATCGGTAACGACCTTTTCAATCGACGAAAATACGCATTCCGGGTGAAGTACTCCCGCCGACAGCGGCAAGGCTGCCGGTTTCGGCCGCATTGCCTGCCACACGAGCAGCGCACCCAACCCAATCAGGAACCAGGGCCACATGGTGCCCCATCCGAGGTAGCCCAAACTCGCTGCGAGGAGCAGCACTCCCCAGATCAGCATGATTCCACCGCCGACCACATTGCCGCGGCCGCAGCGCATTCCTGGATGCACGAGTTCCTTGACCCCGAGAACGATAAGAATGACAGGCCAATAACGCCAAAGATTCTCGATATGTATGTATCCGGCGGTATTGAGCAGAAAGAGTCCGCCGATCGCAATCGCAATAAGTCCGGAAATCAGGGTGCCTTGGTTGCGGCGTTCATTTGCCATACGGCATCTCCCGTTCCTGATATGACTGCTTGGTCCTCTCCACTTGCTCCAGATCCGACAGCCAAGTAAGCAGTCCCGCCAGAATCAACAGCCAGGGCCATAAATGACTGATGACCGCCCACTGCGGAACCTGTGCGAGGTCAAGGACACCAAGTCTACCAAGGACGCCCACGACCCCCACCATGATCAAGCTGGTTCCTGCGACGATATCAAGGATTGGCTGCTGCTTGTTGCTGGACATCTGAATCTCCTGCGCTCTGACATTCAACACTGCGAGCGTAGGCCGCCACAGAAATTCTTGCTCCAGCTTTTCGGTGAATTTCGGTTGTTTACCGGCGAATGGCGGGCTCAGTAGGACCGGTGAAGGTGTGTGATCGGACCGAGGTAACTGGAACTGGTTTCGTAAATGCGATTTGAAGGGGCACAGCTCTCAGCCACACCGAACGAAGTTCTTTTATTTCTTTCCTTCCGCGAGGACTTCAGTCTTCTACGTACCTTTTCGCTTTAGCGTGGCAGCCCGAACTGCTGCCACACACGGAACCATGGATTGCTCGCGCACACCTCGTCATGCCTTCGGTTCGCGGCTTCAAGGTCGGCGGATGAGAAAGGCCTGTTGTCTGGCAGCTTGTAGATGCGCTCCAGCAACTCGATATCGGAAATTGTCTTCTCCGGCTCCATATCTCGTTTGACTATGTTAAGGCCGCGCCTACATTTTCGCCAGCCAACGGGTCGCAAAGCTCCACCAATCGGCTACTCTGCCGGCCGGTCGTTGTCCGCTACAATGGATTGTGCTGTGGGTTTTCTGCCCGCTTCCCATCCTGCCCAGGGAGATGCACTTTGAAAATTCGCATGCCCTTTCTGCGAGATCTTGTCGCACTCGCAATCGTATTGACCTTCGCATTCATCGCGGCATCGCAGACTTCTCCTCTCGAACCGGACATCCCCAAGAAATTTGAACCGGCCACTCAGTCGTACGACTACATCAAGCGCGACGCGATGATTCCGATGCGCGACGGCGTCAAACTGCACACTGTCATTGTGATCCCCAAGGGTGCTCACAATGCGCCCCTGATCCTGACGCGCACTCCCTACAACGCCTCGAAACGTGCGCAGCGATCGCAATCGCCCCACATGCTCGACATCCTGCCCGAGGGCGACGAAGTTTTCGTAAAGGATGGTTACATTCGCGTCTTCCAGGATATTCGTGGCAAATATGGATCGGAAGGCGACTATTTCATGACGCGCTTCCTGCGTGGGCCTTTCAACACCAGCAATACTGACGAATCGACGGACGCTTATGACACCATCGATTGGCTGGTGAAGAACGTCCCTGAATCGAACGGGAAAGTGGGCATGCTGGGAAGCTCCTACGAAGGCTTCACCGTCGTTGAGGCGCTGGTAAACCCGCATCCAGCGTTGAAAGTGGCTGCTCCTGAAAGTCCGATGGTCGACGGCTGGATGGGCGACGACTGGTTTCACTTCGGAGCTTTCCGCCAAACCAACTTTGATTACTTCACCGAGCAGACCACGGTTCGCGGCGAAGGCCATCTGATTCCTCGCGAAGCCTTCGATGACTACACGAATTTCCTCCGTGCAGGTTCAGCGGGAGATTTCGCCGAGGCCAACGGTCTCGATCAGCTTCCATGGTGGCGCAAGATCGCCGAGCATCCGGCATACGACGCATTCTGGCAGGCGCAAGCACTGGACAGAGTGATGGCGGCACAACCGCTCAAAGTTCCAACCATGTGGATCCAGGGACTCTGGGACCAGGAAGACATGTGGGGCGCCATCCATTCTTATCAGGCAATGGAGCCCAAAGATACTTCGAATAACCTCAACTATCTCGTCATGGGACCGTGGCGCCATAGCCAGGTTAACTACAACGGCTCCACGCTCGGACCTCTGCACTGGAAGGGCGACACGGCGCTTGAGTTTCGCCGCGATGTGCTCAAACCTTTCTTTGATCAGTATCTGAAAGACAGTGCGCCCAAGGCGAACACACCTCCAGTTTTCATCTACAACACCGGCGAGAATCACTGGGACCGCTTCAACTCCTGGCCGCTCGCCTGTGATAAAGGATGTGCCAGCAAGTCAAAGCCGCTCTACCTGACCGCTGGATTTAGCCTCTCGTTCAACGCTCCTGATACCGGCTCTGCGTACGACGAATATGTTTCCGATCCCTCGAAGCCGGTGCCGTATGTCCCGCGCCCGGTAAGCTTCACCGATCATCCGGCATGGACGCGCTGGCTCGTGGACGATCAACGCTTCATTCATGATCGCACCGACGTGCTGTCGTACACCACCGCTGTGCTTGCCAAGCCGGTGCGGATTAGTGGAACTCCCATCGTGAACTTGGTGGCCTCCACCAGCGGAACCGACAGCGATTGGATCGTGAAACTGATTGATGTTTATCCCGACCAGGTACTCAGCGACCAGCAATTAAGCGGATATGAACTGCCAATCGCGATGGATATTTTTCGCGGACGCTATCGCGAGAGCTTTGAAACTGCAAAGCCGATCCAATCCAACATCCCGCTTCCATATAAATTCATTCTGCCGACCGTGAATCACGTGTTCCTTCCGGGCCACCGCATCATGGTGCAGATCCAGTCCAGTTGGTTTCCTCTTTACGATCGCAACCCGCAAACGTTCGTGCCCAATATGTTCTTTGCTAAACCATCAGATTATGTAAAAGCAACGCAGCGAATCTATCACTCGGCGGATCACGCAAGTTTCATCGAGCTGCCAGTCGTGCCACTTCAGCCGGCCGCAAGATAGCTCAGTCATGCGGATCGAGAAAGATCTGACTCGATCCGCATGAATAGCGCGCACCCTCATCGCACGCTGGCCAACGTCGTCGCTGAGATTATGAATTTGTCATCTTCGTTCAATCGGCCTTTGCAATCAGCGTATTCAAAGCCCATGCACCTTCGTGCTTACTGGCCGCACCGAATGCGTATGCTAGACTCTCTCGCATCGCGCACACTTGGTTGAGTTCTCGCGGGTTTTGTCTCCGCGATTGAGGGCTAGCTAGATTGCCACAACGAAGTGAGGGCTCGGTCAGGAGACACTTTCTTCTAGCTCTGGCATTTGTTTGTCTTCTTTCTTTCTCCCTCGCAAGCCACGCGCAAATCTCTCCCGGTCCGCTTTCGCGCGCTCACCAGAGCCTGAACGGCACAACCCAGTGCACTACCTGCCACGCTATCTCTGCCGGCAAAGCTACTTTCCGATGCTTGGAATGCCACACGGAAATCGCCTCGCGCATGTCGGTCGGACGCGGACTGCACTTCTCCTATCTTGGTCGGACTAATAGCAGCCAGGGATGCGTAAAAT
>Ga0070738_10003726_pt1 | contig 19411 bp, 17 predicted proteins | sample Coa_R2_2_FD_66446 | JGI IMG/M metagenome (GOLD analysis project Ga0070738, IMG submission 66446) | Surface soil microbial communities from Centralia Pennsylvania, which are recovering from an underground coalmine fire - Coalmine... | ecosystem: Environmental > Terrestrial > Soil > Unclassified ... | reverse complement strand
GATGCCCCGCGGTCCCCGCGAAGGCCGGGTCCATGTATATCTGCTTCTCGTCGTTGATGATCGTGAAGCGGTCATGCCGATATCGGCTGCGCCAGGCGGGTGCGCCTGGCCGGCCGCCGGTCGCGTTCTCGTTGATGCGCGACACGTCGCGGTCGTCGAACTCGTCGCCGAACACGAGACGATAGCCTCGTGGGGCGAATCCCGGCGACGCAGCGCGGGCCCCGCGCATGCCGCCGGCGCAGGATCCACTCATCAGCAACGCGGCCGCGCCGATGCCGAAGCTGCGCCGATCCGGCGCGCGTGCGCGCGAGGGACTTGATTCGCGATGAGTCATGAACCCGCGATGTCTACCAACACCACGACCGCGCGCTCGGCACCGAAGGAGCGCGGCTCGCATCAGCGCTGATCTCGTTCGAAACGAGGCAACGAGTCAACACCGCGGCAGGTGTCAAATTCGAGGCTGCCGGTGATTTTATGAATTGTGCGCGCGCTGATCACGAATTGGTTCTCGCCGTCGGCGCATTTTGTCGCGCGCCGCGGGCGCACATTGCGCTAAGGTCGCACGCTTTCCTGCGCGAGCACGCTGCCACTCCGGAGCGACCGACATGCCCAAGAGAGTTCTCGCGATCAGCTCGGCCGATGCCGGCTACTTCGAACTGCTGCGCGACATGGTGCTCTCGGTCAAGCGGCAGCCGGGCTTGCCACCGTTCGAGTTCGCCTTCTTCGATCTCGGCCTCGAGAAGCAGCAGCTCGATTGGCTCCGCGGTCACACGGACCGGATCCTCGCCCCGCGGCCGCATTTCGACCTCTCCGAAACTGCGGCAACGCCCCTGCTGCTCGCTTTCCTGGTGCGACCCTTTCTGCCGACATACGCGCCCGGCTTCGATATCTATCTCTGGATCGACTCCGACGTCTGGTTGCAATCGCCGGCCGCGCTGATCGCGATGATCGACGGCGCCGAGCAGCACGGCATGGCCATCGCGCACGAGAACGAGGCCGCCTACCGCTTCCAGCCGTGGCTATTCCTGTGGACGGCGAAGCATTTCCTGATCGGGTATGGACCGGCACGCGGCGCTTGGCTGCTGAGCCGCCCGCACCTCAATGCCGGCATATTCGCGATCGCGCGCGATGCGCCGCACTGGCAGGCCTGGGCCGACCGCTATCGCGCTGCCGTCGAGCGGACCGGCCGGCTCACGCCGCACGACCAATTCGCCCTCAATCAGGCGATCTATCAGGGTCACCTCGACGCGGCAATACTGCCAGCGAGCGCCAATTGGATCTGCGACCGCGGCGTCCCCATGTGGAGCGACGAGGCGAATGCCTTCTGCGAACCTTATGCGCCCTATCGCGTGCTCTCCGCGCTCCACCTCGCGGGGCCCGCCAAGCGAACGACGTACGAGATCCGACGCACGGGCGGCGGGTCGTTCGAGACAATGATCCGCTACGGCGCGAGACCGCCGGATGCCGCGGCGGCGGCCTGACGCCGGCACGGCGGAAGAACGGCCTCCGATGCGCCCGTCCCCGCCGGGCACCGAGCCGGCGCATCGCTTGCGGACTGCCGCGGCGGGATCGTCTCCGCTGCGGGTAGCGCTGATCGACCCCTCGCTCTTCACGCTGCCCTACGACGTGAAGCTCGCGGACGCGCTCCGTGGCATCGGCCATGGCGTGACGTTCTACGGCAAGACGCTCGCTCCCGCGGAGAGCGTCCCCGAGCGAGCGCAACTGGTTCAGCACTTCTACCCGGAGATGCTGCGCTGGGGCCTCTGGCGCTGGCCCGCCGGCGCCGCGAAGCTGGCTAAGGGCGCCCTTCACCTGCGGTCTATGCGCCATCTGCTCGAGGTGCTCCGCGGGACGCGGCCGGACATCATTCACTTCCAGTGGTTACCCTTGCCCGTCATCGACCGCGCGTTCATCGGCGAGCTCCGCCGAATCGCACCGCTGGTGCTGACCGCGCACGATTCGCGTCCCTTCAACACCAATCCGTCATCGATAATCCAGAAGCTCGGCGCCACCGCCGTGCTCGGCCGGTTCGACCGGGTGATCGTTCACACGGAACAGGCGCGCAACCGGCTTGCGCAGTACGGCGTCGAGCCCGCCCGCATTGCCCGCATCGCGCACGGCTTCCTGCACGACGATGCGCCGGGGGTGGAGCCCTGCATGGCAGCTCCCGACGACCGCGTGCGATTCCTGCTGTTCGGCAAGATAAAGCCCTACAAGGGTGTCGACGTCGCGCTCGAGGCCATGGCCTGGATGCCGCGGCCGGAGCGCGAGCGCTGTCTGCTGCGGATCGTGGGAAAGCCCTACGTCGACACCCGCCCGCTGGCCCGGCGCGCCGCCGAGCTCGGCCCCTCGGTGGCGCTGGAGTTCCGGCACGTACCCGACGAGGAAATCGCTCCACTGTGGCAGCAGACCGACGTCCTGCTCTTCCCCTATCGAGAGATCGAGATGAGCGGCGTCCTAATGGCCGCGCTTACCGCCGCCCGGCCCATCATCGCCTCGGACATCGGCGGCTTCGCCGAACTCCTGGAGAACGACCGCACTGCGGCTCTGGTTCCGCCGAACGACCCGGAGGCGCTATCGGCGGCCATGCTCCGCCTCGCGCGAGAGCCGAGCCTGCGCCACCGAATGGCGCGCGAGATTCAAGCGCTCGCAGCTACCGTCCCGACCTGGCGGACCATCGCCGCAGAGACGACAGCGGTCTACGCCCAGGCTCGCGCGGAGCGCCGCGCCATGGTCTGACTGCTGCCGATTGCCTCGTCAGAAGAACCGCTCGGGCACGAGCACCACGTCGCCGGGTTGCAATGCCGTAGTCTGAGTCGCGTGGTAGCGCTGCTCGCTGGCCTCCGATCCGCGGAGCACGGTGACGCCGTCCTTGCGCGCTCGATAGGTGAAGCCGCCCGCGAGTGCCACTGCGTTGATCATGACGATATTGCTCGTGTAGTCGTAGGCGCCGGGCTTGTTGACCTCGCCGATCACATAGATCGGCCGGTACTGAATGACGTCCACCGTGACGTTGGGATCGACGACGATGCCTTGGCTCAGCTTCTTGCGGATCGCGGCCTCCGCGTCCGCCGTCACCATCCCGCCGATCTGGATACGGCCCGCCAGCGGCAAGGCAATGGTGCCGTCGCGGTCGACCAGGTAGTCGTTGGTCATCAGATCCTGCCCGAAGACCGTGATGTGAATCCGGTCGCCGGGCCCGAGCGGAACGGGCTGACCCGCGAGCGGTACCGGCGGCTCGCCGCTGGGTGGAGAACTGCATCCCGTCAAGGGCGCGAGCGCCGCCACGACGAGAAGCGCGACAGCGGGGAAAGCGAAGGTCGATTTCATGATCCGACTCTCCCATCGTGAGTTTCACAGTGGAAATGGCCGCCGCCTCCGGGGGTGTCAAAAGACCTTTTTCAGGCGCCTCGATGAATCGGGGATTGCAATGCCGTGATCGATATGCAGCCGATGCGATGGCGCGCCCACGCGCTGCGATTTGAAGACTCGCTCGGTCGCGGCTCATCCCTCGCAAAGACGCTTCGGCAATTTTAAATAAAATATCGGAAGTGTAACCACCGACGCGAGCGACATTGTCTTGTGCGAGGAAGTGACCAAGAAGCGCGGGAAGCTGATCTATCAAAACACGCCATGCGCATGTGACATCATTGTGGACCGCTCGATGATCACTGTCTCTCGCAAGTGCGAGTGATATTCTCACCGTCGAGGCGCAGCGCTGATCGATCTCGTCGATTCTTGCTCGCTTGTTCCGCGCGATATTTCGTAGAGCGATTTGCATGGCTCAGCTGGAGAACCGCACACGCCACGAGCCCGGTTCGGATCCATCGCAGCCACGACGCGGTGCGAGCTCGCGCGTATTGTGGCGCCCGAGATTGATCGAGGGAAATCCGGCCGCACGACGCAACGCAGCCTGCAACGCCAAGCCACCTGTGCGGCGGCGGCGCAAGCGGGTCTTCGATATCGTCTTCGGCGCGGCGCTGGTGGTGTTCCTCGCACCATTGATGCTGATCATCGCCGCGCTGGTGAAGCTCGATGGCGGTCCCATCCTCTACGGACACCGGCGCGTCGGCGCGAACGGCCGGAGCTTCCGCTGCTGGAAGTTCCGTTCGATGGTCGTGGACGCCGACAAGGTGCTCGCCGACGTGCTGCGCTCGGATCCGGAGGCACGCCGGCAGTGGGAGCAGGACTTCAAGCTCAAGTCGGACCCGCGCATCACCCGGATCGGGCGCTTCCTGCGGACGACGAGCCTCGACGAACTGCCACAGCTCTTCAACGTGATCAAGGGCGAGATGAGCCTTATTGGTCCGCGTCCGATCGTCACCGAGGAGATCGAGCGCTACGGAGACGCATTCCGGCATTACTGCGCCTGCCGGCCCGGAATGACCGGCCTCTGGCAGGTGAGCGGTCGCAACGGCGTCGACTACGTGCGCCGAGTCAAGTTCGACGTCCAATATGCGACCGATTGGTCTTTCCTGCTCGACCTCGTGGTGCTGTGTCGGACAGTGGTGGCCGTCACGCGGCGAAGCGGGGCTTATTAGGCTAGGAAGTTCCACCCCTGAATCGTTCCCGTTCCCGCGCTCATCGAGGCCTTGCACGGATTTCTTCAGAACGCGAGATCGAACAGTGCCTTGATGCCGAGCCAAAGCAGCACGCTGGCGACCACCGCGAAGATGATTCCCCAATGGATGCGAACCGTCCACCGCGGCCGGATACGCGCAACCGGAGCCGACTCCGCGGTGTCAGACCCGTCGGCTTGCGCCCGGATCGGGACCGACGCCGAGCCGCTGCGGCCCGCGGGCCGTCCCTGGTCCTGCACCTGATTGCTTTTCACAGCCACGCCCGCCTTGCCGCGGGGTCCCTTCGCCCCCAGCGCGCTATCCTAGCACGAGATAGGTGGACCGGGCACTCTCTGCCGGGGTTCAAGACTCCGTGGCAAAGCTGTCCGCTCGACGAGAAGGCATCCGTCAGCGCGATAGATTGCCGCTGTCGGAGGGCTGACGGATGGAGGCCGCCGGCGTCCAGGTCTGGTACTCCTTGCCTCGGAACGCTTCCAGTACCCCGAGACCCGCACCCGCCAGGGCAATGAGGATCTCTCGTGCTTGGGCAAACGGCGAGAGGCGGCGCGCGCCGGCCCACCAGAGGAGCGCCAGGAGCGCGATGCCGGCAAAGGCTGTCGCCTCGACCGGGACCCCAATGCTCACCAGCCCGAGCACCGCGGCGAGCCCCGACAAAGCCAGGCTGTAGATGGAGATCCAGCGCAGCAATTTGTGCGATACGTACATGTAGAGCACCGAGACCGGCAATTTCCGGAGCCGCGGCCACAGCGCGCGGTGAACATTGAAGGCCTGGCAGGCGATCCGCACCTTGCGCCGGAATTCCTCGAGCGGCGCGGTCACGGATTCCTCGAAAGCCATTGCATCGCATGCGCGCACAACGCGGTAGCCGTCGCACAACACGCTGAGCGACAGGAACATGTCGTCGATCAGAGCAGCGGGCACCGGCCGGTGCAATCGCCGGCGTATCGCGAACAGGGATCCATCGGCGCCCATGACCGCTCCGGCACCGCTCTCCTGCTCTTTGATCCATTCCTCGAGGCGCCAATACATCGAGCCGACCACCGAGGTGGGCGTGCCGTCCGCGTTGACATAAACGAGGTGCCCGCAGACGCAACCGACGCGCTCGTCTTGAAATGCCCGGGCGAGCGCCGCGAGTGAGGTCTCCTCGAGGAGCACATTCGCATCGGTGAACACCACGATCTCGGCCGTTGCCCGCTCGACCAGCAGGTTCATGCCATGGGTCTTTCCCAGTCGCCGCGGCGCGACGAAGACCGAGATCTCGCCCTCGAACGGCGCCAGCAGCGCGGCCGTGCGATCGGTAGCGGCATCAACATAGACCAGTATCTCAAGGTGACCGAGTGAGCGGCGGAGCGCGAGCATGTTCCGAACCTTGCGCTCGATTTTCGCTTCCTCGTTATAGGCACAGACGCAGATCGCAAAGGTCGGCGGCTTGCCTGCGCCCGCCGGCGGCGGTTCGACACGCGTCTGCCGGTGTGTCTTTCGTAGTACCCAGAGGCTCACGGGATAGGTCACGAAAGGATGCAGTCCCACCGCGAGGAGCGTCGCCGCAATGGCGAACCAGACCCAACCGGGCATCATCGGTCTACTTTCCGTGCTGCCGCCGCCGGCTCAACTGGCGGGAGATGAAGAACCTCGGACGGTGCAGTTGACGCCTCGGCGCGAGCATCGCGTGCGCGCCGGTGCCGTTCAAGCGACAGTTGGGGCTCGAAGCCGCATTTTCAACATTGTCACAGTTGAGTGAGATCTCGGCATCGGAACCGGTGAGCGAAAAATGGTCACTGGAGCGCTGCCCTCGGCAGTGACACAGAATTGAAAGAAGACGGCTGTGCGTCACACCGCGGTCGTCGACTCTTTTCACCGCGTGGCCCGCAAGGAGAGCTCGCATCGCCTTCGTGGCCGCAGTCACTCGTTGCACTTTGCTCAGAGCCACGCCTCATGATGGACGGACCCGAGGATGCAAACGGAGCGGAACACCTACCGCGTCGTCCGCTTGGCCGGGCGCCCCATCATCGCAACGCCGGCTAAGCCGCTGGCGCTTCGCCTCGCGGGGCTCAGCCAATACCCTCCGAACACCAAGAAGCGCGCCCTGCTGCGCTCCGCTCTGCGGCTTGCGGCCATTGGACGGATAGACAGGCTCGTCGCGCGTACCTCTGCCACCCCCTTCGAGTCTGGCGAGGATTTCGGCTTTCCCGAGTGGATCAGCGAAGCCCGGAGGCTCCTCGGCGTGCCGGCGGCCGTCGCCACCATAATCTGGCCGCAGCTTGTCCGGCGAAAGCGTGTCTATGTGCATCTCCTCAGCCCTGCGGGCGCGCCGCTGGCGTTCTGCAAGATCGGCCTCGACGCGGTGAACGCTGCGCGCCTTAGGAACGAGATCGACGCTCTGACCGTGCTGCGCGAGAGGCAGTTGGCGCTCACCTCGGTACCTCGGGTCCTGCACCACGATCTCGCCGCGCAGCATCCATTCGTGATGTATGAGCCGTTCCCCAGCGATCTGAAGCCGCTCAAGCACAGTTGGGGGGAGCTGGCGCCGTCGGTCGCAGAAATCTCCGGCGATATCCGGCGCATTAATCGTGCGGAGCTCGAACGGTGCGATTGGTGGCTGCGCTTCGCCAGGGAAGGATGGCGCCTCAGCGCCGAGTTCCGGAGTGATGTCGAACACACAGTCTTTCCCGTCGCCGTCTGCCGGGTACAAGGAGACGCGACGCCCTCCAATATTTTCCGATCGCGCGACGGAATCTGGATCTGCGATTGGGAACACAGCTCCGCGTCGGGGCCGCGCCGGACCGACGAGCTGTCCTATTATCTTGCCGCCAATCACTACCAGTGCCTGCTCCGCCCCGCGGCGATGCTCGACGCCTGTCTTCTGCGCTTCGCCCCGGCCAGAGACCGGGCCTCTATGGAAGAGTTGGCGCTCGCACTCGCCTTCTTGTGCGGCCGCAATGACCCTCGTGCACTCAAGATTGCGAGCCGCTGGCGGTCGCCGATCTGCGCGCACCGCCAGTCCGCATTTCCGATCGAGCCCGCGTCCCTGCCCTATCGTGCACCATGAGAGGCGAGACACTCGCCGGTGCAAGGCCATCCTCCTCCGAAGACCGACCGCGGCAGGGACGCCGGACGGATGGCCATCATGGCTCGCGGCGGCGCCACGATCTACAGCACCGACGTCCCGGCACGGCTCGACCGGCTGCCGTGGAGTGCCTTTCACTGACGGGGGACCATCGCGCTCGGCATCGCCTGGGTGCTGGACGGTCTTGAGGTGACGTTGGCGGGCACTCTTGCCGGCGCTCTCGCGCGTAGCCCGACGCTGCACCTCGACGCGGCAGAGATCGGCCTGACCGCCAGCGCTTACCGCGCGAGCGCAGTCGCTGGTGCACTTCTGTTCGGGCACCTCGCCGATCGCTTGGGCCGGAAGCGACTCTCTACGGCAACGCTGTTGGTTTACCTCCTGGGTACGGCGGGCTCGCCGCTCTCGTGGAGCTTCGCGGGCTATGCCTTCTGGCGGATGGTCACCGGCGCGGGGATCGGCGGTGAATACTCGGCAATCAATTCCGCCATCCAGGAATTCACTCCGCCCCAGCTCTTGTCGGCGCTGCACTCATGGTGGCGGCCGGGTTTGTCGAGTGGGCGACCGGTGTGCCCGCGGAGCGGCAGCCGCTTGAGTTCATCGCAGCGCCGCTTGCCGGCGCCGATCGCGACGCGTGCTGACGGTGACCTTGTTCGGGCATGCGGGGCCTTCGATTTGTCACAATGTGTATCAGGACTTCGCCGCACCTCGCCTATCGAGGGGGCTGCTAATCTGCTGCTCGAATCCCAAGTTGAGTGAGGAGATCGGTGCGCGGGGCGGCGCATGATGCGGCCTACGACAAGATCGCGTGGCAGATGGCTCGTTTCCGATGACGTGGACAGATCCGTTCTCCGACGCGCGCTCGCGCCTCGCCTTGCTGTCGCAGTCGGCGCGCGACTGGGCGCTGTTTCTCGATATCGACGGCACGGTTCTCGATATCGCGGAGCGTCCGGATCTGGTGCAGGCTCCGCCTGGCCTGACCGATGACCTCGCGCGCGTCAGCGACGCGCTCGAGGGCGCGCTCGCGCTGGTCAGCGGCCGCGCCATTCGCTGGATCGACGAGAGATTTCAGCCGCTCCGGCTGCCGACTGCTGGCCAGCAGGGCTGCGAGATCCGCCTCGAGAAGAATGGACCGGCGCTCGACGGCGTGATCGTGGACCTCAATGAATCGCGCGAGCGCCTGCGTCCACTCGCGAGGCTCGCGGGCATCGAGATCGAGGACAAAGGCCTGACCATCGCCGTGCACTATCGCCGGGCGCGCGAGCGCACCGCCTGGGTCAGGGCCCGGATCGAGCGCGCACTAACTGGTCTCGGTCCCGGGATAGAGGTGCTCTCGGGCCGGCTCGTCTACGAAGTGAAGCCGCGTGGGGTCGATAAGGGCTCGGCCGTGGCGCGTCTCGCGCGGATGCCTGCATTCTCCGGGCGCATGCCGGTTTACTTCGGCGACGACCGCACGGATGAAGTCGGATTTCGCGAGGCGCTGGCGCGCAGCGGGATCGCAGTGCAGGTCGGACCCAATCAAGCACCGGCGGGCTGCGCCTGGGTTGAGAGCCCGGAAGACGTACGATGCTGGCTCGCCGGCCTCTTCGCCTGCGCTCCGGAAGCAGCATGTGCCTGACGGATCGGTCGAACGGGAGAAGTCCCTTGGCACGCCTCGTGATGGTATCGAATCGCCTGCTGGCCCCGCGCGAGCGCATGTCGCGCGCCGGCGGCCTCGCGGTCGCCTTGCGCGATGCGCTGCAGCGCCAGGGCGGCGTCTGGTTTGGTTGGAGCGGCGACGTGGTGGAACACCCGGGCGCTACCGCACGCATCGCGACCACCGGACGGATCACCTACGCGACCCTCGACCTTTCGCCTGAGGACCACGACGCCTACTACATCGGTTACGCGAACAGCACGCTGTGGCCGCTCTGTCACTATCGACTGGGCCTAATCGAGTTCCGGCGAGCGGCCTTCCGAGGCTACCAGCGGGTCAACGTCAATTTCGCCCGGGCGCTGCTTCCCCTGCTGCGGCCCGATGACGTCGTCTGGGTGCACGACTACCATCTGATCCCGCTGGGCGCGGAGCTGCGCAAGCTCGGCGTCGCAAATCGCATCGGCTTCTTCCTGCACATCCCGTTTCCGGCGAAAGAAGTGTTCTGCGCGCTGCCCGATCACTTGGCGCTGGGCCGTGCGCTGACCCACTATGACTTGATCGGCTTCCAGACCCGGAACGACGTCGATGCGTTCCTCGGCTACCTGGTGTCGGAGACCGCGGCGCAGGTATTCTCGAACGGAAGCTTCGAGGCCTTCGGCCGCAAGACCCGCGCGCAGGCACTACCGATAGGAATCGACACGGAAGGTTTCGCCGAGACCGCGCGCGCCGCCGCCGCCGCGCCAGAAACTGTGCGGCTCGCCAGCAGCCTTGGCGGCCGCTCGCTGGTCATAGGCGTCGATCGCCTCGACTACAGCAAGGGCCTGCCGCGCAAGATCGAGGCGCTGGGCTCGTTATTGGAGCAGCGGCCGGAGCATCGCCGACGCGTGACCTTCCTGCAGATATGCCCAAACTCGCGAGACAGCCTCGCGCAGTATCGGGCACTCCGACGCGAGATCGACTCGGTCGCTGGCCGCGTCAACGGACGGTATGCGGAATTCGACTGGGCGCCCGTCCGCTATCTGAACAAGAGCTTCTCGCGCACCACGCTCGCCGGATTCTACCGGGTGGCGCGGGTTGGATTCGTGGCGCCTTTGCGTGACGGCATGAACCTTGTGGCGAAGGAGTATGTGGCCGCCCAAGATCCCGACGATCCCGGCGTACTGATCCTCTCGCGTTTTGCCGGTGCCGCGCGCGAGCTCGAGACCACGCTGATCGTGAATCCTTTCGATCTTGATGGGCTCACCGACGCACTGCACCGTGGGCTTACTATGCCGCTCTCCGAGCGAATCGCGCGGTGGGAGCCGATGTTCGACGCGCTGCGTGCCAGTCCGATCGACGCCTGGTGCGAGCGCTTCCTCGGCCTTCTGACAGCCAGAGGCTGCGCCACCGGGGATTTCACTAGCGAGATCCGCCCGACCGTGGTCGCTTGATCGCCATCAACGTAAGCGGTAGTGCCCCCTGCTCGCTAGCCCGGGATCCACTGATAGCCGAACCCCGCGTAGTTGCGGACCTGATCGAATTCCGTGTCGATGTCCCGGAACTTCTTGCGGATGCGCTTGATGAAGGTGCGGACGTTGGCGCGATAGCCGTCGGCGCCGCTGCCTGCCAGGAAGTCCTTGCCATGCACGAGGTCGTAGAGTTCGCGGTAGGAGACATCCTCGCCAGGCTTGAGCGCCAGCTGGGAAACCATGCGGAACTCGGTCAGCGTCAGGTCGATGGAGCTGCCCTTCCAGAAGGCGCGGTTGATGTCGAAACGAAGCTCCAGATGCCCAAGACGGACCTGCGCCGGAGGCTGCTGCTGAGAGGGATCCGGCAACGGGCGCTGGCCTTCCGCGATGAGTTCGATGCGGCGGACCAGGATCGAAAGCCGGCGGGACTTGTCGATAAAATCGACGGCGCCGCCCGCGAGCGCCGCTTCTTCGTAGATGTCGTCGCTGAGCGCGGTGAGAAAGATCACCGGCGTCATGACGCCGCGCTGGCGCAGCTCGCGCAGCACCTCGAGCCCGTTCATTCCGGGCATGCGCCAGTCCAGGAGAATCACGTCCGCGCTCTCGCCGGACGCCAGATACTCCAGCGAGCCCGAGCCATTGGCGAAGCTCGTCACGCCGAACCCCTCGTCCATCAGATTGAGGCTCAGCGACTCCCGAAACTCGTCGTCGTCGTCCACGACCAGGATCCGCACGCGCGGCAACGCGGGGGCGGGACCGACCGGAGCGGGATTGGGCGATAAGGCTGGTTGATTCACTTGGATATGACTCCTTCAGGCGGCCAAGCCGCCTGCTCCTGGGGAAAGCGCTCTAGCCGGGAGCCTACGGAGTCGCCACGTCCATATAGATGGCAAATTACGGACTTTTGCTGTCTTCCACGGCCCGTGTCGGACGTGCCACAGGATGCGAAAAATCGCCTTTTGTCAGTGGGTTGAAGAACCGCCCGACAGCCCTCGAGCGCGCGGCCCCTCGCTCGAAAAGGCGATGCTGAGGGGCTTGCTATTCGCGAAAACATGGCGGCGGGCGCGGGCGATGGACAGCATCCCGCGTTCTGATACGGTCGCCGCTCTTCGCCTCTCTCCGAGATGACCGCCGCTATGCCCGGCCGCACGCACCGGAATTTCCTGACCGTCGATCCCGAGGACAACATCGGCCTGTTGAAGGGGCTGTCGTCGCCGGTCCGGATCAAGATCCTGCGCCTCCTCCACGCCAACGGCCCGATGAACGTCAACGAGATCAGCGCGGCGCTCCGGCTGCCGCAATCGACCGTTGCCACCAACGTCCAAGTGCTTGAGGCCGCGGAGCTGATCCGGACCGAGACCAGCAAGGCGAGCAAGGGCCAACAGAAAATCTGCTCGGCCCGATTCGACGAGGTGGTCATCCGACTCGACGGCGCGCCCGCGCAACAGCAGGACCACAAGATCGAGGTGGCGATGCCGCTCGGTCTCTATACGAGCTATCAGGTGAGCGCGCCCTGCGGCCTCTGCTCGACCGAGGGCGTGATCGGTCTGCTCGACGTACCCGATTTCTTCCTGGATCCCAGCCGTATGCGAGCTGCCCTCATCTGGTTCGGCCGCGGCTACGTCGAGTACAAGTTTCCGAACAATGCAAAGATCGCAGGCGCCGAGATCGAGGCGATCGAGTTCAGCATGGAGATCTCCTCGGAGGTACCCGGCACCAACGCCGAATGGCCCTCCGATATCAGCCTCTGGGTGAACGACGTCCGGATCGGCACCTGGACCTCGCCCGGCGACTTCGGCGACCGGCGCGGCAAGTTCACGCCGCGCTGGTGGAAGCTCGAGGGATCGCAATACGGCACGCTCACCACGTGGACCGTCTCGGCGCGCGGCTGCTTCGTCGACGCCAAGCGCATTTCGCGCGTCACGCTCAGGGAGCTCGATCTCGCGGCGCATCACTCCATCCGCCTGAAGATCGGCATCGACGAGAAGGCGGCTCGGCCGGGCGGACTCAACATCTTCGGCCGCGGCTTCGGCAACCACGATCAGGACATCGTGATGCGGCTGCATCTCCGGCGGTGACTTCGTCGCGTTTCTTCGAATCAGATTCTCTGATATATATCAAGCTCACGTTTGACCCGCCGGAACGCGCGCGATAGCCTCGCCCTCGAACAGTGCGCGAAGCACGATTGCCATTCGCGACATCGAGGGAGGAAGAGATGCGCCTGCTGCGATCGATTGCGCTCATTGCGACCGCGTGGCTGCTGACATGGCCCGCGCTCGCGCAGATCTCGAATCTGCCGCGCAACCAGACGCTGATCGTCGAGAACCCCGAAGGCACCATCAAGAACGCGGGATGGTTCAACATCTGGGCGATCAACGCGGGCGGCCAGTCGACCGGCCTCCACCAGCTCGCCATGGACACGCTCTGGTACATCGATCCCGAGCGCGGCATCGACGGCGTCTGGGAGAACTCGCTCGCTGCGGACAAGCCGCACTACAACGCGGATTTTACGGAAATGACCGTGAAGCTCCGCAAGGGCATCTTCTGGAGCGACGGCGTCGAGTTCAGTGCCGACGACGTGGTGTACACGGTCGAGACGCATCTCAAGACCAATGGACTCAGGTGGAGCGCGCCGATCCAGGTCAACGTCGCGAGCGTCTCGGCGCCGGATTCATCGACCGTCGTCTTCAAGCTCAAGAAGCCGAACTCGCGCTTCCACGCGCTCTTCACCGTGCGCTGGAACGCCATGTGGATCATGCCCAAGCACGTCTTCGAGAAGGCGGGCGATCCCCTCAAATTCCCATTCAACCCGCCGGTGTCACTCGGCGCCTACACGCTGCACAGCTTCGATCCCAACGGCGGCTGGTTCATCTGGCAGCTACGCGACGACTGGCAGCGCACCACGATCGCAAAATTCGGCACGCCCGGTCCCAAATATGTCGCCTATATCGATCCCGGCCCGCCGGACAAGCGCGTGATTACGCAGCTCAATCACCAGCTCGACATCATCCACGACACCTCACCCGAGGGGATGTTCACGCTGGCGAAGCAGTCTAAGACGTCGCATGGCTGGTTCAAGGGCTTCCCCTTCGCGCACCCGGACCCGACGCTCGCGATGGTGATCTTCAACGACGAGAACCCGCTGTTCAAGAACCGCGACGTGCGCTGGGCGCTGGCATTGCTCATCGACATGAAGCAGGTGTCGATGGCCTCCTACCGTGGCGCAGCCACGATCTCCGCGATCGGCGTGCCGCCGACGGGCACGTATCCCGACTACTACCATGTGCCGCTGGAGAGCTGGCTCAGGGATTTCGAGATCGACACGGGCAAGCGCCGGATCAAGCCCTATGACCCCACGGTCGGCCAGCAGATCGCCGACATGCTGCGGCCCAGCATGGGCGATCAGATTCCGAAGGACCCCGCCGAGATCGCCAAGGCCTTCGGCCGCGGCTGGTGGAAGCCGGATCCGCAGGCGGCGCAGGAGCTCCTGGAGAAGGCCGGCTTCAAGAAGAGCGGCGACCAGTGGATGACGCCGGACGGCAAGCCCTTCGCCGTGCACATCACAGTCGAGGGCGAGGCGCGCCCCGTGATGACCCGCGCCGGCACCATGATCGCGCAGGAATGGCGGCAATTCGGCATCGACGCCTCGACTGTGGTCGCACAGGGTACGCTCGTCGACAAGCGCGCCTCCGGCGATTTCGAAGCCATGATCAGCTGGAGCGTGGAGACCTGGGGCGGACATCCCGACCTGTCGTTCTTCCTCGACAGCTGGCACTCGCAGTTCGTGGCGCCTCCAGGCCAGCCGCAATCGCCGCGCAACTGGCAGCGCTGGTCGAACCCCGAGCTCGACAAAATCATCGAGCAGATCCGCAAGATCGACTTTGACGATCCCAAGGGGATCGAGCTCGGCAGAGACTACCTGAAGCTGGTCGCCCGGGAGATGCCAAACATTCCGCTGATGGCCTACAACGTGTTCACCGTCATGGACGAGACCTATTGGACGGGATATCCGAGCGCCGAGAGCGCGCCATATACGGATCCCGTGCCGAACTGGGGCAACACGCGTTACATGATGGTGAAGCTAAAACCCAAGCAATAGACGGTACGCACCCACACCAGGACGATGAGGGCCTACTCGCTCTATTTGTTTCGGCGGTTGATCCAGTTCGTCCTGGTGGTCTTCATCGGCGTGAACATCGCCTACGTGGTGACGCACTCGACGCCCATCGATCCCGTCGAGACGACTATTTCCGCGGCAACGTCCTTCGGCAGCACGAGCCCCGAGGCGATCGCTAAGATGCGGCAGTCGCTGCGCGAGCTCTACGGGCTCGAGGGCGGCCCGCTCCAACAGTACGGGACCTTCTGGAAGCGGGTGGCCGTGGGCGATTTCGGCCCGTCGCTCTCGGCCTTTCCGACACCGGTGTCGGAGCTGATCGCACGGGCGATTCCATGGACGGCGGGGCTGCTCACGGTCTCGACGCTGCTCACCTGGGCGATCGGCAACCTGCTCGGCGGGCTTGCCGGATACTACCGCCGGAGCGCGCTGCTGCGCTTGGCCGGCATCCTCACCATGGGATTCCATCCCATCCCCTACTACATCGTCGCCTTCGTGCTGCTGATCGTGTTCGGTTTCGTTTGGCCGGTGCTGCCGATCACCGGCGGAGCCGAGATGAACCTCGCGCAGGCCTTCGACGTCGCCTACGTCGAGAGCGTGCTGGCGCATTCCATCCTGCCGGTGGCGTCGCTCGTGCTCGTAGGGCTCGGCGGCTGGTTCATGGGCATGCGCTCGCTGGTTTCCAACATCGTGAGCGAGGACTACGTCATCTACGCCGAGATCGCCGGAGTCGACCACCGCCGGATCCTCACCTCCTACATCATGCGCAACGCACTGGTGCCGCAGGTGACCGGCCTCGCAATGTCGCTGGGCGCGATCTTCAACGGCGCCATCATTACCGAGCAGGTCTTCGGCTATCCCGGCATCGGCTCGCTGCTGGTGGGCGCGGTTCACTCCGGCGATTACAGCCTGGTGCTCGGCGTCACCGCGGTCTCGATCGTTTCGGTGAGCGCCGCGGTGCTGCTGATCGACCTGCTCTATCCGTTGCTCGATCCCCGCGTGAAGGCGCAGTAGGCCGTGCTCAATATCCTCCGCGACCTCCTCCGCCACAACCGCGAGTTCGCGTCCGGCGTGGCGCTGCTGAGCTGTGTGATCCTGGTCGCAGTGGCCTCTTTCTTCTCGCCCTATCCCGCCGCAGATTCCTTCGTGGTGCCGCCGGACGTGCCGCCCTCCTGGCCACACGTGCTGGGCACCAACTCGCGCGGGCAGGACGTGTTTTGGCAGCTCTCCTTCGCGATCCGGAACACTCTCTTGTTCGGTTTCTCAGTGGCGATCTTGAGCCGGATCATCTCCCTGGTAATCGGGCTCGTCGCGGGATACGCGGGCGGACTGGTCGATCGCGTGCTGATGTCGATCAACGACAGCTTCATCGTGATCCCGCTGTTTCCGATCCTGGTGTTGTTCTACTTCGTGATGCGCGAGCGCATGTCCTGGGCTTGGTTGGCGCTCGCCATGGCGGCGCTTGGCTGGGCCTATGACGCGCGCCTCATCCGCTCGGTGGCGCTCAGCCTCAGGACTCGCGAGTTCACGCAGACCAGCATCTTCTCGGGCATGAGCATGCGGCAGATCCTGGTGGAGGAGCATCTGCCCTATGTGCTGCCGATCGTGTTCTCGACTACGATGAACAACATCAACTGGTCGATCGGTCTCGAGGTGACGCTGTCGGTGCTGGGCTTCACCAACGTCGATACGCCAACCATCGGCATGATGATCTACTGGGCCAACCAGCACACCGCGCTCGTCGCAGGCATCTGGTGGTGGATCGCCTTCCCGGTGGCGCTCGTCGTGATGACCTTCATCGGGCTCTTCCTACTGGCAGTGTCGATGAACGAGTACATCGACCCCCGCAGCCGGCTCGCGCGCGTGGGGGCGGAGCCATGACCCCCACGGGCACGCAAGCCGTGCTGACGGTCGAGGGTTTGCGCGCCCATTACCAGGTGAGCTCTTTCGGCATCGAGCGCGACGTGCGCGCGGTCGACGACGTGAGCCTCCACGTCAGCACAAATGAGATCTACGGCCTTGCCGGCGAATCGAGCTGCGGCAAGAGCACGCTGGTGAAGGCCATAGCCGCCGCGATCCGACCGCCGCTCCGCGTGCTCGCGGGCTCCATATCCTACCGGTTCGGCGATCGCCGGATGAGCCTCTATGAGCTAAGCGCCGACGCGCTCGCGGAGATCCGCTGGAAGCATCTCTCCTACATCATGCAGGGCTCGATGAGCGTGCTGAACCCGCTGCGGCGGGTCCGGAGCGCCTTCGTCGATTTCGCGTTCCGACACATCGGCAAGCCGATGCCGGAATTTCTCGGCATCGTGGAGGCGCACCTGAAACGCCTGCACCTCGAGCCCAGCGTGCTCGATGCCTATCCGCACGAACTCTCCGGCGGCATGCGCCAGCGCATCACCATCGCGCTCGCCACCGTCTGCCGCCCGGATTTCATCGCAGCCGACGAGCCCACCACCGCGCTCGACGTGGTCGTGCAGAAGAGCGTGCTCTCAGAGCTTCGTCAGACTCAGCGCGAGATGGGCGCCTCGATGCTGTTCGTCACCCACGACATGGCCGTCCATGCGAATCTCGCCGATCGGCTCGGCATCATGTACGCGGGGCGACTGGTGGAGGAGGGCACTACGGCCGAGGTGTTCAAAGCGCCCGCGCACCCTTACACCGCGCACCTGATCGCGAGCCTGCCGCGGATCGGCGACACCGAGGCGAGAGAGGGTCTCGCCGGCGCTCCGCCGAATCTCGCGAACCCGCCGCCGGGCTGTCGCTTCCACCCTCGGTGCCCGCTCGCCATGGACGTGTGCCGGCGCGAGGTGCCGGAGATGGCATGGGTCAGCGACACCCACCGCGTCGCCTGTTTCGCGGGGAAAGCCGAGGCCGCATGAGCGAGCCTCTGCTCGACGTACGCGGCGTGGTCCGCACTTACACGAGAGGCAGCCTACTCGCCGGCAAGCACTTCCGCGCGGTCGACCGCGTGAGCTTCAGCTTGGATGTCGACCGTCCCGAGATCTTCACCATCGTCGGCGAGTCCGGCAGCGGCAAGACCACCCTCGCCCGTATGATCCTCGCGATGACCACCCCAAGCGAAGGCAGCATCCGCTTCCGCGGCACCGACCTTGCAGAGATCCATCGCCGGCGAGACCGGCTGACCTTCATGCACCAGGTGCAGCCGATCTTTCAGAACCCGTTCGAAGCGTTCAATCCGCTGAAGCGCGTCGACCGCTACCTCATGATGACGGCGCGGCGGTTCGCGGGTGTCCGGGGCCGCGAGGCTGAAAGCGCCGCTGACCAGGCGCTCCACGGCGTCGGCCTGTCTCTCGCGGAAGTGAAGGGCCGGTTCCCGCACGAACTCTCGGGCGGCCAGCTGCAGCGAATCGCGGTGGCCCGTGCGCTGATCTCGCGGCCCGCGCTCATCGTCGCGGACGAGCCCGTCTCCATGGTCGATGCGTCCCTCCGCATTTCGATCGTCAACCTGTTCAAAGTTCTGCGTGACGCGCACAAGGTCTCCATCATCTACATCACCCACGACCTCGGCACCGCCTATTACATCAGCGACCGCATCCTGATCATGAACAAGGGACGCGCCGTCGAGAGCGGCGACGCCCGCACGGTGCTCGACAATCCGCAGCACCCCTACTCGATCCTGCTCAAGAGCGCGGTGCTGTCGCCCGACCCCGCGGCCCGCGAGGCCACACTCGCTTGATGGCTACCCTCACCCTCCCACCGCTTCACGCTGGGTCCCTCCCCCTCCCGCGCTTAGGCGGGAGCCCACTGTCCCCCCGTGGGAGGGTGAAGGTGCCACGACACCTTGAAACGGAGATATCCAGTCATGCGTGACGTCAGAGTCCGACTGCACCGGAATTTCGCGATCGGCGCCACCGACCGGCGCCTCTTCGGCGCCTTCGTGGAGCACTTGGGCCGCTGCGTCTATGGCGGCATTTTCGAGCCTGGGCATCCGCAAGCTGACGAGCGGGGCTTCCGAAAGGACGTACTGTCGCTGGTGCGCGAGCTCGGTCCCACCATCATGCGGTATCCCGGCGGCAACTTCGTCTCCGGCTACAACTGGGAGGATGGCGTCGGTCCCGTCGAGCACCGGCCGCGCCGGCTCGATCTCGCCTGGAAATCGACCGAGACCAATCGCTTTGGCACCAACGAGTTCATCGATTGGTGCCGGATCGCTGACATCGAGCCCATGCTGGCAGTGAACCTCGGCACGCGCGCAGGCGATGCCGCGCGCAATTTCGTCGAGTACTGCAATCACCCCGGCGGCACCACGCTCTCGGATCTCCGCCGCGCTCACGGTTGGGAAAGACCGCACGGCGTCAAGTTCTGGTGTCTCGGGAACGAGATGGACGGACCGTGGCAGATGGAGATGAAGACGGCGCAGGAATATGGCCGCATCGCCACCGAGGCGGCGAAGATGATGAAGTGGATCGACCCCTCGATCGAGCTCGCGGCCTGCGGCTCCTCGGGCCGCAACATGCCGACTTTCGGCGCCTGGGAGCAGACCGTGCTCGAGCACACTTTTGATCACATCGAGTTCATCTCGCTCCACACCTATCTCAACAACTA
>Ga0070738_10003725_pt1 | contig 19412 bp, 20 predicted proteins | sample Coa_R2_2_FD_66446 | JGI IMG/M metagenome (GOLD analysis project Ga0070738, IMG submission 66446) | Surface soil microbial communities from Centralia Pennsylvania, which are recovering from an underground coalmine fire - Coalmine... | ecosystem: Environmental > Terrestrial > Soil > Unclassified ... | reverse complement strand
ACGGGCGGTCTGCCGCGCGTGGTGGAATTGTTCGAAGCCCGCAAGCCGCATGAAACCGCGGTCATAAGCGAGATTGACGGCACGGTGAAATTCGGCGAAGTTTCCAAGGGCCAGCGCAAGATGTATGTGGTTGCCGACAATGGAACGGAGAAGGAATACTCGGTCCCGCGCGGCGTTCACATCAACGTGCAGGAAGGCGAGCGCGTGAAGGCGGGCGAACCGCTGATGGACGGGCCGCTGAATCCGCACGATATTCTTGCTGTGCTCGGCGAAAAGGAACTGCAGTCTTACCTGGTGAACGAAATCCAGGAAGTTTATCGTCTGCAGGGCGTGAACATCAGCGACAAGCACATCGAAGTCATCGTTCGTCAGATGATGCGGTGGCGCAAGGTCGAAGATGTGGGCGATACGTCGTTCCTGCTGGAACAGCAGGTGGACAAGTTCCGCTTCACCGAAGAGAACGAGCGTGTGATCCGCGAGGGTGGGCGTCCGGCAACGGGCCGGCCGCTGCTGCTCGGCATCACGAAAGCATCGCTTTCGACCGATTCGTTCATCTCTGCGGCGTCGTTCCAGGAGACTACACGCGTACTCACGGAAGCTTCGATTCAGGGCGCAGTGGACCATTTGCGCGGCCTGAAGGAGAACGTAATCGTGGGACGCTTGATCCCTGCCGGAACCGGCATGGAGTACTACCGCAACGTCCGTCTCTCGCCAGAAATGGAAGAGGCGGCTGCCAAGGTGCAAGAGGAGGTTTCTGCCGCTTACGAGGAAGCCGAGCGAGCGCTCGAGCTGATGCGTACAGAAGGCGAGACCGAGGAAATGGCAGCAGAGTAATAGAAGGCAATCTGGGGCGGGTCGAATTGCGATTCCACCCGCCCCATAGTTTTGCTTCTTTTTATGCACGCAAATCCTCAGCACATCCCCGGGCCGGATTTGCCGGATCGGGAACCCACCGCGATTTCCCCATTGCGCCAGCCTTCGCTGGGCCATACTCTGGGGCCATTGCTTCTACGCTTCTTACGTTTGTTCCGGCTGGCTTTCTGGCGCGCGTTTGAACATGACGCTTTCGCCATCGCCAAGGCGTCTGCGTATTCTTCCATTCTGACTTTCTTCCCTGCGCTGCTGGTAGTCGGCTCCGTCCTCGCGACTTCGCGCAAGACGGAAGTCTATTTGCGGGAAATTTCTTATGCCGTTGGCCGCATTCTGCCTGCGGGCGGGGCCACGGCCATTGCTTACCTGAAAGGGTCGTCTCTGCAACGGCCGGTAGGATTGCTGGTTACGGCATCCCTGCTGACTCTGTGGACAGCCTCCGGTGCGATCATTTCATGGATGGAGGGCTTCCGGCGCAGCTATCAGTTGCCCAAGACATGGGGACTGGTGAAAGAACGGTTTATCGCCTTTGGTCTGGTAATCATGGCTGGCGTCCCGTTAAGCTTCGCCACGGTCTTTGTGGCGTTCGGTAACCGCATTGAAGCGCGTGTGCTCTTCCACATGGGGCATACGCTGGGCCCGCTGATTCTGGTCTTAGGGCTAGTATTGCGCTGGACGGTGGCCCTGCTCACCAGCATTGCAGTGATTTCGCTTATCTATCACAATGCGGTCCCGCGTACGCAGCCGTGGCATAGTGTTTTGCCGGGAGCAACGCTGGCGACTGTAATGTGGTTCGGCGCGACACTGGCTTTTGGCTGGTATTTACAGCACTACGCCGATTACAGCATTCTCTACGGATCACTGGGCGTGGGCATCGCGCTGCTCGTCTGGATGTACATGGTTTCGCTCATCATCCTCGTTGGCGCGGAGTTCAATGCGATGCTCTTCCCAAGAGCATCGCTCGGCAAGGAATTGCGGGAGATGCCATCGCTGGGGACATCCGGGCGATAACCCATCCCCTTCGTGAACCTCCCAGAAACTTCCTTCATTTACAATCACTTAAGAGCCAGGAAAGGTTTTGGAATGAGGCAAACGACAACGGCGCACGCCGCCAAAGGCATGGCTTCGCGCGAGCGCCGGGCCAAGATCATTTGCACGATCGGGCCGGCGTGCCATGACGAAGCGACGATGCGGGATTTGATCCGGCGCGGCATGGATGTGGCGCGGTTGAATTTTTCTCACGGAACGCACGCGGAACATGCGGTACACATCGAGCGTTTGCGGCGCGCGGCGGAGCGGGAAAATCGCACAATCTGTATTTTGCAGGATTTGCAGGGGCCTAAAATCCGCACCGGCAAGTTGGAAGACCGTTCCCCTGTGCTGCTCAAGAGCGGCAATCAAGTCACAATTACTCCGGACGATGTAGAAGGCACCCCCAGACTTATTTCCACGACATTTAAAGCGCTGGCGCGGGAAGTAAAGCCCGGAGCCCGAATCCTGCTTTCAGACGGATTGATTGAATTGCGCGTGCTCAAAATTCGCGGACGAGACGTGTTATGCGAAGTCGTTAATGGCGGATATTTGGGAGAGAACAAGGGCATTAACCTGCCGGGAGTGGCTCTATCCATTCCCGCGCTCACGGAAAAAGACCGAGATGATTTGATGTTTGGCCTCAAGCATGGAGTGGACGCAGTTGCGCTTTCATTTGTGCGTTCGGCGGAAGATGTGCTCTCCGTGAAGAAGATTATTCGCGCCCAAAAACGAGATGTTCCCGTGATTGCGAAGCTGGAAAAGCCGCAGGCAATTGATCATCTTGAGGAAATTTTCGCAGCTTGCGATGGCGTAATGGTGGCGCGTGGCGATTTAGGCGTGGAGATGCCGCCTGAGAAAGTCCCGGTCATTCAAAAGCATGTGATTAAGCGGTCGGCGTATTGGCGCAAACCGGTAATCACGGCTACGCAGATGCTCGAGTCTATGGTTGAAAACCCGCGCCCGACAAGGGCGGAGGCGAGCGACGTCGCTAATGCGATTTTTGATGGCAGCGATGCAGTCATGCTTTCGGCAGAGACGGCGAGCGGGTCATATCCGCGCGAGGCTGTCGCGATGATGGCGAGAATCGTCGTGGAAGCCGAGCTGAGTATGGCTGAGAGTATGCAAGTGCGCCGCCGTCGCGAACGGCCATCGTTGAGCATTGCGGAGACAATTTGTGAATCTGTGGCCCACGCTGCCGACGATTTGCCCATGGGTGCGATCGCGATTTTTACCGAAACCGGCAACACCGCGCGGTTGATTTCGAAATACCGTCCCAAGGTCGGGGTGTATGCTTTCAGCCAGTCGGACCGGGTGTGCAACCGCATGAACCTGCTGTGGGGCGTGCAACCGGTGCGGCACAAACGGACGGAAAATGCCGATACCATGGTTGCGGCTGCCGAAAAAGAATTGCTGCGGCGCGGCTGCTTGCAGACCGGAAATGTAATGGGCGTGGTGGCTGGAACGCAAATGGCTTCTGGCTCAACGAACTTTATGCGGCTGCATGTAGTGGCTGGCGGAAAGAAACGGAAGACGCGAAATGGCTGAAGTTTTCTCAATCGCGATTTATGAAGCACTGCCGGGGATGGAAGAAAAATCGCTGGCCACGATCCGTGAATTGATGCGGATTCTCTCGGCCCGTGGTTACAGCCGCGACCAGCTTTATCGCGATGCGCAGTCACAATATGTTCTCTTGCGGCATTGGAAATCGGAAGATGCCAAGCGTGACGCACTCGAAGACCAAGAGGCGTTGCGCTGCTGGGCGCGGCTGGCGCAAGAAATCCGCATCATCAAGATTTACGAAACGCTGGAAGAGATGTGATGGCAGCGTTTTTAGATTCAACCATCGATCCTCCGGTTCGGGGATTTCTTCATAAACCTGATAATCCCAATGGCGACGGATTGGTCCTTACTCACGGCGCTGGAGCGAACTGCAATGCGCCCTTGTTAGTTGCTGTTGCACAGGCCATGGCTGATCGAGGATTGACCGTGCTGCGCTGTGATTTGCCATTTCGACAAAAAAGGCCATTTGGACCGCCACATCCAGGGTTTGCCGAACAAGATCGCGCCGGATTGAAGAACGCGGTTGCAGCGCTACGCGGAATCGTTACAGGGCAGGTTTTCCTCGGCGGACATTCCTATGGTGGCCGCCAAGCGACCATGCTTTGCGCAGAAGAGCCGGCAATTGTTTCGGGGTTGCTTCTGCTTTCTTATCCTTTGCATCCGCCGCGGAAGCCAGAACAGTTGCGGACGCAGCACTTTCCCCAATTAAAGACGCCGGCGTTGTTTGTTCATGGAACCAGAGATCCCTTTGGTTCGATCGAGGAGATGGAAACGGCGTTGAGCTTAATTCCCGCGAAGCATACTTTATTGCCAATGGAGGGCGCGGGACATGATTTGGGTTTCAAGGGGAAGGCGATACAAGCAAAAGCATCGAATATGATTGCAGAAGCGTTTACCGCACTATCTTGGTAAACATGCCCATCGCGACAAAGCGAGTGATAATCGCTGCGCAAGTTGTGCCGATTGCGAATAGCAACCAGCGATAACGAGACCATAAGTCGCGAAATGCGGAAGCTTGAGCGAAAATATCTACGATATAAGCGGCACAATACGCTACGTTCGATATCACTGCCAAAATGAAAAGGCCCAGGCAGAAATCTAGCGAAAGTGCTGCTTTCGATGCTGGGTATGCTATCGCGAAATAACAGATCACGATAACAGCGAGAACAAGATTGTAAGCGATACGCAGCGGCTCCCAAAACTTAATAGCGCTCGTTGCATAATCGCGCAAGGTTGGGTTGTCCATAGCTGCAAGCTTAATACAACGCAAACTCGATTGCAGCATTCGTTCGAGCTGGATTTAGTGTGCTAATTCACCCAGCCAGACTTTGAGCCGCCGTTTTTGTTGTCATCTTCGGGCGGAAGATAATTTCCATGCTCGTCGAACTTGACGGTGCGATCATGCTGTCGCATATAAACTTCAAATTTCTTGGCAGCACGACGGCGTTTCCAACGGTAGTAGCCATTGCGCAGTCCAAAGTATTGTTCGGAAGCGCCAAAGCTCAGTCCACGACGTGGTGCGAAGCGTACGTAAAGAAACCCGAAGAGGAGTCCACCGAGGTGTGCGATATAAGCCACGGAGTCGCCGCGCTCCCGCGGATCGGCCGCATTGATGGCGCTGATGAGTTCGATAAAAACCAGTCCCGCTACAAAATACTTTGCCTTGATGGAAATCGGAATGGGGAACAGCATGATTTCCTGGTTGGCGTAGAGGATGCCGAATGCCATCAGGATTCCCAGTACTCCGCCGGAAGCGCCGACAGTGCCCATCGCTGGAGAAACTCCACCCACGCCGGTGTAAGCGACAGCAATAGTGGTAAGCGCGGCGCCGACGACGCAGAACAAGTAAAATTCGGTGAACTTTTTCGGGCCCCAGTCCATTTCAAGCTGGGCGCCGAACATCCACAGAGCGAGCATGTTGAAGAGGATGTGAAATAACCCTGCGTGCAGGAATGAATACGTCACCAGTTCCCATATCCAGCCGTGCATGACGTAAACAGGCACAAGAGACAGGATTCTCTGCGTAGCGTCGAAAACCTCGTAATTCGCAACCTTCAGCAGCGTCTGCAACAGAAAAACGGCGGCGTTGATGATGATCAGCCACTTCACCGCTTTGGTAAATGGCGGCAGGCTAAGAGAAAATGTCCGCGAGCTGCGCATGGTTTCGTCGGGTTTCTTCCGTCATCTTATCAGGTTCGCCGAGCGTAGCCCGAATGCCAGGCATGCACGAAGGGCCATAGCCGGGGCATTGTAGAAATTCACAAAAATGTGTTCAATTGGAAGCTTTATTTGCTATTCCGTGGCAGACTTAAAACCTGTGTAAAAATTTTGTTGTAAGCCCTTGACCTGCGCTCAAGGAAAATCTAATTTTTTAGCAGGCAATTTTATGAAGCGGAGGTCATCATGATTAGCTGTCCGGAGTGCGAAACGGATCTCGACATTGACGAGGATGCAGTGGATGAAGGCGAAGTCGTCTCTTGTCCGGAGTGCGGAAACGATTACGAGATTATTACTGTAAGTCCGATCGAGTTGAAGCAGGTCGAGGAAGAAGGATACGAGGATGACGAGGAGGAGGTGGAAACGGACGAGGATGATGAATAAGTCATCTCCTTGCCGATTTTCCGCATTCGTTTCCGCGTTTTATTCTTCCCTTCTGAGTGGTTTCTCCTTAAAACTGGCTTTGGGGGTTGTAGGATATGCGATTCTGTCGCATATGCTGGCTACGCCTATTGCATTCGCGCAAAAACAAGTAGAAGAAAAGCCCTACGCGCTGCTTTTTGTGACGGTATGGGGACCGGATAACCACGCGGTTTCTGGCATAAAAGTACGCATCCGGCGTGCCGACCAGAAGAAGTCACACTGGGAGCTGATTTCTGATCGCCGGGGCGAACTGGCCCAACGGTTACCTCCTGGACCGGCTGATTATGTTGTGTACGCTGATCTCAAGGGCGTTAAAGACATGAGCGGGAAGGCTTTGCGGGCGGCTGACGAAATCAACGTGCACTTCGATAAAGATGAGCGTGTGGACATTGGGTTGCATCTAAAATAGATAGGGAAACATAACAGGAGGAAGCGGTGAAGAAATCCAATATCGTCGCACTGGTGCTGCTGCTGGCGATTTTGCCGGCCGCTTTTTCCTATACTCCAAAAGATAAAGACAAAGCCCAGGCCGGGCGTTTACTCACCGGCAAAGTCGTGGACCGCGGCGATGGCCCGCTGTCTGACTCCGTGGTCTATCTTTCGGATACACGTACCCACGCCGTGAAAACCTACATCACCGGCGCAGACGGAGCGTATCATTTCCCCGCGCTTTCCCTGAATACTGATTACGAAATTTACGCGCAGTACAAGGGTAAGAAGAGCGATACAAAGACGGTGAGTCAGTTCGACAATCGCCAACAGGTGAACATCAATCTGCGGGTGGACACGCGCTAGAGCGGATATCCAATAAAGTAAAAAGCCCGCCAGAGTTGGCGGGCTTCTTTTTGCGATTGAATTCGCTTTAGTTATTGTCGTTGCCGGCGCGCTTCCAAGAGATCAAGTCTCCAATGGTGGAACCGCCAGTGCTGGCAGCAGGATGCTTGTAAGCTTCAACTTCCGAACGCGAAGCTTCCTCGCCGACAGCCTTGATGCTGAGGCCGATTTTCTTCTCATCCTGGTTCATTTTGATGATCTTAAAATCGTGCTCCTGGCCGGGTTCCAGCGTGAGCTGCTGCGCATTTGCGTCCAATGCTTCGGATACGTGGCACAGGCCTTCCACACCCTCCGCGATTTCGACGAATGCGCCAAAGCTGGCTACACGCAAGACTTTGCCGTGCAGCACGTCGCCGAGTTTGTGCTGTTGGAAGAAGCTTTCCCAAACATCCGGTTGAAGCTGCTTTACGCCCAGCGACAAGCGGCGCTTATCGGCTTCGATGGCCAAAACCACGGCATGAACTTTATCGCCTTTCTTTAGCACTTCGGAAGGATGTTTCACGCGCTTGGTCCAACTGAGGTTGCTCACGTGCACCAGGCCGTCAATACCATCCTCGATTTCGATAAATGCGCCGAAGTCGGTCAGGTTGCGCACGCGCCCTTCGACGGTCGCGCCGACAGGATATTTGTCATGCAGCGCATCCCACGGATTGGATGCCAACTGTCTCATACCCAATGAGATACGCCGTTCCGACGGGTTCACATTAAGCACCACGCAGTCCACCTGATCGCCGACATTGACCAGCTTCGACGGATGCTTCATGCGCTTGGACCACGTCATTTCACTCACGTGGACCAGGCCTTCGATGCCCTGTTCTAATTCAACGAATGCGCCGTAATCGGTCACGCTGATGACGCGTCCACTCACGTGCGCTCCAACGGGATAACGATGTGTTGCATCCAGCCATGGATCGGGCGTGAGTTGTTTGAAGCCGAGAGAGACACGCTGCTTATCTTTGTCGAACTTCAGCACTTTCACCTGAATCTGGTCACCTACGTTTACCAGATCGCGGGGATGCGTGAGGCGCCCCCAGGACATGTCGGTAATGTGCAACAGCCCGTCCAGACCGCCAAGATCCACGAATGCGCCGTATTCTGTGAGGTTCTTCACCACGCCAGTGGTGATGCCGCCTTCCTCCAGATGTTCCAGCGTCTTGGATTTCTTTTCGTTCTGCTCTTCTTCCAGCAACTGCTTGCGCGAAACCACAATGTTGCCGCGCTTTTTGTTCAGTTTGATAACAGCAACCTGAATGACCTGCCCCTTCACATGATCGAGGTTGCGTACCGGGCGTAGATCGAGCTGCGACCCCGGAAGAAAAGCGCGGGCGCCGGAAATATCCACGGTCAAGCCGCCTTTGATCCGGTCAATCACCACTGCTGCGATTGGTGTTTTTTCGGTGTAAGCTTTTTCGATCTCGTCCCACGCGCGCAAACGCTGCGCCTTCTGGAAGGAGAGATTGATGTAGCCCTCCTCCGTTTGGCCCTTCTCGCGCATCACGTCAATTTCATCGCCGGGCTTGAAACGCGGCTTTCCTTCGTGATCCAGAACTTCTTCGAGCGGCAACATGCCCTCAGATTTTGCCCCAATGTCCACGACCACATGTGACGATGTCAGTTTAAGGACCGTGCCTTTAATGACGTTGTCATCGCTGGCTGCCTCTTCCGTTTCGGTGGTGAAGTTCTCCAGTGCGGCGGCGAAATCTTCGCCGGCAGCGGCATGGTTGTCTTCCCCAGCTTCGGGTTCGTGGGTGGTGGTTGTGTCGGCCGGAACTTCATGGGCCGACAGATCGAGGGAAGAAGCGGCTGGCTCCATCTCCTGGGTTGCGGTTGCGGAATTCGAGTTGTGGGTATTTTCGTCGTGCAAGGTCATGGCCTCTCTGCGGTGTTCTCGCACACAGTGCGGGGCGGATTCGGGTTCACTGCGCGGACAGCTGGCGTGAGTCTTAGGTTGTGGTGGGTTCACCCTGGCGGGTGAACTCGGACAATCCCAGCGGTCGGACGTAGTGATGAAACCCGCGTCCAAAGGGAACATTTTGACTATAGCAACCGCTCGCAAGCGGTGTCAAACGCGAAACGCCTGCTGACGGTGAATTTAACAAAGATTTCACGCAGGCTGGTATTTTCTGCAACAATGCCTATTTCTGCGCTTCTTCGAGCAGCCCTTGTTCCAGCTTCTCCTGACATTCGATGCAGTGGCGCGTCCATGGAACGGCTTCCAGGCGTTTGGCATTGATCTCCTCGCCACAGGAAATACACTCGCCAAAGCTTCCCTCGCGCAAACGCGAAAGGGCATTATCCACCATCTGCAATAGTTGCCGGTCGTTGTTGCTTTGATGAAACAAAAATTCTTTGTTGTAGGAGTTCGCAGCCTTATCGGCAACATCCTGTGCGGAGCCTTCATCCACGGTGCGTCCATCCTGCTCAGTGCGCGAGACCGTGCGCCGCAACTCTTGTTGCCGCGTTTCCAGCCGCTTTTTAAAATATTCCAGTTTCTTCTTGTCCATTGAAAATCGCCTTCAGTCCTCTATGGAAGGTCTTCCAACCGTCCAGAGAAACCAAAATCATATGCGCAGGGATTATGATGCGTCAAATAGACAAGAGGATTCTAGGCGCACGTTTGGCCCTGTCTGAAGGGACGATTATCGCGGCAGCGGATCAGGCATTTCAGCCAGGGCATAGCCCATGACTGCCATGGCAGCCGCGTTTTCCCGCAATTCCTGAGGAACGATTTTGTCGAGTGTATCCGCCGGTGTGTGGTGGTAGTTGAAGTAGGTCCGGTTGTCCTGCATGATTCCCAAAACAGGAACTCCAGCGCTCTCCAGCGGGGCAATGTCCGCGCCTGGGCTGAAATTCACCGCTTCAAGAATATTGCTGCCAAAGGCTTGCAGAATCTCTGCCACTGGCCGGAGTTGAGCTAAGCCTGCGGCTCCAGCCTTGACCTCAAATCCCAATGGGTGAGAAGCCCCCATATCGCTTTCGATTGCGGCAACGTGATTCACAAAATCGCTGGCATAATCTTTTGCGTACGCATTATGCCCGCGGCCGCCGTGTTCTTCGTCCATCCACGCAATCACCCGTAAAGTTCGTTTTGGACGTAAGTGCAGCGACACTAAGAGCTGAGCAGTTTCCATGGCGACGACAACTCCAGCGCCGTCGTCAATCGCGCCCGTGCCCAAATCCCAGGAGTCGAGATGGCCGGAGACAATCACAACTTGTTCTGGATGTTCAGATCCTTTGAGTTCAGCGATCACGTTATAGCTCTTTACTTCCGGGCCCTCGGTGGAAGTGAGAGTTAAATGAAGTTTCACTGCACCTTGCGATGCAAGCCGGGCGATGAGCATGGCATCTTCGGCAGTGACGGCACCGGCGGGAATGCCTGCGGGAACACTGTAACCCGTGTGCGGAATTCGATAATCGGCATTGCCCACGGAACGCACTACAGCCGCCACTGCTCCCATTTCTGCTGCTGCCTTGGCCCCCATGGCCCGGTAGGCGACGGCTTCTCCGTATGCATCGCCAGCATGGCCGTTCGCGGCTTTCTGCTTGTCGTAGGGGAAATTGAACAGCACAATCTTGCCGCTCACATTCTTCCGTCCCAAGGTCTGCAATTCAGTAAAGTTGTTGACCACAATAACATCCGCAGTGATTCCTGCTGGCGGGGTGGGAGTATTGCCGCCAAGAGCGGTGACGACAATTTTTTGTGTTGTGCCCGGCGTCTGTTCCGGCCATGCAACTAGTTCGGCCAGGTCTGTTCCGCGCTGCCACTGGCGCACCATCGCCTCTTCCAGGTGTACATCCAAGCCCAACTTGCGCATTTGCTCAGCAACATATTCCACCGCGGATTGAGCCTGGAGGGATCCCCCTGGGCGCGGGCCGATGTTGTCTGTGAGATGAGCCAATTGATTGTAGGCATAGTCATCCTGCAACGCGGCATCGCGGATGGACAGAAGTTGAGTCTTGAGTTGTACCGGTAGCTCTGCTGGCCGTTCGGCGGGCATGAAAGGGTTCTGAGGCGAGGCAAAGCTGCTGGCGCACAGCAAAAAGACGCAGACGTGGATGCGCATATTTTTTCCAGTGTAACCGGGAATTTACAGAAAGGCGAAACTGGGAGACTTAGACAGTGCCGGCGGGAAAATTACTCACAAAAACAAGCGGCCCCATTTCTGGGGCCACCATTCAAAAGAGGCTAGTGGAAGGTGATTAGGAAGGGCGATGCGAGGCGCCATTCCGGCTGAAGGAATGGCCAATGGCGAGTTGTCGAAAACAAAGATTGAGGGTCATTCTTGAGTTACGGCCTCTTTCACTTACCCCTTGCCATAGCACTTGCCCGGCCAAAGCCCTCGCCCTCCTGCCTTGGAGTGTTCTGAATGTAAGCGGTTGATTTTAAGTGCGATGCAACTTGCCCTTGGGATGGGGTGGGAAACCGCGTTCCACGCCGAGTTGCAGTAAAGTGCACTTAGGGTGCATGAGGCTGGAGTTTTACCCAGTGGTCTAAGCCTCTCCGAATACCAAAGCGGTGAAAGCCTCGATTTTGGCTCCGTGCCGCCAGGCGTCAAGGGGCAGCCCGGCTTTACGGCAGGTTTGTTCAAGGAATGTCACGCGACCCCAGCCATGTTCGAGTGGAACTTGCGGGAGCAATAAGCCTCTGCGTCCATGTTGGCTGATTAACAAACCATGCCAGCCAACTTCCACTTGATCGGCAGAAACCTCGAATAAAGGCGATAGCACACTCAGCGAGACCTTGAGTTCGGGGGCTTCGAGGCGGCTTACCGGAGGGAATCGGGTGTCCTCAAACGCGGCAGCCCGCGCGGTTTCTGCCACGGCACGATAGAGGGAAACCGCAGGAGTTACATAGCCGACGCAACCGCGCAAAGTTTCATGCAGATAAAGCGTGGTAAAAACACCGCGATGTTGTTCTAGCGGAGGGGACGGAGGAGTCAAGTCCAACTCGCGTTGGTCTAGCGCTGTAATAATTGCCGCATGCGCAATAGCTAATAGCAATTTGCGGTCGCGCTCATTCAACTCAACGTCTGTTTGCGAAATAGGGTCGTGGGGACGAAACTCAGGTTGCAGCGACATTGCGTTTCCTTCGCCGGCTCAGAACGAAGGCACGTTTGCGGCTGCGTACCACTTGCCGGTCAATCTTCGACCAGAAGGCAATGAAATAATCTCCGGCGGAAATCAGCGAAAGCAACATCATGAACCAGATGGAAATCACCGCAATCCAGTGCACCGGGAAAACGTATGGTCCGTAAATCGGCCACTCTTTCCAATGATGGTCAAGGATCACCGCCACCACGGAAACAATCTGCACCAGCATCTTGAACTTGCCCAAATCACTGGCTTCGATGGTGAAGCCTTCATTGGCGGCAATGGAGCGTAATCCGCTCACCAAAAATTCGCGGCCAATGATGATGACTGCCATCCATGCAGGAACGAGGCTGGGATTGAATTGCACCAGCGTGATAAAGGCGGCGGCAATAAGCAACTTGTCGGCCAGCGGGTCGAGCAAGATGCCCATCGTCGTAATCTGCCCGCGCTTACGCGCTAAATAGCCATCAATGCCGTCCGTGATGGATGCCGCAATAAATAATGCTGAAGCCAACAGCTCCTGCTCCCCAGTGGTTCCTTGAAACCGGCTGGTGGAAAGAATCCAAATCAGCAAAGGGATGCTGAGGATGCGTGTGAGCGTGATGGAGTTGGGCAGGTTCACTAAAGACACACACTTGCTCGTGCCGGCGGGAGGACCGGAACCAGCGTGAAGAAATTATCCTCCAGCCGGAGGATGAAAGCAACGCACGAAGAGCTATGCGACTTTTCCCTGCGGCGTTAACTTGTCAATAATGGCAGGCAGATACTGCGCGAGGTGTGAAGAAGCCTCTTCCGGAGAAATGCCGGCTTTCGCGCACAACTGCTGCATCATTCCGCTGTTACCTAGCACGCTCTGAATCTGCTCGGCGGAAATTGGCAAATTCTGTCCCATTCCCACCCACGAACTAGCGATGCTTCCCAGCCCCTTGTCGTGAAAATTTTGCATCAGCCCGGTAAGTCCGCCTGGCTGCTGATTGATGGCGTCCATAATATGGCTGGCGATGGGATTATTGCTGCTACCCATCACAGAGCCGATTGCTTTGCTGGCCATTTCGTCGAGGAATCCCATACAGCCTCCTGAAAAATACGGCGGCTGGTTTGAGCCGACCGCCGGGTGATTTGCTATTTCTGTTTCGCGATGATTTTGTCCGCAATCTTCTTATAAGTGGCTGCGGGGATGATCTTTTTTCGCGTTAGGTCCGTTTTCTTGGCATAAGGACGGCCGTCAATGATCTTTTGCGAATACGCAGCTCCAATGCCGGGCAGCGCATCCAGTTGTTCTTTGGTGGCAGTGTTGATGTCAAGCAGGTCAGCTGAGGCGTCCGGGGCCATTGTGCTCTTGCTGGACGAAGCCGACGCTTGCGCGAAGCTGCTGGTGGCCATGCCGGCAATCAGGGTCAGTGCGAAGACAACAACCGACAAACGTGCAATCAAATTTTTACGCATGATCTCTCCTTTGATTTTGAAGTTAATTATTCTTTTTCCGCAGCTTTGTAGCCGGCAGCCTTGGCTTCATCCTCAGTCATAAACTTGCCGGACTTGGTCTTGCCGTACCAGCGCCCGCTCTTGTGATAAACGCCACTGTCGGTGTTGACCCATACTTTTCCGCTGGATTGTGCCGCAGAGATATCCGAATTCGAAGCTGCCGGTGTAGCCGCCGCCTTGGTAGAAGAAGAAGTCTTCCTTGCCGAAGCGCTGGAACCCATGGACGAAGAAGAAGACGCAGCTGGTGGGGTGCTTGCAGCAGGCGCGGATTTTGCCGGCGCCGACGCTGCCGGCGCGCTGCCTGAGCTGGAACTCGCTGGCGCAGAAGTAGCTGGAGCCATCGCGGGCGCCATGCTCGAATCTGCTGCCGATTTCTTGCTCTTTTTGCTCTTGCTGCTCGTGCCAGTCGAAGAACTGGCGGCCGCAGGCGCATTCGATGATCCAGTTGCAGCCGGAGCAGAACTATCCGCGCTGGCTGATTTCTTGCTCTTCTTTTTGCTCGTACTCGTCGTGGATGAAGTGGTGTCCGAAGCCCCTGAAGCTGGCGCCATCGCGCTGTCGCTCGATGCCTTCTTGCTCTTTTTACTCTTGCTCGATTTTGTTGCGGCACCGCTGTCAGGTGTAGCGGCGGATTGGTCGCTGGCAGCTGTATCGGCGCTCTTCTTCTTCTTACTTTTTTTCGTGGTCGAAGTAGTCGAAGCGGAAGAGCTCTGATCGCTGGTGGTGGAAGTGGAACTCGATTGGGCCTTTGCAGGTGGCGCCATGCTCAAACTTAAAAACACGCACAACGCCATTGCCCATGACAACAGTTTCAACTGTGGACGGTTCATCATCATTTCTCCTTGCCCCTTGAATTTAGGAGGTGATTACGCGGCCACAGTGTACTCTCCTACGCGCTAGGCGTAAATGCCCCTCTGCCGGATTGTGTAGGCAACGCGGTCAATCGCCAGCATGTAGGAAGCGATGCGGTTATTCACGCGATGCGTCTCGGCATACTGCACCACGTCGCGGAACGCTGTCTTCATGATGTCGCCGAGCTGTTCGTTGACAACAGATTCCTTCCAGAAATAGCCCTGACGGTCCTGGACCCATTCAAAATAAGAAGTGGTTACGCCGCCGGCATTGGCCAGAATGTCGGGAATCACGAAAACATTCTTGTCCGCAAGGATGTCGTCAGCTACCGCCGTGGTTGGACCATTTGCGCCCTCAGCGAGAATTTTGCACTTCACGCGGTCCGCGTTCTTGCTGGTGATCTGGTTCTCCGTGGCTGCTGGAATCAAAATGTCGCAATCGGTCACCAGCAGTTCCGCCGGATCGGCCGCTTCGGCGCCCGGGAATTTCTGCATGGTTTTGTTTTTCGCCCGGTATTCTGCCAAAGCCTTCACGTCAATTCCATTTTTGTTGTAGAGGCTTCCATCCACTTCGATGATGCCGATTACTTTGTATCCTGCTTCGTGCATGAGAATCGCGGCGTTCGAGCCGACGTTTCCGAAGCCCTGCACGATGACTCGCGTGCTCTCGCGGCTGAGGCCGAGCTTTTGAATGGCTTCATCGCAAACGATCATGACTCCGCGCCCAGTGGCTTCGCGCCGTCCGCGCGATCCGCCGATGTTGATTGGCTTGCCTGTCACCACCGCCGTGACGGTCTGGCGCACGTGCATCGAGTAAGTGTCCATCATCCATGCCATGATTTGCTCATTCGTGTTCACGTCAGGCGCGGGAACGTCTTTTTCCGGCCCAATGAATTCGACCAGTTCCGCCGTATAACGGCGGGTCATGCGCTCCAACTCGCCCGATGACATCTTGTGCGGGTCGCAAATCACCCCACCCTTGGCTCCACCGAAAGGAATATTGACCACGGCGCACTTCCACGTCATCCACGCAGCCAATGCCCGTACTTCATCTAACGTTACGTCCGGCGCATAACGGATGCCGCCCTTCGCCGGTCCGCGCGCAATTGAGTGCTGCACCCGGTAGCCGGTAAAGACTTCCAGCTTGCCGTTGTCCATAGCCACCGGAATATAGACAGTGATTTCGCGGTTGGGTGTGCGCAACACTTTCATCAGGCCTTCATCGAGGTTCAACTTCTTGGCGGCCATGTCAAAGCGAGCAGCAGCGGCTTCCTTCGGATTGAGTTCGAGATCAAGCGTGGTGGTCATAGGAGTCTCCGGAATGTACGACGGAATGATTTATGAATTGTTGGGCGCCGTCGAAAGTGATGAACGGCCGGACGGCGCGCAAACCTTTCTATAGTAAGCACCGCCGGAAGGAATAGGCAAGTGGGGCGATGTCTCTCTAACCACTTTAGCCGTATGGTGATAAACTTTTAATCAGAAATCTCTTACGAGAGCCCAGGTTGATTCAACTTGCAGCTTCGATTTTGTCGGCGGATTTTGCCCACCTCGCCGATCAGGTGCGCGCGGCCACAGAGGGCGGCACGTCGGTCATTCATTTCGATGTCATGGATGGGCACTTCGTCCCCAATATCACCATCGGCCCGCCCGTGCTCCAGTCTTTGCGCAAATTCACCAAGCTGCCAGTTGATTGCCACTTGATGATCGAAAATCCCGACCAATACATCGGCGACTTTGCAGCTGCTGGCGCAAACTGGATTTCTGTTCATCAGGAAGTTTGCCGCCATCTTGACCGCACCTTGCATCTCATCAAGAGTCACAATTGCCGGGCTGGCGTTGTTATTAATCCAGCAACCCCGGTGGACACGCTGACCGAAGTGCTTGAAATTGTGGACTATGTCCTGGTGATGTCGGTAAATCCCGGCTTCGGCGGGCAAAAATTAATTCCCAATACCATGCGCAAATTGCGCCAGTTGAGTGACTTGCGGGCGCGTCGCGGGTTAAACTTCCTTATTGAAGTGGATGGCGGCATTGGCTTCGATACGGTCGGAGAAGTAGTGCGATCCGGCGGAGAAATTCTGGTGGCGGGCAACGCCGTCTTCGGCAAAGGCGATCCAAAGACTAACGCCGAAAAACTGCTCAAGACCGCGCAAGACGCCATGATGGTGAAACTTTAATTAGAAAAGCGTGTTATCCCGAGCGCGCTCGGCGAAGCGAGTAATCTGTTTTTGGAAAGTACCGAGGTCTTAATGTCGCGTCGTTTCCCTAGCATCGTCCTTCTCGCAACGCTGGCGTTTGCGGCTGCCTGCACCACGAAAAAAGTCTCCAATCCCATCGCTAATGTGGATTCCAAGCAGCCCGATAAGGTCCTTTTCGACCGCGCTATGGACGCCATGAAGCATCAGCGCTACGACGTGGCCCGGTTGACCTTGCAGACGATGATCAATACCTACCCCGATTCGGAATTTATCGCCCGCGCCAAGCTAGCGCTGGCTGACTCGTGGTATGCGGAAGGCGGCACAGCTTCGCTCGCAGAAGCCGAGAACCAGTACAACGACTTCATCACCTTCTTCCCGAACATGCCGGAAGCGGCCGAAGCGCAGTTGAAAATTGCGAACATCCACTTTCAGGAGATGGAAAAACCTGACCGTGACTACACTCACGCCGCGCGTGCGGAAGACGAATACCGCAAACTGATTACTCAATTTCCTGACAGTAAGCTGGTTCCGGAAGCCAAGAAGCGTTTGCTCGAAGTGCAGGAAGTCATCGCCGAGCGCGAGTTTGAAGTGGGCAGGTTCTACTATTTGCGTCAGTCGTATCCCGCGTCCATTGCCCGGTTGCAAACGCTGGTGGATCGCTATCCTCTTTACAGCAAAGCTGACGAAGCTTTATATCTCCTCGGCCAATCGTATGAGGGTGAAGTCAACCTGATGCGCATACGTCCCACTTGCGATCAAACCCGGCATTTTGGTTGCGTGAATGAAGACGCCAAAGCGCGCCTGATCGAAGACTTCACCAAACACGCCGCCGCCGCTTATGACCAAATCCTCACTCGCTATCCGTTGATGGAGCGTACCGACTCCGCGAAAGAGCGCCTTGCGGCGTTGAAGCAGCCGATTCCACATCCCACGAAAGCGGCCGTGGCCCAGAACAAGGCGGAGATGGATAGCCGCCACGAAAACAATACTTTCACCAAACTGCGCCATGAATTCGGCAAACATCCGGATGTAAGCGATGCGGCAACAAAGGGTGAACCGACACTGGTGGATCCGCAGCCAGTCAGCCCAACCGATGTGGCCCAGCAAGCGAACAAAGCTGCTTTGGGCAGCAAAGACTCGCACACTGTTTCAATTGAAACGGTGGGAACGGGTGCGCCTCCGCCGAATGAAGCCGCGCCGCGCTCCGATGCTCCGCCCACGGACTCTGCTCCAGCCACAGATACTACCAACACTCCAGCTGCCTCTGACGCTGCCGCGGAAGCCAACGAGCTCAAGCCCAATGCGCCTGCCGCGGATGCCAATGCTGCCGCCGACCCGAATGAGCTGAAACCCAACGTCGGCTCTGATCAGGCTGCATCTGCACCGGAGAATGCCCCACCGCCATTGCAGCAGGCCAACCAGATCGGGGACCAAGCCTCGACTTCGTCATCGAGCGCAGCCTCTTCCGATCAGCAAGTGGCCAGCGACAACGACATCTCCTCCAGCAAGCCCAAGAAGAAGAAAGGCCTGCAAAAGCTCAACCCGTTCTAGGAATTCTGTTTACGCGGGCACCTCGCCGCGTGGGCTGTAGTTTCAAAATGACCTCTTGAAGGCTATCCCTGCCCGGTTGGCGGAGTACCATCGTAACCGCAGTAACCCCCTATCTTCATTGACTTGGTACTACCCGCACGGTAACTTCACGCTATATCTCTCTGCCGGATTGAGGAAAGCGACTTTGGCGCGGAAAATACTGCTTGCCGACGACAGCGTAACTGCTCAGAACATGGGCCGGAAGATCCTTACGGAAGCCGGTTACGAAGTCATTACGGTCAATAATGGGTCGGCGGCGCTGAAGAAAATCAACGAACTCAAGCCCGATCTGATTGTGCTCGACGTGTATATGCCGGGTTACGGCGGCTTGGAAGTTTGCCACCGCCTCAAAGAAAATCCGGAAACCGCGCGCATTCCTGTATTGCTCACCGTGGGCAAGCTCGAACCCTTCAAAGTGGAAGAGGCCCGCCGCGTCCGCGCTGACATGCACATCGTGAAGCCCTTTGAGTCCAATGAGCTGCTCACCGCCTTGGCCAAATTGGAAGACCGCATTGTGGCCCAGTCGGATGCTCCCAAAAAGGGACGCTTCTCGAAAACTGGCCTGGCAGAACCAGCTCCGGCGGATACATTCGGCGATGAGCAGAGCGGATGGAAAAGCCGCCTGATTGCTCCGAAGAAGAAATCGAAGACGGAGAAAGCCGAAAAAATTGAGCCCAAGCCCGAACCCAAACGGGAGCGCGAATACACCACCGAAGAGGGCGCAGAAGCGGAGACAGTCAGCGCGACCGATTGGCGAAGCATGCTTTCAGCCAGCCTGGCCGCCGATGCAAACACGGAAGACGAGCCGCAGCCTCTAGCCAAAACGGAAACAAAAAACAAAGCCAAGACCACGCAGGAAGTTAAAGAAGAGGAAACGCAGGAAGAAGTTCGGCAAGAAACAAAACCGGAAACAGATTCTTTGGCTGCAGAAGTTTTGCGCAATGCGCAAGCTGCCGCAGCCGCCGAGATTGCCCAGCCTGAAGTTCAAGCTCCTATAGCTGAAACTAAAAATGCTGAAAAAATAAAAGCGGAAGAAATTCGAGAAGAAGAAAAAATACAAGAAAAAGAAGCGCGCGATCAGGACGTCGCCGACGCGCTGGCAACATTAGTGCCCGCGCCATCTTCCGCAGACGAACGCGAACTGGTCGGCGTCGCCGCCAGCCATCAGAGTGTGGGAGCAAGCGGTCCTCGCTGGACAGCGCAAGCGATACCAGTCAATGAAGAAGAATCGCAATCCCTGCTTGAGCAGGAAATGGAG
>Ga0070738_10003717_pt1 | contig 19450 bp, 16 predicted proteins | sample Coa_R2_2_FD_66446 | JGI IMG/M metagenome (GOLD analysis project Ga0070738, IMG submission 66446) | Surface soil microbial communities from Centralia Pennsylvania, which are recovering from an underground coalmine fire - Coalmine... | ecosystem: Environmental > Terrestrial > Soil > Unclassified ... | reverse complement strand
GTCGCAAGGGGTGGGGCTTCTCGCCAGAGATTGCAACTTTGAATATTATAAATGGTGCAAGGTTTTGCGACATTCCGTCGCAAGGGGTGGGGCTTCTCGCCAGAGATTGCAACCTACTGGGGGCTACTCGCACGGCTACGCGGCCATACGGTCGCAAGGGGTGGGGCTTCTCGCCAGAGATTGCAACATTTCACGATCGATAGCGCAACCTGGGCAATAATACATCGTCGCAAGGGGTGGGGCTTCTCGCCAGAGATTGCAACTATAACGTTTGGAAAGTTCGGCTAAACGGTATCTACCGTCGCAAGGGGTGGGGCTTCTCGCCAGAGATTGCAACCGAAAAGGGAATGCCGAAAAATGCCTTGAGGGTGCGGTCGCAAGGGGTGGGGCTTCTCGCCAGAGATTGCAACCAGGTACACAACGTGCTTTGCTCTGATGGGAAAAGAAGTCGCAAGGGGTGGGGCTTCTCGCCAGAGATTGCAACTTCGATTGCGTCCGTACCAGGGCGCAATGGAGGACACGTCGCAAGGGGTAGGGCTTCTCGCCAGAGATTGCAACATTTCTTCCCATCCCTACGGGAGCGACTACCTTCAGTCGCAAGGGGTGGGGCTTCTCGCCAGAGATTGCAACCAGGTATACCACAGGCAGAACAAACTCCCTGTACAGCGGTCGCAAAGGGTAGGGCATCTCGCCAGAGATTGCAACCGCGATGATCTCCTCGGCATCTGGGATACAGCAGAGTGGTCGCAAGGGGTAGGGCATCTCGCCAGAGATTGCAACATATCACTATTTTCGAGGAGACCGAGGAGAAAGAAGAGTCGCAAAGGGTGGGGCATCTCGCCAGAGATTGCAACTCAACGCGCCTCAGGCGAGGCATATGGAAATGCGCCGTCGCAAAGGGTTGGGCTTCTCGCCAGAGATTGCAACCACTATTACCTATCCTGTGTGCATACCCGCAATGCCGTCGCAAAGGGTAGGGCATCTCGCCAGAGATTGCAACTTCCTCTTTTCCTCATCGTTTAGAATGCATGTTCGTAGTCGCAAGGGGTGGGGCATCTCGCCAGAGATTGCAACGTTGTAGAAGTTTTGCCCGTACCCGACAGGCCGACGTCGCAAGGGGTGGGGCATCTCGCCAGAGATTGCAACCCTGCTTAAAAACATCTACCGCCACGCTATAGGTATGTCGCAAGGGGTGGGGCATCTCGCCAGAGATTGCAACTTCCCGACATTTTGCATGCGCGACAGGCTGGTCGTCCCGTCGCAAGGGGTGGGGCATCTCGCCAGAGATTGCAACTGCCATTATTCGCGGTCGCTCTATCGGGCGTGGCAGTCGCAAGGGGTGGGGCATCTCGCCAGAGATTGCAACTCCGACAGATCGGCCTTCCGTCGCAAGGGGTGGGGCATCTCGCCAGAGATTGCAACTTTGAATCCCGATGCTATATAACTCCCTAAGATGCGTCGCAAAGGGTAGGGCTTCTCGCCAGAGATTGCAACGTACAGCACTGTCAGCACGCCCACATTGACTGTCAAAGTCGCAAGGGGTGGGGCATCTCGCCAGAGATTGCAACAGCAAACAATTGATCTTGCGCGTCAGGCTATGCGGGGTCGCAAGGGGTGGGGCATCTCGCCAGAGATTGCAACAAGAGTTCTTCATATCCGAAGTCGTATGCAGTGGGCGTCGCAAGGGGTGGGGCATCTCGCCAGAGATTGCAACCGGTGCATAATGTTTTCGGTAAAGTTCGAGGTCTTTGTCGCAAGGGGTGGGGCATCTCGCCAGAGATTGCAACTTTGAGGTATCCCTCCACGAACTTCGCCCATGTTGGTCGTCGCAAGGGGTGGGGCATCTCGCCAGGGATTGCAACATGCTCACCTGGGCTGTCCAAACCGTGATCCATTTCTGTCGCAAGGGGTGGGGCATCTCGCCAGAGATTGCAACTTTGGATTATAAAAGTAATCATGTCCCCAACGGTAATGTCGCAAGGGGTGGGGCATCTCGCCAGAGATTGCAACTCAGGCTTCACTGGCAGATCGGTATAGGCTACACCTCGTCGCAAGGGGTGGGGCATCTCGCCAGAGATTGCAATTTTGATCTCAGGGGGAACGACCATTGCCATGTGAGAAGGGGTGGCTGAGGCTGCGCAAGCTGATCTGGCGTCACGCCTGGTTTGAGGAGGCTTTTTTGCCAGGGAAGCTGAAGTGTGGGGTAGTTCAGTACATCATGCTTGAGAGGGGGAGCCGCTGTTCGCTGCTGCGTCAACAACTGCGGAGGTCCGGTTCTATCGCGGCTCGTCTGAGGACCAGACGCTCGCTGCGGTGCGCCGGCAGACTGCCGCTGAGATAGAACCTGAACTGCCTGATCGTGGCAATGGGTAGGTCCTTGCCTAACCTGCCAGAGCTTATTTGGTTCCTACGCCAAGCAAGGTCTCGCCGGGAGCGACAAGACCCTCTGGTCTTTCAAACCGGGTTAACCCCTCTCTCACCTCATCCAGGACCTGGTGTTGAAAATGCTGGCCTGCCTGTCCCAGTAACCTTGCTATGACAACGCTCCTCGACTCCAGGAATGCATCCAGGGAGGCGAAGTGAAGACGAAGCGCAATCGGACGAATCATGATGTCACGAAAACCAGCTTCCCGAAGGGCTTGCTCAAACACTGCCGGGTCCGACAACGATAAGGGATTTGGCAGCCTGGCGGACTCCGCCCCAACATATTTGGTCAAAATGGTTAGTGGAATCAGATGGAATGGGTTGCGTGACCAGACGAGTGCGGCGAGTTTGCCTCCGGGCTTGAGCACCCTGCGCATCCCTCTCAATGCAGACGGAAGTTGAGGCGAAAGCGAGAGACCATTTCGGCAAATGATGGCATCAAAGCTCGATTCTTCCAGATCGAGCTGTCCGGCATCCATGACACGGGTCCTGAGAGAGGTGAATCCTTCGGCCTGGGCTCGTTTGGCTGCTACCTCCAGCATCTGTGCAGAGAGATCGATTGCCAGAACCATTCCTGCGGGCCCAACTTTTCGGGCGGCCATGAGACTCTGATCCCCGGTTCCAGCGGCAAGATCGAGCACATGGTCCCCTGATTTGAGCGCTGCTGCTATAAGCATCTCTTCGGTGGCCTCCTCTATGGCAGACTGCCGAGTCGCCGTTTGCTTTTCCCAGTCCCTCACGCATTCAGGCGCATTCCAGATATTCGCCTGTGAGTGGGATTCATGAGGCTCCTGTGACATGTATTCTTCTCCTTTTTGATAGGGATGACATTCTTACTGGATGGCGAGATAACCAACGCTCTCTTTCGCCAGTTTGCTCGTCCTGCGCGGCACTGCGCATCCTATCGAAGCTCCTTCAACTTGAAGGGGTTCCAAGCATGGAGGAGAAGCGCCTCACACAGTGATCACAGATGAAGGTATCCGGCTTAGGGGCGCTGCGTGAAGCGGTGCCGACCTCTGCTGGGAAGAGGCGGGCGACCTCTTCAACGCCCCGACCGCAGAAGGTGCAAACCTGAAAGGCTGCGGGAGGGAGCAATGCTGTGCGTACAAAGCTGAGGCTGATGCCGAGTGTGCGCAGCAGGCCCGCGCCAAGTCCCTCGCCTTCATTCAACAGGCCCAGCAACAAGTGCTTTGGGTGTATGATCTGCTCCCCCTCTCTCTTCATCTCTTCTCCCGCCAGCACGATCACCAGTTTGGCGCGGGGGGTAAGCAGGGTGAGCGCATCAGATGAGACATCCGCAACTGGGAGCAGGCTGCTGATCGATGGGCCCTGCGGCCCCTGGCGGTCGAAGATAAACACAATGCCGGCATGAATACGCTCAGGCGTAATCTCGTATGGCGTTAGCAATGGAGAGAGACTGCCTTCGCGGGCCAATCCCCAGAGCATGTGTTCTGTGCCGATCCACCAATGCGAAAGGGTCAGCATCTCTTCACGGGCCAGGGCGAGGACCTGGCGGCTCTCTGGTGCCAGGAGTTTAGCAAATGAGTCAAAGAGTGATGGTTGTTGTTGCATCCTGTATCTGCTCCTTTCTCTGGTCTCTACTTGTGCCGCACGCCTTAGCGCTCGCAGGTGTAGCACGCGGATGTGGCTCGGGCTTGTTCCTAGCGCCTCAGCGATCTCAGCCGTGCTATACCTCTCCAGGTAGTGCAAGGTCAAAATGCGGCGGTCTCGTTCTGGCAAAAGGCTGAGCAGGTGCTGCACACGCATCTCGGCAGGCTTTGAAGCCCCGGCGGGTTCAGAGCTTTGGAGCAACTGCTCCTCCAGGCCGCTCAGCGAACGCATCTCAGACTGTCGCTGCATCTGCCAGTGATCGATGATGGTGGTGCGAGCCGTTGCGTAGAGCCACCCGCGCACGCTTTTGGGACGCTGGTCCTCCCTGAGCCAGCGCAGCGCCTTGAGAAAGACGATGCTTGTAAGGTCCTCGGCCAGTGTGGCATCGCCAATCTTCTGAGCAATAAAGCGTTGGAGATCGGCGGCATACGCACGGTAGATCTCTGTCAGCCAGTTCAGGCGATCGGGGTTCCGCTCCTGGTTAGAGGATGGCATAGTGCTTACACTCGTTCCTTTCTCTCAGCGCTCAAGTTTTTCACTACAGTATACAGTGAGGCATTACAACCAAAAAAAGGGGTTCAGTGGGGAGCAGACGAGACGTTTTCTGTGGCGTCAAGAGCGCGTTGATCGGTTGGACGGGAGGGCGATCGGTGAGCAGCCGGCAGTCACCAGCGCGTAGGTGCCGATGCCTTCTGCACAGGCCCGTCGCAGCAGCGAGGCGCTCATACCTCTCGCTCCTGCCCGTCTTGCTCCTGCCACCAGGCTTCTAAGCGCGCCGCGAGCTGGTCACGCACGCTCCGAAAGACGGCCAGCCGCTCCTGTTCGCTCCCTTCTGCCCTGGCGGGATCAGGAAAGCTCCAGTGAATGCGCTGGACCCTCCCTGGAAAGACGGGACAGGTTTCCGCTGCCTGATCGCAGACCGTGATCACGACATCGAAGGGCTGATTGGCGAACTCGCTCACATGCTTGGAGCGATGGTGACTGATCTCGATGCCGCGCTCGCGCATCACCTGTATGGCCAGCGGGTTGACGTGAGAGGGAGCCGAGCCGGCGCTCACCACCTCCAGTTGAGCGCCGGCCAGATGGCGGAGCAGGCCCTCTGCCATCTGGGAGCGGGCGGAATTGCCGGTACAGAGAATGAGTACTCGTTTTTTCACGAAAGCGATCCTTTCTCACGCTCCAAGAGCGTGATGAGTAAGCGAATGCGTGTAGTCAGTTGCAACGAAGTTTGCTCAAAGGCGCGGTATTGGGTTTCCTCTGATCCCTCGACCAGCGCGGGATCAGGAAAGCTCCAGTGAATGCGCTCCGGGTCGTCGGGGAAAACCGGGCAGACCTCGCGCACGCGATCACATACCGTCACAACCGCGTCAAAGTGCTGGCCTCGGAAGAGATCGACGTGTTTGGGGACGGCCCCGCTCATGTCGATCCCGCTCCGCTCCATGACCCGGCGGGCCAGTGGATGGATCTCTCTCGCCGGCTGGCTGCCTGCACTGTATGCCTCCATCTGTCCCTGGCTCATATGCCGGAAGAGGGCCTCCGCCATCTGGGAGCGCGCACTGTTCTCCGTGCAGAGAAAAAGCACACGCACTTTGGGATGGAGGGCGGCCTTTGCTCCAGCAGGAGTAGGATCAGACAGGACGATGGCCGGATGGAGCTGCAAGGCGGCAGTCTGATAAAGCGTCTGAAATCGCTCCAGATCGACGCTATAGTAACTGGCTCGTTCGTCAGCGCTGCTCCGTCGTTCCGTCACGAGCCGGCCTTCGCGCAGCTTGCGGAGATGGTAGGAGATCAGATTCTGGGGAAGCGCGAGCAGGTCTCCCAGTTCCTGCACTCGCAGGTCAGAGCGAGCAAGGCGGCACAACAAGGTCCAGCGAACCTCATGCGCAATGAGCTTGAGCACGCTCGGAGGATGAAGAAGCTTGCCATCATTCATGGAATGCTCCAATCTATCAACGGTAATTATATCAATTGATATTGATATAATTATAGCAGGGCAACCCGCTGAATGCAAGACGCCTTCCTTTTTGCACAAAAGGACGCGGGTTCCCGAGAATGTTGGGACGCTGCGAAGCCCCATACGCATGCTCGATGCGCGCCCATGCTTGTCCGGGAGGGCTTGTCGTGCTATACTGCCGGGGTAGCATCTCACTGGCGGCCCACGCGCTTGCGAGGTTGAAACTTTCTTGAGACGCTCGGAGAGACACGAAACGCGAGCGCGAGAAGTGAGAACAAGCCCTCGCGCTCAGCCACCGGCTGGATGGACAACGGCCCGCCGGCCAGTCTCAAGGGTGCCTGGCCCCGCCCGGAGAGGGAGACGAACATCTTACGCTGTACAGCAGGCAGGCATAAATGAGTGAGGTCTCTCATCGTGGACAAGAGAAGGTGCGATCGAGCGCTTCTTGCAGGATGGAGGGGAGCCAGAGAGCGGGGAGAGATATTTTCTCTCTCGCGGCCCCGGAGCATTCCGCGAGGCATCCGGTGGTGGTCATTTCACGCAGCGTGCCTCGCACCGCTTCCCAGGCTGCGCGCGAGCAATGCTCCCCGAAAAGAGAGCGTGCGAAACACTGCGAAACCCACACAAATAATCGACGCTCGCAAAGGCTTGTCTGGCGGGGCTTGCTGTGCTATACTAGCGGTGCGCCCTCGCAAGAGGCACCTGCACCCCGGCAGGATTGAAACGTTATGAATGCACGCAACGTCGGATTGATTTTGTTACTCGCAAGAGGCACCTGCACCCCGGCAGGATTGAAACATCATCTATGTGTGTCATTGCTGTTAATCCCTCTAAACTCGCAAGAGGCACCTGCACCCCGGCAGGATTGAAACCCATTCGGGCCCCCGCTCACTGTTTGGACATCCTGTTCCTCGCAAGAGGCACCTGCACCCCGGCAGGATTGAAACTTCCCTTTTTTGATCCTGTACATCGGGGTTCCATTCTCGCAAGAGGCACCTGCACCCCGGCAGGATTGAAACTCATGGAACAGTTGGGCCAGTTCCTCTGCTTGTATCTCGCAAGAGGCACCTGCACCCCGGCAGGATTGAAACCCCCAGAGCGCGCGCCTGGCTCGCGGCTGGCCATATCTCGCCAGAGGCACCTGCACCCCGGCAGGATTGAAACTTTGATTATCTGCTCTCAAAGTAGGCTGAGTGTCAGAGCTCGCAAGAGGCGCCTGCACCCCAGCAGGATTGAAACGAGATTGGCTCATATCCGATCAGATTGCCATTCTCCTCGCAAGAGGCACCTGCACCCCAGCAGGATTGAAACCCCTCTTTTAGCTGTAAGATCTCCTCCGTTGGGAAACTCGCAAGAGGCACCTGCACCCCGGCAGGATTGAAACGTAGTTTGACGTTCCCAGTGCGAACCCTTGCGGCTCTCGCAAGAGGCACCTGCACCCCGGCAGGATTGAAACCGCGCTGGAGAGCTTGCAGGCAGATGAGATATATCTCGCTCGCCAGAGGCACCTGCACCCCGGCAGGATTGAAACCATGCTCTCCTCTCAAGTGGCTGTGGTAGCGGTTGATCTCGCCAGAGGCACCTGCACCCCGGCAGGATTGAAACGAATATCATCGCCTCATCTGGCCTGTCGCTCCCCACCTTGACTCGCCAGAGGCACCTGCACCCCGGCAGGATTGAAACATGGGGGAATCCAACCGTACTTGCACATGATCGAACTCGCAAGAGGCACCTGCACCCCGGCAGGATTGAAACGTAGAGCATATTCGCCAGGCGCAAGGCATCTCGCCCTCGCAAGAGGCACCTGCACCCCGGCAGGATTGAAACTCGATGAGCTGGAGATTGGTGGTGGCGGCGAATTTCTCGCAAGAGGCACCTGCACCCCGGCAGGATTGAAACTACGGGCATACACCAGATTAAGCCCTGCGATGGTACCTCGCAAGAGGCACCTGCACCCCGGCAGGATTGAAACCCAACTCGCCGATACCAATCCAAGAGTCAAAAGCAAGCTCGCAAGAGGCGCCTGCACCCCAGCAGGATTGAAACAATGCGCTTGTCCAGCGCCAGGTCCATGACCGTTAGCTCGCAAGAGGCGCCTGCACCCCAGCAGGATTGAAACTTTGTTCCCCTTCCCGCGTACCACAATATAGGCACCTCGCAAGAGGAGCCTGCACCCCAGCAGGATTGAAACAGGAGCGAGAGGTGCGCCAACGTAGCGGTGGCCAGACTCGCAAGAGGAGCCTGCGACTCAGCAGGATTGAAACGGCCCCGGACAGATCGGCCCCGGACAGATCGGCCCCTCGCCAGAGGCGCCTGCGACTCAGCAGGATTGAAACGTCTTTGGCTTTCTCCTTCGGGTTAGGTGTTGCTTGCTCGCAGGGGAAGCATGTGGTCCGGCGGGACCCATCGTCCCGTTGCTGGGGGACGGCGACGGGGAGCCTCGCCGCTGGGTGCAACGGGGGAGCAGGCAAGCGGTCGGGCACCCGAACGCTGGCAGAGCCTCGGCGAATCTTCCTCTTGACTTCTTTGGGAAGAAGTGGTACCCTGAGTCTCGGAATGTCCCTGTCCAGCTTGCTTCAGAGCAACAGGGGCGCACTCAAAGGGTGATGCTGTCGTGGCATCACTTTTCATGGGGAAAGTCCGGTGAAAATCCGGCGCTGTCGCGCAACGGTAAAACCGCTGAAGGTTGAGCCCGAATGCCCACCTTTGAGTTGTGGTTCCCTCCCTTCGCGTGAAAAGGGAAGACCAGCAAGTGCCTTTTGCATCGTATGTATGCATAACTATTCTCTTGCCTGATCAGCCTGTTTCCGCGAAGGAACAGGTTTTTTTATTGTCTCTGGAGGGATATGGTTATGTCACACACCCAGGTTTTTCGCCTTCCTGCTGCTTCTTCCGGGAGAGAAGAGAAAGTTTCTGCTTTCGCTCTCCAGGAAATTCTGGCCGATGTTTGTCAGGGACTCGAGCCCCTGGTCGATCAAGGGCATTTACGGAACATACTGCTGACCACACTCCCTGACAGCTTCACATCCGCACAATTCTGGCAAGCACTCTTGCTGGCGGCGCGAACGCAGATTGAACTGGAGCCGGCCTACACTTTTGTCGCGGCTCGTGCTCTGTTGCTGAAGTTATATCAAGAGATTCAGCCCTCATGGCAACCGGCCAGGCTGATGGAAGCCAGCCGTCTCTATCAAGAATATTTCCCGCTCTACTTTCAACGCGGTGTTGAAGCCGGGCTGCTCGACCCACATCTGCTCGATTTTAACCTCGCTCAACTGGCTCAAGCCATTCGTCCTGAGCGAGACTTGCTTTTCGCGTATCCGGGTCTACAAATCCTCTATGATCGCTACTTTCTCCAGGAAGGCGAGCAGCGCATAGAACTGCCGCAGTTATTCTGGATGCGTGTGGCTATGGGAGTAGCGCTGAATGAAGCGGACAAGGAAGCCTCGGCGCTCACATTTTATGAATGTATATCGCAGTTTTTATTTACGCCAGCCACCCCAACGCTTTTCAACGCTGGCACCTGTCATCCACAACTCTCCTCCTGCTATGTGACGACGGTAGAAGACGACCTGCGGCAAATCTTCAAAAGCATTCAGGACAACGCCTTGCTCTCCAAATGGGCTGGAGGGCTGGGCAACGATTGGACCTCTATCCGCGCCCTGGGATCTCCCATTCGGGGAACGCACGGTCGCAGCCAGGGAGTCATCCCGTTCCTGAAGATTGTCAATGACACCGCCGTGGCGGTCAATCAAGGAGGCAAGCGGAAAGGAGCGGTATGCGTCTATCTGGAAAACTGGCACCTGGATATCGAGGATTTCCTCGATCTTTGTCGAAACACGGGAGATGAGCGGCGGCGCGCGCACGATCTCCATACGGCCTGTTGGATTTCGGACGAATTTATGCGGCGGGTCCAGCAAGAAGAAACCTGGACGCTCTTTAGTCCCAACGATGTCCCTGATTTGCATGAACTGTATGGGCAGGCATTTGCTCGGCGCTATCGTGAGTATGAGCAACAGGCAGAGCAAGGGCTTATCACCCACTTTCGCCGGATGCCTGCGGTGGACCTGTGGCGCAAGATGCTGACGCGGCTCTTTGAGACCGGTCATCCCTGGATAACCTGGAAAGACCCGGCCAATGTGCGTTCGCCGCAGGATCATATGGGGGTGATCCATAGCAGTAACCTGTGCACAGAAATTCTGCTGAATACCTCGCCTGAGGAAACGGCGGTATGCAATCTGGGGTCGCTTAATCTCCCAAAACATCTCGTGAATGGGCGAATCGACGAAGAACTGCTTCAGTCTACGGTGCGCACCGCTATACGTATGCTCGACAATGTAATAGACATAAACTATTATCCGACACCTGAGGCCCGCACGGCGAACATGCGGCATCGCCCGGTAGGGCTGGGGGTCATGGGTTTTCAAGACGCATTACATCAGTTGGGACTCTCCTACGCCAGCGAAGCGGCTGTGGCGTTTGCCGATCACAGCATGGAAGCCATCGCCTACTATGCGCTGCTGGCCTCAACTGAATTAGCCCAGGAACGCGGGCCTTATCCAAGCTATGCCGGCTCCAAATGGCAACGCGGTCTCCTTCCGCTGGACAGCATCGACCTGCTCGAGGCTGAGCGGGGCGCACGCGTTGAGATGGACCGGACCTGTACGCGCGATTGGGAGCCCGTCCGAGCGGCAATCAACCGGCATGGGATGCGTAACAGTAATGTGCTCGCGATTGCGCCCACTGCAACCATTTCGACGATCATTGGAGTCAGCCCTTCCATTGAGCCGGAGTATGCTCATTTGTATGTCAAAAGCAACCTCTCGGGCGAGTTTACCGTCATCAACCGGTTTCTTATCGACGATTTAAAGGCGGCTGGCCTCTGGGATCGCGACATGCTGGAGGCCCTGAAATACTACGACGGCTCTCTCCAGGAGCTTGCACAGATTCCCGATCACCTCAAGGAGCGATACCTGACAGCTTTTGAGATCGACCCGGCCTGGCTCATCGAATGTGCCAGTCGTCGCCAGAAATGGCTTGACATGGGGCAATCGCTCAATCTCTATCTCGCAGAGGCGAGCGGTAAAAAATTGCATGAGCTGTATCAGCTTGCCTGGAGGAAAGGGCTAAAAACGACCTATTATCTGCGCACCAGGGCCGCCACGCAGATTGAGAAATCGACCGTCGATATTAATCGTTTCAGCATCCAGCCGCGTTGGATGAAGCAGCAAAGCCCATCGCATAGCGTGCGAGTGACAAGGGAGCAGCCGCCTGCCAGCTCCTCGACAGGCTTTTGCACGCTGGCAGAAGACTGCGAAGCATGTCAGTAAGTAAGTACGTACGTACAAAGAGCACAACGGAGCAGAGGAAACCATTATGCAGAAACCATCCGAGGGGACATCGCTTCCCTCTTCCACCTCATTGCTTAATCATGCGCCAGTCATGGTCAATCAACTGATGCCGCTTTCCCATCCCTGGGCCTGGGAGCACTACCTGAATGGGTGTGCCAATCATTGGATGCCTACGGAAGTTCCAATGACCAGAGACATCGAGACCTGGCGCGGGCAGAGCCTGTCGGAAGCGGAACGCCTGGTCATTCTGCGCAACCTGGGCTTCTTCGCCACCGCCGAGAGCCTGGTCGGCAATAACCTCGTGCTGGCGATTTTTAAGCACATTACCAATGCAGAATGTCGCCAGTACTTATTGCGCCAGGCTTTCGAGGAGGCCGTTCACACGCACGCTTTTCTCTACATCGTTGAGAGTCTCGGCCTGGATGAGCGAGCCATTTTTACGATGTACCACACACTTCCTGCCATTGCTCGCAAGGACGCCTTTGAGATGAAGCTGACCGAGTCCTTGCTTGACCCAACATTCTCTACCAGGCACCCGGCGGGCATTCAGCAATTGCTCAAGAACCTGATTGGCTATTATGTCATCATGGAGGGCATCTTCTTTTATAGTGGTTTCGCGATGATCCTTTCGTTCCATCGGCGCAACCTGATGACGGGTATCGGAGAACAGTTCCAGTATATCTTGCGTGACGAAACCATTCACCTCAACTTTGGCATCGATCTGATCAATGGGATCAAGGCGCAATACCCCGAGCTGTGGACCTCGCTCTTCCAGGCTGAGATCCTGGAGCTTGTGCAAGAGGCCGTCGAGCTGGAGATTGCGTATGCTCAGGATTGCCTGCCTCCGGGCGGCATTCTGGGACTACGGGCCGAAGCTTTCCGGGACTACGTGCAACATATCGCCGATCGACGCCTGGAGCGTATCGGCCTGCCGGCCTTTTATCATGCGCCTCACCCGTTCCCCTGGTTGAGCGAGGCTATCGACCTGGGCAAAGAGAAGAATTTCTTTGAAACGCGCGTGACGGAATATCAGGGAGCCTCGACGCTCCAATGGGAATAGACCAGGACAGGAAGGAGGAAACGCTTATGATTCAAGCAACAAATCTTGGCTACCCGCGTATCGGAAAAAAGCGGGAATTAAAGCGGGCGCTGGAACAGTTCTGGGACGGGAAATTAAGCGAAGCGGCCTTGCTGCAACAGGCGGCAAAACTGCGGGAGGAGCATTGGCTCTTGCAACAGCGGCTGGGACTGCACCATATTCCCTCCAATGACTTTTCGCTGTATGACCAGGTCCTGGATACCATCGCGCTAGTGGGGGCTGTACCCGAGCGCTTCCACTGGGAGGCCGAGCGAGTCGATCTGCGCACCTATTTTGCGCTGGCGCGTGGCCTTGAGGGAGCGCAGACCTCCAACGGGGAAGTCACCGCTTTGCACATGACAAAATGGTTTGATACCAATTATCATTATCTGGTGCCTGAATTTTCTCCCCAGCAACCATTTCGCCTGGCCACCACGAAACCACTTGACGAGTTTCTGGAAGCCAGAGCCCTGGGCATACAGACGCGCCCGGTCTTGCTTGGCCCAATCTCGTTTCTGCTCCTGGGGCAAATCCATCACCCGGAGAGGCATCCTCTGACCTTGCTTGATCGTCTGCTGCCTGTCTATGAGCAAGTGCTTCAGGCCCTGGCCGACGCGGGTGCGCAGTGGATTCAGATAGACGAGCCGTGTCTGGTGCTTGATCTGGAGGAACCGGCCTTGACGAGCTTCCGCCAGACATATGCTCGCCTGAGTGCAGTTTCCTCCTCGTTGCGACTCCTGCTCACCACCTATTTTGGGGGAGTAGGGGCTGCGCTGCCGATGGTGCTCCAGCTTCCCGTTGCAGCCGTCCACCTGGACCTGGTGTATGCGCCGGAGCAATTGGAACAGGCCCTGGCCCTGGCTCCAGCCTCGCTCAGCCTCTCGCTTGGAGTTGTGGACGGACGCAATGTCTGGCGCACGGATCTTGATCAGGCTTTGACCATGATTGAGCGCGCCGTGCAGGTGCTTGGTCCCGAACGCCTCCTGATTGGCCCCTCGTGCTCATTGCTGCATGTGCCGGTTGATCTTGAACTGGAGACACAACTTGATGAAGAGATCAAACAATGGCTGGCTTTCGCGCATCAGAAGCTTGAGGAGATCTGTCTGCTCGCCCGTGCCGGCAACGAAGGCCGCGCTGCTATCGCGCAGGAGCTAGCAGCGAGCCGCCAGGCGCTGCTGCAACGGCGGCAATCGAGCCGCGTCCATCGTCTCTTGGACGCCGGACGCTTCGACGAGGCTCGTGAGCATGAGACCCGGCGAAAGACGCCGTTTTCCGAGCGCCGCAAACTTCAGCAGGCTTGTCTCAAGCTTCCCTTGCTGCCTACCACAACGATTGGCTCCTTCCCTCAGACGAAAGAGGTACGAGCCATACGAGATGCCTACAAACGCGGACAGATAGACCTGGCCGGCTACGAAGACTTCTTGCGCCAGGAAATCGCGCGCACCATTCGTCTTCAGGAAGAGATCGGGCTGGATGTGCTGGTGCATGGAGAATTTGAACGGGCCGATATGGTGGAGTACTTTGGTGAGCAGTTGGAGGGCATGCTTTTGACACAGCACGGCTGGGTCCAGAGCTATGGATCGCGCTGTGTGCGCCCTCCGCTGCTCTACGGGGATATCAAACGGGCGGGGCCCATGACCGTGCGCTGGTCAACCTTTGCCCAGGGGCTGACGGAACGCCCGGTCAAAGGAATGTTGACCGGACCGGTCACGATTCTCCAATGGTCCTTTGTGCGAGACGACCAGCCGCGCCAGGATACCTGTTATCAACTTGCCCTGGCCTTGCGTGAGGAGGTCCAGGATCTGGAAGCGGCAGGTATCCGGGTGATCCAGGTCGATGAACCGGCCTTACGCGAGGGCTTGCCCCTGCGACGGAGCGAGTGGGCCACCTATCTGGCCTGGGCCGTCAAGTGCTTTCGCCTGGTGACTTCCGGGGTACGTGATGAGACACAGATTCACACGCATATGTGTTATGCGGAGTTTGGAGATATCTTTGACGCCATCGCCAGCATGGATGCAGATGTCCTCTCCATTGAGGCGTCCCGCTCGCACCTGAAATTGCTGGGGACGCTCCTGGCAACCCCCTATCCCAATGCGATTGGACCCGGCGTCTACGATGTTCATTCGCCGCGCATTCCCTCGCAAGACGAGCTTGCGCACATCCTGCAACACCTGTTGAAAGTCTTGCCCGAGGAACAACTCTGGGTCAATCCCGACTGCGGCCTGAAAACGCGGCGCTGGGAAGAAGTCCTCCCTGCCTTGCGGCACATGGTCGCAGCCGCGCAAGCTGCTCGCCAGCGCCTGGGCAAACACACATGAACGCTCGCCCTTCCTGGCAACCGTTTGGGAGAGAGGAAAGATGCCTATGGAGAAGAATGGATGAGGAGAGCCGGTGAAGGGATTCGAACCCCCGGCCAGCGGTTTACAAAACCGCTGCTCTACCACTGAGCTACACCGGCTTGCCGACGAATACCTATCTCTAACGCATTCGTGACGCTCATAGTGTACCATATGCTGTCAAGGGGCGGTAAGACGGTAAGACGGGAGGACGGGAGGACGCCCCGAGGATGTCTAACGTGCACATTGACGAGCAGCGCGTTGGGCGGCTATAGTTATCTCAACGGCAGGATCGTTCTTGCCAGACAGTGCGCGGACCGATCCTCTAAGAGAAAGCAGTGGCTCATGAGCACGAACGAGCGGGTAAAATTCTGGCGCGATCCGGCGCTGAACAACCTGGAATTGCTGCACGCCAGGTATATCACGCACGCATTCGCCCCCCATACGCACGAAGGCTATGTGATCGGAGCCATCGAGCAGGGCGCGGAACAATTTCTGTACCGGAAGAACAGGCACGTGGCCGGTACTGGGAGCATTGTGCTGATTAATCCCGGGGAGGTGCATACCGGCTCTGCGGCAAGCGAGGAGGGCTGGATGTATAGAACGCTCTACCCGTCAGCCGAGCTGCTGCGGCGCGCCGCCTCTGACCTTGTTGGGCGCGAACGGGACCTGCCGTTCTTTGCCGAGCCGGTCATGTATGATCCCGAGCTCAGGGCGGAGATCCTGCTCACGCACCGCGTGCTGGAAGGCCAGACCTCGGCCCTGGAGCGCGAATCGCGCCTCCTGTGGACCCTGGCGCGCCTGATCGTGCGCTATGCCGACGATCGCCCGCAGGTTGGCGAGCCGTTCAAAGAGCACAGGGGCGTCCAGCGTGTGCGCGCCTATCTCGATGAGCACTACGCCGAGAATATCTCGCTGGCCCAGCTCGCCGCGCTGGCCCAACTCAGCCCGTTCCACCTGCTGCGCTCGTTCCGCAGACAGCTGAATCTTCCTCCCCATGCCTACCAGATCCAGGTGCGGATTCTGCGCGCCAAACAGTTCTTGCAGGCGGGCGTGTCGTGCGTTGAGACGGCGCTCGCCGTAGGCTTTGCGGACCAGAGCCACTTCACCAAACATTTCAAGCGCATCGTCGGGGTGCCGCCCGGAGTATATGGCGGACACGCCTCCCGCAAGAGCAATTTTTGACAAGACAGCACGCGCGCCGCTCTCTATACTGGGGGTCATGGCAACACCGCGTTCTGAATTCTTGCATGGCGTGCGCGACGAGCTCCCGATCCTGATTGGGACCGTCCCCTTTGGACTGATCTATGGCGTCTTTGCGCTCAGCGCAGGCATTCCCCCGCTGATCGCGCAGGCGATGTCCTGTCTGGTTTTCGCCGGCTCGGCGCAGTTCGTCATCGCCCAACTCGTCGCAGCAGGCACGCCGGCGCTCATCATCATCCTGACCGCCTTTATCATCAACATTCGCCACCTGCTCTACAGCGCCTCACTGGCCCCCTTTACCGGCAGGCTCACGCGCCCCTGGAAATGGCTGCTTGCCTACCTGCTGACCGACGAAGCCTACGCGATGGCAATCTCCCGCTACCGGCAAGCCCCCGACGAAGAGCGCGCGCACTGGTATTTTCTGGGGGCCGGCCTGGCGCTCTGGACCTGCTGGCAGTTGAGCACCGCCGCCGGCATCTTTCTGGGAGGCCAGATACCTGCAAGCTGGTCACTGGACTTCGCGCTGCCTCTGACCTTTATCGCGCTGGTCGTGCCCGCTCTCAAAGATCGTTCCAGCACCGCCGCAGCGCTCGGCGCGGCCCTCATTGCCCTGCTGGCCTTTACGCTGCCCCTCAAACTGGGCATCGCCGTCGCCGCCCTGAGCGGAATCGCGCTCGGCCTGGCGCTGGATCAAGCGCGCATAGGCAAGGAGTGATACACGATGGCATTCCTCTGGCTCTGGCTCACGCTCGTCGTCGTGGGACTGCTGACCTTCGGCATTCGCCTGTCCTTTCTCGCCTTCCTGGGCAACAAGCAGCTCGCGCCGCTTCTGCAACAGGCCCTGCGCTTCGTGCCCGTCGCAGTCCTCTCCGCCCTGATCGCGCCCGCGCTGCTCATGCCCACCGGCACCCTGGCCCTCTCATTCACGAATAGCCGTCTGCTCGCCGGCCTGCTCGCCATCCTCGTCGCCTGGCGCACCAGGAACATCCTGCTGACCATCGCCATCGGCATGGCCAGCCTGCTCATCCTGCAAGCTTTCCTGCCCGCGCCTTAAGCGTATCTATCCGACGATCAGCGGCTCAAGAGCGTCGAGGATCGTCTCTGGCTTCACCTGATCAGAGTTAAAGAGCAGGACCAGGCTGACCTTCTGCTCAGGATATTGCCTGATGCGTGAGACAAAGCCGGGCGTTCCCCCGCCATGCACGCGAAAGCGGGGAGTGAGGAACCAGCCGTAGCCATAATGAACGGAAGGCTCAACCTGTCCATGCGGCGTGAATAGTAAATTGAGCGTTTGGGGGGAAACAAGCGGACAAGCGAACATCGCATCGCACCACTTCTTGAGGTCTCGCACCGTTGAGTAAAGCTCGCCGGGCGCATCCTCAAAAATGCTCAACTCGTCGTTCTCCGCGTTCGCGAGCTGGCCGTTCTCAACGGTATGCCCGGAGGCGCGTCCGGGATTGATTCTGCGCGGAAAATCGAGGCCGCTGCTCGTCATAGAGAGAGGAGCCAGCACCTCGCGTTCCATCAATGCAGGGAACGGGACGCCCGTGACCCTCTCCATGACATATCCCATGAGAATAAAACCGGTGCTGCTATAGCTCCAGCCCTCGCCGGGCCGAAACAACTGCGGCTGATGCGCCAGATACGCGAGCAGGTCTCCCCCCTCGCTTTTGAGCCGGTGCATCTCCGCGCGGAGATGCGGAACATCGTAAATATCCCGTAAACCGGCAGTGTGCGATAAAAGGTGATGGAGCGTAATCTCCTCATCGAGCACGGCCAGTTCAGGCAGATAGGTCGCAGGCTTCTCGCGCAGATCGAGCAGGCCGCGTTCAAAGAGCAGAAGCGCGGCCATTGCAATAAACATCTTCGTCACCGACGCGATATGAAATTTTGTATCGAGGGTATTTGGGACATTCAATTGGCGGCTTGCGAAGCCATACGCCTTCTCGTAAAGCACCGCTCCATCCTGAGAGACCAGCAAGGCCCCGCTCAAACGATGCTCGCTCTCAATCTGCTCAAGTGTCCGCGCCAACTCGTTGCTGTCTACCATAGCATCTCTCCTGGCTGTGATGAACGTGCTGCGGCAAAAAAACCTTCCTTCTATTATAAGCCCCGCTTTATGACATCTCCTGTCATAATTTGAGCCAGTTTTACAACCTGTAAGCAAGGGAGTGCAGAAACTTTGACAGAATGTCACTCAAATTTCCTTGCAATAACTCACTCAACATGCTATACTAAGGCCAGAAAAAAAACACCAACCCTCTCACAGGGAGGAAGATTGCATGAAACTAGAGAAACTAACGGAGAAGGCGCGCGAGGCGATTGTCGAGGCCGGGGAGCTCGCGCAGGAATATAAACACAGCCAGGCGGAGGTCGAGCATCTGCTGGTGGCTCTGTTGGAGCAGGAAGGCGGGGTCGTGCAGCAGATTGTGCAGAAGGTAGGGGGCGACCTCGCCACGGCGCAGCGGGTAGCGCGCGCAGAGCTTGAGCGCAAAGCGCGTGTCTACGGAGGCAGCGAGCCGACCATCTCGCCGCGTCTGCGCAAGCTCCTGGACGAAGCGTGGCATGAAATGGCCCAGTTCAAGGACGAATATATGAGCGTCGAGCACCTGCTGCTGGCCATGTTCAAAGTTGGCGACGAGCCGGTGCAGCGCACTCTGCGCGCAGCCGGGCTAACGCGCGAGAACGTTTTGCAGGCGCTGACCGCCATTCGCGGCTCGCAGCGCATCACCGACGAGCGCCCGGAGGGCAAGTACCAGGCATTAGAGAAATACGGGCGCAACCTGACCGAGCTTGCGGCGCAGGGCAAGCTTGATCCCGTGATCGGGCGCGACGAAGAGATTCGCCGGGTGATCCAGGTGCTCAGCCGGCGCACCAAGAACAATCCCGTACTCATTGGCGAGCCGGGGGTAGGCAAGACCGCGATCGTCGAGGGTCTGGCCCAGCGCATCATTCGCGGTGATGTGCCCAGGACCCTGGCCGACAAAAAAGTTATCACGCTCGACCTCGGCGCGCTGGTCGCGGGCGCGAAGTTTCGCGGCGAATTCGAGGAGCGCCTCAAGGCCGTACTCAAAGAAGTCACCGCCTCCGAGGGCGGCATCATCCTCTTCATCGACGAACTGCACACCCTGGTTGGCGCGGGCGCGGCGGAGGGCGCGATGGACGCCTCGAACATGCTCAAGCCCATGCTCGCGCGTGGCGAACTGCACTGCATCGGCGCGACCACCCTCGATGAGTACCGCAAGCACATCGAGAAAGACGCAGCCCTGGAGCGGCGTTTCCAGCCCGTGCTGGTCGATCAGCCCTCGGTTGAAGAGACCATCAGCATCCTGCGCGGTCTCAAGCAGCGTTACGAGGTCCATCACGGCGTGCGCATCCAGGACAGCGCGCTGGTCGCCGCCGCCACGCTCTCCCATCGCTATATCACCGATCGTTTCCTCCCGGACAAAGCGATCGACCTGATCGACGAGGCCGCGAGCCGGCTGCGCGTGGAACT
>Ga0070738_10003713_pt1 | contig 19471 bp, 20 predicted proteins | sample Coa_R2_2_FD_66446 | JGI IMG/M metagenome (GOLD analysis project Ga0070738, IMG submission 66446) | Surface soil microbial communities from Centralia Pennsylvania, which are recovering from an underground coalmine fire - Coalmine... | ecosystem: Environmental > Terrestrial > Soil > Unclassified ... | reverse complement strand
AAGCGCCGGACGACGTGTTCGCCGAACATGGCCTCGCGCGCGGCGACCAGATCGTCGCTCGCGCCGGGGCCGTAATCGCCGCGCTCGGCAAAGATCCGGAACATTTCGCGGCTCGGATCGGGCGCGCTCAGAATCGCGTCCCGATCGAGGTCCATGACGGAAAAGAGATTGTCGTTGTAGCCGATCATCTTCAGATCGGCGTCGAGCACGTGAATGCCGTCGGGAATCGTGCGGAGCACGGCCTCGAGAATGGCATTCTTGCTCGCGAGCTCTTCCTCGGCCGCCTTGCGCGTGCTGATGTCGCGGGCGGCGCCGATGATCTCCGCAGGCTGCTGCGTCGCGAGATCGAAGATCACGCGCTGCGCCAACTCGACCCACACGAAATGCCCGTCCTTGTGTCGCCAGCGCAAGGTGACGAGCGATTGCCGGCCGCCGTCGATGGCCGCCCGAACGCGCTCGACATCGTCGGGATGGACGTGATCGAGCAGCGAACCGCCGACCAGTTCCTCCGGCTGATAGCCCAAGATTCTCAGCGAGGCCGGCGACACATAGAACGGCCTGCCGTCGGGCGCGCACCGGACCACCATGTCCATGGCGGTTTCGGCAAGCAGCCGATAGCGATTTTCGCTCTCGACGAGGCCGCGCTCCATCTCACGAATTTGCCGCTGCCGCAAGAGCAGCAGGCCCAGAAGCCAAGTTCCCGCGAAAGTGCTCGCCGCGAGCGGCAGACCGATCGCGGCGAGGAGCGGCGCGCGCTGAGCGGCGGCGGTGGCGAAGAGGATGCCGGAGAGCGAACCGATGGCCGCGAGGAAGGCGAGGGCCGGAAGATGCTGGTAGCCGGCCTTGCCGCCCCGCGCCACGACCACACCGCGCAGTGCGAGACCGAGCAGCATCGAGGCGGTCATCAGCACGAGTCCGGGGACGCTGCCGGCGCCGCCAAGCCACAGGCGATAGGCTGCGGCGATCGTCAGCGCCGCGATGCTCGCGAGCGGGCCGCCGAAGAATCCCGCCAGAGCCATCATCGTGGCCCGGCCGTCGAAAATGCGCCCGGGCATCACCTCGATGGGATGCATCATCTCGATGATCGCGATGAGGCCGATCACCAGCCCGAACAATGTCCTCTGCGCCGGCGGCCGAAATCGGCTGGTGGCGGCGGCGTGAACTTGCGAATAGGCGATGAGAAGAATCGCCGCCAAGGCGATTCTCTGCGCCAATTCGAAGAAGAGCACCTGTGCCAACATTCCCTCTTTTCGCCTGGAAGTGGTTAAGAAAGCTTGAGTTTTCTCAATATTGTGGCGTCAGGAGCGAGCGCTTCGCCGCGCGATGCGTGGAAGGGATGAAAGCGGCGGTGTTCAACGTCTGCGGGAGACGCAGGGCCGACATGCGTGGGCGCGATGTTGCGCGACCGACATCGGCGTGCAACATCTCGCGCGGACGCCGATCTGGCGTATCCTCCCTAAACTTGGGCCGCTCTTCGGGGCGGCCCTTTCTTTTACCTCGCCGCCGCCGCGCTCGCGATGTCGGCCGTTCTGCCGCATAGTGCGGCCGGATATCAGCGGAGGAAGCCATGGATCTTCGTCTCACCGGGCGCAAGGCGCTCATCACGGGGGCATCGAAGGGAATCGGGCGCGCCACGGCCCGCCTTCTGGCGGCGGAAGGCTGCGACCTCGTGCTCGTCGCGCGCACCGAGGCCGATCTCGCGGCGTTGCGCGACGAGATCCGCGCCCAGCACAATGTCGCGATCTCGCTCGCGCCGCTGGATCTCTCGCAAGGAGAGGCGGCGCGCGGCTTGGCCCGCGACTTCCCGGACATCGAGATCCTCGTCAACAATGCCGGCGCCATTCCCGGCGGCACGCTCGATGAGATCGATGAGGCGCGCTGGCGCCAGGCATGGGATCTCAAGGTTTTCGGCTACATCAATCTGACCCGGGCCTTTCTCGCCGCGATGCGGGCCCGCCGCCGGGGCGTCATCGTCAATGTGATCGGCAGCGCCGGCGAAAAGCTCGATGCCGCCTATATCGCGGGCAGCACGGGAAACGCCTCGCTGATGGCCTTCACGCGCGCGATGGGCGGTGCGGCGCCCGATGCCGGAGTGCGCGTCGTCGGCATCAATCCGGGGCCCGTGGCGACCGATCGCCTCGTGACGCTGCTCAGGAAGCGCGCGCAGGATCGGCTCGGCGATGCCGAGCGATGGGAGGAGCTGGTGAAGCCGATGCCCTTCGGCCGCGCCGCGAAGCCCGAGGAGATCGCGGCGATGGCGGCCTTCCTCGCCTCCGATCTCTCCGCCTACACCTCAGGAACGATCGTCACGATCGATGGCGGCAGCGCGCATCGCGGCGCGGTAATGTAAGCGAAAAGCGGCCGATGACGCGTTCTAGCGCGGCCGCCCAGGTCCCAAGACATGCTCGGCCTCGGCGCGCGCCGCGACGCGGCGCAGCCCCTCGCGCTTGAGCTCGACGAGAACCGGCTTCGCGTGACGGCTATGCACCACGCCGCTGCCCAGCGGCGTCGGCGCGGCCGTGCCGGGCACGGTGAGGCGGCGGAGCTGGGGTGCTGCACCGTTCTGCCCCAGGGTCGCTTCCACTTCTTGTCCCTTGAACAGCCGGGCGATGCCCGACTCGGTCAAGACCTGGGCATCGAGCGGGATATCCCCGGAAAAGCCGGGCAGACGCAGCGCGCCCTTGCCAGTGCGGGGATCGAACCATTTGACGACGCCGCGCAGAATGGGGCTGGTGCTCCAAGCGGCGGCGGCAGGCTGCGGCGTCGATGCGATCTCCGCACGCCGCACGAGCTTGGGCGCTGGCGGTGGCGGTGGCTCCTCCCGTGCCGGCAATCGCGGCGCCGCCTGGCGCGGCCGCCGACGCGGCGGCTCAGCGGGGGCGCGTGGGGTCACGGGTTCCTGTGGCGGGCGCTGCGGGCGGCCGAGGGTCGATAGCGTGCCATGGACCTCGCGAATGAGGCCGGCGACGTCCTCGCTGGGCATTGAGCGATGCGCCACAAGCTTCGCGACGAGGCGTGCCGTAGCCGTGATACTGGGCGTCGTCATATAGATTTACTTTCCGATCTGGCGCCGAGGGATGGCAAAGGTAGGGTCATCACGAAGGTTATAGAAGTAAACACCTGGCGCACAATCCGGCACCCGAAAAAATGCTGGGTCGATAGGCGGATTATGCAGCGCTCCAAGGTTGTAAAAGTCTGGTAGTTTCGCAGCTTCTGTTTGATACCATCCTTGATTTTATTGTCGAAGCGGCGGAATTGACGAGCCACGAAGGGGCGACTAGGCTCGGTAGTATATAGCTGATATATCCGACGGGATGGGCGATGAGATTTCGCGCGGCGGTGCTGCGCCGGCCGGGTGAGCCGCTGACCATCGAGACGGTCGAGGCGTCGCCGCTCAAAGCCGGCGACGTGCTGGTGCGTGTCCGTGCAACGGGCTTGTGCCACACCGACCTCGAAGTGATCGAGGGCCAGCTCGTCTATCCCATGCCGATTGTTCTCGGTCACGAGGCCGCCGGGACGGTGGAGGAGGTCGGCGAGAGCGTGGCAGGGCTGCGCCGCGGCGATCCCGTCGTGCTCTCGTGGAACCCGCATTGCGGGCACTGCTTTTATTGCGAGCGCGACCAGCCGATCCTGTGCGAGACCTATTTGCGGCATGGCCCCCGCGCGGTGCAGTTCGACGGCAGCGCGCGGCTGTCGCTCGGCGGCGCACCGGTCCACCACTTGATGTATGTCGCATCCTTTGCCGAATACTGCATTGTTCCCGCGCATTGTGCGGTGCGCGTCCCCGCCGAGATTCCATTCGATCGTGCCTGCCTCATCGGTTGCGGCGTGATGACCGGGGTGGGTGCGGCGACCCGCATCGCGCGGCTCGCCCACGGAGCGAGTGCGCTGGTCGTCGGTTGCGGCGCGGTCGGGTTGAGCGCCATTCAAGGCGCGCGGCTTGCCGGGGCCGATCGCATCATCGCCGTCGATCTCGACCGCCGAAAGCTGGATTTGGCGCGCCGGCTCGGTGCCAGCGATGCCATCGATGCTTCGGCGGGCGACCCGGTGGGTGCCGTCCGCGACCTGACGCAGGGGCGGGGCGCCGATTATGTCTTCGAGGCGGCGGGGAACGAGCGCGGCTTCCGTCTCTCGGTCGAGGCAGCGCGGCCGGGCGGCCAGATCGTCTGGCTGGGCAAGGTCAATGTGAACCAGGACGTGGCCTTCCGCTGGGGCGCGCTCATGGGCGAGAAGCGCATCATCCGCTCGAGCTATGGCGGGGCAAGGCCGCAACGCGATTTCCCGCTGCTCGCGCGCGCTTATCTCGACGGCTCCCTCAAGCTCGACGAGCTGATCAGCCGGCGCATCGCGCTCGACGAGATCAACGACGGCTTCGCCGCTTTGAAGCGCGGCGATGTCGTCCGGGCGGTCGTCACTTTCGATGCCTGAGGAGCAAGCGATGAGGATCTATGAAGGCGCGCGCACGCTCGATGGAGCGGTGGTGACGGTGGATGGCAAGCGATTGCCGCCGCGCCATGATCTGCGCCGTCTCTCGAAAACCGGGTTCGAATGGACCTATGAAGGCGCGGGCCCGGCGCAGCTTGCGCTCGCGATCCTTGCCGATCACCTCGGCGACGATCGCGCGGCGCTGCAGCAGTATGAGCGCTTCATGCGCGACGTCGTGGCACATCTCGACAATGCTTGGCGCCTTACCTCGGCCGATATCGAGGCGGCCCTACGCCATGGCTGACGCAGTGCCGGAGCGGCCGATGCGGGAAAGCGTCGTGGAATCGTCCGAGAGCCTCACCGAGCGCGCCTATCGCGAGCTCGAAGAGCAGATCGTGACGCTGCGCCTGGCGCCGGGCGCGGTGGTGACCGAGGCGTCACTCGCGCTGCGCCTCGGCATCGGCCGCACGCCCATCCGCGAGGCGCTCCAACGTCTGGCGCGCGAGCGGCTCGTGGTCATCCTGCCGCGCCGCGGCGTCGTCATCGCCGAGGAGAACCTGACGACCCAGCTTCGCCTCATCGAACTGCGCCGCGAGGTCGAACGTCTCCTCGCCCGGGCGGCGGCGCGGCGCGCCACGCCCGAGCAGCGCCGCCGCTTCGGCGAAATCGCCGCCGGCATGGAAGAGGCCGGGGGCGCCAATGACGATATCGGCTTCATGCGGCTCGATCGCGCCTTTAACCTCCTCATGCTCGATGCCGCGCGCAACGAGTTCGCCGCGGGCGCCATGTCGCTCATGCACGGCCTTTCCCGGCGCTTCTGGTACATCCATTATCGCGCCGTCGCCGACCTGCCGCTTGCGGCCCGCCTTCATGCCGATGTCGCGCGTGCGGTAGCGGCGGGCGAGGGCGAGGCGGCGCAGCAGGCTTCCGACAGGCTCCTCGATTACATCGAGGCCTTCGCACGGGCGACGGCTGCGGCCGATGCCTGACCGGCGATGAACTTGACTCGTACGCTTTTTGCGTATAGGGTGGCGTATGCCAGAGCGTGAATGGGGCCGCGGGGCGGGGCGATGGTTAATTTTTGCAGAACGAAGCCAATTCAGCCCGCCGCTATCGGCTCAAGTGCCGCTTGGCAGATCGCGCAGCTACTGATATATTACTGATACATCTCCTACCGGGAGGAATGGCGCGATGATGGGCAAGCGGCAGGCGGCGTTCCGCGCGGATTACCGGGCGCGCATCTCGCCCTGGTATCACGGCTGGCTTCATGTCGCGCTCATCTATGCCATCGGCCTCTCGGTGATCTGGTACGCGGCGGGGAACGTCCATCGCCCGAGCGTGCTCGAATGGCTCGTCATGCCGGCCGGTTTTCTCGGCTGCAACATCTTCGAGTGGTGGATCCACCGCTTCGTCATGCATCGGCCGGTCAAGGGCTTCATGGGCATCTATCGGCGCCATACGCTCGCCCATCACCAGTTCTTCACTCATCTCGAGCCGTTCCTCGACACTCAGCGCGACTTCCGCATCACCTTCTTTCCGCCCTACGCTCTCGTGACCTTCCTCGTCATGTCGGCGGCGGGCGCCGTGATCTTGGACCTCCTTTGGTCGGCCAATGCCGCGTGGCTTCTCATCTGCACCACCACCGGCGTCTATCTCAATTACGAGCTCTTTCACTATTGCTGCCATATCCGCGATGACCGCATCGTTCGGCATATCCCGCTCATCAACACGATCCGCCGCCATCACATCGCCCACCACAACACGGCGATCATGATGGCGCGGAACATGAACCTCACTTATCCCATCGCCGATTGGCTGTTCGGCACGAGCGATCTCGATCGCGGTCTCCTCGGCCATGTCTTCAACGGCTATGGCGAACGGCATGTGAAGGCCGGCCTCAGCCAGGTGCGCTCCGGCTCCGACGATCCCTTGACCGCGCAGATCGGCGCTTGAGCGGCCCATGGCGGCGCTCAAGCGTTCGACCGCTTCGCTCGTCGGCGGCATCGCCGTGGCGGTCGGCGTGTTCGTGCTGTGGCTGCTGCTCGCGGGAAGCGCCGATCCCGCCAATCTTGCGATCGGCCTCGTTCTCGCTGCCGCCATCGGCGCCTGGGTTCGTCTCGCCGATCTTTAGAGAGTAGCCGGCACACCCTCTTGCGGAACCGCTGGGCGAACGGCCGTGTTCCCTCTCTACAGCCTTGCCGCGACGCGGCGGGCCGCTAGACGGAGGGCATCGATGCTCTATTGGGCAGTAGTCTTCCTGGTCATCGCGATCATCGCGGGGATCCTGGGCTTCGGCGGCGTCGCTTCGACCGCCGCCGGCATCGCGCAGGTCCTCTTCTTCATCTTCATCGTCATCTTCGTGATCGCGCTGATCATGGGGTTGGTGCGGCGACGCCCGCCGCCGATCTGAAAACGGACGGGACGGCAAAGAACGGGCCGCCGGCGACCACCGGCGGCCCGTTCGACGTCGAAGCCGATGGTCCCTTTCAGTGCTGGGTTGCCAGCGCGCGCGCCAATTGGCTCAACGCTTCCTGATGCCGCTCGTTCGGGATCTGGGCGAAGTTGCGCGCGAGCTCAAGGCACATGCGCTCGCGCGGGCTGACCGGCCGGCCGCCCTGATTGTCGAGACCCTCGAAGAAATAGCTCACGGGAACGCTGAGGACCCGCGCGATCTCGAACAGCCTGCCGGCGGAGACGCGATTGATGCCGCGCTCGTATTTATGCGCCTGCTGATAGGTGACGCCGATGAGGTCGGCGAGTTGCTGCTGCGTGAGGCCGAGCATGATGCGGCGTTCGCGAATCCGGGCACCGACATGCCGGTCGATGTCCTGCGTCCGGCTCGTTGATCTCTTCATATCGGTCGCACTCATGGGTTTGATGGCGGGGCAAAAGTGGTGAATGTTCCGTCCGCCGGACGGCGCCCGACAAGACAACAGCGTAAGATGCGATTCCGTTGTGAAGGTGCGTAGGATTGTCGGGCGCGTTGGATAGCCACGAATCCCGAGCGATGCCCCGGCAATAAGCAAAGGTAGGTGCCGGTCGCTTCGATTTCAACCAGATTTCGCAGAGGCGGCGACAAGAAAAGCAGCACTCTTGATTTTCCGAATTCCGACCAACGATCGGCAAGCGTGCTGTCTCTTCTGTTTGTACTCTGTCCGCGCCGCGAAATCTCCGAGTGCAACACCTGCGCCCGGCGTCGCTCGTGTCCCCTCCCAGACGATGCAGAAGTGGCCCGCTGCGCCAGCTCTTCGTCATCGTTCGCCGTTTCCTCCAGAGCCGGTTCGCTCGATCGACTACCTGCCTCGTTGCACACACCGTCTCGGCGCGGCCAACAGAATTTATTGGTTCAGCCGCTCGACCATTAACACTCGTTGCGTGATGAGGTTCCGCCAGACCACAGGCTTCGAATTGGCCCGGCAAAGCGCGTCGTGCGACGAGCGGGGCGCCGTCGCGGGTTTCGAGCCAGCGGTTGTGCATGGCTGTTCCCCGGCCGAGTCGTTTGACAGGTCCGGTGTACGGTGTTAACGAGCGTCACCTCTCAGGACGGGGTGTTCACGCCTCATGCCGCGCATCTCGATCGGCGATTGCCATCTCTATTACGAGCGGCATGGCGCAGGCTTTCCCGTCCTTTTCCTGAGTGGCCTCGGCGGCCAGGCCACCTATTGGCGCGATCAGGTGGGAGCCTTCTCGAAGAGCTTCGAGGTCGTGCTGCACGACCATCGCGGCGTCGGGCAGAGCGACCATAGCCGCGTCTCCTACACCGTCGAGCGCATGGCCGAAGATGTGCTGCGGCTGATGGATGCGCTCGAACTTCCCAAAGCGCATGTCGTGGGCCATTCGACCGGCGGCGCCATCGCTCAGATCCTCGCCGTCGAGCATCGCGAGCGCCTGGCCAGCATGGTGATCGCCGCGAGCTGGACCAAGGCCGATGCCTATTTCCGCCGCCTCTTCGCGATGCGCAAAGAGGTGCTGGCGCGGCTCGGCCCCACGGCATATCTCCAGACGAGCACGCTGTTCCTCTATCCCCCCTTCTGGATCGCGCGCAACAACGAGAAGCTCAGGCAGCTCGAGGCGCAATCGCTCGCCGTCTTTCCGCCGCCCGAAATCGCCATGAGCCGGATCGACGCCATCCTGGCTTTCGATCGCACGGCCGAGCTGCGGCAGGTCCGCACGCCGGCGCTTGTCGTCGCGGCGCAAGACGACGCGATCACGCCGGCCTATTTCTCCGAGGAGCTGGCGCGGCTCATTCCGGGGGCGGAGGTTAAGTTCTTTGCGCAGGGCGGCCATTGCTTTACGCAGGTGATGGCGCGCGATTTTAACCAAGCGGTGCTGCCCTTCCTTGCGGCGCACACGCCAGCCAGCGCCGAGCCGATGCCCGATCATTCGACTTAAGCTTTTCTAAAGCGGTTCGCGCCTACCATGGAAGATAGAGTTCGGCTCGGTTCCCGCTTGGCGGCCGGGCGATAGCGGGTGAACGAGCGGAGACCATGGCCTCGGAGAAGAGCGACGCGCCGCAGCCCGTCCTCGCTGCGCTGACGGCAGCCGGGGATGTGGCCTATGATTGGGACCTCGGCAGCGACGTCATCCATTGGCACGGTTCGATCGAGGCGATCCTCGGCGCCAGCGATACCCGCGCCATCGCCACCGGCCGCGCGCTCGCCAGCCGGCTCAATCCCGACGACCTGCTGCTTCGCCAATTGCGCCTCAACGCGCATTGGACGCGGCGCGTGGAGTTCGATTGCGAATATCGCGTGCGCGCCGATAACGGCGCTTTCGCCTGGGTGCATGATCGCGGCACGGCGACCTTCGACGCCTCCGGACACCCGGTCAGCATGCATGGCGTCTGGCGGCTCATCACCGGCCGCAAGGCGCAGGAGCAGCGGCTCGAACAATCCGCCAATTACGACGAGCTCACCGGACATTTCAACAAGAAGCGGCTGCGCGAGACGCTCGACCACATCGTCTCCTCGAGCCTGCGTTCGGGCAGCGCGGGCGCCTATCTCGCGGTCGGGATCGACAAGCAGACCGTCGTCAACAAGGCGCTCGGAAGCGACGCCGCGGATGCAGTGATCGTCGCCATCGGTCAACGGCTCGACCGCTGCTTGCGCGTGAGTGATGTCATCGGCCGCGTCGATGATGATCGCTTCGGCATCGTCCTCGCCAATTGCGCCGAGGCGCATGTCGCGATCGCCGCGGAGAAGATCCTGGCCGCGGTGAGCCGCGAGCCGATCCTGACCGCCGCGGGCCCCGTCTATGTGACCGTCTCGATCGGCAGCGCGACCTTTCCCGAGCAGGCGAAGACTTCCTTCGAGGTGATGACGCGCGCGGAATCGGCGCTCGCCGAGGCGAAGGCCGCGGGACGCAATTGCTTCGTGCCGTTCCGGTTGTCGGAAGAGCAGCGCCGCCTTCATCGCGAAGGCATCGCGCTCGGCGAGCGCGTGCAGCGCGCGATGCGCGAGGATCGACTCGTCTTCGCCTATCAGCCCGTCGTCGACAGCAAGAATCCGGAGATCGTCAACTACTACGAATGCCTGCTGCGCATGGTGAGCGAGGACGGGTCCATCATCGGAGCCGGCGAGTTCGTCCCGATCATCGAGCAGCTCGGCTTCATCCGCCTCATCGACCGCTATGTGCTGGAGCGCGCCGTCGCCGAGGTCGCGGCCCATCCCGGCTTCTGCCTGGGATTCAACATCTCGGGGCTCACCGCCACCGATTACGCCTGGCTGCGCATGGTGACGACGATCCTGCGCGACAAGCCCGAAGCGGCGCGCCGCCTCGTCATCGAGATCACCGAAACCGCGGCGCTCCATGACATCGAGGAGTCCGCGCGCTTCGTCGGCACGCTGCGCGAACTCGGCTGCCGCATCGCGCTCGATGATTTCGGTGCCGGCTTCACCTCGTTGCGTCATCTTCAGGCGCTGGCCGTCGACACCGTCAAGATCGACGGCTCCTTCGTGCGGCATCTCGAAGAGAACTATGACAACCAGGTGTTCCTGCGCCATCTCGTCGGTCTCGCCAAAGGGCTCGGCCTCACCACGGTCGCCGAATGCGTCGAGACCGCGAACGAGGCTGCCATCCTCCAGCGCGAGGGCGTGGGATTCCTGCAAGGCTATTATTTCGGCCGCCCCGAATTGACGAAGCCCTGGATGCGCCGCGAGGCGAGCTACGCGCAGAGCGGCGTGGCGGACTGATCGCGGCCGGCCCGGCCTTCCGACCGGCCGCCTACTCCTTCCGGGTCTTGCTCAGCGCCTCGATCTGCTGTTGCAGCGCGTTGATGCGGTCGGTGAGCTCCTTGAGCGTCGCATCGCCCGAGGGCTGCTCCGCCTGACGTTCCGCTCCGCCGCGCGGGAAGGGCGTGAACATCTTCATCGTCTTCTCGAAGAGAGCCAGATTCTGCTTGCCCATCTCTTCGAGCGGACCGAAGGGGAAGAGGCCGCCCAGCGTCTCCTGCAAGTTCTTGCGCATCTGGTCCTGGTTATGCGCAAAGGTGGCCATGGCGTGCTCGAGATAGCGCGGCACCAGCCACTGCATGCTGCCGCCATAGAGCCCGATGAGCTGGCGCAGAAAGCTGATGGGCAGCAGATTCTGGCCCTTCTGCTCCTCCTCGACGATGATCTGCGTGAGCACCGCGCGGGTGATGTCTTCGCCGGTCTTGGCGTCGTAGACGACGAACTCGCTCCCCGCCTTGACCATCTGGCAGAGATCGTCGAGCGTGACGTAGCTGCTGGTGTCGGTGTTGTAGAGCCGGCGGTTGGCGTATTTCTTGATGACGACGACCTTCGGCGCTTCGGCCTCGCTCTTCTCGCTCATATCCTGTCCTTCTCGGCATCCGCCCCTGGGTGCGGGCCGCGGTCGAAAGCCGAGCATAGCAGCTTTCGCCGCGCGATGCCGCAATGCCAACGCATTGCCGGCGCCTGAAACGGCGCCACGCGAAACCTCGCGGCACCGAAAACAGCATGCGCCAGGCTTGGCGGCTCAGCACGTGGCCAGGGCGCCGAACAAAATAGGAACGACACGAAAGACCCGCGCATGGCGCCAAGGGCGACCGCGGTGCTTTGATGAGTCTCCCGTACCTCACCGAGCACGCTGGGTTCGCGCTCGCACCTGCACTTCCTCCATTGGCATCGATCGGCGCCTCTGCTGGTTTTCATGCGCCACCGCCGATATACTCCGCCGCCATGGGGGATGCGCCGGACCTCGCGAGCCTGGCCAAGAGGTATCTCGACCTATGGCAGGAGCAATTGATCGCGACGGCGGCCGATCCCGACCTCGCCGAGGCGATCGCGCGGCTGCTCGTTGCAATGATGGCGCCGAGTCGGGTTGTGTGGCCGGATATGCCGTCTCATGACCGCAGCGCCCCAGCAACCGGCGCCCCGGCTGGGACCGCGGCCGCTGCCACTCCACCTCGCCAGCGCGGCGACGGTCTGGACGAGTTCGCGCGTCGCCTTGCCGCTGTTGAAGAACGGCTTGCTGCCTTGGAGAGCGGAACTCGCCGCAACCGCAAGCGTCCTGCGCCAAGGCCTCGCCGACGTCGCTCTTGAGCAATTCGCCGCCGCGCTCGATGCCGAGCTGCGGCTGCGCGCCGATGCCTTTCTGAGCGGGCTCGAGCGGTATCGCCATCACCCCTATCGGCGCGCGGTCGCGGAGCCACCGGTTCTCTGGCAGGAGGGATCGACCCGGCTTCTCGACTATGGCCCTTCCGATGGCCTGCCGCTTCTCGTCATCCCGTCGCTCATCAACCGCGCCTATATCCTCGACCTCGCCCCTGAGAAGAGCCTGTTGCGATTCCTCTCCGGCGCCGGGATGCGCCCCTTGCTGGTCGATTGGGGCCGCCCCGGCGAGATCGAACGCGGCTTCACGCTTACCGATTATATCGCCGGGCGCCTCGAAGCGGCGGCCGATGCGGCGGCAAGCGCGACCGGCGGCACGCCACTGACAGTCATCGGCTACTGCATGGGCGGCCTCCTGGCGCTGGCGCTGGCGCAACGCCGCTCTGCGCTCGTCGGGGCGCTTGCATTGCTGGCGACGCCGTGGGACTTCCATGCAGAGCGGGCGTCACAGGCAAAATTGATGGGCGCTCTCGCCGAACCCTTGACGCGCTGCTGCGCGGGCTTGGGCGAGGTGCCGGTCGATCTGCTGCAAGCGCTTTTCGCGGCACTCGATCCGCTGCTCGCGCTGCGCAAATTTTCGCGCCTCGCGGCCCTGCCGCCGGGGAGCGCCGCGGAGCGGGAATTCGTCGCGCTTGAGGATTGGCTCAATGACGGCGTGCCGCTGGCACTGCCGGTGGCGCGCGAATGCCTCGGCGGCTGGTACGGCGTCAACAGCCCGGCGCTGGGCCACTGGCGGGTGGCGGGGACGCCGATCCTGCCCTCGCGCATCGCCGCCCCCTGCCTCGTGGTCGTCCCGGCGCAGGATCGCATCGTGCCGCCGGCAAGCGCCGCCGCGCTCGCCGCGGCGCTGCCCCAGGCTGAGCGGCTCGAACCACCGCTCGGCCATATCGGGATGATGGTCGCGGGCGAGGCGCCGCGGGCGGTGTGGCAGCCGCTCGCCGACTGGCTCACCCGCCACGCCTCCTTCCGGACGGGTTCCCAAATCCGTCGAAGCGAACTATCTAAGGACCAGTGATCGAGCGAAACCGCTTTCCCAGCACGAGGACACTCCGATGACCGAAATCGTCATTGCCGGCGCTGCGCGCACTCCGATTGGTTCCTTCAACGGCGCATTGAGCTCCGTGCCCGCGCATTATCTCGGACAGGTGGCGATCAGCGAGGCGATGCGCCGTGCCGGTGTCGAGCCCGGCGAGGTCTCCGAGGTCATCATGGGACAGATCCTCGCCGCGGGCGAAGGCCAGAACCCCGCTCGCCAAGCGGCGGTCGCGGCCGGCATCCCCTATGAGGTGACCGCTTACGGCGTCAATCAACTCTGCGGCTCGGGGCTGCGGACCGTGGCGCTCGGCTATCAGGCGATCCGCGGCGGCGATTCCGCGATCGTCGTTGCCGGCGGGCAGGAGAGCATGAGCCAGGCGCCGCACTGCATCCATCTGCGCAACGGCGTCAAGATGGGCGACACGCAGATGATCGACACCATGATCAAGGACGGTCTCTGGGACGCCTTCAACGGCTATCACATGGGAAATACCGCCGAGAACGTGGCGCAGCGCTGGCAGATCACGCGCGAGCAGCAGGACACGCTGGCGCAGCGCTCGCAGGCGCGCGCCGAAGCCGCGCAGAAATCCGGACGCTTCAAGGACGAGATCGTGCCGGTCAAGATCGCGACGCGCAAAGGCGATGTGCTGGTCGAGAATGACGAATATCCGAAGCACGGCACGACCATGGAGGCGCTCGCCAAGCTCCGGCCCGCCTTCGACAAGAACGGCACCGTGACCGCCGGCAACGCTTCGGGCATCAATGACGGCGCGGCCGCCGTGGTGCTGATGACGGCCGAGGAGGCCAAGAAGCGCGGTGTGAAGCCCTTGGCGCGCATCGTTTCCTGGGCGACGGCGGGCGTCGATCCCGCGGTCATGGGCACGGGTCCCATTCCATCGAGCCGGATGGCGCTGAAGCGCGCGGGGTGGAAGATCGACGATCTCGACCTCATCGAGGCCAATGAGGCCTTCGCGGCGCAGGCCTGCGCCGTCAACAAGGATCTCGGCCTCAACGCCGACAAGGTGAATGTGAATGGCGGCGCCATCGCGCTCGGCCATCCCATCGGCGCGTCCGGCGCGCGCGTCCTCGTGACGTTGCTCCACGAGATGGCGAAGCGTGACGCGAAGAAGGGGCTGGCGACGTTATGCATCGGCGGCGGCATGGGCATCGCCATGTGCGTCGAGCGCTGACCGGATGAAGCAGCGGGCTCGCCGCGGCGAGCCCCGATAAAAGAGGAGGAAGCGATGGGACGGGTTGCGATCGTGACCGGCGGAACGCGCGGCATCGGCCGCGCCATCTCGGAAGGCCTCAAGGGTGCCGGCCATCGTGTGGCGGCGGTCTATGCCGGCAATGAGGAGGCGGCGCGGCAATTCACCAGGGAGACCGGCATCGCCGCCTTCAAATTCGACGTCGCCGACTACAAGTCCTGCGAGGCCGGCGTCCGGCGCATCGAGCAAGAACTCGGCCCGGTCGAGATCCTGGTCAACAATGCCGGCATCACACGCGACGCCGTGCTCCACAAGATGACGCCGGAGGCCTGGGGCCAGGTGATCGCGACCAATCTCACCTCCTGCTTCAACATGTGCCGCCTCGTGATCGAGGGGATGCGCGAGCGCGGCTTCGGCCGCATCGTCAATATCGGCTCGATCAACGGCCAAGCCGGCCAATACGGCCAGGTGAACTACGCCGCGGCGAAGTCGGGCATTCACGGCTTCACCAAGGCGCTGGCGCAGGAGGGCGCAAGCCGCGGCATCACTGTGAATGCGATCGCCCCCGGCTATGTCGATACCGACATGGTGCGCGCGGTGCCGCAGAACGTGCTCGACAAGATCGTCGCGCGCATTCCGGTGGGACGCTTGGGTCGCGCCGAGGAGATCGCGCGCGGCGTGTTGTTCCTGGTCTCCGACGAGGCGGGCTTCGTCACGGGATCGACTATGTCGATCAATGGCGGCCAGCACATGTACTGAGACCGCACCGCCTCGGACCTCCTAGCCCGGTTGCCACCCGGCGGGCGCCAGTTCGAAGCCGGCGAAGTCGAAAGCGGGCGCCACGGTGCATCCTGCCAAGGTCCAGGCGCCGGCGCTCTCCGCGCTCTGCCACGTACGAGCCGGCACCACGCTCTGCGGACGCTCGCCGGCGAGGATGTCGTTGCCGAGACGCATTTGCTCGATCATCCGCCCGTCCGGCGACGTCGCCAGCACGAGCGGCGCGCCCGCATACCAGTGCCAGACCTCGGCTGCATCGACGCGGTGCCAGCGCGAGACTTCGCCCGCGCGCAGGAGATAGTAGATCGCCGTCGACGCGCCGCGACCGCCGCCGCTGGCGTCGCGAAAGGTCTCGCGATAGGCGCCGCCTTCGGGATGCGGCACGAGGCCGAGCGCGGCGATGATCGCCTCGGCCGAAGCCGCGCTCACGCAGGATCTTTCGGCACCGTGAGCTGCATCGATTTGCGCTGTGAGAATTCATCGAACCAAACGGCGAGGCGACGCTGGCGCGAGCGCCAATCCTCGCTCGCATAGCGGAAATCGAGATAGCCCAAGGCGCAGCCGACGGTGATGAGGCCGATCGTCAAAGGACCGCCGAGTTCGCCCGCCTCCACTTCCATCTCGAGCGCGGCAAGCGCGCCGCGTACCTTGCGAAGCTGCGCGTCGATCCAGTCCTGCCATTGATTCTCTTTGGGGCGCAGGATTTCGTAGCGGCCGAGAATGGCGGCGTCGAGAATGCCGTCGCCGAGCGCTTGCTGACGCAACGCCATCCAGCGAGCCTTGCCCGAAGCCGGGAAGAGCTTGGCGCCGCCGTGCTGCGTGTCGAGATACTCGCAGATCACCGGCGAATCATAGAGCACGAGCCCGTCATCCGTGGTCAGCGCGGGAACCTTGACCAACGGATTCTCGCGTGCGACTTCCTCGTTGGGCTTGGTCGGCGCCACCGTCGTTGCGATGCGCTCGATGCGTTCCGCGAGACCGGTTTCCAGAGCGACCACCATGACCTTGCGGACATAAGGCGATGTCGGAGAGTAGCGAAGCTTCATGTGGGTTGCTCCCGCGATGATGTGTGACCGGACGCCCAAACAACGTTGTTGCGTCTAACCTAATGCCCCTCGCGCTCTCATGCTACACTATCGTCATGCATGTCGATGTCGTCGATCTCAGAGATTTCTATGCGAGCCGGCTCGGGCAAGTGGCACGGCGCATGATCCGTCGTCGCCTTCGCCTGATCTGGCCCGATCTGTCGGGGGCGCGGCTTCTGGGCTTGGGCTATGCGACGCCTTATCTGCGCATGTTCGGCGATGAGGTCGAACGCGTCGCCGCCATCATGCCTTCCTCGCAAGGCGTCTTGCCTTGGCCGCGCGAGGGGCCGAACGCCGTTGCGCTTGCGGATGAAGGCGAATTGCCGCTTCAGGATTACTCGATCGACCGGGTGCTCCTCATCCACGGCCTCGAATATAGCGAGCAGGTGCGCCCGCTACTCACGGAGATCTGGCGCGTCCTGGCCGGCGGCGGACGCCTTCTCGTCGTCGTGCCGAACCGGCGCGGGATCTGGGCGCGCATCGATGGCACGCCCTTCGGACAAGGACATCCCTATACGCCCTCGCAGCTCTCGCGCCTCCTGCGCGAAGCGGAATTCACGCCGGAGCGGAGCGCGGCCGCGCTCTTCGTGCCGCCCAACGGGTCGCGCGTCATGCTGCGATCGGCCAATGCGGTCGAGCGAATCGGCGAACGCTGGTTCACGACCTTTGCCGGCGTGTCGATCGTCGAGGCGAGCAAGCAACTTTACGCCAAGCCCGCTTTGAAGCGCCCCGAGCGGCGACGGCAAGTCTATCTGCCGGTTCCGCACGGCGCGCCGCGCCTCAATGACGGCCGGAGACCGCTCTGCCTGCCGATCCTACCGCCGTCGTAAGAGGAAGAGGCCCTGTTCGGCCAGCAGATTGGCCAGCGTGCCGCGTGGATTGAGCCGATAGGGCATGCCGGCGCGGTCGAGCGCGACGCTGCGCTCGATGACGATGCCGAGCTCTTCGCACAGCGCCACGAAATCGAGAATGGTGCACAGATGGATATTGGGCGTGTCGTACCAGGCATGGGCGAGCAACGGCGTCGCCGGCATGCGGCCATGGGCCAAGAGATGCAGGCGGATGCGCCAATGGCCGAAATTGGGGAAGGAGATGATGGCTCTGCGGCCGATGCGCAGGAGATGCTCGAGCACGCGCCGCGGCTGACGCGTCGCCTGCAAGGTCTGGCTCAGCACGACGTAGTCGAAGGCCTCCGCCGGATAGTCCTGAAGATCGTGATCGGCGTCCCCTTGAATGACGGAAAGCCCGTGCCGCACGCAGGCATTGACGCCGGATTGGCTCAGCTCCATGCCGCGGCCATCCACGCCTTTGTACTGGGCGAGATAGGCCAGAAGCTCGCCGTCGCCGCAGCCGACATCGAGCACGCGGGAGCCATGCTCGATCATGGCGGCGGCAAGCCTGAGATCGCCGCGCAGATGCCCGTTGCCGGCCATCGCGGGCAACACGCTGCCATCGGCGCTCACGGCGATGCGAGCCCCCGGTGCCGGGCGCAGCCGTCGAGAAAGCCGCGCATCGTCGCAAAGAATTCCGGCTCTTCGAGCAGGAAGGCGTCGTGTCCCTTGTCGGTCTCGACCTCGACGAAGCTCACATTGGCGGCTACGGCATTGAGCGCGTGAACGATGGCGCGGTTCTCGGCCGTCGGATAGAGCCAGTCGCTGGTGAAGGAGATGACGCAGAACCGCGTCGGCGTGCCTTTGAAGGCGTTGGCGAGGACGCCGCCATGTTCGGCCGCCAAGTCGAAATAATCGCAGGCGCGCGTGATGTAGAGATAGGAATTGGCGTCGAAGCGCTCGACGAAGGATATGCCTTGGTGGCGCAGATAGTTCTCCACCTGGAAATCGGCATCGAAGCCATAGGTCACCGCCTGGCGGTTTTGCAGGCTGCGGCCGAATTTGCGATGGAGCGCCTGTTCCGAGAGGTAGGTGATATGCGCCGCCATTCGCGCCACGGCAAGACCGCGCGCCGGCCGCCGTCCGACTTCGAGATAATTGCCGCCGCACCAATCGGGATCGGCCATGATGGCTTGGCGGCCGACCTCGTGAAAGGCGATGTTCTGCGCCGAATGCCGTGCGGCGGTCGCGATCGGTATCGCGGCGAAGACCCGCTCCGGAAAGGACACCGCCCATTGCAGCGCCTGCATGCCGCCCATCGAGCCGCCGATGACGCAGAACAGGCTCTCGATGCCCAGGTGATCGATGAGCCGCTTCTGCGCGCGCACCATATCGGCGACCGTGATGACCGGGAATGACAGGCCCCAGGGCTTGCCCGTCAGGGGGTTCGTCTCCATCGGCCCGCTGCTCCCCATGCAGCCGCCGAGCACATTGGCGCAGATGAGGAAATAGCGCTCGGTGTCGAGCACCTTGCCGGGGCCGATCACGCCTTCCCACCAGCCCGGCTTGCCGGTCAGCGGATGAATCCCGGCGACATATTGGTCCATGGTGAGGGCGTGACAGAGGAGAATGGCGTTCGAACGCTCGGCATTGAGCACGCCATAGGTCTGGTAGGCGATGGTATAGGTGCCGAGCGACACGCCGCAGTCGAGCGCCAGCGGCTCCGTTACGGTCAGCCGATGGTCGGGACGGGCGGAGCTCGGAGCACTCTCAAGGATCGGCGACGGAAGGGGTGCGCTCATCATTGTGGCTTGAACAGGGATCGCTCGACCACAGGAGAGCGGCCGGCCGATCGTCTCGGGCCGGACATAGCTAGGGATCGGCATGCCGCTATGTCAATGTTTTCTTTGCTTTCAGCGATCGGTCGAACTATCTCTATCGCCTCTCGGTTGGAAGATTTCGGCGATGGCCACAAGTACCGTTTCCCTTGACGAACTGCGCCGCCGCATCGACGAGATCGACGACCAGATGCACGATCTCATCATGCAGCGCGCCGAGGTGGTCGAGGCGATTGCCGGCACAAAGAAGCGCGGCAAGGTGCCGGTCGTGCGGCCGGGCCGCGAGGCGCTCATCCTGCGCCGCCTCGTCGAGCGACATCGCGGCCGCTTTCCGCGCGCCGTCATGGTGCGGCTTTGGCGCGAGCTCATCAGCGGCACCGTGGCGATCCAGGGCGATTTCACCGTCGCGGTTTGCGTGCCCGAGGATCGGCCGGGCTATTGGGATCTGGCGCGAGACCACTACGGCAGTCACGCCTCCATGGTCGCCTATCATTCGGTGGGAGAGGTGCTGCGCGCGCTTGCCGAGGGACGGGCGGCGGCGGGCGTTCTGCCGATGCCGATCGAGGGTGAGCGCGATCCCTGGTGGCAGCTTCTCGCCGTGAGCGGCGCGTCGGCGCCGCGCGTCATGGCGCGGCTGCCCTTCGCGGGGCGCGGCAATGCGCG
>Ga0070738_10003712_pt1 | contig 19477 bp, 16 predicted proteins | sample Coa_R2_2_FD_66446 | JGI IMG/M metagenome (GOLD analysis project Ga0070738, IMG submission 66446) | Surface soil microbial communities from Centralia Pennsylvania, which are recovering from an underground coalmine fire - Coalmine... | ecosystem: Environmental > Terrestrial > Soil > Unclassified ... | reverse complement strand
GACTCTTCTAGAAACCACCGTTATCCTACAAGTCATTGGAATGAACTTAGTCGCTTCATAACAGGCGATGAACGCGATCCCAAAAATCTCTTCTATCTTGCCTCAGATGTATGGGATGCGTGGCAGTATGCCGCCCACGGCGCTCCCTCACAACCGGGCTACTATCGCTTTCATTTTGCAAACCTCCACTCTTTTTTGAAGCCCTATGTCAAGTGGCACTGCTATCAGCGCCTTCTCGCATGCAACGACGTGCTCTCAGCCTACACTATAGCGATACCTAACGTGCTTAAACGCGCTGATACCTACCTTATCGATCATCATTGCGAGTCTTGCGATGATATCGCCCTTGAGAGCGACTTCAGGGCACTCTGGAATGCACAACTCCTTCCCCTGAAAAACAATGACGCCGCCGCTTTTAGAGACAGAGTACGGGTGCAAACACATTCTCGCTCCTTCTGGAAACACTTGAGGATGCACTTTGGATTCCCACGGGTTATCTTTCCAGTAGCACCTCATGAGAAGAAAAGGCCGGGTGAATCCGCCCTGGATACCCACCAGGTGATTCCCATGCCTGTTATTAGCCAATTCTTCAATAAACTTGCGCTTCATCGTGAAGCACGTGAAAAGCTCAACCGCTTCCATCATCTCCGCCTCTGCGTTCTCATTCTCAACTTCGCCCTAGGCCGAAGGATCGGTGAGGTACTGACAGCTCCACGAGGAACAGGTCCGCAAGGTCCACTAGTGTACTACCCCGCCAGGGGAAGTGGACCTAAAGGAGCACTTTGGTTCCAGTTCTCCCCAAATAAACACGGGCCTCAAAACCGCGTGTATGTGAGTGGTAAGTGGGAAGATATCGTGACATATTGCGTTACAGAGCTTATACGTTATGGCGACGAAGTTCGCGACGCTGCCCCTGTAGAGGAACGGGAATTTTTAATATTGATTTCTCACTGGAATCTCACATGTGGCCCCAGCGCTATTCGGGCTTTTCCACGAGAGAATATTGATGAGTTCCGGTCTTCACGTAAATACAAGGGCGGCCCCCCGGAATCACAGATACAAAAGGATGCAAGGGTACTTTCTTACGATGCCTTTCAGCACTGGCTGCATGGTACTCATGGCGAGCTGGGAATACTAGAGCGGTGGAACATCACTGCGGATGGATCCGCCGACGGTGAAATCTATCGCTTACGAACCCACCAAGCACGGCACACACGCCAATCTGCCATTGCTAGCGATCCTAAAGTGCCTATTCTATCACGGCAACGTGATCTCAACCACACTGACCGTAATATGCAATCTCATTATCAGCATAATGCACGCGAGCAGAATATGATCCTCCTTGAAAAAGCTAAGAATGGCGAGCTTGTGGGCCCCGCGACGGACTGGTTCTCCACACTTTTCGGTACAGACTATCAGGACTCCGAACGGAAGCCGCGATTCCGATCTGGGCAGCCTAAGCCGATCCCTCCCCGTTGGCGCAACCTTATACAGAACAACCCACAGTTTATGCAACCCAATCGCGTTTCATGTGGCTACTGTTGGCTCCCTCAGGGCCCTGCAGCATGTGATGATTATCTGAATTGCACAACTGCGGAGGATGGCGGTTGTAGATGGTTTGCCACTGATCCCCAAAATGCGGAGATGTTAATCCAGATCACAAAAACGGTGCGTGCGCACCAACAACAGGAACAGGAGAGTATTAGATCTGGACACGAGGTGCAGGCGGAGCAGCACGGAATACTCTCTCGTCGCGCAGAGGCTCTAGAGATAGAGGCTCTTTCACGTTGTGATTTGGAAGCCCTCCCAGAGAGTAGTCAAGATTTAAAGGAGCGTCTCAAAACGCGCCTGCAAGAAATCCAGGAGAAAGGACCGGACACATGAAAGCGACAGATAGACGCACACAACTTCTTGAGATTATGAACGAACTGCATCAGAAGGCACAGAGCCAACGAGACTTCACCCCTGCAAAAATAGCTGAAGCAGCTGGGATCTCGACTGTCCGGTTCTATAAGCTTGTTCGCCCAGAGTTTCAAGAGTTACGTTCTCAACTACCTGGACCACGTCTCTCTCGAGACGAAGAGCTTTTCCAGCTGCGCCGCGAGGTTGCTGACCTTCGTCAACAACTTAAAAAAGCTCTGCTTCAGGTACGCACTTCTGCCATTGAGGATCTGGATGAGGCAATTCGTTTAATAGAACAATACGAGAAAGAGAACATTCAGCTTCGTCAGCAGATAGGGCTACTACAGAAGCGTTTAGAAGAAGGGGGACAGGTTATCGTTCAACCATCCCATGGATCAGCACGACCTCACCTCACTATCGTAAACAATGCTGATACTAACCCCATATAACCTATTAGGAGAAAGGGCCGTAGTCACAATGTCGCTCACCTGGCATCTCCGCCACCATAAAGAAAGCGATGTGGGAGACTTCCTTCGAAAGGATTTGTTGCACGTAACTTCTCTCACAAGGCGGATCAAACAACAACTGCGATCAGCGGACACGTTGCTTCCTTTCGCAGTGGGTAGCCCATACAGGACACTCGAGAAGGCCATTTACTATCGAATTGGGTACGGATTCGCTGATACAACAACTCAGGATTTACACGCGTGGCACATCGCGTCACACGTGGCCTGGAGGATGGAAGATATATACTTTAAAGACTTCTCTCGCATTTTTGAGGGGTTCTTTCAGCAATTAGAGTCAGCTCTTGCCTTACTGCAGCCGGCAGGTCGACATCTAGATGTGGAATCTGAACAAATGTTGGCCCGTTACTGCTTCGTTTTGGGTCTCATCGAAGAAATATTCCGTACTAAAAGCTACAGAAACTGCCCGCTGCTCAAACCGATTTACGAAAAGGACATGGACGACCTTTTAGCCATTCCGCTCCAGGGATGGATCGACGATCTTACTAGAATGTTTGCATATTTCTATGATAAATATTCCACCTTGTTGTACTCCCCTTCTATTATCAACCCTACCTTTTTAGGTCATAATGACCTGGGTAAAGAAAGTGCTGACCTCATTGTCGATAGATGCCTGATTGAGATCAAGACAAACTGTGAGCCGAAGATCCCTGCCGCCTGGCTGCGTCAACTCGCTGGATCCGTTCTGTTCGACTTTGAGGACGAATATCATATCCACTCCGTTGGCATCTATATGGCACGGCAAGGAGAGTTTCTAAGTTGGTCTCTTGAAGAGTTTTTTTACGAACTTACCGGAGGCGCTTGTCGCAACGTGGCTGCTCTTCGTCAAGAGTTCCGCCTCTGTTGTGAGGTTGAATCGATGCCATGGTGAGGAACGATCATCTTGAACCTTTTCTTGCCCGTGCGGTTGAGATGGCACAAATAAGCAAGCGTTTCGAACTCGACTGGCGAGGGAGCAAGGGGAGGCACTTTTTCGACAATCCCTTGCTCGTGCGATGAGCAATCCTGAGGAGATGGAGTACCTGTCCATGATTGACTTCGCTGTAGACTGCTACGCTGAGCTAGCTGCAAAGAATACCTATCTCCACGACCGAATGCTTCAAGCGTGGGTAATAAACGGGTATATGCTGACATGGCGGCAGCATTTCTTTGCCAATGAGGACAACTCCGAGTAATATACAATACGTTGCATTAGATAGCATCCTCCGCTACAATAGGCTTATTCTAATGTGATATCATTCTGAAAATCTGGCCGAGACATTTTTGTAAGAAGGGTTTTTCATTGTAGAAGAAGAGGAATCTAGCATTACCCGATCAGACTGACTTTGGTCGTTTGCTATCTCAAATAAAAAGCGAAGTTGCTCAATGACTACCATCGATCATCGAGGTCGCGACCTCATTATAATCCCCAGCGAAGGGATGCAGCGCCTTTCAACGCCGGAACTGCTACAAACGCTGTTTGGAACGTACTTGCCTGCGGATGTGCGTACGGCTATGGGACGTGATAAGCGACATGCTTTCTTGCGCACGCAGCCGATTCATTTTCAGGCAGTGAAACAAGCTTTACAGGCACAACGTACAGCATTTAATGTTGCATTTGAGGAACGGCCTGCTCTTCCCTTTGCGACTGCGCTACAGATCGAGCCACGCCCTTATCAAAATGAGGCTCTGGCCAACTGGGTGGCACAGGGTAGTGCGGGTGTGATTATCCTGCCCACCGGCTCAGGAAAGACACTCGTGGCGGCAATGGCTATTCACGAAACGGCTCTATGGACGTTGGTCGTTGTACCCACACTCGACCTCCTAGAACAATGGCGCACCGCTCTGGTCTCCGCACTATCCTTGAGCCCTGATGAAATTGGTCTCTTTGGTGGTGGAGAGAAAGAGATGAAACCTATCACAATAATCACTTATGATTCCGCTGCACTCTACCCACGCGAACTCAGACGTTACGGCCTATTGGCCTTCGATGAGTGTCACCATTTGCCCGCGCCGACCTACCGCTTGATAGCAGAGAGCGCCTTTACGCCCCTGCGCCTGGGACTGAGCGCAACTCCTGAACGTAGTGACATGGCACATCTTGATTTGCAGCATCTAATCGGGCCGGAGGTCTATCGGCGTTCGCCCGCAGAATTGACCGAGGGACGTTACCTGGCGCAATACCAAGAGATACGCATCGATATCGCCCTGTCGAACGAGGACGAAGCGCGCTACGCCGAACAAAGACGCATCTATAGGGCTTTCTTACAGCGCCGACACATCGTGATACGTTCTCCAGAAGAGTTTCAGCAGAAAGTTATTTTTCTCAGCGCGCGAGATCCCGAGGCGCGTAAAGCCATGCTCGCCTGGCGCGAGATGCGCAATATCGCCATGAACGCCCCCGTTAAATATATCGAGATCGAGCGCTTGCTGCAGCTTCATGCTGTTGACCAGGTCATTCTCTTCTCAGAGTACAATCAGGTCGTCGATGAGATCAGCCGCCGTTTCTGCCTGCCAAGCATTACCTACAAGACTCCAAATGAGGAACGTCGCGCCATACTCGAACGCTTCCGCTCTGGTCAGTATACCAAACTGGTCTCTGGTCGCGTACTCAATGAAGGTGTGGATGTACCCGATTGCCGCATCGCTATAATAGTCAGCGGCAATAGCACCAAGCGTGAATACATTCAGCGTTTGGGTCGTGTATTGCGTCCAAAAACTGGACAGGCATTATTGTATGAGTTGGTGACGAGCAGTACGACAGAAGAGGAGATCGCGAAGCGCAGGAAGTAAGTGTTAATGGAAATTGTCGGTATATATGAGTAATCCCTCATTTTTGAGGAACCCTTCTAGCCTCGAACAAGCGCGAGAGCTAGAAGGGTTTCCAGATTGACAAGGAGAATCGAACCAAGGATGGGGCGACAGCCATCCCACAGGCGACTGAGTGCCCACCGAAGCCGGTAAAGCGGTTCAAGAGCTCTCCCATCTTGCTGGGTCTTCAGAAAGGACTTGTTCAGAGCAATGATCCATACCCATGTGGGAGTAGGCGGAAGTATAAACGATGCCGTAAGCCGCGCGTCGAGAACCTCGAGAGGCGGATGGGAAGCAGAAATCTTCAGGCCATTGTCGGATGATGGCATTTACATAGCACAGGGTCAGCACATTGAGTCTTGAAAACATACAGCAATGAATTAAGGTGGCATGTAAAGCAGGGTAAGCAACTCATTCCCTTGGTTGCTAAAGCATCTTTCTCATAGCGCTGCTCAGTTCTACCTCTCACTTCGTCCCAAACCATATGAACAGGAGATGAGCCTTACGATGATTTTTCAAACCCGGACAAAATGTCCGCCTTTGAGACATTGATGGGGAAGGAGATCAGGGTTTCAGTCAATTTGAGGAAAGGCGTATCAAAAGTGAAACAAGGCTCGCCAGGTGGGAGCCAGCTTAGCCTCCGACGGCAAAGGCGATCTCAGTGAGGGCCTCGGCTCGTCGCTGCGTTCGCCGGGCATAGACGCACGTCAGTTCTGGGAAGCCTTTTGCAAAGGTGGTACGGGGACAGTGTCGAATAGTGCAGACAAAGCGGCGCACCTCTGTGCGCACGCGTAAGGCTTTCCCCTGGTAGGGCAGTTCCTCCTAGTGCATTGTAAGTTCTTTCATCAGTAAATTCGATCTTTCCTGCTGTATCCAGCGTAAATATTGACCGGTCAAATATTCTCCCTCGCGGCTTTGACTCAACATATTATGCTTTCTAAATTCCTTATTGAGATATCGTTTGATGTTTTGTTGTGTTAATGGTTGATCCTCCAAGTCAATTCGGGCTGACTCTCGTATTGTTTCGTATATCCCAGGGAGGAGTTTGCTCCAACGTTCAGAAAGGCCGTAGAGACGATCAAGGTTCTCGACACGAGCAGAAGTGTACTCATCTGGTCCACCAACAAGCTTTACGAGAGGTTTTTCAGAATCCTCCATGTTAAACTTAAGACTAAGTTCATCTAGTTCTTGTGTTTGCAGATCTCTAGCCTTCAGTGCCGAACGTCTATAGGGCACGAATATTCTCCGTAATCCACCAACTTCAGAGCCTCTAATGGGATCAATCGGATTATCGTCGTTGTGTTGTTGATTACAAGCTTTGCAGACAAAGATGAGGTTATTAGGATGAATAATAAGCGGTGGATATAATTTTCTAGGAAAGAAGTGCTCACAGTCAACAAGGGATGTTTTCGAAGTCCTTTCTTCCAGTAACCCCAAACAAGCAGGACATAAACGAGCCATCTTTTCATTTGCCCTACGATAGCCTTCCTCAACGAGAGTTCGAGTTAAGCAAAATATAGTACCTCCAGTTTGGTCATGAAATCCCGAGCTAGCAAGCCGTTCGTAAAAAAGCAGTAAGAAAGCTTTACCAACATCTTTTGGTCCTTTATTCTCTCCAGACTGTTCCACAGTTTCACGCAAGCTTGAGAAAAGAAACTCGAAGTCAGGACTTTCAAGGTGATCACAGAATTGAATATCGTTATAAAAAGCATCGCGAATTTGCTTACGTTCATCCTGTGAAAGTTGCAGAAGTGTAGGGAGACCAAATGTTGAACGTACATTTATCAAGGACGCGTAATCGGTGTCCTTAAGGCGGGCCCGGAAGTCTTGTCTATCGAATGAGTCACCTGCCCAATCAGCAACGTAATCCAAGAGCCATCCGATCATCTCTATTATCTTTTGTAGATCCTGAGCACATGTTGGTTCTTTAACTGGAAGAAGCACTGTTACCCCCTACTCCCCTTTCTCCTCTTCGAGTTGCTCTAGCTTATTCAGCAGTCGGAAGCGATAGAAACCCGGTCCTACAACTTCATCTACAAGCTGTACTATCTCTTCCCTAGATCCGGCTCGCAAAGCCTCTTCTATGCGCTCATTCGCATAATTCCCAATAGCTCTTTCTGTTTCGGAGAAGGTGCGTGATATGTCGCCGAGGTTAGCGGCGAAAGGCGAAATGGGTGGCGGTTCCACGAAGATCTTCCCCTCCCTTTCTACGAATTTGTAAACTTGCCGTGGATCGGCATCTGTTAATGTCAGGCCTGAATGGGTGGCGATTAATACCTCGTTACGAATACGATCTGACTGTTCGCCACTTTGAGAATTTATCAAGGTATGAATGTCTTTAACAAGATCGACCTTCCAGCGGTCGTTGAAGTGGGTCTCTGGCTCATCCAGAAGGACAAGAATTTCTGGTACCTCCCTGAGCATCAATAATACCGCATAGCGCCCGATATAGAGGAATTCTCCATCAGACAGTGCAGATTCTGTAAATAGATCTTCGATCCCTTGCTTTTTAAGCACAAGCCGAATTCTCCGTACTCCCCCCTGCCTTTTCCAGGCAAGCAGTTCCTCAAAGAACGCCAGAGGCGTGGGGATGAGTTTTTGCAATTCTTGGGTACGGAAAGCTTCGTCAAAGTCAAAGGCGGCGTAAAAGTCTGACGGTGGTGGCTCATCATTTGAGATGTTAGGGGTTGGAATTGATGCAATAGTTCTTCTGACAGTAGCCTTCTGCAGTAAACTCCGTAGGGTCCTAGCGCGATTAGGGGTGAGACGTACTTCCCAATCTCCTGTTACGTGAAAGGTGAAGGCAGCAAGCGGCTCCCTTGGATCTAGACCGATTCGGTTCAGTATGGACGCACGTCTCTCCAAGTAATCAGAGGATTCAGGCGCGTCTGGTTGATGAGTAAGGAGAGGAAGGACTGCACAAAGTGCATCCTCAGAACCAAGAAAGAGAGTGTCGGGATTGTCCAGGTAATCGTCACGCTCAGCTTCAAGGAGGGCACGCATTTGTTGGCGATTCTCCTGCCATTCTTCTTCACTCAGCCCTTCCGGGCGCCGTTCATCCTCGAAATCTCCAAGTCGGTTATATACAAAACGTTCAATAGATCGAGACAATGCCCATTGAAGGCCACTTGTAGGACCTGTCGAGTAGCCGATAACACGGCTTGGTAGTATTGCATCGCCAGAAGAGGACCACTCCCTTCGCAGGTGGTCCTGCCTCCACTCATCTTCTGAAGGTGAGCGTATAAGAACTGCCGCTCCTATTGGAGAGACCGGTTCTAATGGGAAATCGTTCTCAAGTCGGTTCGTGATTCGTATCACTTGATTACGCAACTCATATTCTATATCAAATTCGATACTGGGTTTGGCTCCTGCCGTCAGGTGACTGAAGATTAAGCCGATAGCCTCTAATGCGCTGGATTTTCCTGAACCATTGAGCCCCACAAAAAAGCGTATGCTTGTCGAACCATAGATTGGTGGAGATGGATCAAATTCTATGGTAACCTCTTTTAGGTTATAATAATTGCCAAGCCAGAGCCGTCGAAGCCTCATATATTGATCTCCGGGTCATTTTCTGGATCAGGTCGGCGCCATCTGTCCAGGTTATTATTCCCCTCTTTGAGGGTGACACCGAGAGCGTCAAGGAGGTCTAATGAACTCCAGAGGTACTCGCGGTTGGGAGAAGTTCCATACACTGAATGGACCCTCTCACCAAGATCTTCTACCTTAAATGGTTCTGTGAAGATCTGTGAAGCTTCCCATAAAGTGCGTTGGGTAATGGAAAGCTTGGACCAAATTGTGCGCTTCGTAGAAATATGACTGGGAGAGGGCTTATTTGTAGCCTCATCCAAGGAAATGTCGATCGAAATCCCTGTAAAAATGTGCGATAGCAACGATGAAAATAAGTACTTCAGTTCCTTAGCAATCTCAACCTGAACATCACGGTATTCCTCATATTCGTGTATGAGATTGGTAAAATACTCTTGTAGCTCTGGAGGAGCAAGAAGGGTAGGAAAACTTTTAACAACTGTTGTCGAGATCGTGTTTAAACCGCTCGTCGTTTTACCAACTTTTAGGAAGTAGTTTCTGCCATAGGATGAGTTGATAAGGCGAGATAAATATTCTGGTCGAAGAATATTTCCGTTTGTACGAATTCGAATAAGGTGATTTTGATGAACACAGGGATCTATAGCTCCTGTCCATACCGCAGCTCTTCCCAGTTCTTCCGGATTTCCGTGACCTTCTACGACGAGTATATCTCCCCTTTGCAAAGCTTTAGATTTTAACTCTGCCGGGGAAACATCCATCGTTTTGATCTCGCTTAACACAAGTCGGTCTCGATAGACGTTAGCAACTCTTAGATATGGAATACCTCTACTGGAGTTTCTTTTCGGTGTTATTTGGAGACCACCTGCGATCTCTGCATACTGACCAAGTTCTACCACATTCCACTTCTTTGGATTGCTTAGAGGATCACCAAATATCTTTACAAAAAGCACTGTAATCAGTTTCTCCATCTCCCTATTGATCTGATCACAAACGCGGCAAGCTGAATCAACATCGTCCAATAAATCAGCGATCTGCTCTTGTTTTAAAGGATCGACAGGATATCTAATAGTTATGTTGCGTAGAGTGGATTTTGAAATCTCTGGAAATGTTGTAGTTCCACCTAATCCTTTTAGATAGCTTGCACTACTACGTAGAAACCAAGCGAGATAGCGGTTATGAACTTCTGGCGCACAAATAAAGTTTGCAAAGCCTTGGTTAGTACACATAGGTCGCATGGCAATAGCAACTGAACCAATGGTAGCCCGAGATGTGAGTAGTACAGTGCCAACCGGAAGTAGACGTGTAGAGCTGTTGTCGACTGCTTCCTGCGTGATATATTCCTTAGTATCATAAAGTAGGTATCCATCAAGAGCAGTAACATCCGTTGGGGTGGCCCAAGGTATATCGCCACTAAAGAATTCTGGACGTGAGCGGGTAGGAGTGCCGCCCCCGACTATCTCAGCAATTTCCCCTAAAGTCTGCTGTTTCCATTCTGTAGATATCTTAGGCATCGATTATTACCTCGCCCAACATTTTTTCAATGGTGCCTAGTTTCTGATGGAGTTGTTGTTCTAGATTACGCACACGAAACATGATCTTACGAGGATCTTCGTGTTCAATTTCCTCCAGAGAACGAGGTCGATAGATGCCAGCTGCTAAGTTATAATTGTGGCTTATAATTTCTTCACGAGAGGCAATCCAAGATTGCTCTAGAGCAACCTTCTGTACCTCGTCACTTTCCCAGGCTTCTCGGTCGCTTCTTGCTAAAATACGGTATGCTTGGGAAACAAAACGCAAATTATTATGCGTATGATCAGATGCGCGTTTGTCGTCAAGGGTATAACCATCACCAGTAACTTCATAGAACCAAACGCGCTCTGTAGTGCCTCCTTTAGTAAAGAATAGGATTGCAGTCTTCACACCTGTATAAGGCTTAAAGCAGCCTCCCGGCAGCGAAATAATCGCCTCTATCTGGTTTTCTGTGACAAGCCTCTGACGTAACTCTTTATGAGCTTTGGTTGAACCAAAGAGCACGCCTTCTGGGACGATAATAGCACAGCGGCCTCCAGTTTCAAGGAGTTCGAGACAGAGCTCAACAAAAAGTAATTCTGTTTTGGTGGTAGGAAGCTTGAGCAGTTCGTTATTGATATCGCTCTTATCTATATTCCCAGTAAATGGCGGATTAGCGAGGATGACATCAAACTTTTGTCCTGCTTCAAACCCTTTTGAAAGGGTATCTTTATAGCGAAACTCGGGGTGCCGAATCCCATGGAGCATCATGTTCATTAATCCAAGACGGACCATCGTCGTATCAAAATCACGACCGACAAGACGTTCTCCATCGAGCAATTCCCATTTCTGCCTATCGCGTCCTATCAACTCGCCCGTCAAATTATGCCATGAGCCATCTGTGTCGATCCGCACAGTTTCTGGTGGCGTGTTCGCCTTGAGGATCCACTGATAGGCGGCGACGAGGAAGCCTCCTGTCCCGGCGGCAGGATCGAAGATCCACTCACCCAGTCGTGGATTGGCTAACTCGACCATGATGCGTATGATGTGCCGTGGAGTGCGGAACTGACCATTCTTCCCTGCAAGATTTAGCTCCGAGAGCAAATACTCGTAGAGGTCTCCCTGCATATCAAAGTTTTGATCGCTGATGGGGAGTGTATCGATAATAGCAACAGCACTCGCCAGCAGCGATGTTTTCGGAATAATAAAGACCGCATCCTTCATTGCCTCAGAGAATGTGTTCCCATTAGTTCTGAGTTCTTTGAGAAAAGGAAAGGCCTTGTCCCGAACGAGTTCGAGCATTCGATCTGGATGTTGCTCCTTGATAAATGACCAGCGGCAATCATCGTGTCCCTCGAAGTACGAAGTAAAAGTTCGTTGTTGGCGCTTGGCAAGGGATGCTTCATACGTATCTAGATCCTCGAGACGCTTTAGAAATATGAGATACGATATCTGCTCGATAGCCGAGAGGGGATTAGCAATCCCGCCCGACCAGAAGCGGTCCCATAAATCATCTATCTTCTGCTTCAGTTCTGTTTCAGATGTGAGCATACTGTGTTCCTTTACTTACGCGGCTAGCTGCTCGATGAAATCAAGCAACTCGTCAATCTGCTGTTTGGTGAAAAGCCGTTCAGCTGCGTTCCGACCAAGACTTGTGAAAGGTGGTTCAAAGAGATTGTCGTATGTGAGATCGATTTTCCGGGCACGTTCTGCCTCCTGCACCAGTACCGTGCGAATCGTGCGTATGAATAAAATTTGATCTGCGCTGTACTCCTGGTGTGAGGCAATAAAGCGATCAAACGCCTTTCCTATTGACTCTGCACGGGACTTCAAATGAATGAGCCCAATAGCGAGGCGGATAAGATCGACCAATGGCGTATCCTCGACACCAAAGACGACCCTCAAGTTTTGCTCGGTGATGAAAAGATCGGCCTGATTAAGTGTGCGGATAAGGCTTTGAAGATCGTCTTCAGATACCGTTTCACCGTCTTTTATTTTCCGGACAACCGGATGGGTTTCAGCTAACTCCTTAATACGCGCTTCGACTTCTGCTCGATAAGTATCTATATAGGTTCCCTCACCACCGGGTCCAAAGGCAATCCAACGACGGTCAAGGACGGAATCCGCAATATCCAGTTCGACAATGGATCTTCTCTGGGCTCGGCGATAGCGCATGAGCGGCATAAAGGTATTCCGCAGTGCCATGATTTTATCATAGTCGAGGGTTGACCAGAAGCGGTTGCCGATTGCCTCGAGCAGTTCTGCTTCATGAGCCTTCACTTCTCGTAGACTCGTTGGCAGAAGCCGTAGATCTGCGCGGATGCTCTCGCGTAATTTTTCGATCTCGCTGCCATCCTTCTCGAAATACGCGAGAGCAAGTTTTTCCATCTTGAGAGCAAAGGAAGCGCCGGGCTCGTCAACATGGATGGCAAAGCGAAACAGACCGGCGATCTTGCTTCGCAAGAAAGCGAATTCAACGGCGGTTGGCGCAGCCCAGAAAGGAGTATCCAGTGTATACTCAAGATCGGCATGGGCTGCTTGTATCTCCATGAAGCCTTGCGGAAGCGCTCTGATGGCATCACGAATCTCGACACTCAACTCCTCGGCGTGTAGCTCATCATCTATCTTGTAGAGGTATTCCAGGATATCTACCTGGGTGCGAAAGCAGCGTACAGGAAGCGCTTCACCTGGTTCTGGCACGTATCCATCAGGATGAAGATCGAAATATCCGAAGTTGTTCCAGTGGTCGATGATTAAAAAATACTCTTTTTCCTGGCACCATGTTCTGCGTTTAATCCTGTCAGCATCGAGCAAACGGGTTCCGCGGCCGATCATCTGCCAGAATTTCACGCGACTATAGACGGGCTTTGCGAAAACGAGGTTAACGACTTCTCGTATATCGACCCCGGTATCAAGCATATCTACGGATATTGCCACCCGGGGATAATTCTCGGTTTTAAAACGCCTGAGTACACGCCTGGCCCCCTCCATTTGTGAGTCGATCACCTCGACCAGCCGCCCCTTATATTCTGGGTAAAGCCGCTCAAAAGCGCTGTAGAGATTCATGGCGTGACGATGAGAAACGGCAAAGATGATACTTTTACCCGGGAGTGTGCCAGTGGGGTCCTTCAGACAGATATCCATAAATTCTTTCACGAGGGCTTCATCGGTGCCAGTATTCGTGACACGACGTTCTAGATCGGTTCCCTCAAAGTCAATTTCTTCCAGCGAAAGACCTTGCTCCTCGATCAGGCGCTTCACCTCAAGCGGGAGGTCCCCCGCTTTAATTCCTTTAATCTGGAAGCGAGTTTGTGCTGTATATACCTTATACTTGCAGAGGTAAGGAGGCACGTGGTTGATTGCATCCTCGAATGGGAATATGAAGGTAGGCAGTCGGTCTTCGCAATCAAAGAGATGAAAGGTGTTGCGATCGATGAAATCAACCGGCGTAGCAGTGAGGCCAATCTGGTATGCATCGAAATAATAGAGAAGCTGCCTGTAACGATTGTAGATAGAGCGATGAGACTCATCGCAGATTACAAGATTGAAGAATCCTGGAGAGAGCTTCTCCATTGCTTGCATCATTGATGGGTAAGTTGCAACAAAAGCCCGCGCCCCGATATCGATATTTCCGCCTTCGACGCGACCCCTTGAGATCGCAGGAAGATATTCTTTGAAATCATCCATCGCCTGATCCGCGAGTGCCAGGCGATCAACGAGGAAGAGGACCCGCTTGATCCAGTTGCCGCGCATGAGGCCATCGATGAGAGCCATAGCAAGGCGTGTTTTCCCGGTACCTGTGGCAAGGACAAGGAGCGCTTTGCGGCGTTTCTGTTCAAATCGCTCATACACACGGCGTATCGCCTCGATCTGGTAGGGGCGGTCTACTATAGAGGCGTCAATCTTGATACCAGGCAGGGGAAGTCGGTTTTCGTTCTGAAAGCGAAGCGTTTCCAGGTCATCGAGTGACATAAAGCCATGAACACGTCGTGGAGCAGACCAGGTCCGATCCCAGAACCAGGTTTCCGCTCCATTGGCCATAAAGATAAAAGGCTCGCGACCAAACTTTTGCCGTATCGCTTCGGCATACTCGGAGGCTTGCTCTTTTCCCGCTAGTGCGTAGCGCGCGGTTCTTTTTGCCTCGACAATAGCGATGGGAGTACCTGAGCGGTCGAGAAGTGTGTAGTCACAAAAACCGGCTACCGCCTTGCTTTCTTGTATATGACTTGGCCGTTCGACATGAAGAAGGTATTCCTCGGCTACACTTAAAGGATTGTGAACATCCCAGCCTACTAAGGCTAACTGCTGATCAATTAGTATCTGGCGTGTATCCTTTTCAAGCATGCTAGGAACTTTCTAATCCCCGGATTGGACCATTACTATCCTTTATAAGGACTGGGAAACTTTCATATACGGAAATGGCCAGGCGCATAATGTAAGGAGACCGAAGAATATGGTCGGGAAAGAGTAAAATAGAGACATGAGATTTAGGGTCTTATATCACTCGCTTCGACATTATCCGGTACTTCCTCAATGAGCTCGCCCGGCGGAACGCCAAGAACTTTTGCTAGCTTTCCAAGGGTGACAGTAGTTGTGGCGTAAAAAGGGTCAGCATAGATACGTTTAATTGTCTTATACGACACATCAGCTTGTCTATGAAGCTTCCCCATACTGATACCTTTCTCTCTGGCTACCTCTTTTACTCGTAAACGTACTGCCATGCTCTCTTGCTCTCACCTGTTATTTGACGAGATTGTAGCAAGAGAGACCGACCAATAGAACTCCCCACATAGTAGATATAATAATAAGAGTCCTAACTATAGGAGTAGTCATATATGTCCCTTTCTCAAAAATGTAGGAACGTGCAGGAGGTTTGGGGGCCACATATGGCCCCACTCATAGGTGAGATGCTAGCTGGCTAGTGTTGCCAGCAGGCAAAGATTGATACAATTCGGTGTATTACGGTTGAGGACAGCAGTGTATGGTAGTACGTCTACGTGTAAAAGAAGTCGCCAAAGAGAAAGGCTTCAGTATGGGCAAACTCCAGCGAGATGCGGATGTGGCTTACAACACGGTCAAACGCATGTTTAAAGATCCATACTATATCACGACAACGGAGACCCTGGGAAAGTTGGCCCGAGCGCTGGGGGTCTCGCCTGGAGACTTGATTGAAGAGGTTTCTGACTCAGGGAGTCAACGGCCTGTCCAATAGTGGCGCGTTTTTAAGCACGATCAGGGAGCTATTTATGAAGAAACGGAAGAAAGAGCATCGTTTTAAATCCTGGACCCCTCGTCAATCACCTCAACCGCGAACGATCGAATTGGAACCAGGAGATCTTGCTGCGTATGTTCGCCGCGCTGAGAAGGATGTGTTACCGATCATCAAGGAAAGACAACTCGGCCCAGCAGCGGCACAGTTCCTCCTCGCCCAGCAGACGCAGACACTTGTCACCAGCGACCCTCGTTTCTCGGTGGAGAGTGCGATGGTAATTGCCAATACCGTCTTATCGCTCTGGGAAACCGGATACTACACCCCAAGCTCTGCCTATCCCTACACACTGGAAGAGACCATGAGGGAGCTACAGGAAGCTTCACATGCAAAGGGAGACTACGCTCAATTTTTCCTGCCGCTTACCCCTTCGACCGGCGATACACCACGAGGGCTCGGCATAGTGTATGGTGGAATCGTCAAGCATCCTGAGACGAATCTATGGCAAATCTGGATGACCATCGGTGGGCCATGTACCTTTATTGCCGCTTATCGCCATCCAGTGAATGCCTTGAGGAATCTGGCAGCAATCGTTAACGCGAGCAGGAGAGGCGGGACAGTGAGAGAAAGTGAAAACCTCTATCGACGTGTACTGGCACAAGCAGACGGAAAACCAAAGCAATTGCCCCATGATATGATGCAGTATTTGGTCAAGCATCTTGATCGCTATAAGATTGAGCTCTAAGAAAAAACATCACGTAGGAACGGCGACCCAGAACAGGGAGGAGATCGATCATATGGAACAGCTTGAGATGATCACAGCAGCTATTTCAGCGCAATTCGACCAACAGGTTGAATTTCTGCAGCAGCTCGTGCACGCGAAGAGCAATAATCCTTTCACTCCTGAGACTGCTCCACCCGACGTTCCAGTCGAGAAGGAAGTCGTTGAGGTAATTTGTCAAGAATTGGACTCCCTCGGGTATCGTGCCGATCTTCAGGGAATTTCCTCTCAGCGTCCAAACGTACTCTGCTCCTTTCCCGGTTCAGAACAGAACGGGAAGACGCTCGTGCTCACGACTCACATGGATACAGTGGAACCCAGTCAGAACTATACGCGCAATCCATGGGGAGCACAACTTAAGGGTGGAAGACTCTATGGGCTCGGCGCTGCCGATGCGAAAGCGCAGATTGCAGCTTTCATCTACGCTATTGACGCTGTACTGAAAGTTGGGCTTCGGCTCTCCGGAAACTTGATCCTGGCCTTTGTCGTTGATGAGGAAACAGGAGCATGTTCTCCTTATGGGACGCGCTACCTCCTGAAGCAAGGACTCCTCCCCGCTGATGCAGTGATCGTTGGCGAACCTGGCGACGACAAAATCGCGATCGGGCATCGCGGGCTCTACCGTTTCCGCTTGGAGACACTGGGCGAGGCCACCCATGTCGGGCTGAAGGCCTGGGAACAAGGCACGCGAGGCCACAATGCCATCCTAGAAATGGCACGCATCGCCCTGGCTCTTTCCTCCTGTTCCCTGCCGCAAGTTCCTTCGTCGATCTTTCCCGGTCGCAAATCCATCTTAACCTTCCCCACGCTCATTCAAGGCGGGCGGAACGTAAATATGGTCCCCGACCGGTGCGAGGCATGCGGTGATGTCCGTCTGCTGCCTGGCCTCACAGTCGATGAAGTGAAGCGACACATTCGAAAGCACCTCCGGGAGCTTGCGATCACCTCGTACCGTCTCGATGATCTCGCTGCCGTCCCTGCCGTGAAGATAGCTCCTTCCTCTGAGATTGTGCAGGCCTTGGCTCGAGCAGCACAAACGGTGACGGGCAGGAAGCCACGTTTAGAGGGGGCCGGTCCGGCATGCGATGGCTGGATGTTTATCACGAGGGGGATCCCGGCGGTATGTGGATATGGTGTGGCCTGCGGAGGCGTACATGGGGCCGATGAGTGGATAGATCTCGAGAGCTTGCGTGCGGTTACCCAGGTCTACGCACAGACGATCTTGACGTATCTCGGGTAGAAACACCCACTTTGGCAGAATACGTCTCTCGTTCGGCTGCTGCAAATAGGAGAGAGGCGATTGAGTTATTGGGAGTAGAGATGAAGCGCTCCCATGAAGTTCTCATTTATGTTTGATAGGGCACAAAGAGGTGTCGAATGTCAGAACGTTTTTTTGCAGGCACGCATATACAGCGGATTGCCGACGACAAGCCGCTGGCTCACATCCGCGTGCTGATGTATGTCCGTCATCCAAATGGAGAGATCAGCTATGATCTGCTGGGTGAAGTTAAAACCGAGGAGGAATTGGTAGAGATTATGACCCATCTTCCCAACGGCTGCGGATCCGTGGAAATCTATCTGTTCTTGCGTGGACGAATTGTCGGTAACGCGAATTATGGCGTGTACCGGGAAATTGATGAGCAGTCCGGTAAGTGGGAATACTTGAACGCTGACGAATATGGAGCTTGTGTTGGCCTCTGGCGCCTGTTCGACGATCGGTTTGCTTATGTAGATTATTTCGAGAATTGAGATCAAGGCTCTGGTAGTGAAAGGGGAAAGCGAATAAGTCAGGAGCTTGTAGCCCTATTGATCTCGGGTATTTGCCGCCTTTTCACCAGAAGGGTCCAATGGGCAGTTAGTGGAGTGATAACCAAATGTCAGGCCAAAGAATCTAAGGAGTCCTGGAAAATCCTCTCGAAAGGCTTGCGCTGAGCCAAAGTTCCCCACGTAAAATTACAGTTTGCATACAATTTGTAATTTCCCTCCGTGTTTTTAGAGCCTCTTTAAGTCGCTCGTGGTTCAGAAATTACAAGCAATGATATCTACATTCATAAAACTTGCGGGCGCGTGGATGAGTTTCTCTGGCAACCATGAGAGGCAATCAAAATCATCGCTTATGTTGAGCATAATAAATATCGGCCGAGAGCCGGGGCTATAACTACTCTCTATTCGTGATAGCTAAATGGTGTTGGATTTTGGCTGCTGGTTTCGCAAATTGCCGCTCATAATCTACAGAAGCTGAATTGCGGAAGAGAAGTCTTGTCATATATGCTACAATGTAGCATGAAAGTTGCCCCTGGTAAGGGATTGCAAGAATGTTGTTAGTCGAGCAAGTCATAGGGAACTAGAAATTATCATAAGCCCACCCCGATGCGGGGGACTGCAAGCCCGCATAGTTCAATGGATTCGATTGAGCAAGACGTGCTTACAATGGGCTACCCCGGTTTAGGGGACTGCAAGAGGTATTGCTAGTATAGCTCTGTCGCTAAAACGAGGAGTTATAAAAGTAATGCCCCCGACTTAGGAGGTTTGCAAGCCCTTCAGCAAGAGTGGCATGGACATCGAGAAGCCGGGTTAGAATGAGATCGCACTTTTAGGGGACTGCAAGCAGTTAGATATTACCAACACCAGTAAAACCATTTTGTTACTATAGCGCTGGACTGCTGCTTTGCGAGGATGCACGATCCTTCTCAGTCTCCAGGCTTTACAATTCTTTATGGTCTGGCCTTCTCTGCACACCGCTAGGTTATAATTTGCTGAAGCCCCAGATGTATTCTCCGCTTGACTTGATAGTGGTTCCACAAAGTTCAACGGAGGACAAGCAAAGGATGTAGGGCCGTTTGGTGAGGGTACAACTGTTCCAATTTATTCTCGATGTTGCAGGAGCCAAGTTGGTAATGGCTCAATGACGTTAATGAAAACTTACATAATAGCTTCTAGAAAGTTTATAGCCCAGCGAATCAGATTACGAAAGAGGGGCCGAGATAATAGAGCTAGAGAGTACACCGGCAATTCATGATATAAGGTGCCAGGCAGCCCTGCTTTTTTCTGTAAACTGATCCAGATGCCTGTCTTGTATCTCGTAGATGAATCTTTGTATATCCGTGATCTGGCGTTGGATGCGGAGTTGACGCATACAGGTCAGCGCTTCTTCGGCCAGGCTAGCCGCCGACTCCAGATCTCCGTCGGCTAACTTGAGCATGGCCTGGCCGAACT
>Ga0070738_10003711_pt1 | contig 19479 bp, 13 predicted proteins | sample Coa_R2_2_FD_66446 | JGI IMG/M metagenome (GOLD analysis project Ga0070738, IMG submission 66446) | Surface soil microbial communities from Centralia Pennsylvania, which are recovering from an underground coalmine fire - Coalmine... | ecosystem: Environmental > Terrestrial > Soil > Unclassified ... | reverse complement strand
CGGGACGGATCAAGAGCAAGACGCCAAGGACAGTGGCGAGACTCGTCGCCGCCGCCGCGGTAATCGGCCACAGCCACGAACGTCCCGATGCACGGCCGGCGCGGTACATCAGCACCTCACGATCTATCGAGACTGGATTCGGCCGCATTTCACGTAGCGCCGATTCGAGAGCTGTTAATTCGCGTTCTTCGGATCGTTCGGACACTGCACACCAAGCCTTTCACGCAGCGCGGATAAACCGGCCAGGTAGCGTCGATGCGCAGTGCTCGACGATACCCCGGTCAATTCGCCGATCTGTTCGAAAGTCAAGCCGCCCCAAAGATGGGCGACGAGCGTTTCCCGATGCTCGATGGATAACGTTTGCAACGCTTCCGTGGCTGTGTCGGCGTCCAGCCGTGCGGCTTCCGTGGGGGTGAACCAACTCGGCATCCGCAAGGCGGCAACGGATTCGTGATGTCGTCGCCGTCGGTCGGCTCGCGCCGCGGCCAGCGCGCCGTTGCGGACGACACGGTATAACCAGCCAAGTATCTTATCCGGCGGTTTACGCTGCGCCGCCAGCTTGACGAATGCCTCCTGCACGACATCTTCGGCCGAGGCGCACCATTGCCGGGCGTACAGCACCAGCGCCGCCGCGTGTTCGTCCACCAGTCGGCTTAGCTGCTCCGGTCCCATCACCATTCTTGATGCCGGCCGAACGTCGCTATCCCACGGACATCGGAAAAAAAGAGATGACTGCTTTCACGGCTCGCGGTTGCGGCTTGGCGCGGGCAAAGCGATCGAGCGAACGGGAAACTTGTCTTCGGGCCGCAGACCGGCGATCCCTTCGTTCAATTTCTCGCCGGTGACAGGCAATCTCGGCGTCAGATCCTTCATGGGATGCGCGCGCTTGAGAAACAACAGCGCGAAAGACGTGGTCAACGTTGCCTTGTAATCGTAGTTCCTTTTCCCCGTCCACTCCAGCTGCAACGATTCTCCGGTCCAGAATCCGCTCTTGGCTTGATTGGTCACCAGCGATTCCGCTCCCCAGCGATACCAATCCTTGTCGCCGATCGTTCGCAGTTCGTACAGCATTGCCACGCGCTCGACGGACCAAAGGAAATACAAATCGAGAAAGGGCGACGGTCGATCCATGCGCCCGGCAGGCCGGCCAAGGCGCTTGCTCAGTGCTGCCAGACCCTTGAGTACGTGAATATCTTTTTGGACTCCGGTGACCGAACCCGGCGTCGCCAAGTGCAAACCGCGACCGATCGCCAAACCGAGCAGACCGACGCAAATCATGGAACGCGAGCCGCCGGTTTCATCGAGAGCGTACCACCACAGCCCGGATGGATGGACATGCGATCGCTCGAAACGTGCCACCATGATTTCGAATGTTGGCTCAACCGGGACACCATGACGCTGCGCCGCCCACAAACCGAGCATCGCGAACTGCGTGTTGGAGTTGTCCGTCCGCCCCGTGGCCGAGAAACGAGCGCCGGAGTCGGCGACCGAGATGTTCGAAGCCGGAGGTTCCTGCCAAATCAATGCTGCTGCGGGTCGAAAAACCGGAAGCTCGCGCAGGGGCAGGGGGATGTCCATTCCCATAAGCGACTGCTCGCGCGTTTGTCTCTCGCTTGTCATCTTTTTGCTAAGCGGATCCAGGAGCTTGAGCAGGGTCTGCTCGCTCTTTTCGTCGAGGATGGGACAACGATAGCTCCATCCGCCGGTGTGGTGCTGCCCCGCGATCAGACGGGCCGCCAAAGTCCGTATGAGTTTCTCGTCTTTCGGATCGCCGAGCCGATCGAGGAACAGAAGAACCAACGACAGTTCGTAAGTGTAATCGCTGGAACTCACCCGCGAACGGACGTATTCGGCCGCTTTCTGGATCACGGGATCATCGGCGGTGACGCCGGCTTCCAGCAAGGCATAAGCCGGCATGGCACATTGCGCCACCTGGAAACGGCCGTCCCGATACATGCCCCATTTCCAGCTTCCCTTCTCGCTTTGGGCGCCTTTGAGAAATGCCACGCCGCGATCGATCGCCTTGTTGATTTTGTTCTGTTCGTCCTCGGACAATGGCTTGATCTCGGCGGCTGAAGCCGTCGCGCATGTGAAAACGGCGGCGCAGGAGAAGCAGGTGAGCTTTCTTAGCCAGCAGATATGGTGTGTTGGTGGCATGGCATCCTCGCAGTAGCTGCACAAGAAGTACAACCAAAACCAACCGTCAGGACGCAAAGGACGCGAAGAACACTCAGGGACAGAAAGAGAGAGGAGGAGAAGCAAGCAGTAAAACTCCCCTTAATATGTATTCTTCTCTCTCTTTCTCTCTTTTTATCTTGGCGTCCTTGGCGGTTCGTTCCTTACTTCTTCGGCGCCGCTTGCGGCGGAGACTTGGCGGCGATGGATAGACCCGGTGAAGCGTTGAACGACTTTACCAGGCTGCCATCCGAAACCTTCCAGATCCGTATCTCGCCGTCGAAACCACCCGATGCGATCAAATTGCCGTCCGGGCTGATGGCCACGGCGTAAACATAATCATGATGTCCGCTCAACGTCCGAATGGCCGCGCCGTTATCGGCGTTCCACAGTCGCACCGTTTGATCGGCGCTGCATGTAATCAGGATCGGCTTCTTTGGATGCGGCACCAGCTTGAGGATGACCTTGCCGTGTCCGCCGGATGCGCGGATCTGCTTGCCCTCCGCAGCGGCTTTCCAGGCACGCAGCTGATTGTCCTCGCCGACCGAATACCCGACCGTACCATCCCCCTTGAGGGCGACTGAATATACCGGATTTTGATGGTCCGGAAAAGTCAAAATCGATTCCTTGGCGGCAATGTCCCACAGCTTGGCCGTCTTGTCGCGGCTGGCAGTGGCCAGGCGTTTGCCGTCCGGCGTGAATGCGATGCCGAACACCCAGTCGGCATGATTCTCAATCGCCGGCAGTTCCTTGACGTTTGCATAACCCCCGCTCAGATCCCAAATATGGACCAGACGATCACAGCCGCCGGAGGCCAGCTTCTTGCCCTCGGCACTGAGGGCCAGGCACAGTACTTCATCGTCAGCGTCGAGCAGCTGTTTGACCATCACGCTCTTGTCGTTGACACCGTCGAGAACGGTGGCTCCATTGGGATCCGCATTCCGCCGGTTGGCTCCTCCGTTCAGGTCGTAGATGCGAACGTCGCCCTCTTCGCCGGGCCGGCCGCCGGCGACGGCCAACCTTCCGTCAGGCAAAAAAAGCATCGCCATCGCGCGCCGTGCCCGTGTGTGAATGCGTTTCTCCAGTTTACCACTTGAGACATCCCAGACCGTCAACTCATGATGGCCGCTGACAACGACTTTCTTATTATCCAGCGTGAAGGCAATCGCCGTGATGGTGACGGGGTAGGGATAAGCGGCAGGCGGCGGGGTGGGTGTCCAGCGCAGCCGCAATTCGCGGAGAAGGTCTGACTCAGGTTTCAAACCGGCATCGAGTTTCGCGCCTTGCTGAATCCACTGCTCGATCAGCTCAATCTTGCCTTTCGGCACGGGATCGCCGCTCTCCTTGGGCGGCATCCGTTTTTTGTCAGTCGCGGTAAGTACCGTCATAAGATAGCTATCGTCGGGATTGCCGGCTACGATGGGATCGTCCTTGGTGCCGCCCTTGCGAAAGCTGGCGTATTTGGTCATATCCAGCTTTCCCTTGGGATTCTTCGCCCCGTGGCAGCCGAGGCATTTTTCTTTGAGGATTGGAGCGATGTCGTTGATGAAACTGATCTCCTTTGACGGCTCCGCGGCCGGAGCGGGCCGGGCAGCTGCCCACATCAAAAGGGTCAGTACCGCCGCCAGTGCGGCGCACAGAATGCAGTAACACCGATACGAGGTAAACATGTGGAAAAGGCTCCAGGGTGGGATCCCAAGGGCGGGCGTTCGGTGGGTTTTACCCAATCAATATAGTCGATTCATCCCTCGACCCCAAGTGGGACTTGTAGACGAGCAACCGTGCCGCAACGATACACGAAGCAGTATAATCATCCCCAACCCGCAGTGAGACCAGCCAAGCACTCAAGGGCCGGCCTCCGCGGATCCTTGTGAGGAGAACATCATGCCAGGCAACGGGCTTTCGAGTCGAATTGTTTTCCTATCGATTGCGTTCAGTTTGGCTCTCGCTCTCGTTTCCGCGCTCGTTGTAGGAGCGAGTGCGGCGGGGGATATCGATCCCTACGACCAGTCCGGTGTCCCATTGGAGAAGCAGCCGCCCAAGGATGCCAAGGTGACGAAGATCGTCCTGGTAGCCGGCCATAGAAGCCACGGCAAGGGCGAGCATGAATTCTTCGCCGGCTGCGCGCTGCTCCTGAAAATGCTCCAGCAAACGTCCGGCGTCTTTCCCGTTCTGGCCCGCGATGGCTGGCCCAAGAGCCCCGAGACCTTCGAGGGAGCGAAGTCGGTCGTTTTTTACATGGATGGCGGCGGCGACCATCCTATTATCCAGAAGAATCATCGCGAAGTCGTGCAAAGGCTGATGGACCAGGGCGTGGGCTTCGTCAATCTGCACTATGCCGTCGAGTATCCCAAGAGCCAGAGTGATCACGTCCTTCAATGGCTCGGCGGCTACTATGAGACGAATTATTCGACTAACCCGCACTGGAAGGCCGAGATCAAGACTCTTCCGGAGCATCCCATAACGCGCGGCGTCAAGCCGTTTTCGATCAACGATGAGTGGTATTTCAACATCCGATTCAAGCCGGAGTTGGAAGGCGTGACACCGATTCTCAGGGCCACGCCGCCCGATGATAAGCGCGGCACCCCGGCTGCACGCGAACACAAGGGCCGTGAAGAAATCCTTGCCTGGGCGTTCAATCGGGCCAACGGCGGGCGCTCGTTTGGATTCACGGGAGCGCACTTCCATAACAATTGGGGTGACGAAAACTTCCGCCGCCTTGTCGTCAACGCTATTCTGTGGTCGGCCAAAGTCGAAGTGCCCAGGGATGGCGCCAAGGTCGATATGAGTCCCGAGGAATTGAACCGCAATCTCGATCGCAAATGACGCTCATCCGAGCCGCGCGCGCAGCGCGGCGGAGTAAGCGGCGCGGAGGTGACGGGGGACCGCTCATGTGTGTGGCTCAGATGGATTTGTCCCAGCGGATTGCGGAACTCACCAGCACGGATGCGGAAGGCTGGGCGCGCTGTGAGCGCCTGCACAAGATCGAGGCCGAGAGGTTACTCGACTGGCTCGAAGCGAACGGCTACTCGCAGACAGAAGTATCACTTGCTGAGGATGGCAGTTTTACCGTTCGCTGGCGTCGCTGAATGATGAGCCGCGACCATAAGGGAGCGGATTCTTCTCCGCTCCCTTATGGTCGCGGCTCTGCCGAGGAAGTGATCGTCACCGACGCATCTTTGCCGGTCAGCGGTTCGATGCGAACATCATCGAAATACACCGTACCCAGTCCTGTCAGCGCCATGCTCACATTGATTGTGCCCGAGTCGGGAACTGTGCGATACAGGATAAACTGCCGCCACGAAGTCGGCAGCATCACGCGCACCGCCAACGGCTCCCCGCCGGCGCTATCGTACAACAGCGCCCCATCAGGAGAGCCGATGATGTCCCCCGGCACACGCACCCACGCACTAATGCGCACGGGTGTGCCAGGTGGAAGATGCACCGCGGGGCTATGAATGGCCAAGAATGTCCGCTCCAGCACCTGCGCTGCTTTGAGAGGGTCCTTGGCTTTGAGCTTGAGCATTAGGCATTGTTTACCCTCGCGCGGATCATTGGCCACGCGCTTCGCCTCGCCCTCCACATCATCGAGCGAAGGGATCTCCTCCAGTCCCCATGTGGACTGCTTATTCGGGGGCCATTCGAAATCGCCTTCGGGAAGAACGTTTTGGCCGGGATGCAGTTTGACGATCTCATCGTAATATTGCCAGAAGCGCGGGAGCGTGTAGAAACTGAGCGCAAAAGGACAGGCCACCGGCGTGGTGAGCTTGTGGACGGCAGTGTCCCAATGTTGGCGTATGAGAATGCGGACTGCTCGCATGGCCTGGTGAGCGTCCTCGTAAGCCTTCTCGAATTCCCCGTTCACGCGATGTTTGCGGCTCCTGTCCAGCCACTGACGCGCCCGGTCGATTAGAGCGTCGCCGTCGTCGATCTTTCTGCCCATAGTTTTCAATTCGTCGTGAATGCGGGCCACCTTGACGATCTCTTCCTGGGCTTGGTCGTGGGTCCACTGGGCGGCGTCCTTCCGCATGGATCGCTGCATTTCCTGGAAGCGCGGCACGAGGCTGCCACGGCCCATGATGTCGGCGGTGAACACAATGGCTTTGGTCAGGTCGAATTTTTCCAACGTGACTTCTTTGCCGCCGAGGACCGGCTTGCTCTCATAGGAGCGGAAGGATCCAGGCGAGACCTCCCACGCTGTGTAATTGTCTGGAACGTTCACTTTCAACTTGACCAGGGGAAGGTATCCCTGCGGCGGCACGTACTGCGAGCCAAGCCCCATCCAGATGGGCAGCACGAGCACGGCCTTATCGCAACGAAGTACCGCGGCCATAACGCTGGGAAGCGGCTGATCCGGGACTGGCCCTCTTCCGGGGATCCAGGCTGGTATCCATTGCGGCTCGCTCGCGCTGACCAAGAGCGGTTCGAGCAAGCGAAACTCCTGATTGAGCAAGGCCAGGGCCAGCAGGCGGTCGCGTCCCATGTGGCTGTCCGCCAGGAATCGATCCGACCAGTAGGCGAGGCCGCCATAGCCGCATCCGATGGCGATGTAGGAGAGCAAGCGAATTTGTTCGGGCTGTGGGCCGATCGGTTCGCTGAACCGGCCGGAGGTGCGCTCGTAGGCGGCTGTCATGAACCAATCGGGCAGATGGGTTTGTATCCACGTCCAGCAGAAGGCATTTTCGTCTAGCAGCCGCCGGCGCTGCATCAGCCATTCGCGATACGCCCCCAATTCGAGACTGGTCTGGAGTGGCCAACGATGCGTGCCGATCATCAGTTGTTGATTGCCGGCGCGCGAATAGCTGAGAAAACCATCACGGACATCGGCGGCCAACGGACGAAGCGGATCGAACTTGTGGATGTCCAGGGCCGTGTTCATCACCGCGCGGGTTTTCTCGAAGGGCAGATTGCCGCCGAGATCCCAGCATAGCACCGCTGGCTCGCGGAGGAAGCGACTAACGTTCCGGCTAAACGCCTCATTGGAGACAAGTTGCCCTGGGATCTTGCCGCCCGGTTGTTCGACCACCTCCGGCGGATGCAGCGCCGGCACGATCCAAAAGCCTTGGTTGGAAGCTTTCTCGATCAGTCCCGATGGCGAGCTTTCGTCGAGCCACACCGTGTTGAAACCGGCTTCGCGCAACGCTTCAAGCGGCGTGCCTGTGTGACGGATGCCCAGCATAAAAAGCCGTTGGTTGCCGATTTTCAGATGCCCACCCTCAAGTCGCACTTCATCGGGCCGTTGGTTGAGGGCCGGCCGGCTCGGTGTCATCTCCGTCGGAGCGCCATCTCGCCGTTGGGAACCATCGACCGAAGGAACGCCGGAGCCGCCGGACGTGTTCGGCTGCGGCACGTCGAAAGCAGGACCGGCTTCGAGATCGTCGATCCATACGTGCGTTTCGCCGGGTCCGCTATAGATATTGAGAACTAGTTGATCGATATAAGCGCCGGCGGTATTGATCTCGTGCTTGAGGGTGCCGGCGAGAAGCTGTTGCTGTTGGCGAAGCAATTTGACCGGTGTCGGCAGCGTCAGCGGCTGCCAGTGCTGCACGATCTGATAGCGATCGCCGGGGAGCAGGGCCGTTAACGGATGGCCGGGGTTGTTGGGATCCCACTCTTTGGGAAACACGACACGAGCCAAGAGTTGAACGCCGGGACGATTCGCGCGGACCCACAGGCTGATGTTGAGATCGTCGGTAACGGGCGCCCGCCCGAGAGTGTAAGTGTAATGAATGTGGCTGCCGTTCTCGGCCTCGATTTGGATGGTCTCGGAGCGTTGGCCGCCATGAATCGATTTATCGGTAAGCTCGTGGAGTGTCTCTTTATAGGCGGCATCGTGCAGTCCCGGCACCCAAACAGGATTGCGTCCCTCGAAGCCATACTGAATCATCTGCTGACCAGTGGCGGTGCCGGCGAAAGTCAGCGCCAATGCGATCGCCGCGACCCGTCCGCATCGTTTCATGATTCGCCGCTCCTTGCGTATTTGGCGCAATCTCCCATCGAACCAACGGGGCGGAACTCATAACAGAGCCGCGGCGATCGGCCAAGAGCAATTCGCGCTTGCCAACCAAGGCCGCTTATGCGACAAATGCCAAGCCAGCTCGCAGCGCCAGCAAGGGCTAACGAGGGAAGCGTGTATGTTCGGACGGAACCGTGCTCCGCTGTCGTCGTTTGATGCCGAGCGGATCGCCGTTATTAAGCCGAGCGCTTTGGGCGACATCATCCATGCTCTGCCGGTGTTGACGGCCTTACGGCGGCGCTATCCGCGCGCCCACATTACCTGGATCGTCAATCAGAGTTATGCACCGCTGCTGCAAGGGCATCGCGACCTGGATGATGTCTTGCCGTTCGATCGCCGGGCATCGCATCGCGGGTGGGGAAGGGCGTTCCGGTCGTGGAGGGATTTCCTCCGCGAACTGCGACAGCGACGATTTGACTTGGCCATCGATCTACAGGGTTTGTTTCGCACTGCGGTAATGATGGCAGCCACCGGTGCGAAACGTCGTGTCGGTCTCAGCACGGCCCGCGAGGGAGCGACCTGGACCTACACGGATACTGTCCCCGTGGCGGATTTCAACGCGCTCCACGCCGTCGAGCGCTACTGGCGCATTGCCGAGGAACTCGGCGTCGGAGATATGCCCAAGGAGTTCCACATTCCCATCCCCGATGAGGCACGGAATTGGGCTGAGGAAGCAACGTGGGGCTACCCTCGGCCGTGGCTGATGCTTGGTCCCGGCGCTCGTTGGATGACTAAACGATGGCCTCCGGAACAGTTCGCCGTTCTCGCGCGCCGCTTTTGGGATGCGTTCGGCGGCACAGTCTTTTTCGTCGGCGGCGAGGAGGAGACCGCGGCGGCGACAACCGTGCGACGGCATTTGTCCGGCCCTTCCCGCGATTTTACTGGTCGAACCACACTTCTGCGTCTGGCGGCGCTCCTGGAGCGCGCCGATGCGATGCTGGCCAATGACACCGGTCCATTGCACTTGGCCGCCGCCCTGGGTCGCCCGGTCGTCGCCCCTTATACTTGCACCAGCGTTCGGCTCAATGGGCCCTATCCCACCCAGTCCGGCGCGATAGAAACGAGGGTGCGCTGCCAGGGCAGTTACGTCAAACGCTGCGCGCGCCTGGAGTGCATGTCGGAGCTATCGCCGGAGCGACTGTGGTCGCCGCTCTCAGAAGTCATGCGTTCTTGGCGCAGCCGAAGCATGTGTGGGTGAAGGCCAACAGCTCAAGAGAAACAATGTGGAGGACACAGTATTCCGAGTCGCTCGCATGAATGGATCAAAAGGCCCGTGTTCTCACAGCCCCGAAGCGATCCCAGCTCCCTGCAGGATAGTAAATGTACGGAGCATCCCCCAGTATGCTACCCAGCGGCACGAAACCTAGCTCCTGGTCGCGGCTGTCGAGCGAATGGTCGCGGTGGTCTCCGAGCACAAAAAACTCACTCTCGGGCACGATCGTTTTGGTGAAGTCTGGATTCTTCTCTTTGCCGATCAGGATGAGATACCGGCTGCCGGCGTTGCTCTCGATAAACACTTGGCCCTCGGGGATACCAGCAATTCCGCTAAAGCTCGATGCGGGCACCCGGTCCCGCTCTAGCCGTTTGCCGTTGACGAAGACCTCCCCGTTTTTGACCTCGACCGTGTCGCCCGGAAGGCCGATCACTCGCTTGATCCACGTTATTCCGGGCTTTCTCGGCACGCGGAAGATCACTACGTCGCCCCGCTTCGGCGGCAGTTTACGATAGGAAAGCTTGTCGGCCAGAAAACGGTCGCCTTCCAGGAACGTCGGAGCCATACTCCCGGTTGGCAAGTAAAATGCCTCAAAAACCTGCGGCAGGCACCACACTCCCCCAACGGAGTACAACACACTGACCAGTAGGAACAGAAGGTAAATCAGTGGCCGATTGTACTCGCGCGGCTCGTAATGCTCCCGTAGCTTGCGGGCCGAGCGGTAGGCCGCCAGCACTGCATAGAAGTAGGCGCCGAGCACAGCTACCACGCTCAGGAGGAGTGCCACGAGTACCGGTGTAGCGGGGGGCACCAACGCAGCCAGTACTACCAATGGAATAAACACGAGCGACGCCAAGAACAGCACCAAGCCGCGCACGATCTCACCGCAGTAAATCTGCCCCACGCCAGGTGCGAAGAGCGATAAGACAACGGCCAACCAAGGCTCTCGGCCTGTGGTTCCACCTGCACTCATAACGACGCTCCTTATTGGGAGGATTGTTCGGCCAGAAAGACGATAATGATCTGCAAGACGCGAAGCACGCCGGCGAAACATGCCAGAGAGCAAACTCCGAACTGGAATGCCCGCAAGCCGAGTAGAACACTCACCATCCGGGCAACCTGTTGCACTGGGCGCTGCTCTTGGAGATAAAGCGACTCCATCAATCGGTCGGCAAAGCCATCCGACACTGGGATCTCAGCCCGTCGTCGCTTCCAGGCCTCGTAGAGATTATGATCTGACATCGGGTTGCTCCGCTGGTCGCAGTATCGAACGCAGTTTCTCCTTTGCCCGGCAGAGGCGCGACTTCACAGTCCCGATCGGCACACCCTCGATGCGACCGATCTCAACAAGAGATAAGCCCTCGATCTCTGCCAGGACGAAGACACTCTTCTGGGTGAAGGGCAATGTGTCGAGGACCTCGTCCAACCGGCGGAACCACTCCGCTTCCGCCAGTTCAGCATCCGGAGCGCGCGGCCCGGTCGCCTCCGGCAATGTGTCCATAACCACCGGCCGTCGTTTCTGAAGAGCGTTCAAACACTTATTGCGGGCGATCGTGAACAGCCAGGTCGAGAATGCTGCCTGAGTGGGATCGTAAGAGGACAAGCGACGATATGCCGTTAGGAATACCTCCTGGGCGATGTCCTCGCCTTCGTGCGCGTCCGGGACCAGATTGCGGATTAATCGATGCAGCGGCCGCTCATAGCGCCGTACTAAGTGACGAAAGGACTCCACGTCTCCATCCAGAACACACCGGATTACGTCGTGGTCCCGGTCCATCGCCGCTCCGCCCTTGGTCCCTTTTTTGACTTCCTATCTCTTATACCGGCGAAGGTCGAAAAGGTTCCCGCTGGGGGACCCCATCCTGAGTTGTATCCGATGAAACGTTAGCGAAGCCAGAAGCAAACTTCGCTTACGCTCTCTCTTTCCGAGCCTGAAGCGTAAGCGATGGAGCATATTTCTCTTCGCTTACGCTTCAGGCTCGGAAACAGAATCCTGCAATCATCTTCTATAGCACGGTTCAGGAAGGTATACCGGCTCACTCTGCCTTGGCCGCGATGTGAACCTTCAACGGCTCGATCCAGTGCTTGAAATCGGCGTTGTAATAGAGATAGGCACGGCTGGCGGGGCCGGTGTATTCGCCGGGGATGCGGCAAATCAGATCGATCGGCACGTCGATCTTCTGATCCGGAGCGAGGTCGCGCCAGTACAGCACCAACTCGCGGCCGCGGATCTCAAAGGCGCTGATGAGTGGATGCCGCCCGTCCGTGGGCGGACGAGTGTAGTCCTTGAGTTGTTTCATGTCCTCTGGAATAGCCACGCCACCGGGCAGACCGAGGATGGCCACGGCCATGCCCTGACCCTTTCCTGTGGCGTTCTCGACGTGGACGTTCAGCCGCACCGTTTCACTCTCGTTGGCCCGAGCGCGATCGAGTTGAGCCGAGAGTCTCACAGGGCAGTTTTGGGCGCTGGCAGGTTGGCGCGTTTGATAGGACCAAGTTAGCGTGTAGGGGAAGACGTTTTTGCCCGTGATCTCGACGCGCACTGGGTTCTTGCCGGGTTTTAGGGTGGTTTCGGCGTCCGGTACGCTGAGGATCAACGGTTCCGAGACGCCGGCGGCAAACGGCAAAGCAGCGACTTGCTTGTCACCTGCAAATAGGTGCAACTCGCCTGCCTCCGGCGTCTTCTTATTGGCTCTTGTGTAGAGGATCAGCGCCTTGAGAGCCAGGATGGTCGATTGCGTGGAGCCGAAGCCCCCGAAGCCGCCGCGCTGCTGGCCGAGCCATTTGATCGCTTTCTGGATGTTGGCGTTGAACTCGCCGGGGTTGGCCTTCAACCAACCCAGGAGCGCCAGAGACGTGGTTTCGATCTGCAGGTCGCGGCCGCCGGAAGCGGTGATGCTCGTTAGCTCAGCGTCCAGGTGTCCGTCAGCTTTCTGCGACTCGCTCACTTTTTTCAGCAGTCTGGCCGCATCGGCCGTCTTCGCTCGATTGATGAGGCTATTGGCGACAAGAGAGAGGAAATAAGGGTCTTTTGACGAATTCGCCTGTTCGCTGAGAGCGGTTAGTTCCTTGGTTATGTCGTCGTCTTTGCCGCCCTCAGTAAGCGCCCAGACGATGTAGGCGTTGGTGATATGTTGCGGGGCGCGGCCGAAGGTATCGAGAGCGCGCGGATTGCGCTTGAATCCGCCCTGACCGTCGCGCTGTTGGAGAAGATAGTTGTGCGTCCGCTGGAGCATGGCTGGATCGACCTCGTGGACCGTTGCCATGTCGCGGAACTGCATCAGGCCGTAAGCCGTCAGTGCCTCGTGGGCCGGGGCCATGCCCCCGAACCACTCGTAACCTTCCTTCTTGTGCTGATTGGGATTCAGACACTCGAACGAAGCTAGCTTCTGATAGCCGCGGTCGAGCAGCTCATGAGCGCGGCGTTCAATATCGGGCTTGGTCTGATCGCTTTCTTTCAGATACTGCAAAATAAGCACGTTGGGATAGTTGCTCGTCGAGGTTTGCTCGAAGCAGCCGTTCGGCTCGCGCAACAGCGCTTCCAGTCCCTTTTGCAAATCGGCAAGCGTGGAAGGATAGACCTGAACTGAACATTTCAGAGTGCCTTTGATCCAATTATCGGGAAGAACTAACTCGTGCGTGGCCGACTTTTCCAGCACGTCACTTCGCGAGGCGATGATGGGGAAGCCTTCCGGCACAATGCGAAACGTGGTACGGATGCTGTCGGCAGGATATCCGTCTGCCTTGCCGGTGACGGCGAGCGTGGCGGTGCCTTCCTGTGCGGTCGGTTGAAAGCGATACAGCTTGCGGATCGTCTTATCGGCGGGCACCGCCACGTTGCTGGTTGCGGGGCCATCGAGCGAGGACAGGTTCGCATGTTCCGTGACAGCGAGGCGAGCGGTGCGTGTATCGTGAGTATTGTTGGCGATGGCCACGGGGATATCGATCTTATCGCCTGCCGTTACTTCCAGCGGAGTACGCGGCTGCACGGTGAACGGCAGACGCGAAGTGAGGATTTGGCTCGCCGAACCAAGCCGGCCGTCCAGCGTGTGCGCGAACGCCGTCACCTCGAAAGCGCCCAGGGAATCGCACAGGTCGAACGAGACTTCTGCCTTTCCGTCTGGAAGCACTAAAGCGGGATGCCAGTACAGCGTCTCGGCAAAGTCTGAGCGAACCTCGGCGGCGCCGGCGGCGCGCGAATGAGTGAAGACGCGAACCGGCATGGGGGGAAGTGGGGCCGGGACGCTCCGCCTCTTCATTTCTTTATCGGCCTCCATCACTTGTCGAGCGTCTCCCATCGGTTGCAGAGGCATCGCCCTGGCGGCCATCGGTGCTCGGTAGGCGAAGTTTTGGGGCGGCATCTCGGCTTTTTGTTGACGACCGGGCACTGGCCCCATGCCGCCAGCCATCCGATCGCGCCCAAGTTGCTCTCGGAGTTGAGCGAGCTGTTGTTGCTGCATGAATCCGCCTTTGCCAGCGCCGGCACCCTGTCCAATGGCGTTCGGCTTACCGACGGCCTGATTCATCGCCGCGTTGGGCATCATTTGTGCTTGAGGGGGTCTCTTTCCCATTGCCACTCTGGGGGCCATCATTCTTGGCTTACCCGCCATGTTCTGCTCTAAGAATTCCTGTTTTTGAAGGTCATCCTTGACAGCGGGGGCTTTCTCGACGGCTTTGGATGCAGGCAATGCGGGCCTCGCCGCGGGAGGAACCGGCTCATCCGCTCGCTTGGCTAATCCGGCGACCTGCTCGTCACCGTCATTCCGGGGAGACGCGATCGGCCACGACATCCGCGCCAGTAGCACGACCACGGCCACGCAAGCAGCGGTAGCGGCGTAATAGGGCAGTGCGCGGACCACGCGGCGGAACAGGCCCAAAATCAGGCAGATCAGCGCCGCAAGCACAAGGACCGCTTCGACGACCGGAATGGCCACGAGCCGCATTCGATCGAAAAAGTCGTCATAGGCCTTAAGGTTGACGAGCGCGGCGCGATACGCGTCGTCCTGCCGGGAGTCCACTACTTCTTTTTTGGCCCCCGCTGCGAGGACGGTCAAATCCTCCGTTCGGCGCGCGAATTCGGCTTCGACACGGCGCAGCTCCTGTTGAGTCAGGTCGGTCACTTGCGGCTGAGACTGGCCGATCGTCACCAATAGTCGCTCGGCTACTTCTTTCTGTTCGTTGAGGAACTTATTCGGATCCTGCTCCGCGAAACGCCGCCAACCCTGCGTGCCCAGAAGCAGATCAAGCGCCTCGGCCGCCTGGGGATGCGAACCTAATAGGAAATCAGCATACTCCAGATCTTCGGGCTGGCGCACTTCGGTCGTCAGCAGGAAATGCGCTGGCATGCTTCGCAGCGTCTTGTCGTCGGCTAGTGTGACCACACTTTTATCGACCACACGCAGCAACACCACGGCGGGGGCAGGTTGCCGCTTTTCCGTCGTGGTCTCGACGCCAAGCTTCACGGTTTGCCTGGGAACGTAACTCTTTTGGTCGGGCTTGAGGGCAATTTGCACGCGCTCGGCCGGCTGGCGAAAGATAAGACGTTCGGCCACCGGACGCAACTCTCGCCGCGTCGTATCACGTGGCAGGATCTCGAAAACCGTGACGCGGCAGACCCCGCCGGCCCCGCTGGTTGGCCGCAGCACCGCATGCGCCTCGCTGCCGGCGAAATCGCTGGCGTTCACCTCGGTCGAATCGAGGAGCCGGCCTCGACAATAGGCGCCGACCATTAGCGAACGCTTGGCCGTGCATCGCACCGTCACCGGAATGTTTTCCGCCGCTTTCACCACACCTGCGGGCAGGCTCAGAACGACGCCGTCCGGCTTGATTTGTGGCAGCGCGTACAGTTTAGTGACGCCGATGGGTGATTCGACTTTTACCTGATAATTATGTCCGACCTTCGGAGTGAACTCGAAACGGCCCATGCCCTCATTCAGCTCTGGCGTCGTTTCGCTGGCGAGTGTTTCAACAATCACTCCCAATGGCTTGCCGTCTTCGAGCAGCCGGCCGCGCAAGTCCGCCGGTTTGCCGAGCGTGCTGCGGACCTGGAAATACACACGGTTGAGCAGTCCCGCGACAAGATCGCCACCTTCGGGACAAAACTCGATGTCGAGCTTTTTCAGCACGATGGGAATGGGCCGAACGATCGTATCCGGCATCGCAGGATCGTCAAACCGGACCGCTACCGTCCCCAATCCGCGCTCGATGTCCTTGGGTAAGCGGAAGCGCACATTGACAAGTCCATCATCATCCGTGTGGAAGGTGAACGTCTCGGGTTTTTCTTCTCCATGAGATCCGTATTGTTTGTTATCGATGACGACCGTGACCGAAGCGCGGCAGTTCTTGAGCGGACGGCCATCGAGATACTTCGCCTTGCAGCGGGCTACCACTTCGTCGCCGGGACCGTAGGACTTGCGGCTGAAATCCAGCTCCTTGTTCAGTTTCGGACTCTCGTATTTATTCACCAGGAACTTACGGCGTTGCTCTGAGAACCGCCCATTCGCTTCGCGGACGATCAGAGAATACTCGCCGCCCGCTCCGTTCTCATCGAGATGGACGGAACCGGAGCCGATGCCGCGGAGGGGCTTCTCATCCGGTCCGAGCAGAGGATGAGTACCGTTCGGGCTTTGCTCAACGAGTGAAGTCCGTCCCTGGGTGATGAAGCGCTCGGGATTTCCCGGTCCCGGCATGGCCAAAAAGAATTGCAGGTTCAGATCCTGTTCGGCCGGCTTGAGACTGAATCGATCCAGCGTCAGCGAGCGGAAATGCACCGTTTCGCCGAGCTGGTACATGGGCTTGTCGATTTCCAGGTGGGTGACATAAACCGGCGTGGCCAACTGCATCTCCTCGCGCAACTCGACTTGCGAGCCGCTGTCTGCTACCGCGGAAACCACAAGAGACGGCTGGCTATTGGGTCGAACCGGCAGGTCGGGAGGGAGAGTGAGGCGGTAGACACCGGGCGCGACGCCGGACACATCGAGGGACTCGGCAAGCGTTCGTTCGCGATCCTTCACTTGTACGGACACTTTTGCCGATGTCGGTTGGCCGTTGAGGTTCTTCGTCGAAATCTGATAGTCCGTTGGAGCGCCGACACGAAGACTGGCTGGACCTTGCACCTCGACCTGGAGCTGAGTCTCTCGTTGGGCTTTGCGGATGGCTGCAATTCTCCTCTGCTTCTCTTGCGGCAGCTGAGACAGTTGTCGTTCAGCCTCGAGACGTGTTTTCTCCGCTTCCTGAATGCGTCGCTCGGCATTAGCGATAATCGACTCACTCTGGCGGTAATCGCGTCCATACCAACCCGCAGTGCCCGCAAGGGAAAAGGCCAGCAGCACCGCAGCGGCAGCGAGCCAACGACGCCAGCGGCGCGGCCGTACTTGAGGCTTTCCCGACTGAACGTCCGCCTGGAGAGTCTGACCCATGATCGGAGCCGTGAAGCGCACGCCGGCGAATTCCATCTTGGCGGCTTTCGCCAGGAGTTGTCGCTGCGCCTTGGCTCGCGTCAATTCGGCCTGGCACACAGTGCAGTCCTTCAGGTGCGCTTCCAATGCCTGCCGCTCGTCGTCTTCAAGCAGGTCGTAGAGGTATTCCAGCATTTGGGAGCGGCGTGTTTCGCAACTCAACATGAGACACTCCTGTCAGCGTTTGCCGACAGCTAGCCCGAAAAAAATCGGGAATAAAAACCAAGTCCAAGGATCTCATCAGATGAGATCAGGCCAGGATTTTGCGCAGTTTTTGGAGCGCGGCACGCATCTGCGTCTTGACCGTACCCACCGGACGGTCGTACATCTCGGCGATCTGATCGTAAGTCAACTCGCCGTTCTGCCGTAGAAGGAAAACTTCCTTCTCTTCCGGCCGAAGACGCAATAGGGCTTCGCGCAGACGCTGTATCGTCTCTTGATCTTCCAGCCCGCTCAAGGGCGATGGGTTTTCGGTCGTCGCCATTGCTTCGGCCCCTAACAGCGGTTTGACGCGGCGGCGCCAGGCACTGCGTTGCAGATCCTTAGCGGCATTCAGGCCCACGCGAAAGATCCAGGCGCGCAGGTTGTGTACGTCCAAAAGCCCCTCCTGCGTGCGCCAGCAACGCAGAAAAGTCTCCTGGGCCACGTCCTGGGCGTCCTCGGCGTTGCCCAGGAGAAAACAGAGTGTGCTGACCAATTCGTCGCGAAGGTCCGTGAAGGTGCGCAGCAGAATTTCGCCGGTGTTCGGCTGCACGGGAGCATCGCTTGTTGGTTGGGCACACGCAGGCGTGACAGGTCTGCTCATACCGTCACCTTTACAGACGAGGACTAAGGAGCGACGGATTGCGCCGCGGGAAAAAATAGCCAAGCCCGTAGTCCGTGGTCCGTAGTCCGTAGCAACGAATCGTTGCAATTACGGACTAGGGAGTAGCGATGGATGGACTCAGCGTAGAAGCCGGTTCAAAGACACACAAGCCGAGTCTTCTCGATCGCGTGACGCCACAGGCCGCTCGTGTGCCATTATTACAGGAGACGCTTCCTGTCTCCCAATTACGCGCGGCCCACCGCGATGTCTCGTTCTGCCGATCCGCAAGCGGGTTTACGTGCCCTGGGGGAACCCTCACATGGACGGTCTACTAATTCTCCTTGCCCTGACGCTTTTCGTTACCGTCGGACACTTCACCTGGGTGGCTATTGCCGCGATCGTACGCTTCCTCAGGACCGGAGGGCAGCCGAGAGTGCCGGCAAAAGCTTTGGACAGCCGTTCGGTCGGTTCCGAACTTCTTGACCTGGAGGTTACAACCCGGACGATCCGGCAGCTGTTGGCGCGCGGCGGCCTTGATAAAGAGGCGAGCGAACGCGTCGAACATTGCCTGGAAGCTCGACGCCATGCCCTGCAACCGATACCCGTCGTTCGCCCAGCCCCTTCCATTACCGGTTGTGATCTGGGGCACCTGGAGGAAATGCTTGGAGAGGGCAGGCATCCGCGTGATTTATCGCCGTATCAACGGCGTGAGGCTCTTGCATGTTATCGCCGATTGAATGACAGTCAGCGCGCGGCCTTGAAACCTCCGGTATTGTTGGCTGTGGCGCGCTTGCTCGAAATGGCCGGCATGACGACGCACACCCTCAACGCCTACCGCCGTTTGCTTGATGAGCATCCGCGATTGCCCAATCATTCCTTGATCGCTCTGGAAGCGGCGAGGATTGCCATGCACCACAAATTGCACGATCTGGCGCGACGCTTTCTCAATCAGGCTCTGGGAGGCGTTTTGCCGGAGGCGGAATACGAGGAAGTTCAGTCGCTTCTCCTTCGACTCGACGAATCGGTGCATGCGCCGGCGGCCATCGCTGTGGTCGAGCCGTCCCCGACCGGCGAGACGCCGGTCTTCCCCGCTGCGGTCCGTACTACGCCGGTTGCTCCCTCGCCGCACAGACCTCCGACCGTCTTGCCGGCTCCGGCTCGGCCGCGGCGGTCGCTGACGAACGTGATGGCTGCCTTCATGGAGGAGCGTAACATCCTCTGGGGTGAGTTGGCCGGCGGGATGCTCATCGTCGGCTGCTCCATCGCCCTGGTCATTACGCTCTGGCACAGCCTCGAACAATTGCCGTATTTTCCATTTCTCATATTCGCCAGTATCACCGCCGCTCTGTTCGGCGCAGGCGAGTATACGCTGCACCACTGGAAGCTCGAATCCACCAGCCGTGGCCTGCTGGTCATCGCTCTTCTCCTCGTACCGCTCAACTTGCTCGTCCTCGCCGATCCCTCCTTGGCACACGCCGGACCCGCTCTCGGATGGAGCTTCAAGACCGCCGCGCTTTTGCTCGCGGTGGGCATGGTGCGTCTGGCGGGCCGCGATTTGATCGGTGTCGGTGTATTGCCCGGCCCGATCGATCGCCGCTGGTGGTTTGTAGTCGCCATCGTCGGCGCAGCCGGCAGTCAGCTCCTGATGCCAAGCCTACTCGACGATGCGCGACCACTTCTTTACCTCCTCGTGGGGTATTTGCCGGTGGCGTGCCACGTGCTGGCCTCTGGCGTTGTCGTCGCCGGATTGGCTCGCGCTCGCGCCCGGAGCGAAAGTCATCTAGTGAAGGTTGGTCAAGCGCACACGCTTTTC
>Ga0070738_10003710_pt1 | contig 19486 bp, 22 predicted proteins | sample Coa_R2_2_FD_66446 | JGI IMG/M metagenome (GOLD analysis project Ga0070738, IMG submission 66446) | Surface soil microbial communities from Centralia Pennsylvania, which are recovering from an underground coalmine fire - Coalmine... | ecosystem: Environmental > Terrestrial > Soil > Unclassified ... | reverse complement strand
CACCTGCGCCATTTCGCGGCCGATCGTGACCGCCATGACGCGGTCGACCCGCTGCTGCAGATTGCCCTTGAGGGGCGAGGACACGCCGCCGCGCTCGCTCACCAGCTTCCATTCGCGCATTCCGGCCACAAAGGTCGCCACCATCGGGTCGCGGACCTTCTTGGAGACGCGCTCATAGAGCTGGTCGAGTGAGCCGCCGGACCAGAAGCTGTCCTCGAATTTGTCGGCGCGCGCATTCAGCGTGCGCAGGCGCATCCATTTCTCGAACATGATCGCGAGGCTCCAGACCGACCAGACGAGAAGTCCGATCATGATCGCCTTCACGACGACGTCGGCCTGCATGAACAGGCCGAGCGCGGAGAAATCGTGGGCCGCCAATCCGGCCGGCGCGGTCAGGTGAGTCGCATCGACGGTCTGTGATTCCATGTGAGCTGTCTCATATGGCTTTGTGGCTTTTGTGTGGTTCCAAGGCCTGCCTCAGAGCCGGCGGGAGCGGCGCCGGCCGGAGGCGCGGGTCGACGCAGGCCAGCCTGACGTCGAGACGTGCCAGAAGCTCCTCCGATCGGAATATGTCCTGCCGAATCGTGAAGCTCGCACCCCGAATCATGACAAGTTGCGACCGCACTTCCAAGGCGTCGTCGAGCCGCGCCGGGGCGATGAAGTCGCAGGTACAGTTCCTCACGACGATCTGCCGTCCGTAAGTGTCTGCAAGCGCTCGGTGATCGAAGCTCGCGGCCCGCAGAATCTCGGTGCGCGCCCGCTCGGCGAATTTGAGATAATTGGCGTAATAGACGACCCCGCCGGCATCCGTGTCCTCGAAATAAACACGGATCGGCCAAATATGGGGCGGTCCCCCTGAAATCTGCGGGATAGGCCGCGGCATCACTCATCGTCCGGCCGCGCGGGCGGGAGCAGGTCGAGCTGCTGCGCGAGGGCGCTGGGCGGCGGGGCGGGCAGGCCCAGCACCCGATAGGCGCCGGTCGCCAAGATGCGGCCGCGTGGCGTGCGCTGCACCAGCCCCTGCTGCACCAGAAAGGGCTCGATCACCTCTTCGATCACGTCACGCTGCTCGCCGAGCGCCGCCGAGAGCGTCTCGACTCCGACCGGACCGCCGGAATAATTCTCGGCGATGCATGTGAGATAGCGCCGATCCATCGAATCGAGGCCGTCGCGATCGACCTCGAGCCGCATCAGCGCCGCGTCGGCGACCGTGGCATCGATCGGCGCCTTGCCGTCCATTGATGCAAAGTCGCGGACGCGGCGCAGAAGCCGTCCGGCGACGCGCGGCGTGCCGCGCGCCCGTCGTGCAATCTCCATCGCGCCGTCATCGGTCAGCGCAACTCCCAGAACCCGCGCGCCGCGCGCCACGATCTCCTTGAGCTCGTTCGGCTGATAGAGCTCGAGTCGAAGCGGGATACCGAAACGTTCGCGAAGCGGCGTGGTGAGCAGTCCCGACCGCGTCGTGGCGCCGACCAGCGTGAAGGGCGGCAGATCGATTCGGATCGAGCGAGCCGCGGGTCCCTCGCCGATGATGAGATCGAGCTGAAAATCCTCCATCGCTGGATAGAGAATCTCCTCGACAGCCGGCGACAGGCGATGGATTTCGTCGATGAACAGAACATCGTTGCGTTCGAGATTCGTCAGGATCGCGGCCAGGTCGCCGGCACGCGCGATGACCGGACCGGACGTCGCGCGAAAGCCGGCACCCAGCTCGCGCGAGACGATGTGTGCGAGCGTCGTCTTGCCGAGCCCCGGGGGACCGAACAGCAGCACATGGTCCAGCGCTTCCTGGCGTTCGCGCGCGGCGTGAATGAAGATCCTGAGATTGTCGCGCACCGCGCGCTGTCCGATAAAGTCGGCCAGCAATTGCGGGCGAAGCGAAAGATCGCCGGCGCCCGCCGGATCGACCAGCCTTTCGGCCGCGCTCACCGCGCGCTCTCCTTGGATCCGGAGAGCTCACGGAGCGCTTTGCGGATGATCTCCGGGAGCGGCTCGCCATCGCCGGAGACGGCGGCGACCGCCGCGAACGCGTCGGCGCGCGCGTAACCCAAATTGACCAACGCGGACACCGCCTCGGCATTCGAGCTCGCCGCAGTCGGCGCGCCGCCTGCGGCGCTCGGCTTGGCGCCGACGATAACGCGGAGCGACAGTGTCTGCGCCTTGTCCTTGAGCTCTGCCGAGATACGGGCTGCCAGCTTCGGGCCGACGCCCTCGGCGCGCGAAAGCGACGCTTTGTCGCCGGATGCAACGGCGTGGGACAAGGCGTCCGGCTCGAGCGCCGAAAGAATGGCGAGAGCCACGCGCCCTCCAACTCCCTGCACCGTCGTCAACATGCGGAACCATTCCTGCTCCGCCCGGTCGCCGAAACCATAGAGATGCGGGACCTCATCGCGGATCCGCATCTCGGTGTAGAGCACCGCGTCGGTTCCGGGCCTGCCCAGGCGGGACAGGGTTCGACCGGAGCAGGAGAGCACATAGCCGACGCCGCGGACATCGAGGATCGCCCAATCCTCGCCCAGACTGTCGACCACCCCGGTGAGCTTGCCGATCATGCGATCTTCCATCTCTCAGAGGCCGAGAGCGCTACGCGGGTGCGGTGATGGGCGTGGCAGATGGCGACCGCGAGCGCGTCGGCCGCGTCGGCCGCCGCGATAGCGCCGGGCAGGATCCGCCCGACCATCATCGCGACCTGGGCCTTGTCGGCGTGACCAGTGCCGACAACTGACTTTTTCACCAGATTGGCGGCGTATTCGGCGACCTTCATCCCGGCCATCGCCGGTACGAGCAGCGCGATGCCGCGTGCCATGCCGAGCTTCAAGGTCGAAGCCGGATTGCGGTTGACGAAGACTTCCTCGATGGCGGCTTCCTCGGGCGTCCATTCCGCCACGATATGGACCAGGGCTTTGTGGATCTCGGCGAGGCGAGCGGCCAAATCGAGACCGGCATCGGTTGCGATCGCGCCATGGGCGAGGGGCCTCAGGCGATTGCCCTCGCACTCGATGACGCCCCAGCCGGTATGGCCGAGGCCCGGATCGATTCCGAGGATTCGGAGCGAGTTCACGCCGACAGCCGCTCCGCAAGCTCATCCGACAGCTCGGCGTTGGCGGCCACGCTCTGCACGTCGTCACTGTCCTCGAGCACGTCGATCAGCTTCATCAGGCTTTCGGCCTGTTCGGGATTGGGTGCGGCGGTCGTGAGCGGCCGCCATTCGAGCGCCGCGCTCTGCGCGGGGCCGAACTTCTCCTCGAGGGCGTCGCGCACGCCGGCGAAATTCTCGACCGAGGTCGTGATCTCATGCTCGCCGCCTTCGGAATCGACATTGTCGGCACCGGCCTCGGCGGCCGCTTCGAACATGGCGTCCCCGCTCGCGACGGCGCCCGGGTAGGCTATGACGCCGAGGCGCTGGAACATGAAGCTGACCGAATTAGTCTCGCCAAGCGCTCCACCGTGCTTGGTGAAGGCCGAGCGGACCTCGGAGGCGGTGCGGTTGCGGTTGTCGGTTAGCGCCTCGATGATCAGAGCGACGCCGCCGGGACCGTAACCCTCATAGCGGACGGACTCGTAATTTGCGCCGTCATCGCCGGCCGCGCTGTTGATCGCCCGATCGATGCGGTCCTTGGGCATGTTCTTCTGCCGGGCAGCCTGCACGGCGGCGCGGAGCCGCGGATTCATCGCCGGATCCGGCAGTCCCGACTTGGCCGCGACGGTGATCTCGCGCGCGAGCTTGTTGAAGATCTTCGCCCGCTTGACGTCTTGAGCGCCCTTGCGGTGCATGATGTTCTTGAACTGCGAATGTCCGGCCATGGGTCCGATTCCAAAAGGCGCCGCGACTCGGGCCGATTATTGAATCCGGTTCGCGGCAGTTAGTCCAGAATGCGTGAACTAAGCAAGAACCGGACGGCGTTGAGCGACTTCCGGCAGCGACTGCGAAAGCTTGCCGCCGATCCGCACCGGAACGATTCGATGGGCGAGCCCGGTCAAATCATCGGTTTCAACGAAGGCGCCGCAGGCGGTTGCGGAGCCTTCGGCGGGAGCCAGCCTTTCGCCGGGCATCTTGCGCACGAATTTGGCGAGGGCCGGACCCTTCTCCATGCCGATCACGCTGTCATAGTCGCCGCACATCCCCGCATCGGTCTGATAGGCGGTACCACCCGGCATGATGAGCGCGTCGGCGGTCGGAATATGCGTATGGGTGCCGATCACCAGCGACGCGCGGCCGTCGCAGAAATGACCGAAAGCCATTTTTTCGCTCGTCGCCTCGCCATGCACATCGACGATGATCGCCGCGGCACCTCGGCCGAGCGCGTGGAGCCTCAGCACCCGGTCGAGCGCCGCGAACGGATTATCCAAGGCATCCATGTAGAGCCGGCACATCAGGTTGACGACCAGCACGCGCTGCCCGCCGCGAGCGGGCAGCACCACTGCTCCCCGGCCCGGCACCCCCTCGGGATAATTGATCGGCCGCAGCAATCGTTGGTCACGCTCCAGGAACGGTATGATCTCCCGCTTGTCCCAGATGTGATTGCCGGTGGTGATGCAATCGACGCCGGCCGCGAAGAGCTCGGTCGCGATCGTCTCGCTGATGCCGAACCCGTGGGCCGCGTTCTCGCCGTTGGCCACCACGAAATCCAATTCCAGGCGGCGGCGCAGATCGGGAACATGGGCGATCACGGCCTCCCGTCCGACCTTGCCCATGATGTCGCCCAAAAACAGCAGCCTCATCTACGCCTCTCAGAACCGAATCGCATAAAGCCCTTTTCCGTTGCCACCGCATCCAACGCCTGATCCCAACCTTCGTCGGGAACGCGCTCGATCTCTTGCGCCGCGTAGGCGAGGCCGATCGCCTGGACCGGTTTCCGGCCGCGCAGCGCGGCGAGCGTCGCGTCGTAATGGCCGCCGCCATAACCGAGACGGTGGCCGCGGCGATCGAAGGCGAGCATGGGCACCAGCAGGATATCGGGGAGAATGGCCGGCGAGTCCAGCGACGGGCTCGGAATTCCGTAGCGTCCCGGCAGCAGCGCCGCACCTGGCAGCCAGAGCCGAAAGGTAAGGGCCCGGCCTTCCTCGACGCTCGGCAGCGCACAGGGATGCGACCCCGCCAAAAGCTCTATGAGCGGCATCGGGTCGATCTCGTCTCCAATCGGAACATAGCCGGCGACGATGTCTCCAGGCGCCGCGCCTAGGCCCCCCAGCGCGACCTTCGCCAGCGCCGCCGCCGCGTCGGGATTGCCGGCGGCAGCCGCCGAGCGCGCCTGTCGCGCCGCCCGGCGCAAATCGGCCTTGGCAGCCGGATTATCCATGGTCGGCATCTGGGATGCGGAAGGGCGGAAGGCCCCGCGCCGGTCGTTGACGTTTGCTATCCGCAGTGGCCCTGGAAACCAGGGGGGCGCCGTGTAGTCGGACCACGATCCGGCCAGTGACAGCTCCCAAGCAGATTGCACATCGGCCCCTGGGATAAAGCTGTCTGACGGGCCGTGCAGAAACCTTCCACCGGTTAATCTAGGCCCGCTCGAGCCGTGTCGCAATGACCCCGATTCGGTCGGTCAGGTGATCGACGGCGGCGATCAGCAGCTCCTGGTCCTCGTCCCCGGGTCGTCGGTTGTCGGCCAAGGCCCGCGCTTCGGTCAGCTCGTCCGCCAGCATGAGGCCGGCCAGTACCAGCAGGTGAGTCTCGCCGACCGTTCCGGGGGTGCTTTGCGACGCCAGAAGCCGTGCCCGGGAATCGAGCATGCCGGCGAGCTCGCGTACACGATCCTCTTGCCCTTCGTCGCAGGCGACCGCGAAGACGCGCCCGTTGATGTTGATGTCGACCTTGGCCACTGCAGGCTTAACTTGCGAGCGCCAATTCGATGCGTTCGATCATCCGATCGAGACGTTCAGCGAGCACCGTGTTGGCCGAGCTGCCGTCGGCCGAGCCCGAATCGGCCGTCGCCTCGACACGCGCCTCCAGCTGGTCGATCGCCTGGTCCAGGCGCTCCAGCGCCGCGCGCAGCCTGTCCGATACTTGTCCCGACATGTGCCTCTCCCACGCCGCCGACAGTATGGCCCGTGCTTTATGCCGTCAATGCGAACCATGGTTAACGCGGGCGCTCACACGCGCCGATCCCGCGCATGGGCGACATACAGTTTCGGCATGGCGTTCTCGCCGCCGGAATGTGAGACGCGGGTTGACGGAACTTCGCCGGGAATTGCATGGTGCCCGCCTTTCGATATCGGGCGCAATCGATCATGGCGGAAATGGCGGCGGATTTGACCGAGGGGGTGCAGCACGCACGGCTGGCGAACGCCTTGCGTTTCCTCGCCCTCGATGCCGTCGAGGCCGCGAATTCCGGCCATCCCGGACTGCCCATGGGCATGGCGGATGTCGCCACTGTTCTCTACGGCCACTTTCTCAAATTCGATCCGACCCATCCCGACTGGCCCGACCGTGACCGATTCGTGCTCTCGGCCGGCCACGGATCGATGCTGCTTTATGCGCTGAACCACCTGACGGGCTATGCGGCGCTCCCCATCGAGCAGCTGAAGCGCTTTCGCCAGCTGGGCAGCCGCACGCCGGGCCATCCCGAGCGCGACCTTCAGGCGGGCATTGAAACCACCACCGGCCCACTCGGCCAGGGTATCGCGACCGCCGTCGGCATGGCGCTCGCCGAACGAATCCTCGCAGAGCGATTCGGCGATCTCGTCGACCATCGTACCTTCGTGATCGCGAGCGACGGCGATCTCATGGAGGGCGTCAGCCACGAGGCCTGTTCGCTGGCCGGTCATCTGAAGCTCGGCAAGCTTATTGTCTTCTTCGACGATAACGGCATCTCGATCGACGGCCCGACCGATCTCACCTGCTCGGACGATGTCGCCGAACGCTTCGAATCCTACGGCTGGCACGTGCAGAAGATCGATGGTCATGATCCGGTCTGGATCGCCGAAGCGATCCAGACCGCCGAGGCCGATACGCGCCCGTCGCTTATCGCCTGCAAGACCGTGATCGGCTTTGGCTCGCCCAAGCGCGCCGGCACCTCGGAAGCGCACTCCAACGCCTTCGGGGCGGAAGAGCTGGCCGCTACACGCGCCGCGCTCGATTGGCCTTTCGGCCCCTTCGAGATTCCCGAGGAGGTCCGCGCGATGTGGCGCCGCTTCGGCGAGCGCGGAGCCAATACGCGAAAGGCTTGGCAGGCCAAGCTGCAAAGCGTTGACGCCGACTTGCGCGGCGCCTTCACGCGCGCGGTCGCCGGGATGGTTCCGGCGGAGGCCGGAAAGGCGCTCGCCGCCTACCGCGCGGAAGCTGCGTCCAGCAAGCCCAAGATCGCCACGCGCCAAGCTTCGGGGCAAGTGCTGGACCGGCTGGTGCCGGTGCTTCCGGAACTCGTCGGCGGGTCGGCCGACCTCACGCCGTCGAATAACACCAAGGCGAAGAATTCGCCCGAGATCCGACCCGGCGCCTTCGACGGCCGCTATATCCATTTCGGGGTCCGTGAGCACGCGATGGCGGCGGCGATGAATGGGATGGCGCTTCATGGCGGCGTGATTCCCTATGGCGGCACCTTCCTCACCTTTACCGATTATGCCCGGCCGGCCATCCGCCTGGCTGCGCTCATGAGGCAGCGGGTCGTTTATGTGATGACTCATGATTCGATTGGGCTCGGCGAGGATGGACCCACTCATCAGCCCATCGAGCATCTTGCCGCTCTGCGAGCCATTCCAAACCTGCTGGTGATGCGGCCGGCCGATGCGGTCGAGACGGCGGAGTGCTGGGAAGTCGCGCTCGCCCACACGGACCGGCCGAGCTTGCTCGCGCTGACCCGTCAGGGCGTGCCCGCATTGCGCGAGGATGCCGCGCAGAATCGGTCTGCGCGCGGCGCCTATGTTCTCGATGCCGCCGAGGGCGACGAGAAGGTGCGGTTGTTCGCGACCGGCTCGGAAGTTGCGGTTGCGCGCGAGGCCCGACGGCAATTGGCGGCCAAAGGCATCGCGGCGTCCGTCGTCTCGGCGCCGTGCTTCGCCCTGCTGGATGCGGGCGATCCCGCTTATCGTAAGGAAATCTTGGGCGTGCCCGGCATATTGAAAGTCGGCATCGAGGCTGCCGTTCGGCAGGGCTGGGACGCCTATATCGGCGCGGACGGTGTTTTCGTAGGAATGCACAGCTTCGGCGAATCGGCGCCGGCGGGCGACCTGTTCAAGCATTTCGGCATCACTGCGGCTTCGGTCGTCGAGACCGTGCTCGAACGGCTCGGTGTCGCGGGGACCTAGTTTTACAAGGAGAGAAAAGAATGGCTGCGCGGATCGCAATCAACGGCTTCGGCCGCATCGGACGGCTGGTGCTGCGGGCCGCATTCGAGGCCGGCCGCAAAGATGTCGAGTTCGTCGCCATCAACGATCTGGCGGACGTCAAGACGAACGCGCACCTGCTCAAATATGACAGCGTCCATGGCCGTTTTCCCGGCACCGTCGAGGTTGAGGGCAATACGCTCATCGTCAATGGCAAGCGGATCTCCTGCACGCAGATCCGCGATCCGGCCGAACTGCCCTGGAAGACTCAGGACGTTGATATTGCCGCTGAATGCTCCGGCATCTTCACCAGCCGCGAGGCGGCGTCGAAGCATCTCGCCGCCGGCGCCAAGAAGGTCCTGATCTCTGCGCCCGCGACCGACGAGGACATCACGGTCGTCTACGGCGTCAATGACGACAAGCTGACGGCCGATCACAAGATCGTGTCCAACGCGTCCTGCACGACCAACTGTCTGGCCCCCGTCGCCTATGTGCTCCACAACGCGATCGGGATTGCGCGCGGCTTCATGACGACGATCCACTCCTATACCGGCGACCAGAGCACCGTCGACACGATGCATAAGGATTTGCACCGCGCTCGCGCCGCCGCGCTCAACATGATTCCGACTTCGACCGGCGCCGCCAAAGCGGTCGGCAAGGTGCTGCCCGAACTCAAGGGCAAGTTGGACGGCGTGTCGGTCCGCGTGCCGACGCCCAACGTGTCGCTGGTCGATTTCAAGTTCCTGGCGAAGCGCGCGACGGCGGCCGAGGAGATCGGTCAGATCATCTCGAAGGCGGCTGCTTCCGGCCCGCTCAAGGGCATTCTCGGGACCTATACCGATCCGCTGGTCTCGACCGACTTCAACCACGATTCCCATTCCTCGATCTTCGCGCTCAACGAGACCAAGGTCATCGACGGCGATTTCGTGCGCGTGATGAGCTGGTACGATAATGAGTGGGGCTTCTCCTGCCGGATGAGCGACACGGCGGCGAAGATGGCTTCGCTCGGATAGGAGACCACGAAAGAGGGCAGTTTGGAGATCTTCGAGGCGACGCTCGCACTCCTGGCTGCCGCTCTGGTCCTGTCGGCCCTTGCGGGCAAGCTCGCCGTCCCATACCCGTCTTTTCTGGTCGTGGGCGGGCTCGTCCTCAGCTTCCTGCCGATCGTGCCGGGGGTCGAGCTCGATCCGGCCCTTGCCTTTACGCTCTTCCTGCCGCCGATCCTGTTCGAAGCGGCCTATTACACGTCCTGGCGCGACTTCCGCGCCAATGCGCAGGCGATCGGCGGACTTGCCATTGCGCTTGTCGCCTTCAGCACCTTCGCGATCGCGCGTGTCGCCGACTGGCTCATTCCGGAGATGCCGCTGGGCGCGGCGGTGGTGCTGGGCGCCATCGTGTCGCCGCCTGACGCCGCGGCCGCGACAGCGGTGCTGCGCCGGATGCGGCTGCCGCGCCGGGTGGTGGCGATCGTCGAGGGCGAAAGCCTGGTCAATGACGCGGTCGCGCTCGTCATCTACAATTTCGCCGTCGCGGCGGTCGTCACCGGACGCGTTTCCGCCTCCGAGGCATCTCTCGCGCTCCTCGTCACCGTTGTCGGAAGCCTTGCCATCGGGCTTATCATAGGCTGGGCTTGGACGAAGCTTGCCGAGCGTCTCACGGACCCGCTCATCGCGATCGCGATGAGCTTCATGGTCGCCTTCGGCGCTTATCTCGCCGCCGAGCGGCTGGATCTATCCGGGGTACTCTCGGTCGTGGCGGCCGGGCTCTACTTTGCCTGGAAGGCGCCGACATCCCTGTCGGCCGACGCCAGACTTGGCGGCGCGGCGGTCTGGCGCCTCATCATCTACATTCTGAACGCGCTCGCCTTCGTGCTCATCGGCCTTCAGCTTCCCCAGATCCTCGGTGATCTGAAAGGCTATTCGCTCGCAACGTTGGCGAAAGACGGCGCCGTCATCGCCGGCACCGCGATCGTCATTCGCCTCGCCTGGGTGCTCGGCTTCTCGCAGACCCTAAGGCTGATATCGCGAGCCAGCCGAAAGCCCAACTTCGTCAACTGGCGCGAGGCGATCGTGATCGGGTGGAGCGGCATGCGCGGGCTGGTCTCGTTGGCGGCGGCCTTGGCGCTGCCCGACACCACTATCGACGGGGCGCCGTTTCCGGCTCGCGCGCTGGTCCTCTTCCTCGCTTTCGCGGTCATCTTGGGCACCCTGGTTGTGCAGGGGCTTAGCCTCGGCTCACTGGTCCGGCTGCTCGGACTTGACCAGGATTCGGGCGACGAGGAGGAAGAACGGCTGGCGCGTATCGCCGCCGCCAACGCGGCCATCGACGCCATCGATTCTCTGGCCGAGAACCCGGCCCTGCCCAGGGAAGTGCTGGACCGGATTCGCTATACATACAGCGCCCGCATCCCGCAATTATCGAACCAGCCCACTGGCGACGTCGAGAATCCGTCTCATGGCGACTTTGCCGATGCGGTGAGGCTCGCCGCCATCGCGGCCGAGCGCAACGCCATCCTGCGACTCCGCGACGGCCGCACGATCGGCGACGGGGCCCTTCATCGGGTTCAGCAGGATCTCGATCTGCTCGAGCTCGCGATCAAAGGCCATCGGCCGGCCTATTCGCGCGCCTCCTGGATCGATCTTTCCAATCGCGTGGCGGGTCGCGGCCGCCCGCCGCGTGCGGTCTGAGAGCGGTGGCGGGTCCGGCTTTCATTGTCCACTCGCTCGAACATCTGCGCGCCGTGCTGCGGGTCGCGGCCGACGCTGGCCTAGCGGTCGTGGCGCTGAGCGGTCCCGGCGCCTCGGGCTATGCCGGCCCCCGCTGGTTTGCAGGATTAATCGCGGCAGGCGCAGCCGAATTCCCCAATGTCGAGCTCACCGCAGCACTTGATTGCGGCGATCGCGCCGGGGATGCGCTCGTTGCTCTTGGAGCCGGCCTGCGACATCTGATCTTCACCGGCAATCCCGAGGCGGCCACGAGGCTCTCCCGCATCGCCGCCGCCCAGGGCGCCGACATCCGGGATCGAAGGCCCGAAGCCTTCGATCTGCTGGATATTAAAGATCTGGATAGAGCTGTACGAAATTATTGCGGGAATTTGCCAGCGCTGGAGCGTTCCAGTATGCAGAGCCCGACCAAACAGAGCCCGGAAAGCGCCCCATGACGATCACCCCTAAAGTTCGCGAAATCCTCTCCCATTATGAGAGCGACAACCCCGGCACCAAGGCCAATCTCGCCCGAATCTTGATGCAGGGTCGTCTCGGCGGCACCGGTAAGCTCGTCATCCTGCCGGTCGATCAGGGCTTCGAGCATGGGCCGGCGCGCAGCTTCGCGCCCAACCCGCCGGCCTATGATCCGCATTATCATTTCCAGCTGGCGATCGAAGCCGGCTTGTCGGCCTATGCCGCGCCCCTGGGCATGATCGAAGCGGGCGCCGCCACCTTTGCGGGGCAGATTCCGACGATCCTCAAGCTCAATAGCGCCAACAGCCTGTCGCGGTTGAAGGAAGACGCCGACCAGGCGGTGACCGGCAGCGTGGCCGACGCGCTTCGCCTCGGCTGCTCCGCGATCGGCTTCACGATTTATCCGGGCTCCGACAGCGCTTATGAGCAGTATGAGGAGTTCCGCGAGCTGGCTGAGGAAGCCAGAGCCGCCGGCCTCGCCGTCGTGCTGTGGTCCTATCCGCGCGGCGGCAATCTCTCGAAGCAAGGCGAGACGGCGGTCGATATCTGCGCCTACGCCGCGCATATGGCGGCGTTGCTCGGCGCGCACATCATCAAGGTGAAGCCGCCGACCCCCGCGCTCGAGCTCGACGCCGCCAAGAAGGTCTACGAGGCGCAGCATATCCCGATCGGCACGTTGGCGGAGCGCGTGCGTCATGTCGTGCAGTCCTGCTTCAATGGCCGCAGGCTGGTGGTCTTCTCCGGCGGCGAGGCCAAGGACTCGGTCGACGCGATCTATGATGAAATCCGCCAGATCCGCGACGGCGGCGCGACCGGCTCGATTATCGGCCGCAACACCTTCCAGCGCCCGCGCGAGGAAGCGCTCAAGCTGCTCGACGGCATCATCAAGATTTATCTGGGCCAAGGCTAATTGGCGTCGAAGGACGCGCGCTGCCGCTTCTATCTGCTGACCCCGCCCGCGATTGCGCTGCCGGAGTTCGCCGACGAGCTTGCGGCAGCGCTCGACGCGGGCGATGTCGCGGCGGTGCAGCTCCGGCTGAAGGATCTGCCGCGCGAGCAGATCGCGCGCGCTGCCGAAGCCTTGCGGCCGATCGTTCAGAGTCGCGGCGTTGCGTTCATCCTGAACGACTATCCCGATATCGCCGCCGAGACCGGCTGCGACGGCGCCCATATCGGTCCGGAGGACATGCCCTACCGCGAGGCGCGTCGCCTGCTCGGTCCCGACGCGATCGTCGGCGTCAGTGTGAAGACGAGCCGCCACGCTGCGATGGTCGCGGCGGAGGAGGGAGCCAGCTACGTCGCATTCGGGGCCTTCTTCGACTCCGCCACGAAGGGTGTTGCGGCGAACGCCGATCCCGAAATTCTCGAATGGTGGAGCGCGCTGATGGTGGTGCCGTGCGTGGCCATCGGCGGGATCACGCCGGAGAATTGCGCGCCCTTGGTCCGCGCCGGCGCCGATTTCATTTGCGCATCGTCGGGCGTCTGGAAGCATCCGGACGGTCCGGCCGCGGGCGTGCGCGCCTACAACGGGGCGATCGAGAAGACGCTCGCTTCCTAGAAGCGCCGCAGGAATTTCTCGGCGAAGTCCTCCATCATTTTCTTTTTCTGATCCATCGTCGAAGTCGGCCCGAGGACGAAGCGCGGCGGATAGGCGAGCGTGTCGGTCACGCCGAGATCCTGCATCCGCTTGAAGCTGTCGAGATCGGGCGGCGTGCTGAGCGCGGCGTTGATCATGAAGGGCACCCTCTCGCGACCCGCCTCTTTCAGAAGCCGCTTCACCTCGCCGACCAGCCGGCCGATTTCCTCCAGCGTGTTGCCCGAATTCAGCCAGCCGTCGCCGATGGTCGCGGCGCGCTTCAACGCCGCTTGGCTGCCGCCGCCGATGACGACCGGAACCAGGCGGCGGGGCGCAGGCGCGATCTCCAGCGGTCCGAAATCAATGTATTTCCCGTGATATTCGACCACGCCGCCCATCCAGAGCTTGCGCATCGCTTCGATCATCTCGTCGAGGCGCTTGCCGCGCGTGTGGAAGTCCACGCCGCCCATGTCGAACTCTTCTTTCATCCAGCCTGCGGCGACGCCGAAGATGAAACGATGATTCGTCAGGATATCGGTCGTGCCGGCCGCCTTGGCGACCATCAGCGGATTGCGCGCGCCCAACACGAAAACGCTGGTGAGGTATTTGAGCTTTGTCGTCACCGCGCCGATCGCCGACGCGCAGGCGAAATTGTCAGGATAGTTCCAGTCCGAACTCATGGGCGGCGCGCCGTCCTTGCCGTAGGGATAAAGGCTCTTGAGCGGCACAGGAAACGCGACATGGTCGCCGTCCATCACGCCTTCGAAACCGACCGTCTCGGCGAATTTCGCCGCCTCGACCAGCTGGTCGGTCTCCATCCAGCTCAGATTCTGCCAGAACTTCATGGCCCGTTTCCTCCTCCTCTGTACGGGAGAACGGGTCGCATGAAATCGGCTATTCGGCAACCGGAAGCCAGAGGACATCCTCAATACGCTCGGCTCCGGCGAGGAGCATCACGAGCCGATCGAAGCCCAGCGCCATGCCCGTGCATTCCGGCAAGCCGTGCGCGAGGGCCGCGAGGAAGTCCTTGTCGATCGGGTAGCGCGTGGCATAGAGCCGCTCCTTGAGCGCCATGTCGATCTCGAAACGGCGGCGCTGCTCGGCGGCGTCGGTCAGCTCGCCGAAACCGTTCGCAATTTCCAGGCCGCAGATATAGAGCTCAGCGCGTTCGGCCACACGCGCGTCGCCCGGCTTGAGGCGGGCCAGCGCGGCCATCTCGGCCGGATATTCGATGAGAAAAGTCGGCCGGCCGGCACCCAGATTGGGCTCTATGCGCTCGGCCAGGATTCGGAGCGCCAGATCATCCCACCGGTCGCCATCGGCGACTCTGGCGCCGATCCGTCGGGCTTCATGCGCGAGCGCATCGACATCCCCGGCCGTCGCCAAGAGGTCGATGCCGGCGTGATGTGCGAAAGCCGCCGCAACCGTGAGGCGCTCCGGCGCGAGCAAGAGGTCGCACGCGATCCCCTTCCACGACACTCTGCTTCGCTTCGCTTCGGCTGCAAGCGCCGCCAGCAAGGCGCCGGCATCCTCCATGATGCCCTCGTAGGCGCCCTCGCGGTACCATTCGAGCATCGTGAATTCGGGGTGATGCGTCGCCGCCCGTTCTCCGTTGCGGAACACATGTGCGAACTGGAAGATTCGCGGCAGGCCGGCGGCCAGCAGCTTCTTCATCGCGAATTCGGGCGAAGTGTGGAGATAAAGCGGCTGCCGCGCCTGCCGGTCGGCCGAGATCAGCTCTGTCTGGAAGGCCGTGAGGTGCGGTTCCAACCCGGGGCTCACCTGAAGGGCAGGTGTCTCCACCTCCAGGAAGTCGCGCGCGACGAAGAAATCGCGTGTCGCGCGGGTCAGCTTGGCGCGTAGCTCGAGATAGGGGCGGCGGCGGGCGAAGACGTCTGGGCGCCACCAGGGCGTCATGGGAAGCCTATTCGATATTTTCTGCAATGACTTGGAAATAGAATATTGATTGTCTCGGCCGCGATCGATAGCTGGAAGTCGATGAGGCGTGCAAGCTGGAAGCTGCCGGCTGGAAGCTGCCGGTTTGCCCGGCGCTGCCCGACCTGCTAGGTTCCGCCCGCTTTTTGGCCGGCCGGCGGGGCCCGGCTCATCTCCAAGACAGGATAGTCGGTTCATGAAAGTCACGGCGATCACGGTGCGCGCCGGCAACGTGCTGGAACATAACGGCAAGCTCTGGATCGTGCTGAAGAGCGAGATCTTCCAGCCGGGCAAAGGCGCCTCGGTCGTCCAAGTCGAAATGCGCGATTTGCGCGCGGGCAACAAGACCAACGAACGCTTCCGGACCCAGGAGACGGTCGAGCGCGTGAGCCTCGACGAGGCCGAGTACGCCTTCCTATTCTCGGATGGCGACAGCTTCACCTTCATGAACCAGGAGACCTTCGAGCAAATCTCGGTGCAGCGTGAAGTCATCGGCGCGCCGGCCGCTTTTCTTCAGGACGGCATGATCTGCTCGATCCGGACCTACGAGGGACAGCCGCTGGAAGTGACGCTGCCCGACACCGTGACGCTGCGGATCACCGAGGCCGACGCGGTTGTGAGAGGGCAGACCGCCTCGTCCTCCTATAAGCCGGCGGTGCTCGAGAACGGCGTCAAAACGATGGTCCCGCCCTTCGTCGAATCCGGTACCCGCATCGTCGTCAAGACAGCCGACGGGAGTTATGTCGAAAGGGCCAAGGACTAACGCCGGAGCCGCGCGGGCGTCATGGTCGGCTCACGCTCTCCGCTGATCAATGTCATGGTCCGCGCCGCCGAGAAGGCAGCGCGCACCCTGGTCCGCGACTTCGGCGAGGTCGAGCAGCTTCAGGTCTCGAAAAAAGGACCTGCCGATTTCGTTTCCTCCGCGGACCTGGCGGCCGAACGGGCCATTCGGCAGGAGCTCTCCAAAGCACGGCCGGACTTCGCATTCCTGATGGAGGAGAGCGGCCGTCACGGCCCCAAGGATGCGCGCAATCGCTGGATCGTCGACCCGCTGGACGGCACCACCAATTTCCTCCACGGCCTGCCGCATTGGGCGATTTCGATCGGCGCCGAGATGGATGGGGTCGTCACCGCCGGGGTGATCTACGATCCCGTCAAGGACGAGCTCTTCTGGGCCGAGCGCGGACAGGGCGCCTTCGTCAATTCCAAGCGCCTTCGCGTGTCGGGCCGGCGGTCGCTGGATGCGGCGATGGTCGCGACAGGAATGCCGTTTCGGGGACGTGCGATCGCGCCGCATTACCTGGCGGAGCTCGACCTCGTGATGCAGGAGGTGGCCGGCGTGCGTCGTTTTGGCTCGGCGGCCCTCGACCTCGCCTACGTGGCGGCCGGGCGCTATGATGCCTTCTGGGAATACGGGCTTTCGCCCTGGGATACCGCCGCGGGCGCGATTCTGGTGGCCGAAGCGGGCGGGTTCGTTACGGAAGTCGATGGCGGCAGCAATCCCATCTTCGGCAGCTCGTTGCTGGCCGCCAATGGCGGACTCCAGCGCCCGATGCTCGACCTTCTCCGGCGTGCGGCGCAGGGGGCTTAGGCACCTTCTGCTGGGCGCGGCGTTCGTGCTCGCGATGGCCGATCCAGCCGCCGCGCAGTTGAGCGAGGCGCCCCAGCCGATACCGTCTCCGCCCATTCCGGCGCCACCGAAATTGCCGCCGGCGCCCAGAGTCACGGTCGGCTCCCCGGTCTCGCCCGGTCAGCCCGATATCGACATTCCTGCTCCACCGAGCGTCGCGGCCGTGACGTTTCCGGCACAACCGCTCGTGACGCCTGCGGATCGCTCCGATCCGGTGCCCCCGCCGCGTCCCGGCACCGAGACGCCGCCGCCTCCGGCGACCAGCCCTGGAGCGGACCAGACGAAGATCGAGGAAACGGCCTTCATCGTCGATCCGGGGACCAGCCAAATTCCGAACTCCGTTCAAGCGAAGCTGCTTCGTCTCGCGCAGGATTTGAAAGATGCGCCCCTGGCGCGCGTGGAGATCCGCGCGTACGCGCCGGTCAAGGGCCCGTCGGAAAGCGATTCGCGACGCCTGGCGCTCGCGCGCTGGCTTGCGGTGCGCGACTTTCTGGTCGCGCATGGTGTGGCTGATGATCGTATCGACGGTCGCGCTCTCGCATCGACCCCGAATGAGCCGAACGCCGACAGGGTCGAGCTCTATCTGGAACGCTAGCTCTAGGAGGGAGCGCCAATGCGACTCTCGCGCTATTTGCTGACGATGGGGCTGTTCCTCGTCGCTGTGCTCGTCGTGGCGGCCTTGCTGGTCAGCCGATTGGAGAGCGCCTTTCTTTCCAACCCGTTTCTCAATGCGCTCCTGATCGTCGTGTGGGTCATCGGCATCGCGTACATTTTTCTGCAGACCTTGAGGCTGGAGCCGGTCTTCCGTTGGATGCGGACCGTTCAGCGTGCGCCGCGTCTGGTGAACGAGCTCGAGTCGCCGCCGCTCATGACGTCGCTCGCGCGACTCATCGAAGATCGCGCGGGGCTGACGACGACGACGGCACGGGCCGTCCTCGACGGCATCGCAGTCCGGCTCGACGAAAGCCGCGACACCGCGCGCTATTTCGTCGGGCTGATGATCTTTCTGGGTCTGCTCGGCACCTTCTGGGGTCTTTTGAAAACGGTGGGCTCGGTCGGTGCCGTTGTCCAGGGGCTCTCAATGTCGGCCGATCCGGCCGAACTCTTCAGCTCGCTCAAGGCCGGCCTCGAAGGACCCTTGTCCGGGATGGGGACGGCCTTCGGCTCATCGCTGCTGGGCTTGGCCGGATCCCTCGTGCTTGGCTTTCTCGACCTGCAACTCGGCCAAGCCCAGAATCGGCTTTTCATCGCGCTCGAGGATTGGCTCTACGCATCGGCCGATATGGAGGGACCGCCGGCCCTTCGCAGTAGTTCAACGCCTTCTTACTTGAATGCGCTCGTCGAGCAGACCAGCGAGAATATCGACGCGTTTCGCAGGATCGTTGAGCAATCGGAAGAGAGCCGACGCCAGACGAATGCGGCGATTCACACGCTCTCCGAGCGTATCGGCGCGCTGGCCGCCGCGCATGATTCGAGCATGCGGTCGGCGCGTTCGGAGGATGTCGACACGGCTCTGCTCAAACTTCTCGAACGGCTTGATCATGCGCTCGATTCAGGCGAGCTCGGGGGCGCCGCGCTCGCCGGCCAGCTCGGCGCGATCGATTCGGGCATTCAGCGTCTGGCCGATGAACAGGCCGAAGGCCGCGCCCAGGCGCTCCATGAGATCCGGGGCGAGATCAAGCTCCTATCGAAGATGTTGGGCGCCGCGATCGATTCGGCGCCGGTGCGCTGAGGTCGGTCATGGCGCTATCGCGACGAGGCTTCAGGTCCGAGCTCAATGTCTGGCCGGGATGGGTCGACGGGCTGTCGACTCTCATCATCGTCGTTGTCTTCGTCCTCATGGTCTTCGTGATCGCGCAGGCCTTTCTCCAATCGCTTTTGGCCGGGCGCGACAAATCCCTCGCGGAGCTCAACCTGCGCGTGGCCGAGCTCAATCAGATGTTGGGCAAGGAGCGCGCCGCCGGCGCTGCGCTCAAGAGCCAGCTCGACGCTGCCGCGGCCAAGCTCGCGGACATTACAGCCGAGCGCGACAAGCAGGCGGAGGCGGCCAATGCCTCCGCGGCCGAAGTGCAGCAATTATCCCAACAGGTGGCTGACCTTACCGCTCAGCTTCAGCATCTGAACGACGCGCTCGGCGCCGCCAACACCAAAGCCGAGCAGCAGACGGCGACGATCTCCGATCTGACGCAGAAGCTGAACGCGGCGCTCGCCGAGAAGGTGACTCAGCTTGCGCGCTATCGCTCGGAATTCTTCGGCCGCTTGCGCGAAGTGTTGGGGGAGCGGCCCGATATCCGCATCGTCGGCGACCGGTTCGTGTTTCAATCGGAGGTGCTGTTTCCGAGCGCTTCGGCGACGCTGCAGGAGGGCGGCAAAGAGCAGCTCGCCAAGCTCGCGAAGACGCTGCTCGAGATATCGAAGAAAATTCCCCCCGAAGTGAATTGGGTCCTGCGCGTCGACGGCCACACCGATCCGCGCCCGATCCACACGGATCAGTTTCCAAACAACTGGGCGCTCTCGACCGCGCGGGCGACCGCAGTTGTCGACTATCTCATTTCACAAGGAGTGCCGCCGAACCGACTCGCCGCCGCCGGCTTCGCCGAGTTCCAGCCGGTCGAAAAAGGAACAGACGAGGCAGCCTATGCCAAGGACCGCCGCATCGAGCTGAAGCTGGATCAGCGCTAATCAACGGCGTTCGGTTCGCGCCTTCCCGAGAACTTTGGCGGTCGCGGTTTCGAGTTCCGCGATGAGGCGTTCGCACTCGGCTTTCCCGAGCGTCGCATTCTTATACCAGGAGCCTTAGCCTTTGACACACGCCCATGCCCTGGTGCCGATTGAGACGATACGTTCGGGGTCGTTGGCGATGAAGTTCCAGGCGTCTTCGCAGGCGGTCAGGATAGCATCGTA
>Ga0070738_10003709_pt1 | contig 19488 bp, 16 predicted proteins | sample Coa_R2_2_FD_66446 | JGI IMG/M metagenome (GOLD analysis project Ga0070738, IMG submission 66446) | Surface soil microbial communities from Centralia Pennsylvania, which are recovering from an underground coalmine fire - Coalmine... | ecosystem: Environmental > Terrestrial > Soil > Unclassified ... | reverse complement strand
ATGGGCTTCCAGCCCGACTACCACACCGAGGGCGTGATCTACGCCAAGCACATCCTGTCGAACGTGAAGGACGCCAAGATCGCCGTGCTCTACCAGAACGACGACTACGGCAAGGATTACTTCAACGGCATGAAGGACGGGCTGGGCAAGGAGGCCTCGCGCATCGTCAAGGCGGTGAGCTACGAGGTCACCGATCCCACCGTCGATTCGCAGATCATCGAGCTCAAGAATTCGGGCGCCAACGTCTTCTACAACGTGTCGATCCCGAAGTTCGCGGCGCAAGCGATGCGCAAGGCGGCCGATCTCAAGTGGAAGCCGGTGCAGTACCTCAACAACGTCTCGGCAAGCGTCACCGCGACGATGAAGCCCGCGGGCTTCGACAACGTGCAGGGCGTCATCACCGCAGCGTGGCTCAAGGATCCCACCGACAAGCAATGGGACAACGACGCCGACATGAAGGAGTGGCGCGCCTACATGGCCAAGAACATGCCCGAGGCCAACACCGGCGACGGCAACTACGTCTACGCCTACGCCGTGGCGACCCTGATGCGCGACACCTTGAAGAAGTGCGGCGACAACCTCACTCGCGCGAATGTGATGAAGCAGGCGGCGAGCGCCCACAACCTCCGCCTGCCGGGCCTGCTGCCCGGCATCACGGTGTCGACCAGCGCCACCGACTTTTATCCGGTGCAGGCCGTCCAGCTGTCGCGCTTCAAGGGCGAGACCTGGCAGCTGTTCGGCGACGTCATGCACAACGAGAGCACCTGAGCCCCGATCCGCGCATCGGAACGCATCGTTGGAAAGGCCGCCGGAAGGCGGCCTTTCTCCTGGCCGGAGGCAAGGCGCCGCACGGGCCGTGCGAATTTGCTCTTTCCAACAGGCGATTTTTTAGGGAGGCTGTTCCGCATAACGATAACTCAGGGAGGCTATGTTGAAGACTACGAGACGTGTGTTCGTGGGTGGCGCATCGGCGGCGGCCATCGTGTCGGCGTCGAACCTGTCGTTCGCGCAAAAGAAGTACGACGACGGTGCGAGCGACAAGGAGATCAAGCTTGGCCACACCAATCCCTACAGCGGTCCCGCCTCGTCGTACGGCGTGATCGGCAAGACGCTGCAGGCCTATTGGAAGAGCGTGAACGAGGCGGGCGGCATCAATGGCCGCAAGATCAACTTCATCAGCTACGACGACGGCTATCAGCCGCCGAAGACCGTCGAGATGGTTCGAAAGCTCGTCGAGGAGGACAAGGTCCTCGCCTGCTTCAACACGCTCGGCACGCCGTGCAACACCGCGATCCACAAATACATGAACCAGAAGAAGGTGCCGCAGCTCTACGTCGCCACCGGCGCGTCGAAGTGGGGCGATCCCAAGAACTTCCCGTGGACCATGGGCTTCCAGCCCGACTACCACACCGAGGGCGTGATCTACGCCAAGCATCTGCTGGCCAACGTCAAGGACCCGAAGATCGCCGTGATCATGCAGAACGACGACTACGGCAAGGACTACTGGAACGGCTTCAAGGAAGGCCTCGGCAAGGACGCCGGCAAGGTCGTCAAGCACGTGACCTACGAGACGACCGATCCGACGGTCGACAGCCAGGTCATCCAGCTCAAGGATTCGGGCGCGAACACCTTCTTCGTCATCGCCATCCCGAAGTTCGCCGCCCAAGCCCTGCGCAAGGCCGGCGACCTCGGCTGGAAGCCGGCGACCTATCTCAACAACGTGTCCTCGAGCGTCACCGCGACGATGAAGCCGGCGGGCTTCGACAACGTGCAGGGCGTGCTGACCGCGCAGTACCTGATGGATCCGACCGATCACCAGTGGGACAGCAACGCCGACATGAAGACCTGGGTCGACTGGATGAAGAAGCACAATCCGGGCGCCAGCCTGGAGGACGCGTCCAACGTCTTCGCCTACTCGGTGGCCTCGCTGATGCACGAGACGCTGAAGCGGTGCGGCGACACCCTGACGCGCGCCAACGTCATGAAGCAGGCGGCGAGCTTCCAGAAGTGGAAGTTGCCGATGGCGCTGCCCGGTATCACCGTCAGTACTAGCCCGACCGACTTCTATCCGATCCAGGCGGTCCAGCTGTCGCGCTTCAAGGGCGAGAGCTGGGAGCTATTCGGCGACGTGATGCACGCCGAAAGCTCCTGAGCTCGATCCGCGCATCGGAACGCAACACCGAGGGAAGGCCGCCGAATGGCGGCCTTTCTTTTTTGTGCGTTCACCTCGCGCTCATTTCAGAGGAAAGTCCGCCGCTTTTACTATCGGGAGGTAGAGTCTAGTGAAATCGAACAGGCGTACGTTTATCGGCGGCATGTCGGCCGCCGCGGTGCTTTCCAGCGTTGGCGTAGCTTCCGCTCAGAAGAAATATTCCGACGGCGCGAGCGACAGCGAGATCAAGATCGGTCACACCGGCCCTTACAGCGGTCCTGCCTCGGCCTATGGCCAGATCGGCAAGACGCTCGAGGCCTACTGGAAGAGCGTCAATGCCGCCGGCGGCATCAACGGCCGCAAGGTCACCTTCATCACCTACGACGACGGCTACTCGCCGCCCAAGACGGTCGAGATGGTCCGCAAGCTGGTCGAGGAGGACAAGGTCCTCGCCTGCTTCAACACGCTCGGCACGCCGTGCAACACGGCGATCCACAAGTACATGAACACCCGCAAGGTGCCGCAGCTTTACGTCGCGACGGGCGCTTCCAAGTGGGGTGATCCCAAGAACTTCCCGTGGACCATGGGCTTCCAGCCCGACTACCACACCGAGGGCGTGATCTACGCCAAGCACATCCTGGCCAACGTCAAGGATCCCAAGATCGCCGTGCTGATGCAGAACGACGATTACGGCAAGGATTACTGGAACGGTATGCGTGAGGGATTGGGCAAGGAGGCCAACAAGGTAGTGAAGCACGTCACCTACGAGGTGACCGATCCCACGGTCGACAGCCAGATCATCCAGCTCAAGGATTCCGGCGCCAACGTCTTCTTCAACATCTCGACGCCGAAGGCGGCCGCGCAGGCGATCCGCAAGGCGGCCGACATCGGCTGGAAGCCGGCGCAGTACCTCAACAACGTCTCGGCCTCGGTCGGCTCGGTGATGAAGCCGGCCGGCCTCGACAACAGCCAGGGCATCATCACCGCGCAGTACCTCAAGGACCCGACCGACAAGCAGTGGGTCGACAGCGAGGACATGAAGGCGTGGGTTGCCTGGATGGACAAGTGGATGCCGCAGAGCAACAAGGCCGACGCCAACCACGTGTTCGGCTTCGCCGTCGCCTCGCTGATGCACGAGACGCTGAAGAAGTGCGGCGACACGCTGACGCGCGAGAACGTGATGAAACAGGCGGCGAACTACCAGAAGTGGAAGCTGCCGCTCGCGCTGCCCGGCATCACCATCAGCACCAGCGCGACCGACTTCTACCCGATCCAGTCGGTCCAGCTCGCCCGCTTCAAGGGCGAGAGCTGGGAGCTGTTCGGCAACGTGATGTCGAACGAAGCCGCCTAAATCACACGTCGATTCACTCGATGCGAAGGCCGCCGGCATCCCGGCGGCCTTCTTTTTGGCCCTTTCCAAGCCCCGATTTATTGGCGACGCTTGCCTCGCAAGAAACCATAGGAGGAAGCGTTGCGGACCAATCGGCGTAGTTTCCTGAGTGGTGTTTCATCGGCTGCGGTCCTGTCGGCCGCGCCGCGGGCATTTGCCCAGAAGAAGTACGATGACGGTGCGACCGACAAGGAGATCAAGATCGGTCACACCAATCCCTATAGCGGCCCGGCCTCCGCCTATGGCGTGGAAGGCCATTTGTACCAGGCGTTCTTCAAGGCGTTGAACGAGGCAGGCGGCATCAACGGCCGCAAGATCACTTTCATCACCTACGACGACGGCTACTCGCCGCCCAAGACGGTCGAGATGGTCCGCAAGCTGGTCGAGGAGGACAAGGTGCTGCTGTGCTTCAATACCCTGGGCACACCGTGCAACACCGCGATCCACAAATACATGAACACCCGCAAGGTGCCGCAGCTCTACGTAGCCACAGGCGCCTCGAAGTGGGGTGATCCCAAGAACTTCCCGTGGACCATGGGCTTCCAGCCCGACTACCACACCGAAGGCGTGATCTATGCCAAGCACATCCTGGCCAACGTCAAGGATCCCAAGATCGGCGTGCTGATGCAGAACGACAATTACGGCAAGGATTACTGGAACGGCATGAAGGAGGGGCTGGGCAAGGAAGCGGGCCGCGTGGTCAAGCACGTCACCTACGAAGTGACCGACCCTACGGTCGACAGCCAGATCATCCAGCTCAAGGACGCGGGCGCCAACACGTTCTTCAACATCTCGACGCCCAAATTCGCCGCCCAGGCGATCCGCAAGATCGGCGAGCTGGGCTGGAAGCCGGCGCAGTATCTCAACAACGTCTCGGCCTCGGTCGCGGCGGTGATGAAGCCCGCCGGTCTCGACAACAGCCAGGGCATCATCACGGCGGCCTACACCAAGGACCCGACGGACAAGCAGTGGGAGAATTCCGACGACATGAAGGCGTGGCGCGCCTTCATGGCCAAGAACATGCCGAACGCCAACACCGGCGACGGCGCCTATTGCTACGCCTATTGCGTGGCGCATCTCATGGTCGAGACGCTGAAGCGCTGCGGCGACACCCTAACGCGCGCCAACGTCATGAAGCAGGCGGCGGGCTTCCACAATTTCCCGTTGCCGCTGCTGCTGCCCGGCATCACCATCAGCACCAGTGCGACCGACTTCTATCCGATCCAGGCGGTCCAGCTCTCGCGGTTCAAGGGCGAGAGCTGGGAGCTGTTCGGCGACGTCATGCACGCCGAAAGCAGCTGAGCGAATCAAACCGACAGATGAAGAAGGCCGCCGCTGGCGGCCTTCTTTTTCATGCGCTCAGGCGCTCACCAGTCCGAGACGAACGTTGATCCGGTCTATCGATTGCTTGAGATCGTCGAAACGGACCTCGAAGTGCGCCATGTGTTCGCCTTGCAAGGCGATGTCCTTGCGTGCATTCGCCAGCGACGAATCGAGGCGGATGACGTGCGTTTTGACTTCTCGCAGTTCGCCGCGCACATCAGCGACCATGTTGTGGATTTCCCGCAACATTCGGCGCTGGAAGTCGATCGGCTCGTCAGGGACGTCAACCATGGCAGTGCCAATATGGGGCGTGGGCGCAGGAGCAGCAAGCCATCAACGTCTCACCGCTCCGCCTTGGCCGGTTCAGCCGGGCGTCGCCGGAGCGCCTGGCGGCATTCGGCGGAGTTGATGCGGCCGTCCTTGTCGAGGTCGCAGCGGTCGAAGTTCCGGGCGGCCTGGGCCATGAACTCGGCCTTGCTGACGAAGCCGTCCTTGTCGGCATCGAGCAGCCTGAAGTAGCCGTCCTGGCGCTGCAGCTGCGCCTCGGTCGGCAGCACGTTGCCGCCGCGTGCCGGCGTGCGGGCGAACAGCTCGTCGCGCGAGAGCTTGCCGTCCTGGTCGGTGTCGAGCTGGCGGAAGCGCGCCTCCTGCGCGATCTGCCACTCCTCGCGATCGACGAAACCATCATGGTTGGTGTCGTAGCGCATCATGCCGCGCGGCGCCGGCGTGGCCTTGGGCGGCGTGGCATCGGGCGCGGCGAGCGCGGGGCCGGCGATCAGGAACGCGGTCAGGACGCAAGAGAGCTTCAGCATGGGGCATATCCTTACGGTTGTATCGGGAGATGAATGAACACGCCTCATTTCCCTTACGGCGCTCCGTAGTGGCCGATATAGTCTGCGCCACGACCGAATTGCGGCCGTGTTGTGTTTTCTTGTCCGGGTACAACCATGGGTTACGATTACGACCTCTTCGTCATTGGCGCAGGCTCAGGCGGCGTGCGCGCGTCGCGCATCGCGGCGGGTTACGGCGCGCGCGTCGGCATCTGCGAGGATTTCCGCATCGGCGGCACCTGCGTGATCCGGGGCTGCGTCCCGAAGAAGCTGCTGGTCTACGGCTCCAAGTTCTCACACGAATTCGAGGACGCCTCGGCGTTCGGCTGGACGGTGCCCGAGCACAAGCTTTCCTGGGCCACCCTGCGCGACAACGTCGCCAAGGAGGTCGATCGCCTGAACGCGGTCTATATCCGCCTGCTCGAGGGGCCGGGCGTGAAGATCCATCACGGCCGCGGCCGGCTGATGGATCGCCACACCATCGCCATCACCGACAAGAACGGCGGCGAGCAGACCATCACCGCCGACAAGATCCTGATCTGTACCGGCGGGCATCCTGAAGTGCCGGACTTCGCCGGCAAGGAATTCGTCATCACCTCGAACGAGGCGTTCCATTTGCCGGAGCTGCCTAGGCGCATCACCATCGTCGGCGGCGGCTATATCGCCGTCGAGTTCGCCGGCATCTTCAACGGGCTCGGCGTGCAGACAGAGATCGTCATCCGGCGCGATCGCGTGCTGCGCGGCTTCGACGAGGAATGCCGCGGCGTGGTGCACGACGCCTTGATCAAGAGCGGCATCAGCATGCGCACCGAGACGCAGATCGTGCGTATCACCTCGACCAACGGAAAGGCGCCCTATCAGGTGCACACGCAGCTGGGCGGCCTGTTCGAGACCGATCTCGTGATGTACGCCACCGGCCGCACGCCCAACACCAAGGGCATCGGGCTCGAGAAGGCTGGCGTGCAGCTCAACAAGGCGAGGGCGATCGCCGTCGATGAATGGTCGAAGACCACCGCCGACAATATCTGGGCGGTGGGCGACGTCACCGACCGCATCAATCTCACGCCGGTCGCGCTGATGGAGGGCCATTGCTTCGCCGACACCGAATTCGGCAAGAAGCCGCGCAAGCCCGACCATCGCTATGTGCCGTCGGCTGTGTTCTGCCAGCCCGAGATGGCCAATGTCGGCCTGACCGAGGACGAGGCGCGCCGCACCCTGGGCGAAGTCAGGATCTTCGCGTCGGCTTTCACGCCGTTGAAGTACACGCTGGGCGAACGCAAGCAGCGTACTTTCATGAAGCTGATCGTCGAGACGGCGACCGACAAGGTCGTGGGCTGCCACATGGTGGGCGACGACGCCGCCGAGCTGATCCAGGGCCTCGCCGTCGCGGTCAAAGCGGGCGCCACCAAGGCGCAGTTCGACGCCACGGTCGGCATCCATCCGACATCGGGCGAGGAATTCGTCACCATGCGCACCGCGCGCGAAGTGCTCGAACCCAAGAAGGCCGCGGCGGAATAGGGCTCGGAAAAGTTCTATACGACGGAATCGTCGCCTGCCAACGGCCGGGTGTAAGGTGGCGGCATGACGAGTACGATTCTGCCGCTGAGCGACCTTTTCCTCCATTCATATGGGGAGGAGGCTTTCCGCACTTTCCGCTAGTGCGCTACCCCCTCATTGTCATCCTGAGCGGAGCGAAGGATCTCATGGCGATGTCTTACGCATGACGTTCGTCGCGCTGGGGGCGCATTGAGGTCCTTCGCTGCGCTCAGGACGACAGAATGGACGGGGCAGTTGGCGCAGCTGGCGCCCGTACGCTCCCCTACCGTTTATTTTTCCCGTTTAAAAAACGGGAAAACGGGACTTTCCGGCATTTCCGCCGGTGCGGAAGAGGGGACGCGGGCCGGCTGGCCTTTTATCCACAGCGCGTATAGTTTCACCGACCCCGGACCTGCCAGGGCAGGGTGGTTTCAGGAGGAGAAAATGACGGCGATTCAGGCCTCTAAGCCCGCCGCTAAGACGCAATCCCGCAGCACCAGCGCCGCCGACTGGACGCCGACCAGCTGGCGCGGCCGGCCGGCCCAGCAGATGCCGGTCTATCCGGACGCGGCTGCCGTGGCCGCGGCCGAAGCCCGCCTGCGCCGCTATCCGCCGCTGGTGTTCGCGGGCGAGGCCCGCAAGCTTCAGGCGGCGCTGGCCAAGGTCGCCGCCGGCGAGGCCTTCCTGCTGCAGGGCGGCGACTGCGCCGAGAGCTTCCAGGACTTCACCGCCAACAACATCCGCGACACGTTCCGCGTGCTGCTGCAGATGGCCGTCGTGCTGACCTACGGCGCCGGCGTGCCGGTCGTGAAGGTCGGCCGCATGGCCGGCCAGTTCGCCAAGCCGCGCTCGTCCAATGTCGAGAAGCAGGGCGGCGTCGAGCTGCCGTCCTACCGCGGCGACAATGTGAACGGCTTCGAGTTCACGAAGGAAGCGCGCATCCCCGATCCCGAGCGCATGGTGCAGGCCTACAACCAGTCGGCCGCGACGCTCAACCTGCTGCGCGCCTTCGCCCAGGGCGGCTACGCCGACCTGCACGAGGTCAACCGGTGGAACCTCGACTTCGTGCGCAGCTCGCCGGCTTCCGAGCGCTACGCCGATCTCGCCGCGCGGCTCGAGGAGACGCTGACCTTCATGGCCGCCTGCGGCCTCACCTCGGCGACCACGCCGCAGATCGCCGAGACCGACTTCTTCACCAGCCACGAGGCGCTGCTGCTGCCGTACGAGGAGGCGCTGACGCGCGTCGATTCGACCTCGGGTGACTGGTACGACTGCTCAGCCCACTTGCTGTGGATCGGCGACCGTACGCGCCAGCCCGACGGCGCGCATGTCGAGTTCCTGCGCGGCGTGCGCAATCCGCTCGGCTTCAAGTGCGGTCCCTCGCTCTCGGTCGACGACACGCTGAAGCTGATCGACGCGCTCAATCCCGCCAACGAGCCCGGCCGCATCGTCATGATCGTGCGCATGGGCGCCGACAACGTCGCTGCCAAGCTGCCGCCGCTGGTGCGCGCGGTGAAGAAGGCCGGCAAGTCGGTCGTGTGGTCGTGTGATCCCATGCACGGCAACACCGAGACGGCGTCGAACGGCCGCAAGACGCGCCACTTCAACAACATCCTGCGCGAGGTCACGGAGTTCTTCGCCGTGCATCGTGCCGAGGGCACCCATGCGGGCGGCGTGCATTTCGAGATGACGGGCCAGGAGGTCACCGAATGCATCGGCGGCTCGACCGAGATCACGGTCGAGGGCCTGAACGAGCGCTACGAGACGCAGTGCGACCCGCGGCTCAACGCCAGCCAGGCGCTGGAGCTGGCGTTCCTGCTCGCCAACCAGCTCAAGTCCGAGCGCCTGTCGGTGCAGCGGGCGCGCGCCGCCGTCTGATCAATCCGCGGCAAGAGGCCGGGGAGGGCCGATGAGCCAACCAAGGAACGGCGAGATCGCCCAGTTCACCGATCACTACTTCAATCGCACGAAGCAGGTGATCGGCAAGTTCGGCGACAGCAAGGTCACCTACGCCATCTTCATGCGCCGGCCGGTGGTCTGCGCGCCGCGGCTGGCGGTCGACTGGCTGAAGGAAATGGCGGCCGATCGCCAGGCCAAGGTCGAGATCGACCAGCGCTACGCCGAGGGCAAGTGGGTCGGCGCGGGCGAGCCGATGATGTACATCACCGGCTCATTTTATCACCTGGTCGATCTCGAGACGATCTTCCTGCAGAAGCTGGGGCCCGCCTGCGTCGCCGCCTACAACGCCTGGACGATGTGCGCCGACATGCCGAAGACGGCCTTCCTCGCCATGGATGCGCGCCACTGTGCGGGCCAGGAGATGGGTGAGATGATGGCCTATGCCGCCTCGGTCGGCTCGGCGCGCGCCAAGCGCAAGGTGGGCGCCGTCGGCTTCATCGGCAATGCCACGCATGCCACGGCGCACTTCTTCGGCCGCGACAAGGGCCTCGGGACGATGCCGCACGCCCTGATCGGCTATGCCGGCTCGACGGTGCGTGCCGCCGAGATGTTCTACGAGACCTTCCCCGGCGAGCCGATGACGGTGCTGGTCGATTATTTCGCGCGCGAGGTCTCGGACTCGCTCGAGGTGTGCCGGCGCTTCCCCGATCTCGCCGAGAAGGGAATGCTGTCGTTCCGTCTCGATACGACCGGCGGCCGCTATGTCGAAGGGCTGGATCCCGCGTCGTCCTACGCGGTGCTGGAGAAGCACTCGCCCGAATCGATCCGCGGCTACCGCAGCGAGGAGGAGCTTCGCTATCTGGTCGGCACCGGCGTGTCGGCGGCGGCGGTCTTCCATCTGCGCAGCGAGCTCGACCGGGCGGGCTACAGGGCGGTGAAGATCGTGGCCTCGTCGGGCTTCGGCCCGGCCAAGTGCAAGGTTATGGCCGAGGCCAAGGCACCGATCGACGTCGTCGGCTCCGGCTCGTTCCTGCCGTCGAACTGGACCGAGACCTACGCCACCGCCGACATCGTCGAATATGACGGCGTCAGGAGGGTGAAGATCGGCCGCGAGTTCCTGCACCGTCACAAGCCGAACGGCGCGACGAAAGCGCTTTAAGGAGAACGACATGCTCAAGCTCTATTATGCGCCGGGCGCCTGCTCGACGGCATCGCACATCGGGCTGGAGGAAAGCGGCGCCAAGTTCGAGGGCCAGGCGCTCTCCTTCGCCAAGAACGAGCAGAAGACGCCGGAATATCTCAAGATCAATCCGCGCGGCCGGGTGCCGGCGCTGGTGATCGACGAGGGCACGATTGTCGAGAACACCGCCATCCTGGACTACGTCGCGGGCAAGTATGCGCCGCAGCTGATGCCCAAGGATCCGGTGCAGCGCGCGCGGGCGATCTCGCTGATGGCGTGGTTCTCCAACAACGTCCATCCCGCCTTCACCCACATCGGCCGGCCCGAGCGCTTCACCGACGATCCATCGATCCACGACAAGCTGAAGGAGAAGGGCCGCTCGAACTTCTGGGCGGCGCTGCAGGAGATCGACGGCATCATCGGTACGAAGCAGTGGATCATGGGCGACCAGTTCACCGTGGTCGACGGCTACGCCCTCGTCTTCTACGGCTGGGGCAAGCGCATCGGGCTGCCGATCACCGAGCTCAAGAACTACACCGCCTGGGCCGGCCGCATGCTGGCGCGGCCGGCGGTGCGCCGCGTGCTGGAGCGCGAGCAGAACATCCTTCTGTCGTCCTGAGCGCAGGCAGATCTGAAAGCAATCGTGCGATTGTCGCCACTTCGTCGCGCATGCGGCGTGGCGAGTGTTTCCGAAGTCAGTTCGAGATGTGTCGGAGTAAGGCGCTAAGACCCGACACCATGGCCCATACGCTCCAAGCAGATGCGCTCGTCAAGACGCCTGCCGTCACCCAGAAGATCTTGGGAAATTCGCGCAGTGAGCGTCTGCGCCCCCTCCGCCCCACAAGCACAGTCCAGGTTGTGAACATTTTGAGGAGTTCTTTTGAAAAGGCGACTGAGCCGGCTAGGCCGATCAGTATCACCAGGATATCGCCTCCTCGCATTGGGAGGAGCTGCCTGACCTACGCGACGAAGCTTTGGTAGAGCGACTGCAGGTCCTGCGATTCCTGCGGCGTGATCTCGCCGTCGAGCACGCGCGCTTCCCAGCCGCGCAGACGGCGCTTGACGTCGCTCGGCGTGCGTGGGCTCAGCAGGATCATGAAGAACTTCTCGTGCGGGCTGAGCTCGCGCTCGCGCCGGTAGCCGAACGGGCCCGCGCCGACCGGCTTGTCGGCCACGGGCTTTTCGACCGGGGGCAGTTCGGCGACGGCCGCGAGATCGGCGCCGCGCTGCTCGATCTCGGCGGCCAGCACATCATCCCACGCGAGGCCCGCCTCGCGCACCATGGTCGAGGCAAGCTTGGCGGCTGCCAGCGCTTCGCCGGCATTGGGGCTGTCGAGGATCTCGAGGATTTTGGCCAGAGCGGCCCGGTTGAACTTTGCCATCTTCTTCCGCTCCCACCGCCGGCTTCCGAGGGGACGGAGGGTACGGCCTGTGTATTAAATTCCTTGATGAGCAAGCGGCACTAACGCCTTACAGGATATAGTCGAGTTCCACCCGACACAAGATCGATGGCTTGATGCTTCCCCGTCCTTCCGCCTTCGCCGCCTATCTGGCGGGACTGGGCAGCTGGTTCGTACCGCTCGGCATCCAGCAGGTGCTGTTCTCGTGGCTTGCCGCGATCGTGCTGCATGTCGACGCCTTCCAGGTCGGAATCGCCCAGATGGCGCTGATGGCGCCCGGCATGCTGTTCCTGCCGTTGGGCGGCCTCGTTGCTGACCGCGGCAATCCGCGCCGCCTGCTGATGCGCTATCACTTCTTCTATGCCCTGCCGCCGCTGGTGCTGGCGGGCGTGCTGGCGTCGGGCGGGCTGAGCTACCCGCTGCTGATCGTCTACGGCCTCGCCGCGGGCTCGATCGGTGCCTTCGCCGTGCCGACGCGCGACGGGCTCCTGCCCTTCGTCGCCAAGGGCAATCTGCCGCGTGCCGTGGCGCTGGCGACGGCGCTGCAGTTCTTCGGCCAGCTGATCGGCATCGCGCTCGCGTCGCGGGCCGACCAGATCGGCGCCGTGCCGCTGCTCGGCGTGCAGGCGAGCCTGGTCCTGCTGGGCGCATTGGCGGTGTGGCGGCTGCCCGATCCGCCGGCGCATCCGCCGGCTAGGCATCCGAGCTTCTGGCGATCGATCGGCGACGGTATGGCGGAAGCCGCGCGCTCGGAGCAGATGTGGCCGGTGCTGCTGATCAATTTCGGGGCCGGTGTCTTCTACGTCGGCCCGTTCGCGGCCGTGCTGCCGCTGGTGGTGCGCGACGTCTATCACGGCGGCGCGGCGGAGATCGCCTATGTGAACCTGGCGTTCTGGACCGGCACCATCGTCGCGGCCTTCGCCTTCGCCGGCATCGGCCGGAGGGTCGCCCTGCGCGGCCGCATGGTCGTGCTCGCGGTGTCGGCGGGGGCGCTGATCCTGATGGGCATGGCGCTGCATCCGCCGTTCTGGGTGTTCAATGTCCTGTGCCTGGTGTGGGGCCTGGGCGCCGGCATCACCCTGACGCAAGGCCGCACCATCCTGCAGATCGTGGCGCCCGCCACGCATCGTGCGCGGGTGATGTCGCTGTTTCAGCTTGGCCTGGGCGGCGGCGGACCGATCGGCGCCTTCGTGGCCGGCACGATCGCTGCCGTGCTGGGATTGAAACTCGCCATGATCCTGCCGGCTCTGGGGATGGCGGCCTTGATCGCCGGCGTGATGGCGTTCTCGCGCATCTGGTCGATGCGCACCGTCGAGGCGCCGACGCCGGCGTAGCTATTCCGCGGCGGCGCGCAGGCCGAGGCCGAGCGTCTGCCAGACGTCCTGCAGCGCAGCCACCAGGCGCGCCATGTCGTCGTCGCTGTGCAAGGGCGTCGGCGTAAGCCTCAGCCGCTCGGTGCCGCGCGGCACGGTCGGATAGTTGATCGGCTGCACGTAGATCGAATGGCGCCCCATCAGGAGATCGCTCGCCTGCTTGCAGAGCGCGGCATCGCCCACGGCGACCGGCACGATATGGGTGACCGAGGGCATCACCGACAGCCCGGCAGCCTTGAGCCGGCGCTTGAGCGTCGCGGCGCGCTCCTGGTGGCGCACGCGCAGTTCGTTGTGTGCCGTGACGTGGCGGATGCTGGCGAGCGCCGCCGCCGCTATCGCGGGCGGCATCGAGGTCGAGAAGATGAAGCCCGCGCCGCACGAGCGCACGAAATCGACCGTCGCCGCCGTCGAGGCGATGTAGCCGCCGACCACGCCGAACGCCTTGGCGAGCGTGCCCTGCACGATGTCGACCTTGGCCAGCACGTCGTCGCGCTCGGCCACGCCGGCGCCGCGCGGGCCGTACATGCCCACGGCATGGACCTCGTCGAGATAGGCGAGCGCGCCGTAGCGGTGCGCCAGGTCGCAGATGGCGCCGATCGGCGAGATGTCGCCGTCCATCGAATAGACCGATTCGAAGGCGACGATCTTGGGCGTCGCGGGATCGGTCGCCTTCAGGAGTTCCTCGAGATGGCCGAGGTCGTTGTGGCGGAAGATCTTGCGCACCGCGCCCGAGTGGCGGATGCCCGCGATCATCGAGGCGTGATTGAACGAATCCGAATAGACCTCGCAGCCCGGCAGCAAGGCGCCGAGCGTCTGCAGGGTCGTCTCGTTGGCGACGTAGCCCGAGGTGAAGACCAGCGCCGCTTCCTTCTGGTGAAGGCTGGCGAGCTCCTGCTCGAGGGCCACGTGCAGGGTGTTGGTGCCGGAGATGTTGCGCGTGCCGCCGGCGCCCGAGCCCTGCGCGCCGATCGCGGCCTGCATGGCCTCGATGACAACCGGGTGCTGGCCCATGGCGAGATAGTCGTTGGAACACCAGACGGTGACGTCGCGCACCTTGCCGGCATGGTGGTAGCGGGCGCGCGGGAAGGCGCCGACGATGCGCTCGAGCTCCGCGAACACGCGGTAGCGCCCCTCGTCGCGCAGGCGATCGAGATGGCCCGCGAAAAAAGCATCGTAGTCCATACTGTTCCTAACTCCCGCGCCGCCGATCTTAGTGACCCGGCCTTGAATCGACAGATGCTTTTGGTCGCAACAATCCGTGACGGTTGCGAGCGATTCGCAACTGTCTCAGGCGATCAAGACCGTGATCAGCACGGCGCAGGCGAAGGAGGAGACGGTGAGCCATGGCAGCGCGCCCATCCAGCGGATGTGGTTGGGCAGCGCCTCCCAATAGCGGACGGTCGGATAGGCGGCCCATAGGGCGAAGAACAGGCCGACCGCCCAGAACAGGGTGGCGAGCGGCAGGGCGACGTTGTCCTTGTCCGGCGTCACCGGAGCGATCCCCAGCCCAACCAGCGCCGGCAGGACCGACGCCGTGAACAGAGCGACCGCCCACACGGCGCGGGTGCGGATTCTCTGCTGGGTGCCGACCGGCGGCTCCCAGCCCGGACGGGCTTCGCTCAAGCCTAGCCCTTGAAGTGACCTTCCGACTTCAGTTGCCCCACTACCGCATCGAGCGACTGGCGCAGCCGGCCGAACAGGTCGCCGAGCTCGGCTTCGTTGATAATGAGCGGCGGGCAGACGGCGATGCGGTCGCCCATGTTGCGCACCAGCAGCCCGCGCGCCTGCGCGTCGTTGGCGATCCGGGTGCCGACCGCGCCGGGCGTGCCCAGCTCGAACGGCGCCTTGGTCTTCTTGTCGGCCACGACCTCGAGCGCGCCGACCATGCCGACGCTCATCGCCTCGCCGACCAGCGGATGGTCGGCAAACGACTGGATGTGCTTGCCGAAGACCGGGCTCAGCCGCTTGGCGTGGCCGAACACGTCGATCTCGTCGTAGATCTTCTGCGTCTCGAGCGCGACCGCCGCCGCCACCGGATGGCCGGAGTAGGTGAAGCCGTGGCCCCAGGTGCCGATCTTGCTGCTCTCGTCCGATAGTGCCTGATAGACGCGGTCATTGATCATCACAGCGGAGATCGGAAGGAACGACGCCGACAGCGCCTTGGCGCAGGTCAGGATGTCGGGCTTGATGTTGAGGGTCTGGCAGCCCCACACGTTGCCGGTGCGGCCGAAGCCGCAGATCACCTCGTCGGCGACGAACAGCATGTCGTACTTGCGGCACACCGCCTGGATCTTCTCGTAGTAGCCCTTGGGCGGCACGATCACGCCACCGGCGCCCATCACCGGCTCGCAGATCATGGCGGCAACTTCATCGGCGCCGCCTTCGCGCACGATCAGCTTCTCGAGTTCGTCGGCGCAGCGCGTGGCGAACTGTTCCTCGGTCTCGCCCGGATTGGCGCCGCGATAGTAGTGCGGCGTCATGGTGTGCAGGATGCCGGCGATCGGCAGGTCGAACGAGCGGTGGTTGTTGGGCAGGCCGGTGAGGCTTGCCGAGGCGAGGGTGATGCCGTGGTAGCCCTTGAGCCGCGACACGATCTTTTTCTTCTTCGGCCGGCCCAGCGCATTGTTCATGTACCACACCATCTTGATGACGGTGTCGTTGGCCTCCGAGCCCGAGTTGGCGAAGAACACCTTCGAGGCCTCGAACGGCGCCATCGACTTCAGCTTCTCGGCGAGGTTGATCGCAGGCTCGTGGGAGCGGTGGTTGAAGGCGTGGTAGAACGGCAGCTGTTTCATCTGCTCGTAGGCGACGGTCGCCAGCCGCTCGTTGCTGAAGCCGAGGGCCGCCGACCACAGGCCCGCCATGCCCTCGATGTATTCCTTGCCGTCGTCGTCCAGCACGTAGATGCCGCGACCGCGCACGATGGTGAGCGGACCCTGCTCCTCGTGCTTCTTGAAGTTGGTGTAGGGATGCAGGTGGTGCGCAATGTCGCGGGCGGCGTTGGAGTTGCCGCGGAAGCTGCGGGAGACGTCGTTCATGGCCACACCTTCGGAAATTGCCGTTATTTCCGCACGATAGCGGGCCGGCCGCAGGCGGTCCAATGAACTGCTTTCGGTCTGTGCGGCAAATTTTTTTGACGAATTGACGTCACGACACTGTCAGTGCAACGTGCATCGAGGTATGCGGCGCTGCATAGCTAGGCCGCCGATAGGGGGATTTGGGATGGGTTTCGGATTCAGAGGTTCGCTGGCGCTCGCGGCCGTGATGGCTGCTGGCTTTTTGGCCGTGCCGGCGGACGCCAAGACATTCAAGTGGGCCAATTCGGGCGACGTCAGCTCGATGGATCCCTATGCCCGGCAGGAAACCTTCCTGCTGACCTTCAATTCCAACATCTACGAACCGCTGGTGCGGCGCGACAAGGACCTCAAGCTCGAGGCCGCGCTCGCTACCAAGTGGGGTCAGGTCAATCCGACCACATGGTTCTTCGACCTGCGCGAGGGCGTGAAGTTCAGCGACGGCACGCCGTTCACGGCAGACGACGTCGTGTTCTCCGTCAATCGCGCCAACGGTCCGGGCTCCAACGTCGGCAGCAACTTCGTGTCGATGAAGGAGATTCACAAGGTCAACGACCACCGCGTCGAGGTGACCACCAAGTATCCCGATCCGCTGCTCGCCGACAAATGGTCGTCGATCGGCATCATGTCGAAGAAGTGGTGCGAGACGAACAACGCCGTCAACGCCGCCGACATGACCAAGAACGAGGAGAACTTCGCCACCCGCAACGCCATGGGCACCGGCCCGTTCGTGCTGAAGGAGCGCAAGGCGGGCGAGAAGACGATCCTGGTCAACAATCCGACCTGGTGGGACAAGCCCGTGCACAATCTTACCGAGGTGATCTTCACGCCGATCGCCAATCCGGCGACCCGTGTGGCGGCGATCAAGGCGGGCGACATCGACATGATGTACGAAGTGCCGCCGGCCGACACCGATTCGCTGAAGCGCGATGCCAACGTCAAGGTGCTGGAAGGCCCCGAGACGCGCATCGTCTATCTGGGCATGGACCAGGAGCGCAACGAGCTGGTCGAATCCAACATCAAGGGCAAGAACCCGTTCAAGGATAAGCGCGTGCGCGAGGCGGTCTACCGCTCGATCGACGTCGATGCGATCAAGCGCACCGTGATGCGCGGCCAGTCGTTCCCGACGGCGCTCATGGTGGCGCCCGGCATCAACGGCTACATGAAGGAGCTCGACAAGCGGCCGGCGTTGCTGAAGCCGGATGAGGCCAAGAAGATGCTGGCCGATGCCGGCTATCCGAGCGGCTTCGAAGTCGGCCTGGATTGCCCCAACGACCGCTACGTCAACGACGAGAAGATCTGCCAGGCGGTGGTGGCGATGCTCGCCAAGATCGGCGTGAAGGTGAATCTCCGGGCGCAGACCCGCAACCTCTACTTCGCCAAGATCCTGCGCCGCGGTGATTTTTCGCCCGGCCAGACCAGCTTCTTCATGCTGGGCTGGTCGCCGGCCACGACCTACGACGTGCACAACGTCTTCGAGGCGCTGATCGAGACGCCGAGCGCCAAGACCAAGAAGGGCCAGTTCAACGTCGGCGGCTACTCGAATCCCGAGGTCGACAAGCTGGCCGACGCCATGGAGCAGGAGACCGACAAGGCCAAGCGCGACGACATGATCCGCAAGGCCACCAAGCTCTATGTCGACGACTACGCCTATATCCCGCTGCACCAGCAGGCGGTGGTGTGGGCGGCCCGCAAGAACGTCGATCTGGTTCAGCCGGCCGACAACACCTTCCCGTTGCGCTTCGTGACGGTGAAGTAGCGATCGCTTTCCTCCCCTCGGCGGGCTCCGCCACGGGGAGGTGCCCGCGTCACCGCGGGCGGAGGGGTCGCAGGCGCCAATTGTTGCCTATGACCCCTCCGCCGCCGTATGACGGCGCCACCTCCCCTGACGACAGGGGAGGAAACTGAGTGGTCAATGCTCGCCTTCATCCTTCGCCGTCTCCTGCAGTCCGTGGCCGTGTTGCTGGCGGTGGGTATCGTCGCCTTCTTCCTGTTCCGCTATGTCGGCGACCCGATCAACGCCATGGTCGGCCAGGACACCTCGATGGAGGATCGCGAAAAGCTCCGCCAGAGCCTGGGCCTGAACGATCCCGCGCCGGTGCAGTTCATCCACTTCATGGGCAATGCATTGCGCGGCAAGTTCGGCCTGAGCTATCGCACGTCCGAGCCGGTGAGCCGCATGATCCTCGAACGGCTGCCGGCCACCCTCGAGCTCTCGTTCACCGCGACCCTGCTCGTGCTGGTCTTCGGCATCCCCATGGGGGTTTATACCGGCCTCTATCCGCGACACTGGAGCAGCCGGCTGTTGCAGACGGTGTCGCTGATCGGCGTGTCGCTGCCGACCTTCCTGACCGGCATCCTGCTGATCCTGACCTTTTCCGTCTGGCTTCGCCTGCTGCCCTCGTTCGGCCGCGGCGAAACCGTCGGTCTCGGCTGGTGGACCACCAATTTCCTGACGCTCAAGGGGCTTGAGGCCCTCATCCTCCCGTCGATCACGCTCGGGCTCTTCCAGCTCACCCTGATCATGCGCCTGGTGCGCTCCGAGATGCTCGAGGTGATGCGCACGGACTACATCAAGTTCGCGCGCGCCCGCGGCCTCACCAACCGGGCGATCAATTTCGGCCATGCGCTCAAGAACACTTTGGTGCCGGTGATCACCGTCGCCGGCCTGCAACTCGGCGCGCTGATCGCCTTCACCCTGGTGACCGAGACCGTGTTCGCCTGGCCGGGCGTCGGCCAGCTCTTCATCCAGTCGGTGCAGTTCAGCGACATCCCGGTGATGGCGGCGTATTTGATGCTGATCGGATTGTTCTTCGTCATCATCAACCTGATTGTCGACATGCTCTATTTCGCCGTCGACCCGCGTCTGCGCGGGCCGGGCGCCGCCCGCGTCGGAGGCCACTGACGTGACGGCCTGGCTGCAGCGCGCGGCGGACAGCGACATCTGGTGGAGCTTCAAGTCCTCCACGCTCACCGTGGTTGCCGCAGCGGTGACGCTTCTGATCATCCTGGCGTCGTTTCTGTCGCCCATCCTGGCGCCGCACACGCCGTTCGATCCGGCAACGCTCAGTCTCAGCGACGGCCTGAAGCCGCCGGCCTGGCTGGCCGACGGCGACTGGTCGTTCGTTCTCGGCACCGACGATCAGGGCAGGGACGTGCTTTCTTCGATCATGTATGGCACGAGGCTGTCGCTGATCGTGGGACTGACGTCGGTGGTGGTCGCCATGGTGCTGGGCATCGCGCTCGGCCTGATCAGCGGCTATGTCGGCGGCGCCACCGATGCCGTCATCATGCGGGTGGCCGACGTGCAGCTCACCTTTCCGGCGATCCT
>Ga0070738_10003706_pt1 | contig 19491 bp, 15 predicted proteins | sample Coa_R2_2_FD_66446 | JGI IMG/M metagenome (GOLD analysis project Ga0070738, IMG submission 66446) | Surface soil microbial communities from Centralia Pennsylvania, which are recovering from an underground coalmine fire - Coalmine... | ecosystem: Environmental > Terrestrial > Soil > Unclassified ... | reverse complement strand
GTCTGCTCGATCGAGTCGTCCGCCGGGAGCGGCTTCCCCGCGAGCTTCGTGAGCGCGAGGAGCTCGACCGAGAGCGGCGCCGCGATCTCGCCGAGCGTCGCCGCCAGCTCGTCGGGCGAGTCCCAGACCGAGACGAAGCGCCGCCTGAGGCGGAGCGCCAGGTTCCTGAGCTCCTGCTCGATCCTGAGGCGGATGTGCTCCCGCTCGACCTCGAGTCCCGCGAACGGGTCCTCGCCCTGGAGGACGACGTGGTGGTCCCGGATGTCGAGGAGCTTCGTCGGGAAGACGTCCGCCGCGCGCGTCACCTCCTCCGCCGTCAGGAGGAACGGCTCGACGCGCATCGAGCGGAACGCCTGCCGGAGCGCCGGCGCGATCTTCGCGAGAGACGCGGAGGACGCTTCCCGGAGGACCACGGCGACGTTCACGTCGCTCCGGCCCTTCGTGAACCGTCCTCGCGCGACTCCTCCGTAGAGGATCACGCCGTGGAGGTTGGGTCCTGCGAGCCGTTCGAGCTCGGCGCAGAGCGTCACGAGAGCCCCGCTCACCTCCGGCGGGGCGCCGAGCTTCTCGAGCTCGGCCCTGGGCTTGTCGTTCATGCCCTGAAGGGTCGCCGTCGAGCGGGCCGCGTGCCACTCCTCAAAGGTCGGTGGGACCGTGGAGCAGGCGGCGGCTTTCGCCAGGCGGCGGCGCATCTCCCTCCCCCGCCGAGCGGGGGAGGGCCGGGGTGGGGGTCCTCGGCGCTACTTCGCCGATCCGTGGAAGCCCGCCCCTCCGTAAGTGAAGATCCCTCCGTCCCAGGCGACGAGCGTGTAGCCGCGGCCGCGACTCGAGACCCCGACCCCGGAGACCGGCGCCGCGAGCCGGAGCGTCGCGGCCGACCCCGCGAAGGGAGCGTTGCCGAACGCGAACACTCCGCCGTCCGCCGCCACGAGGTAGAGGCCGTAGCCCGTCGGCGTCGCGGCGCACCCCACGATCGGCTGGGCGAGGCGCTTGCCTCCGAGCGAGCCCAGGAACGGCGCGACTCCGAACGAGAAGACGCCGCCGTCCGCTCCGACGAGCCAGTAGCCGCGGCCGTCCGGCGTCACCGTCATGCCGACGATCGGCGCCGCGAGCGGCACTCCGGCGACCCCACCCATGTAGAAGCAGGCCCCGAACGTGAAGACTCCCCCGTCGGCACCCACGAGCCAGTAGCCGTTTCCGTTCGGAGCGGCCGCCATGCCCACGATGGGGGCCGCGAGGCGCGTCCCTCCCATGGACCCGTGGAACGGCGCGTTCCCGAACGCGAAGACGCCGCCGTCCTCCGCGACGAGCCAGTAGCCTCCGCCGTCCGGCGTGGCCGCGATCCCCACGATCGGCGCCGCCAGGCCGTAGTTCGTCGCCGCCCCGTGGAACCGCGCGTTGCCGTAGGAGAAGACGCTCCCGTCGGCCTTGGCGATCCAGTAGCCGCCCCCGTCCGGCGTCATCGCGATCCCGATGAACGCGTGCGGCGGAGCCTTCGTCTGCCGCGTGAGGCCCTGCAGCTCCGCGAGCGTCCCGTTGAACCGGTCCCGATCGACGATCGCCGGGATCCCCGGGACGACTCCGTTGTCCGCGTATTGCCAGAATCGATACGAGCTCCAGCCCCTCGGGATCGCCGGGCTCGAGACGAACCAATCGGCGACCCAGAGCTGAGTGTTGGCGATGCTCGCGCCGATCGGGTCCCAGAAGCCCGGGGCCGTGTAGACGAGCGGGTCCACGCCCGTGCGCGACCGGACCTGGTTGACCCACGCCTGCAGCCGGGCCACCAGGGTCGGAGCGCCGACCCCGTCCATGACCTCCACGTCGGCCGTCGGCGGCAGATCGCCCGTCTCGAGCGCGCCCATGTGATCGCAGAGGAGGTTCGCCTGCGCGATCGGGTCCTGCGACGCCCGGAAAAACTGGTAGGTGCCCCGCACCACGCCGGCCGCCTTCATGGCCGCCCAGTTACCCGCGAAGGTCGGGTCCACGTGGCCCACCCCGTCGCTGACCCGGGCGATCCCGAAGGCAATGCCCGCCGCTCGAACCTGCGGCCAGTTGATGCCCCCCTGGAACTCCGAGACGTCGACGCCCTCCACGTCCTGGGCCCTGGCGACTCCGGAGAGCGCCACGAACGCCGCGGCGCACGCGACGAAGACTCGCGTTCTCAAGCTCTACCTCTCATCCCCGGAGGCGAGCGTGAGCGAAGGGCGTTCCTCGCGTCGTGGACGCACGGGCGACGTGGGTTACGGAAGCTTCGGGGGTCCGCGCATCGACGATCCGTCAGGAAACGGGCGGTTCAGCGTGCCGTCCGTTCCCGACGACCCCATCGGATAATCTACGAGGTAATGGCGACTCCTCGAAGCGCCGCGACCAACGTCCCCGACATCGAGGCCGCGTTTTCCGCCCTCCGGCAGGAGATGGCCTGGAACGAGTGGTTCTTGACCACGTGCCTCCCCGAGAATGAGGCGCGCGCGAGGCGCATGATCGCGGACGTGCTCGCCCGTCGCGATAGTGAGCGCCCGGCGCTTCTGGATATCGGTTGCTTCAATGGATGGATGAGTCTTCTTTTCGCGCGCCTCGGTTACGAGGTGACGGCGACCGACGCGTCCGAGCCGGAGGACGGGCTCTTCGCCAAGCACGGGATCCGCTACTTCCGTGCGAACCTGAACGACCCTGCGGCGCTGCGCTCACTCGATGGCGGCACGTTCGACGCGGTGATCATGGGCGAGGTCATCGAGCACGTCCTCAATCACCCGCTCGGGCTGATGAAGGAGGTCGCGAGGGTCCTCAAGCCGAGGGGCGTCCTCCTGCTCACGACGCCCAACCCGGCGACCGCGATGAACGCTTGGCGGACGCTCCGGAACACCCACAGCCTCTGGGGCACGCCCGAGTTCATGTCCGACGTGAAGATCGAGTCCGACCGGATCATCTCGAGAGCCGACATCCACTACCGTGAGTACCGCGACCGAGAGGTTCGATGGCTCCTCGAGCAAGCCGGTTTCACCATCGAGGAGACCCGGTTCATGCCGATCGGCGCGGCCTCGTCCCAGTCGCGGCTCAACCGGTTCATCAAACGAGCCCCCCTGCTCAGCGCCCTCCTCAGAACACGTCTGCTCGGCTCGACCCAGTACCACGTCGCGCGACGCACGTGAAAGGGTCCTCAGGAAGAGCGCGTTCCGCTGTGCACGCTCGGGGCAGTCTGCTGGGGGTTGTAGTAGTCGTAGTAGAGGCGCCTCAGGTCACGGTCGCTCACCTGGTTGAGGAGCACTCCCGAGGCGCGGCTTCCCATGCTCGCAAGCGCTCCGAGCGCGAGACGGCTCGCGCGGCGACGCGAGTGTTGTGTCGAGACGACCAAGAGCACGGTGTCCGCGAAGGGCACCATGATCGCGGCGTCGGACAGGAAGGCCGCCGGTGGCGTGTCCACGATGATTCGGTCGAACCGGTCCTTCACCGTCGCCAGGACGCGCTCGAACCGTCCTCCCGCCGCGAGCAGCTCGGCGGCGTTCTTCTTGATCTTGCCGGCCGGGAGGACCCAAAGGTTCGGGACCTCGGTCTCGTTGACGAGCTGCATCGGCGGTTGAGCGTGCTCGTCGAGACAGTCGGCGAGGCCTGGATCGACCTCGAGGTGGAATGCCCGATGGACGCGCGGGTTCCTCAAGTCCGCATCGATGAGCAGAACCCGCGCGCCGGCCTTCGCCGTCGCGACCGCCAGGTTGATCGCGGCGGTCGACTTCCCCTCGGCTGGGGCTCCCGAGGTGACAAGGACCACTCGCGCTTGCGTCGTTGCGTGCAACTGTGCGCGGAGGCGGCGGAAGGCCTCGGCGAAGGAGCTCTCCGGCTTGTCGATGGAAAGGCGCTGGAGGTCGGGGGACTCGACGCCGCCGACCTCGGGAACGAGCGACAGAACGTCGAGCCCAAGGTAGGTCCGCACGTCGACCGCCGAGCGGAGGCGCGGGTCGAAGCGCTCGAGGAGGTAGGCGAGGGCGAGGCCGGCGAGGAAACCGAGCATGGCGCCCAGCATGGTCGTTCGCGGACGGTTCGGACGGACGGGCGCGCCAGGCTGTAGGGCCTGGTCCACGATCTTCACGTTCGAGGTCTCGATGCGATTGTAGGTCGCGAGGTCCGCAGCGCGACGCGAGAGCTCCTCGAGAAGACGCTCGTTGTTCTCGATGTCCTTTTCCAGGAAGACGTGGCGCTGCGACTGCTGCGCGAGTCGCCGCGCCTCCTCTCGAAGGCTGCCGAGGAGCTTCTCGAGACTCTGCTCCTCACCCAGCTTGTAGGCGCGCTGCGCCTCGAGGCCAGCGCGGATCGTCTCGATCTCGTTCGCGAGCTCGAGCTTGAGGTCGTCGCGCCGCGCCTTCGCGAGCCGCATCTTCGGCAAGGGAGAGCTGTCGGGGTACCGCTCGAGGAGCTGGTCGAGTTCGATCTGGGCCTGGGCGAGCTCGCCTCGAAGCCGCTGGACCGTCCCATTCGCGGCGATCGGAGGCGCGCTCTCGATTGGCCGGTCGGCGCGCTTCGTCTGCTCGATCGCCTCGAGGTCCGCATCGGCGCGGATCCGGTCGCACTGCGCGGTGTTGAGCGCCTCGTTGTAGGAGTGAATCCGCTCGATGACGAGGTCCTTCTCCTTGTCGAACGAGTTCTCCTCCTTCGCATACTTGGCGAGCTCGAGCCGCGACTTCTCGATGTTCGCTTGCACGGTCGGGATCTGCTGGGCGATCGCCTGTACGTTCGACCCGGCGGCCTTGCTCCGCTCGCCCTGCTTGAAGTCCACGTAGGTGTCCGCGACGGCGTTCGCGATCTCGGCGCACGTCCGGGGATCCTCGCCCTCGGAGCCGATCTCGATGATGCGCGTATCGCGGAGCGACCTCACAGAGATGCTGCCCTGGAGCCTCGGGATCGAGTCGGGACCACCACCGAGCAGCTTGTGGACGTCGGGATGCTTGGTGAGCACGGCGGAGGCGAGGATGCGGCTCCTGATCACCTCGATCTCGGTGTTGAGGTAGTCACTCGGGACGCCCGTGTCGGTGTAGTAGATCTGGTTTCGAGCGACCGTCGGATCGAGCGGCTCAGGCGCGAGCTCGACCTTCGCGGCCGCCGAGTATATGTCGGGCTGTCGCAGCGCCTGGATCGATGCGACGACCGCGAAGACGCATACCGTTCCCGCGATGAGGGGGATGCGCTTCTTTAGGAAGCTCAGGAGTGACTCGACGTTCGTTACGCCGATCTCGTTGAGGAACGCGAACATGTTCGCGTCCTGCGCCTCGGGCAGGGGCTGCCCGAGGGACTCTTCGGCGATCGGCTCGCGGTCGGTCGCGGGCATCAGAAGAAGCTCTCGGGGACGAAGATGAGGTCGCCCGGGATGAGCACCGGGTCGTTCTCGAGCTGATTCTTCCGCATGATCGTGTTCACGGGGACACGGTACACCTTCCGTCCCTCGGGAGTCGCCCTGTAGAGGCGTACCGCATCCCCATCGGCTATGCGCGTGAGCCCTCCCGCGAGGGCGAGGCACTTCGTGACGGTCAGTCCCTCCTCGTCGAGCTCGTAGCTGCCCTGACGCCCCACGTTGCCGAGCACGAACACGCGACGCCGTTGCTGGTCGGAGACGATGATCGTGTCGCTTGCCGTGACCTGCGTCGCCGCGCGCACCTTGTCGTCGAGCAGGTTGACGCGGTAAGCCTCGGCTGAGCCCGAGGTGTCTCCGTGGCGAATGAGCGTGACGTGGGCCCGGTCAGCCGAGCCCGAGAAGCCGCCCGCGAGCGAGAGCGCCTCGTCGATCGAAAGCCGGCTCCCGTCGGCGAGGGCGAACGTACCGGGGTTTCGGACGCTCCCGAAGATGTGGAGCTCCTTCTTGGGCGGCACGTAGATCTCGTCGCCCGGCTCGATGAACACGTCCTGGTCGAGCTGCTCTCGCTCGACGATGGTCTCGAACGAGACCCGGAATTCCTTGCGCTGTCCGTTGATCGTCCGGATCAAGCGGATCGCCGTCGGGTCCGCCTCGAGGTCGCCGTGAGCCGTCGTGAACCCGCCCGCGAGCGCCACGAGCTGGACCAGCGTGATCCGTTCCTCGATGGGGAGAGTCAGCGTTCCGGGACGGGCGACGCGTCCGAGGACGTAGACCCTGCGACACTCGTCCGCGTGGAGCTCGACCGTCACGTCGGCCGACTTGACATAGCCCTTCGTGAGCGTCTCCTCGAGCGTCGTCTGGAGCTCGCGGCGGGTCTTCCCGGCCACCTTGATCTCGCCCATCCACGGGAGCCTGAGCATCCCGTCGGGCCGCACGCGCGCCTTCTGGAGGGAGAGCTCCGGCTCGTCACGGACCGTGATCGAGAGCACGTCGCCGACACGCAACTGATCGAGCGGGACCTTGGATGAGCGGAGCTCCGAGAGGTCCTGCGGCGGTACCGGCGGCGGCAAGACGGGCGGGGGGGATTGCCCCAGGGCGGCATCCGTGGGCTTGGGGACCTTGTCGGGCGTGTAGTCTTCGGCCGAGAAGCAGCCCGAGAGGAGGATCGCGAGCGCCAGGCTAGAAGCCGATCGCAACGGACACCCCCGCCCGGTGCTCGTCGAATCCTTGGGCGAACTGGCTCTGGCTTCCGATGCCCTGTGAGTATTGATAGTACGCGAGGACGTCGAGCCAGCGCTGGATCTGGTAGGCGAGGGAGACCCCGCACTGGATCCGATCGAAGTGGCCGCCGGTATCGGGAGTCCCCCGCGTCCAGGTGAACCCGGCCTTCGCGGTGAGCTTGTCGGCCGGTCCGAACACGTACCGAGCGCCCAGGTCGATGTAGTCCACCTGCTCGAAGTTCGCTCCGACGGCCCACGTGAGGTCGTGGCGATAGGCGAGCGAGAGGGTGAGTGACGGGAGGGCCTGCCACGAGAGCGCAGCGGCGGCATCGAATCCGCTGTAATGTCGGGAGTCGTTGAACGTCGCGTTCGATCCACGGAGCTCTTGGTAGGTGTAGCCGACTTTCACGGAGAGCGCGAGCTTCTCCGTCAACGTCCCATCGACGCCCGCCCGGAGTTGGTGCGCGTCGAAGCTCCGCGTCGTGCTCTCGTCGAACCGATCCGTCTCGAAGTCGTACTCGGCGAGCGCAACGAGGCGCTCGTAGATCTGGACGTTGAACTGCGCGTCGACCCCCAGGACCTTCCGGTCGAGCGCGCGGTTGGCGAAGTCGGCCCCGGTGTGCTCGAAGTCGTCGCGCCTCACGAACAGGCCGAGCTTGCCGCCGATGCGATTCCAGCTACCCTCGACCCAGCCCTGCGCCTGGTAGTACTGCTCGGGGGCGAACCCGACGACCTGGACGAGCTGTGGAAAGCCCGTTCGGGCGTACACGGCGTCGAAGTGCACACGGAGCTCGTTGAAGTTGAGGTCGAGCCGCGCGTCGCCCTGGTCCTCGAAGAGCCAGGTGCGCGAGTCGAGCTTGATGAAGTCGCTCTCGGACGCGCGATAACCCGCGGAGAAGACGTGATCCTCGAGCTGCACGTCACCCCGTCCTCCCACCGTCGAGCGTTCGAAGGGCGTGTGCACCGAGGGCGATGGGGTGTCGAAGATGTTGTCCGAGTATCCGAACGACTGGGCGCCGAAGGCATGCGGGGTGAGGAAGTCGGCGAGCTTGAACGTCAAGCTCGGGTCGATTGAGTGCCCGTCCACGGCGAGCGGTGCCGGGGTGCGCCGCGCGTCCTCGGCAGCGCCCACCCCCTTATAGTCATCGAACGTCTCCGAATCGAGCGCCGGCGCGGGGCGAGCCGAGAGTGCGATGCCCGCCAGCAGGGCGATGAGGCACGGTGCGCGCAGTTCTCGTTTCCCCCCTCCCAGCGTCGCCCCCCTCCGGCGTCACTTCACCGGGCTCGCCGGTGGTGGCGGACTCAGTAGCTCGGGAAGATGATTCGGACTCGGGTCCAGAGCGAAGCCGTTCCCCGCCGTCTGCGAGCTCACGAGGTGGAGCCCGTCGCGAGTCGCCGCGGCGTCGACGAGCGAGGGGTCGTCGAGGATGATGAACTCCCCCTGTCGTGTCGCGAGCACAGTGACCCGGCGGCTTCCGGGAAGCGAGAGCGGCGCGGCACCCGGCATCGTGAGCGAGAGACCCGGACTCCCCTCTAGGTCGGCCTTGACGCCCGACACGAAACCCTTCGTCGACGAACCCGCCGCGAGGCGTGCCTGGACGGGAGGCGCACCCTCCTCGACGGCGACTGCGCGCCCGTCACCCAGCTTCACCTGCGTCAGCTCGTTCCCTCGAAGGCTCACCACGGCGGCGTTCCTCAGAGGGATCTCGAATCGATCCTCGGTCCGCATGCCGACGATCGCGCCCGCCAGCCCCTCGCCGCCCCTCAGAGTGATCTGGACTCGATCCTTGCACGTCACGCTCGTCCCGTTGTCGAAAGTGAAGACAGCGGGCGTTCCGATGACGCCCTTCGCGGTCCCCTCGGGAAAGCGTACGCGCGCCGAGCTCGGGAACGTCGCGGCGGGAGTGCCCTCCTGCGAGCCCGCTCGGAGGGTGACTTCTTGCTCGAGCGTCCACTCAGCGCCGTTCGCGAAGGTGATCTTCGGGAGACCAGCGCCGACGGCGATCCGCGCCGAGGCCTTGTCCGGTCCCACCGTCACCGTGCGGGCACCCTCGAGGAGGAAGGAGATTCCCTCGGCGTGCTGGGCACGAACGCCGACGAAGTGCGGGGCATCGAGAGCGACCTCGACCTCGGGGTCCCCCGCCTCCGGCTGCGCCACCGTGGATATTCTCAGCGCTCCCTCGGTGGCCTGGATCGTGGCCTCTTCGAGACGTCCGTCGAGCCGTGCCTTCGACCCCTTCGGGAGAACGGCAGTCGCGCCCACGAATCCGAGACGAGCCTCGCCTTCGAGGGTCGCAACCTCGAGAGCCGAACCGAGTCGCGCCGGCCGCCGCACCTCGAACGTCGCCACGCTGAGTCGCGCCTCCCCCCCGGGAACGGCGAGCGGGACGGGGGCGCGGAGTGCCTCGATCTTGACCGCGCCGGCAGTCACGGCCAAATCATCGCCAAGCGTCAGCTCGCTCGACTCCCGAAGCGAGGCCGTCGCACCGTCATCGCGAACGAGGACCGCCTCCGCGCCGGCCCCCGTCGTGACGGCGTCTCCGTCGTCGATGTGGACACCCTCGCCGTCCCGCACCTCGACGAACCTTCCGGTCGCAGTCTTCCGCAGCAGGATGCTCCCCCGGATGCGCGCGAATCGCCACGACCCTCTGATGGCCGACGCGAGCGACGAGCCCGTGATGGAGAAGCTCTCCCCGGGCCGCAGGATCCGTGTCTGGCGACCTGCGGTCAGCTCGACGCCGGCCGAGTTCGACGACTCGGCGGTGACGCTCAGGCCGTCCTCAGTAGGCACCAGGTGAACGCCGTGACTGGGCGGAACGTGGATCTGGAAGGCCGGTGACTCGAGCCGCGCCTCGCCCCCGTGCGCGTTGACCGCAACGCGAGTCGCCTCGCGGACGACCTCGACCGGCCCACTCACCTCAACGTGGACCTCCGGTCCGAGGGCGATGCTGACGGCTCGGCCCTCCACTGGGCTCACGAAGACCTGTCCCCGCTCGAGTGCGAATGCATCTCCGCGAGTCGTCGCGCTCTGCGTGATGACGGAGCTCGACGGACCGAGCTTCGCTACGGTACCGGAGACCAGCGCGAGGCGGGCGAGCCCCGTATCCCCCGTCGCAATGCGATCCTTCGCCTCGGCGAACGCGAGGTCCGTCACGGCGGCTGCCGGCGCACCCGCACGCTCGAGCCGGACGTCGCCGACGACGCTGTCCACCGCGAGCGCCGGCGACGCTGTCCCCGACGGGCCAAGGGATTCGCCGTTCGAGCCCATCGTCGCCGCGAGGTCGGCCCGCTTGATAAAGCACGCGGGGTCGGCATCCACCTGCACATAGAGAAGGTCACGGAACTCGGCGAGGACACGCCCTCGGACGACGCGCCCGTCCTTGTAAGTCAAGCTGTCGGCGTAGGCGATGCTCCCGATGAGGAGGGCGGGAACAAGGAGTGACTTCACTCGACGGGGCACGGAGCGAGGTTAGCGGCGATCGCCGGAAACAGCAAGCGAGCGAGGAGCGTCAGCCCGGACCAAGCGGGACCTCGCTGAGCGTGATCGTCTCCGTACCCAAATGGAAGGCACGAAGGACCTTCCGCTCACGCCTCTCGGCGTCGAGGAGTTGGAACGGGATTCCGACGCGGTCGCCGAGGAAGGGATCCCAGCTCCGTCTCGACATATCGAGCACGCCGATAAACAGAAGCCGGCCGTTTCGCTGGCGGCAGAGCGCTCGGGACCGCAAGAGCCAGCCGGTGGCCTCCTCCTTGGTCGAGGCGGGGAGCACGAGCGTGCGATTGCGAGACCCGTGAAACGCAAGCCAAAGCATCGAGATCGGGTCGAAGTTCAGGACGACGGCGTCGTCTTCCTGGACGCTCTGCGCGAGCAGATCCGCGTCGACGAGGAACGGGGTCGGATTCCGGGACTCGGCGGACGCCCGTGGGAGGTTCACCCACGCCTCGGCGAGGGCCGTGACGAGGATCGTCGCCACCAGGAGTCTCCGTCGCGTTCGGTCGATTCGCGACACCGCGACGACGGAACCGATCGAGAGGATCGCGATGGGTTGCAGCCAGAGCTTGTCGTAGAGCGGATCCCAGACGAGCAAGGGCACGAACGGGAGGAGCCCCGCAACCCCGAGCGCCGCGTACCAAGTCCTCCGTCGCTTCGTGGCGTAGCGCCACGCCGCACCCACGACGCTCCCGGCAAGCGCCGCGATGAGCGCGAGCGGCGCCGCCGACAGAAGAGCGAGCGCCACGGAGCGAGCTCCGTCCGGTCTGCCGAGAAGCGCGCGGACTCCCTGATAGTCCTCCGGCACGGCGGAGAGGAGGTTCCGGAGGAGCCCCGGGCCCAGATTCACGAACCGCGAGAGCTTCACGCCGCCATAGACCGAGGCGCCGCCATCGAGCCGGAGGAATCGCGCCGGCATCGCCCGCACCGGGACACCTTCGCGGGAGTACGCGAACCCATAGACGAGAACGATCGCGGCTAGCCCCCCACCCGCGACCCACGCGAGCCTCCGGAGACCTCTCCGAGAGACGACGGCCCCCAGCGGCGCCGGTGGGCCGAGGAGAAGGAGGGCGGCGATCGGCGCAACGAGCACCATGGACTGGTACGACGCGAGCGCGAGCCCGTAGAGGAAACCTGCGAGCGGTAGGGCACGGTCGAGGCCGCGGGCCTGACACTCGACCTGGAGAGCGACCGCCGCGGCGGCGCAGAAGAAACCCGGCATGGGCTCCGCGGCATTCGTCGCGTGCGCCACGAATGCACGCGAGAGACCCAGCACGACACTCGCCAAGAACGCGAGCCTGGAGCTCCCAGTCGCCCGTCGAGCCACGATGAAGGCGAAGAGCAGCGAAGACGCCGCGAGCCAGGCGTCGAGTGCCTGGGTGAGGTGAACGAACTCCATGGGCCCCATCGGGCTCAGCCCGAGAGCGCGCGCGAGCCTCGACCACGCGAGGACCCACGCCGGGTAGAGCAGGTGGTTGTTTCCATGGAACTCGAGCGCGTCGCGTTCGTACACGTCGAGACACCGCAGGGGTCCATCGACCGAGCAGGGATCGTTCGATCGGAGACCCAGGAAGGTCGCCAGTGAGAGCGCGAAGACTGCAACGGCGACCCCCTTCGCTCGACCCGACGTCATGAGCGTCATCCTAGTCGCGCCTTGCTCGCCGTCGCACGTCACGTCTATCCTGACTGAGTCGCCGCTGGCTCGAGCGAGAGCCGTAGGCAGGATCTTGGCAAACGCCCCAATGCCCCGGCTCATTGCTTCCGCGAACGCCACGGTCGGGCGAGGTGGACACGGGTTGGCCTTTCAACACGTCCTCGAGTGTCTCCGGTCCGACTTTTCCCTCACGATCTTCTCCCAGGACGGGCCCGGGCAACTCGGCGCTTCGGGCGAAGCGATCCCGCCGTCCACCCTCGCTGACCTCGTGGCGCGGACTCCCGTCCTCAGGAGACGGCGAGACTGGATCACGCTGCTCGCCGACGGGCGCTTCGACTCCCAGGTGTCGGCGCGCCTCCCGCGGTTCTCCGAGGGTGCCCGGGTCTTCCATGGAGCCGTCGGACAGTGCAGCGAGAGTCTCGACACGGCGCGACGTCTCGGGCTCAAGACCGTGCTCGACGTGGTCACAACCCATGTCGACGACTATTCCGAGCAGATCGAGCGCGAGGCAGCGCCGTTCGGCCTCGTCAACTTCCTAGGTCCGAGGCTCCGCCGGAGAATCCATCAGGAGTACGAGCGCGCAGACCTCGTCCGCGTCATGTCGAGGCATGCCGAGCGCACGTTCCTCGACCGCGGCTTTCCAGCCGAGAGGGTGTTCGTGGCCTCGCCCCCCGTCGCGCTCGAGGAGTACCCCCGCGCGACGTTCGATGGCGAACGATTCCGGGTCCTCTACGTCGGTCAGTTCGATCCGTGGAAGGGGTTGAACTACGTCGTGGACGCGTTCGTTCATCTCGGGCTTCCCGACTCCGAGCTCCAGCTCTGGGGCGCTCCCGGCGCCCGACCCATCGCTCGATACCTTGCGCAGCGCATGGCCGAGAACCCGAACATCACGATGCGTTCCGCGGACATCCGGCGGCTCGGCTACGGCGAAGTCTATGGGCGCGCCAGCGTCCTGGTCCACGCGTCGCTCGCCGACGGGTGGGGATACGTCGTTGCGGAAGCGATGGCGAGCGGGTTACCCGTCATCGTGACGGCGACGACCGGCGCCGCGCAGCTCGTCGAAGACGGGCGGAACGGGTACGTGGTTCAGCCTCGCGACCGCGGAGCGATCGAGGCACGGCTCGAGCACCTCGCACGCAACCGTGACCTCGTGCGAACGCTCGGACAGGCCGCGCGTGAGACCATGACGCGCCAGACCGCGGATGCGTTCCGCGGCGCCTACATCCCGAGAGTCAAGGCGCTGTATGGATGATCCGCAAACCGAGCGAAGGAGAGCCCCAGGCATGACGGCCGAGGAGGCCCGGAGCTCGCTCCGCGCGTTCGTCAAGCGTGTCGTCGCACGCGTCGTGCCACCGTCGCTCGTCGAGCGGCCGAGCCCCGTCACGGCGCGGCACCAGGAGAAGAGCCTGATCTTCTCCGCGGACGACGAACCCGGTAGACCCAGCCGGGAGCTCATCGACCGCGCCCTCGAGTTCGTGACCGCCGCCCGCGACATCGATCTCGGCGCCGTCACCCGACGGATCCCGAACGGGATCGCCTACACGGAAGTCTGGCCTGGGGAGCACTACAAGCTCCTGGCCGGAATCGTGAAGGTGCTCCAGCCCAGGCTCGTGATCGAGGTCGGGACCGCGACGGGCCTCAGCGCGCTCAGTCTCACCCAGGAGCTACATCGCGGCGGAAGGGTCGTCACGTTCGACCTGGTTCCGTGGCGGGAGTATCCGGGTCACGTCCTCGCCGAGAGCGACTTCGCGGACGGACGGCTCGAGCAACGGCTTGAGGATCTCTCTGACCCGACCCAGTTCTCGAAGTCGAGAGATCTCGTCGAGAGAGCCGAGCTCATATTCGTCGACGCGGCCAAGGATGGGGCGCAAGAGCAGCGGTTCCTGGACCACTTCGAGACGTGCCGCTTCGCCAAACCCCCGCTCATCGTCTTCGACGACATCCGTCTCTGGAACATGCTCAGGATCTGGCGTCTCGTGAAGCGCCCCAAGCTCGACCTGACCTCGTTCGGGCACTGGTCCGGCACGGGGATCGTTCTCTGGGTCTGACAGCTTGCCCGCCGCAGCGAAGGTCTGCTAGGTTCCCGGACCCCGCGTGGACGCCGTCTCATCCTTGACCACCGCGATCGATGCGGCCACGAGCGCCGTCGCGCGTGCCGTGGCTCCCGCCGATCCCTCGACCTTCAGGTTCCTCGCGGTCGCGGTCGGGACGGCCGCGCTCGTGTCCGCGATTCCCGGGCTCGGGCGCTCGCGCGCGCGGCTGCTCGTGACGCTTCCGGCGCTCGTCCTCGCGCTCGGCGCGCGTACGCCCGGGTTCTTCGCGGTGAGCGTGGGCACCTTCGCGCTCGCTCGCGCCGCGACAGCTGTCGTGGATCCCGACCGGCGGTGGACGTGCCACTGTGTCCTGATCCTCGGCCTCGCCGTCCTGTTCCTCGCGGGGCGTGAAGGCGGCTGCTTCAGACCGGTCTCGTGGCGTGGACTCGAGTTCTCGTACTTCGACCTCGACATGCTGCACCTCGTCCGGCTCATCACGTTCGTCTGGGAGCAAGGCGCCGGACGCCTGAGGGCGACGCTCGCGACCTATATCTTCTGGGAAACCGTGCCGGTCACGCTCCAGGGGCCCGTCCTGCGCTACTCGGAGCTGACGCACGAGCCGCGAGCGTGCCCGTCGAGAGCGCGCGCGGTCGCCGTCGCAAGAGCGGTTGTCCAGATCTCGCTCGGAGTTGCGCTGGCGAAGCTCGTTCACCATGTCTTCGTCGCCGGCGACATTCACGTCGGCTGGCCGACCCGCGCCTTGATCGGCTTCAACGCGCCGGCCTGGGGCTTCTACCTCCTGAGCGCCGGGTACGCGACGCTCATGCAGGAGTGCGGCAGCCCCTGGGGGCTCGGCATCCCCGACAACTTCGACCGCCCGTTCTTCAGGACGAACCTGTCGGACTTCTGGGCCCACTGGAACGCGACGGTGACCTCCGTGTTCCGAGACGTGATCTTCTTCAACCGGTGGGGCGTCCTGCGCAAGCCGAACGCGTACCTGAACGTCATGTTCGTCTTCCTCGCCTGCGGCGCCTGGCACGGCGCGAACGCGTACTGGCTTCTCTGGGGCGCGCTGCACGGGCTCGGGTTCGTCACGTTCCTGCTCTGGCGCCGTTACGCTCCGCCGAGGGCTCGCGACGCGCTCCAGTCCCCCGCGGGGCGCGTGCTCTCCGGGCTCCTGACGTATATGTTCGTGTGCAGCTGCTGGGTTCTGCCGAACAAGGTAGTGGCGGCTTGGCGCACGAAGTAGGAGAGCGATGGAGTCCTTGGCCCGACCCGAGATCGAATCGCGCGTCCGCGACGTGATTGCGCGCACGTTCCACATCGACGCCCGGGCGGGGGGGCGTGATCCGCGCATGGGCGAGCCCCGCGAGTGGGACTCGATGGGGCACATGGACCTGATCGTGAACCTCGAGACCGAGTTCAGCTGCCGCATCCCGACGCACACGATCGGGGTCCTCACCTCCGTGAGCGAGATCGTGGAGTTCGTCGCGAGCCTTCCCCGGAAACATGCATGAGCACCGTCCACGAGGTGAGGCTCCCGAGCCCGATCCCGCCAGCCCTACTCGGCGACGTCCGGGGAAAGCTCGCCTACGTGGCCGAGGACGTGACGTCGTGCGAGGTCTCGCCACAGCTCGACCGCATCACGTTCCGGCTCAAGGAGACGCCCTCGCTCGCGGCCGACGTCGTGTCGCAGAGGATCCTGACGATCGTCGGCAAGATGTGCGGCTCGTACCGTGGCGACGCCGCGTGCACGATCGTCTCCCACCTCGATCGGTCCGTGCCCTTCCGAGACGATCCGCATGGTCCGCTCGCGAGCGCCGGGGAGATCCTCGAGTACGGGCCCGGGCGTTTCGGCCTGGGTCCGCTGCCGCTCCGCCTCATCGAACTCTTCGAGTCACGCTTTCGCGAGCTGGCGCGAACGTTCGATGCCCGGCCCCACCAGTTTCCGGCTCTCATCGGGGCGCGGACGCTCGAGCGCTGTCAGTACCTTCGCTCGTTCCCGCACGCTCTCACGCTCGTCACCCACCTCCGCGAGGACCTCGACGCCATCCAGGCCTTCGCCCGCGACGCCGCGTGGGCGGATGGAGGGCTCCGTTGCGACTGGAGCCACCTGAGCCCATTCCAGGTCCTCCTCTCGTCCGCGGTCTGCTTCCACTGGTACGCATGGCTCGCCGACTCCCGACAGCCGACACCGCGAGCGATCACCGCGACCGGCAAATGCTTCCGCTACGAGGCGAGCAACATGGGCGGGCTCGAGCGGCTCTGGGACTTCACGATGCGCGAGATCGTGTTCGCAGGCCCGGCGCAGCACGTGCTCGATGCGCGAGAGCGCGCGATCGTGGGTGCCCGCCGCCTCCTCGACGAGTGGGGACTGGCGTACGAAATCTCCTCCGCCACCGACCCCTTCTTCATCGACAACTTCGCCCAGCAGACGACGATCCAGTCGGCCTTCGCGCTCAAGTTCGAGGTGCGGGCGCTCCTCCCGTACAAGGCGCCCGCGACGCTCGCCGTCGCCTCGTTCAACTACCATCAGAACCTGTTCGGCCGAGCCTTCGAGATCCGCGACGGCGGAGGTGCGCCGATCCACACGAGCTGCGTCGGCTTCGGGCTAGAGCGGATGGCGTTCGCCTTCCTGGCGCAGTTCGGGCTCGACCCGGACCGGTGGCCCGAGGCGGTGCGCGAGGGAGTCGACGCCCGATGACGGCAATTCGCCCCGCGACGGCCGAGGACTTCGCTGCGATCGAACCCCTGTGGACGAAGCTCTATCGCGCACAGGTCGAGCAGGGAATGGTCCTCCGTCTGCCCGAACGCGCCTACGACGACTGGGTCCTCGCGCTTCGCCCTCACCTCGGCCGGTTCGCGTGTCTATTCGTCGCCGAGGAGAAGGACGTGAGCGGCTTTCTCGCCGGCCGCATGCGTCCACTTCCGCGCCACCTGGGCGGTGAGACGGCCGGCTACATCAGCGAGGTGTTCGTTCGTGAGACGCTCCGCGGCCAGGGGACGGGAAAGCGCCTCGTCGACGCGGCGATTCTCTGGTTCGAGGAGCGGTCCGTGACGCGCGTCGAGCTCAACGTCGCCGTGCGGAACACGCGAGGAAAGCGCTTCTACGAGCGACTCGGGTTCGTCGAGGACCAGTCACAGATGGTCCTTACCCGGCCGCGCTCGCCTTGATTTTGAACCAGAACGACGCCCCGATCCGCTCGACGCCGCGGAGCTCCGGAAGGCCAGCGAGCATCGGCTCGACGATCGAGATGAGCTCCGAGTCGCGGAAGACGTAGTGGTTGGCGAGCTGGATCTCCATGTTCCCTCCGCCGCCCAGGAGGTAGGCCCCCAGCATGTACTGCTCCGAGAAGTACCGATCGACGGTCTCCGGTCCGTAGTCGCGCGGCCAGTTGATGTCGTGAATCTGAACCCACACGCCTTCGGCGAGCGACGGCAGGACCTCGAGAAAGAAGACGGTCACGTCGGAGTTCTGGAACGCGCAGTGGGAACCGTCGAGGAAAACGACGTCGCCCGAGCGTAGCTCGGAGAAGATGCCGAGGTCCTGGTCCTCGAGGACCTCCCTCTTGACCTCGTCGCAGAGCGCATCCACCTCGGCACGCGGATGCGGATCGATGGATGTGATGGTCGTCTTCAGTCCGTGGCGACGGATGGCCGCGCGCGCGAACTTCGTCGAGTTGCCGGACCCGATCTCGACGTAACGACGCGGGTTGTTCAGGGCGATGAAGCCGTAGAGCGCGATCGCGTCGAGGAGTGGCAGGGTACCGTTGACCCAGTGCGGCTGTTCGGGACGCTCGGGCGCGGCATGGGCCGGGACAGCCTCGAAGTCTCGTCGGAACGCGAGGAAGCTCTCGAGGTGCCGCCGCTGAATCGGCTCGGCCCGCTCGAGGAGCGCGTGGATCCGCGCATGGCGAGGGCGCGTGTAACCGTACCGTGGCGCGGGGTGAATGGGGAACTCGAGGTAGATCGGAAACTTCCGACCGCGCACGCTCTCATAGAGGTTGTTGGCCAGCGGGAACCGCTGCCGGATCTTCCACAGGCCGCGCCTCAGGTCGTCGAGCATGCCGGAGACCTTATGGATGATGTGCGCGGGTTCGCAAGACCCTCGCGTAGCGCGCCCACGCGCCCAGCAGGAGAAGGGCGAGGCACGAGAGCTCCCAGCCAGACGCCTCACCGTGGCGATACTCGTAGAGCGAGGCGCGCGAGCCGAGGAGTGCCGAAACGAGCGGGGCTCTCGGTCCTCGCAGCAGGACGAGCGTCCAGCTCGCGTAGAACCGCCAGAACGAGAGGACGGGGGGATACATCGCGGCGCAGAGTCCGACCGCGATCGACCAGATGCCCGCCCCCCACGCCACTTGTCTCGATCCACCGGCGACAAGCGCGAGAGCCGCGAACGGGGCGGCCCAGAGCTGGTAACGAGGCCCGAAGAACCCGTTCTGGAGCACCTCGTGATGGGACCAGCTCGCCGCCGAGGCGTCGTAGAGCAAGGCGACGAGGGTCGGAACGGCGCCGAGGGGGCCGAGGTTCCGGCTTGCGCTGCTCGCAGCGCCCCTTACGGTGGACCACAGGGCCACGACGACGAAGGGCGTGAACCAGAGGAGTCCCGTGGTCCACGACAGAGCCGCGTAGTCGAGACCCTCGAGGTCGAGGTGAGCGGGACCGGGTCTGGGGATCGTGTCGTTGAGGACACCGTGCTCGACCCGAGCGGTGAAGAAGACCCTGTTCGGGAGCGCCGACCACGAGCCGAAGCATGCCTGGTCGTAGGGACCGAGCGTCACGAGACTGCTGGCCACGAACACGGCGAAGAAGATGAGCGCCGATCTCCTGCCCCGCGTTCGCGCGATGACGACACCGAGGATCGCGGCGAGCAGGAGCGCGGCGGCGTCCACCAGGAACGCGAGTCCCATGACGCCGCCTGCGAGCGGGACGGACCACCGCCGATCGACGAAGATCGCCCAGGCGGCGATGACTCCGAGTGCCGCCTGGGGACCGTTCTGGACGCCCATGCACGAGAGCGTGAGGAAAGGCGTCCCGAGGAAGAACAGAGCGGCGGCGGCCAGACTCCGTGGAAGGTCGAGACCGAGGTGCAGGCCCATCTCGACGAGGGCGACGATCGCGAGCGCGCAGAGGGGAAGGGGCCCACACACGAGCATGAGGAGCGTCGCCAGACGCTCGGCGCTCGGCCCGAACCGGGTCGCGATCACGGCACCGGGAACCATGAGGAACGCTTGTCCCGGGTTCGTGTTGCAGTAGAGCCGGCCGTCGATGACGAGGTCGTCGAACTTCGCGACGTGCACCCCCCGGACCGGATCGTCGACCGGCTCCGAGAGGGATCGCTGGTGCACGATCAAGAGCGCGAGCCGCGGAAACCGATCGGTCCGCAGGGGTGGGTTTGCGTGGACCACGAGGATGAACAGCGCCGAAGCGAACAAGAGAGCGGCGAGCCCGCGTGTCAGCCTCACGGGCCGATCGGAGGCCTGACGACCTTCGCTCGGGCGCGTATCAGCCAAGCGTCTCGGGGCCAGAGCGACGTTGAACCGCCTCGGTCAGCGCCTCTTCGAGCGCGGCTACGTGGGCGTCGATCGTGAACCGCCCCGACCGCTCCCAGGCAGCGCGCCCGAGCGTCGCGAGACGGTCCGGGTCGCGAAGAGCGCGAACGATCGCGGCGGCGAGGTCTTCGATCGAGGGGCGCTCTCCGGGGGCAGCCTCGCCCGTCACCCCGGGGACGAGCCACTCCGTGATCCCACCGA
>Ga0070738_10003701_pt1 | contig 19516 bp, 13 predicted proteins | sample Coa_R2_2_FD_66446 | JGI IMG/M metagenome (GOLD analysis project Ga0070738, IMG submission 66446) | Surface soil microbial communities from Centralia Pennsylvania, which are recovering from an underground coalmine fire - Coalmine... | ecosystem: Environmental > Terrestrial > Soil > Unclassified ... | reverse complement strand
AGCACACCGTAAAAGAACGGCATGATTACGGCCATGGCTAATCCGCCAATCGCTCCAAACGGATTGGCATGTTGCCCGGCCATTGAGCCGACTGCGCCGATTAATAGGAACATGGGGGCAAACAATAAGCCGAGCACTGCATAAACTGCACCCATGATTTTTGCTACCGACAGCACTCCGACAGACTTAATTGTTTTCATAGCCGCTCGCTTTCATGGTTAAGCTTTGACGTATTTATCAAGCGAGGGAATTGTACAGCGGAGGTCAAGTGTACTCATCGGCTAAAGCCGCCTTGTTAATAAAAAATCCCCGCGCTTGCACGCAGGGATTTTCAGATCGGACTAACTTTTATGGTATCGCGACGACGCCGTGTACGCCGAGGGTGTCGGTGAAATATCCGCCGATGTAGCCTTGGTCGTTGAGGTGAAAGAGGAGCGTGTTGGAGGCTCCGGGGACATCCACAGTCGTGAAGACGCCGCCTTGTTCGACGAAGCCATGGAATGCGTTGGCGGAGTCGGTGTACCAGCCGGAAATTCGCGTGTTCTTGTTGATGGCTTTCGCACTGGACCAGACAGAGCCGGGGTAATCCACGGTGATGCATTTGCCGGAGACATAGGCAAAGCCGTTGAAAGGACCTCCGGCAGTTGCGATGTAGTCGCCGACAATAATGCCATCGTTACGAATGCCGTAAGCGCGAGTGGAAACCGCGCCGGGGCAATCGATCGTGGTGTAGGCGCCGTTCGCATTGTTATAGAGAAATCCGTCGAAGTTCTGAGCTGTATCGGTGTAGAAGCCGACGATGTTGCCGCTATCGTTGACGTCCCAGGCTTCGGATGTGGCCGCGCCTGAGGGATCTGCAATGGGAGAGCACGACTCATTCCCTTCCCAGATGAAACCGCTCACTCCACCGAAGAATGAATAGGTGCCGACGACTTCTCCTTTGTTGTTGATGCCGAAGAATTCAGTTTCATTCTCCAGTTCACAGGCGACGGTTGTATAAACGCCATTCTTGTAGGTGAAACCACATGCGGCCTGATTGCTGATTTGGGAGCAGTCGCCGCCACTGTAGGTGCCAACAACCTCGTTTTTATTGTTGATGCCATAGACATAAGTGGCTGTGGCATTAGGGACGTCCACTGTTTTGAAGGTGCTGTAGGTCAGTGGAGGCTTGGTTTGTGCGTTTTTAGCGAGCGTGAATTGCGCGCAAGTGAGAAGGACAAGAACTGCAAATGTGAGATGCGAGAACGACTTCATCGGAACTCTCCTTACTTAAACTTCTGTATTAGTCTGCGCAATCTGGGGCACTTTATGACAAATGTTGGATGAATTTTTCGTTACATGATTAGGTCGTGTGGCATGAACACGGAAGCAGAGCGTGGATGTCGTTGTCTACCCTGTTTCCTGCTTACTTTGGGAACCTTGCGTCCGAAGCCTGCGACGCAGAACATGGCATCATGCGGCAGCTCTGGGAATCCAGGCTGGTACGGATTGGCGCGGTTGGCCTGACGATTGGCTCAGGACCTCTTCTTCTCGCCATGTGGATCGGCCACCTGCGCGGTGATGCTTATCCGACTCCGGTGGGCCCGGGCATTCTCGCGATGGTCACGTTTTGGCCGTCGGTAATTTGCCTAGCCGTAGGACTGTCCAGAGTGCTGCGAAAGTAGCTCTTGAAACGACTCCAATAAAAATGAGCCAACGCGTTATTAAGCGCGCTGGCCCATAGAGTTCCCAACCTTAGCTTCCGCTTACCAGGCAGAACCCAAGTTGTTTGGTGTTGTAGTTGTGGCCGCCGGGGCCGCTGCCGACGATCGTGTTATCCCAGGCTTGCAGATCAACAACATAGCCACAGGCGGACATTCCGGTGGTGTCGAGCTGCCACGCATCGCCGGGAGCCGCTGCCGTCTGCGATGTGTATGAAGTCGCAGTCGTCGGTTGGTTGGGCGACAACGAGGTTGGCAACGTGCTGAGGCTGAATGCTCCGAAGTGCAAGTCTTGCGCCACAAAATGCCCGTTGATGGTGCTGCCGACGTTGAACTTCTTGCAGTCTCCGCCGCTGTCAATGTGGATATCCACGGTCGGTGCAGTGTTATCCAGCTGGATCAAATACTGGGGCGTGGTGGCTGAGACTACGTCCGAAGTATTTGCGAGTTCCAACCAGACATACCATTGATCGTCGCCCGACGAATCCCAGTAAGCAAGGATGTCGTCAATGTTCTGGCTGTTGGGCAGATAGGTGAAGAATCCCAGGCCATCGGGATTTTGCGTGCTCGGGTTGCCATACTGATCCGCTGTAACGATCGGTGTCGTCAGCGCGACCGGCAACGGCGAACCCTTCTTCTGCACCCATACGCGATACTTGCTGCCAACCGACGGCAAGCCTTGAATCACGATGCGGCCGCCGAATGGGCATTGGCGGGTGCTGATCCACGGATCGGCAAAGGTACCGGTCAACGCAAAAAGCGCGCCGGGATTGGTCATTCCGGTGAAGACCGTATCAATCTGATCTACACCGATGCCGCCGATGATGGCGATATCTGGAGTACCGGTGACGTAGGGATCGCCGGCTGGAATTTGTACGAGTGCGTTCGATTGGTTGCCCCATACAGGAACATAGTTCGGATCGTTGGTGGGAATGGGAGTCTGCCAGGAAAGAATTGCGCGTACTTTAGCCGTCTGCGGGCCGCTCGAGCACGGTTGCATGTGGCTGGCCACATCCACTGGCAGCACGACGGCATATTCGAGGCCGTCGGCGGGAATGCCGGAAATGTCGTGCACGTTCTGCTGAACAGTTCCAGCATACTGATAGCCGGAGCCCCAATCCACCCAGAATGCGACATATTCTGTGCTGCCTGCGGTGCAGAGGCCGCCGTTGAATCCATAAGGCAGTTTGACTTTGACGACGCCGACGAGCGTGCTGCGGTTTGTGTCGAGGCCAACGCAATCGAGTTCTTCGTAGCTGGTGTTGCCACTGGTGCCGAAGATTTCTCCGAGCACGCCAACGATGTCAATGCCCTCAATGACGTTTGAAAACTGCGCTTGCGGCGCCGACTTGGCCAGCTTGTCAATTTCAGGATAGAGATAGCGCGCAGGTGAAACTTCTTTCTCTTTGTAAAGCGCAGAAATTTCTTTCACGCTCAGCGCTTTTTTCGGGGCGGCCGGAAGCGGTTGCTTCAAATCCACTGCATTCTTGATATTTGAAGGAAGCTGGACTTTTGCCTTCTCCAAAAATTGATCGAGGAAAATGAAATGGAACGACGGAATCTGAATATTTACCGTCTGCACATTGCCCCAAACGGGAATAAATCCCGGCGTGTTGGCCGGTGGAGCGTAGTTCCAGGAAAGAATGGCACGAACCTGCGGCAGATTTTCGAAGAAGCACCATTCTTCATTGACGGTGATGGGTAGCGCTGCGCAATATTCCAACGGCTTGGCTCCGGGGATGTCATGTACCGTGAATGAGGTCAGCCCTTGATCCGTCCAGGTTGTTCCGCCGTCGAACGAAATGTAGAAGCGGACGTATTCCTGCGAACCGGGTGAGCACAATCCGCCGTCATAGCCGGAGCTTTGCTTGATTGAGACGACCGCTTCCAGACGGCTGAGCGCGGATGAAAATCCCACGCAGCCCAGCTCTTCATAGGAGGTGTCGTAATTGATGGGCAGAATTGCCTTGAATTCGCTATCTTTCAAATTGCCGAAGTAATTCGGATTGGCCAGCAGCAAGGGCAGGAATTTTCCGCGCGCCTGTTCGACCGGTAGCTTATTGATGGAAATCGCGTTGACCTTTCCAACGGATTCCTTATTTTTTGCATTCATAGTTTTCTCCTCATGCAGCGCATTGGCCTGCATCTGAAAATTTCTAGTTTCAGTTGAGGTGAATTGAGGGGAACAGCTTCTCTACTGCAATCACCAAATCACGACGGGGTGGGCGCTTATCAGAATGGTGACGGCGGCAGCGAAAACGTTTCATGCTATGAGCAATAGTTGCACTTCCCTTACCTGGCGCCTGGTTTGGCGGATTTTGTTCACAAACTTCCAAACGAACCGTGGCATAATGCGTTCGCAGTTAGATTTCACTTCCCCGGGGGCTTTATGCACGATCGCAAGTTGCAGCAGGTGCTCGTCATTTCACTCATTACATTTTTAAGCATCACGGCGCTGGCGCAATCAACTAACATCGTCACGCTTAATGGTGGACGAACCGTTTTGAACCTTGGCGTTAAACCGCAGACCATCGTTCCGTCGCAACCGTTTCCCGCAAAAGCTGTAACCATCTATAGCAATTTGGGAACAAAGAATTACCGTTATAATCCCGACGCCGCTGTGGGGATTCTTGGCCGCAATGCCGGTCAGCCGTGGCCTCAGGCGGTGGGCAATGGCTTTACCCCCGTCGTGGATCATGTGGTGCAAGGCATCCAACTGGGGCTTGGTTATGTTCAAGGCACGAATGAAGTATTGGTCGCGCTCACCGATGACGACAACGGAACGCCGGGCAAAGTGCTCCACGCGTGGCACATTTCGAACCTGCCGGCTTTTGGGACGTGCTGCACCTTGCAGACGGTCTATTACATGACCGGAATTCCAGTGAAAGCGAACACGCAGTATTGGGTCGTGGTGAGTCCAGCAGATCCCAACGGCGACACTTATGCAACGTGGGACAACAACATTCAGAACCTGAATGGAAACTTCAACAACAATTTGGGTTCAGGATGGCAGGGGCAAAGTTACCAGACATTGGGCGCGTTCGCAGTTTACGGACAATAGATGTCTACCCACTCCTTCGCAAAATACGCGAAGGAGTGGGGCACCCCAAAATTAGTTGCTGTCGTCGCGGCGTTTCAGAGTAGGCCGATCGTCACCGCTATCCGTACTCTTGCCGGTGCTGTCGGTGGAGGAAGTCCGGCGCAGGCTCGGTTTCCCGGAATCTTTCTGGTCGGTCATCTTGCGGCGGTTTTCCAGTTGCGCAAGCCGTGCTTTCACATCCTGAAACTCGGAAGTGTCCACGATATATTGCGGCTCTGCCGGGAGAATCGTCGCGATCTCCTTCTGCGAAGCTTCAATCCTGTCCGGAGTCTGCGGATGCGTCGCAAAAGCTTTGGCCAGGGTTCCCGGCTTCTTCTTCTCCTGCGCTTGAATCTTTTCGAAGAAGGCTACGAACGACTGCGGATCGTACCCGGTCTTATACATATATTGCAGACCGAGATAATCGGCCTCGGCTTCAAACCCACGTGAGAAAGTCAGGAACGTCATGGGCAAGCCAATGCTAGCTACCGAACGCACGGCATAACCAATGCCGCCGCCGACAAAAATCAATGGAATCGTTCCGATGTTCGCCAACTGGCCGCGCGTCATTTGCCGGGTCGCGTGGCGGGCTGCGACGTGCGCGATTTCATGCGCCATCACTCCGGCGAGTTCCGATTCATTGTCGGCGGCCAGAATCAAACCAGAATTTACATAAAAGAATCCGCCCGGCAAAGCAAAGGCGTTAATCTCATCCGCATCCACGACTTTGATGGTGAATGGAACTTTTGCGTCAGAGTTGCGAACCAGATTCTGTCCAATGCGGTTGACATACTCGCTGACTACGGGGTCGCTCACCATCTTGGAACTGGATTCCACCATCTGGGCGTACTGCCGGCCCATGCGAATTTCGCTGTCCAGTGAATACCAATTTCCGAAGCCTCGGCTGCCGATTTTGCGATTGCCGATGGCGTCCACATCGTCTTCGCCGCCATTGTGCTTCACGCGGTCAGGATCTGGTTCGGCGATAACTGGCGGGTTGGGTGTGCTCGCATCGGCTTTGTCTTTATCTTGATCCTGGTCTTGTGGCTTGTCCGGCGCGGGTTTCCCGGGCATTCCCGGATCGCTCGCACCCGGAATATCCTGCGTGGGCCGCTGGATGCTCGGCCCTTGCGTTGTATTGGTCGGCGCGGCGGTCGGGTCCGACGGGGTAGAAATGGTTGGACTTGGATTGGGACTCTGATTCGTGGGATTTTGCGCAAAAGCGCCCGTGGCGCATAGCGCAAGCAGCGCAAACGTCCATCTGAACTTCATAATCTAACCCCGATTTCTGCTCTCAAACTAGAGTATATACCTCTCGGAAGAGCCAAAAACGCCTTCGTTTCCCACCCCTTTCGTCAAAAGGTTATGACGAAAGAGGTGAGAAAATTCAATCCAAGTAGTTGTTCCCAGACAACTCGCTTTCGCTTCCTTTTGAGTTGGACGCAAATTATCGAACAATGGTTATCCTCTTAATATGCAGAACTTTGCACTAGGGTAGAAAGTCTCTTTGCGGTTTTTTTAATTTAGTGTACTTTGTTGAGCAACCAGACGAGCGCCGATTCTCCAGCGGCCTACGGTTGGAACCTTAAGGAGGAATTTCACTTGAAGAGATTTTCATCGTTTCTTGCTCTCAGCGCACTGCTAGTGGTAGCCTGCGCGGCTTTCGCGGCGGATGGCCCGATTCACGCCCGCTATGTTACTCTGCCGCCCCACAATAACAACAACGCATCAGTTCCAGCGGGAACGTTGCAAACATGGACCGGTCACATCCAAGGCAGCAACTACCCCTTCGTCATGGTGGGCACTGATCCATCTTCTACCAACGTCACCACCACTGTGAATGTGTACGTAATTCCGGTCAACGTTTGTATCGGTTCTGGCAGTTCGAAAACCTGCTTCGATCCCAAGACCAAGCAGCCCAACGGCGCCAGCGCAACCACCAACGTTCTCAACTCGCCCATCTTCCAGAACCTCGACTATACGATTGACGGTACCGATCTGGGTAACACGCAGTATGAAGATGCCTTCCAGCGCAGCAATTTCTGGACGGATGTGATGACCAACAGCAACTATCACGTACTTCTGAAGCCGATTTTGGTTCCGGAACAAACCCTGAACGTGCCTGCTGGCGACGGCACCATCGCTACCGACTTCGGCGTTAAGGCAGCCAACGTTGATATCAACTACTTCGATGCACAAATTCTTGCTGGACTTCCGAAGTTGAAGGGTCTTACTCCCGCCAGCCTCGCGCTCGTTCTCACCTACAACACCTACCTGACCGAGGGCGGATGCTGCATCGGCGGTTACCACAGCGCCAATGGCCAACAGACCTACTCTGAGTTCACCTACGCGGCAGCCAGCTCGGGAACACCGTTCTCGGCTGACGTTTCCGCGTTGTCGCACGAACTCGGCGAATGGCTTGACGATCCGCTGACCAACGGTGGTAACAATTCGCCTTGCGGAATTCTTGAAGTTGGCGATCCAATCGAAGGCGAACTCGGGGCGCATGTGTACGGCGATTACACCTACACTCTGAACGGCTTCACCTACCACCTCCAGGATTTGGCTACCATGAAGTACTTTGGCCAAAGCCCGGTGACAGTGAACAACAACAACTGGACCTTCCAAGGACAAACCGGCAACCTGCCTGGACTGGGCAACATCGGCGAATGCTCGTTCGGTTCCTAGTTCATACCTGCAACAATTTAAAACCCGCTCCTTTCGGAGCGGGTTTTTTATTTGATGAAAATGCCCTGCCGGAACTCCCAGGAGGAGGGAGAAAGACCGGCAGGGCGCCACGAATATTTGTTCTGCTACATTCCCTCGCCAGCGTGCATCACACGGAAGCTATTCCCGCCGTTGGACCAGACGAGAATAAGCGCGTCTTGCCCTTTCGCGATATTCTTCAGCGCATCCTGCACTTCGCTCGCTGAGTGAACATCTTTACGGTTGACCTGCACGATGACATCGCCGCGTTGCAGGCCAGCATCGTCGGCAGGACTACCCGGCATCACGCGCTGAACGACGGCGCCATGCAGATCCGATGGAGCTTGCATTTGATCTTTCAGATCGGGAGTGAGATCGGAGAGGCCAATTCCCCACCGCGGTTTATCCTGCGTGTTCGAGGAAGTTTCGTCTGCGTTCTTGTCTCGTGCGCCCATCGCTTCGAGCGTCACCGGGATGGTTGAAGCTTTGCCGTCGCGGTCAACGCCGAGTTTGATTGTCGTTCCCGGCGCAGTCTGGCCGACCACAACTTGCAGCGAGCCAGCGTCCTCAACTTTTTTGCCGTTGATTTCGGTGATGACATCGCCAGTCTTCAATCCCGCTTTCTCGCCGGGAGAGCCGGCTTCAACTTGGGTCACAATCGCGCCCGTGTTGTCTTTGCGGTCGAAGAACTTGGAGTTCTCCGGCGTGACATCGCTGATGCCGATGCCGATGTAACCGTGCGTGACCTTGCCATCGCGAATCAATGCCTCGACGGTCGGGCGAACGATCTGCGTGGGAATGGCGAATCCCATCCCGGAGAACGTTCCTGAAGGCGACACGAGGAAGGTGTTGATGCCAATGACTTCTCCGCGCGCATCTACCAATGGGCCACCGGAGTTACCGGGGTTAATCGCCGCGTCCGTCTGAATGAACTGGCCGGGCTTGCGGCGGTCTTCCCCAAAGGGATTGGGACGGTTCAATGCGCTGACAATGCCGCGCGTGACCGTAAAGCGGAATCCATAAGGATTGCCGAAAGCGAGAACGGTTTCGCCGGGGCGAAGCGCAGTCGAATCTCCCCATGGAACGCTGGTGAAGTTTGACCCTTCGACTTTGATGACAGCGAGGTCAGTTAGCGGATCGGTGCCAATAAGCTTTGCTTTCAGAATACGGCGATCGGTCATGGTCACACGGATATCCGTTGCGCCATCCACGACGTGATTGTTGGTGACGATGTATCCATCGGGCGAAATAAATACGCCGCTGCCAATGCCGTGCTCAATCTGTGGCTGCATCGGGCCTTGACGAAAGAATGGGCCAAAGAACTGTTGCATTCCCGGAGGAAGGTTTTGCGGGCCGTCCGGCCCCTGCATATCCATTTGCGGAGGCGTTTTCTTTGAAGTGACCGCAACATTCACGATGGCCGGTGTGACGCGCGCGGCGAGGGTTTCCATCGCGCGGTCGAGAGCGAGAAGCGCGTCCACGTCGCTATCGTTCAGCGCGGCGGCGGCTGGAGCGGGCTCCGCAGCCCGCGCGCGGGCAGGTTTGGCAACATCATAGGCGACGAGCGAACCGACAATGCCTACGGTCAATACCGGAACCAATATCCGGCGCTTAAGAATTTCTTTTGCTTTGTCTTTCCAATTCATTTGTAGTTCTCCTTTGTGCAACTAAGAATTTAGTTATTACTGGCGGACGAGTTTGCGATTCACTGCATGTATCCACTAAATCTGTTTTCCCTGATTTTCTTTCTGCATCGGTGGAACTGCCGTGTGATATACCGTGAGCTGATAAATCTGCAGGCTCCAGTAAATCTCACCCTCCGGCCCAAACTGCTGGGTTTGCATGACAAGAAAGACCGGTTGCGCCATGAATTCGGGAGGAGCGATGGAGTCAATCTCCAAACTCGCGAGCGTCGGCTCGACAAGAGGAATCGAAGGCCGATTTATGCGTGCTTTGGCCGCTGGCTGAACGACGGATTTCGGTTTCGCAATTTTGTATGACGTGAGTGTCGGCGTTATGTGCATCGCCGGCATCGCAATCGGGGAGGATGAAGACGTTGCTTGTGGCGCGTCGGCTTCAAATGCCACCAGTTCCGGCATGCGCCTGATTTCTCCGGCAGATGCGAAAGCAAAAACTGCAAGCATGGCAAATGCAGGCTTATAGATCCGCGAAGACTTGGGGCTTTGCCGATTTAGAATCTCGGTGACACGCAGTGAAGTCTGCTTTACTCTGCCGACCATCGCCTGCGCGAGAGCGAGTCCGCGACGCAAGAAATTCTTTTCTGCCATTGAAACCAGACACTCGGCATAGGCTTGCGGATTCTTTGTTTCAGTCAGCACAAAGTGATCGCAAGCCATTTCGCGCTCTAACGTGAGGCGGCGTTCAATCCACCACACTGCCGGATGAAAAAAGAAAACTGCTTTCAGAATTTGCTGCGCGAGATTTGTCCAGTCGTCAAAACGGCGCAGGTGTGCAAGCTCATGCAGTAGCACGACATTCTGTTGTTGCGCAGAAAGTTCTTTCAACGTCCATTCTGGAAAAATCACGGCGGGGTTGAAGAAACCAACGGCGGTCGGAACGCGTACGTTTGATGAAACTAGTAGCTGTATGTTGCGCCCCGCGCTGAATTTTTGTAGGTCTAGAATGTGAGTCTGCGTCAACAACGACGAATCCAGCGCTTTCGCTTCGCGGCGAATTTTTTGCAGTTCGAACAAGCCGACAGCAACTCGAACCAGAAGAATGGTCGCAATAAAAATCCAAATACCAACGGCAAACATAGCCCAAGACATAGGCAATGTGAAGTGAGCGTTAGACCCTGCCGCGCTCGATATGCCGCCGAATCGGACAAACGGCATAATCGCAATGCCGACTAGAGCCGCAAACCATACGGCGAACCTGGTCTGAGAATTTTGGCGACCTGCTACCCAGATCACTGCCCATGCGATGAGCGCGATCAAAACGCCTTCAACCATCCCATTGATCATGCGTCCGGCCCACTCGGCGGCGAAATTCACGGAGAACATTAGCGTTTCTCCAGCAACTGACGCAGGCGCTTGATTTCCGCCGCGTCGAGATTCTCGTCTTCCAACAAGTTCAGCATGAGCAGGTGCCGTGAATTCTGAAAAAAACGTCCCACTAAATGGCCGATTTCCGATCGCGTGGCCTCGTCTCGGTCAACGAGTGGGCGATAAACATGCGCGCGGCCGTCTTTATTGTGGGCGACGTAGCCTTTTTTTTCGAGGATTCGAATCGTGGTCAAAACCGAGTTATACGCCAACGGAGAATCCTCAGGAAGCGCATCTTGGATTTCCTGAACCGTGGCAGGGCCGCCGGTCCAAATGACGTCCATGAGCCTGAGCTCGGCTTCCGTTAGCACCGATGATGTCTTTCGCGGCAAGTCTTTATGCTCCAATAACTTACTGTGATTACCCTACCTAATCGCCCTACGCTTCATTTATTAGACGCGGTGGCCAGCAGAACGTCAACTAATATTTTAGTTGCAAGGGTGAAAAAATTGGTTGCCATGAGAGAACGCTCCTAAATCGATGAAATTAGAAAGTTTCTCGCGGAACAAGCCCTCCCTTCCCAGCGTATAGCAAATTGACACGGTTAAGCATGTTCTGCTGTATCATGCTTGGTTTATTCCATTTGCCTTAACAAAAGGGTGACTCTCAATGACGTTCCGTCTGCCATTTGTCGTCGGCTTGCTTGTTTGCTTGCTGCCTCTTGCGTCTTTTGCCCAGAAAACCGCCCCTGCTGCGGCGGTTCCATCGCTTTCGATTCCCAGCGGAAATCTGGCGACCAATTCGCCCACGCCATTATCGACGCGGGTTGTCCATTATGAGATCGATGCTAAGTATGATCCCAAGACGCACCAACTTGACGGCTCGGAGACGCTGACTTACCACAACCTTAGCGGACAGCCTCTCGATACCTTCCCATTCCACCTCTATTTGAATGCCTTTCAGCCGAAAGCGACTTGGATCCGCGAAACCAAACGCGATGGCACGCGAGACACATCCTTCGACAAATGGGAAGACAAGAATTACGGCTCTGACGAAATCAAAGGCTTTGAAGTTGTTGGCCAGGGCGACCTCACTTCACAACTGCAATACATCCAACCGGACGACAACAATAAGGACGATAAGACAGTCATTCAAATCAAGTTACCGAAACCGATTCCTGCGGATGGCTATGTGCAGTTCAAGATTAAATTTCACGATCAATTTCCCGAAACGCTGGAACGCACTGGATATAAACGCGACTTCTTGCTTGCCGGACAGTGGTTCCCCAAAGTTGGCGTGTGGATTCACGGCGGATGGAATTGCCATCAATTCCATGGCTCGACCGAATTCTTTGCGGATTTTGGCGTATACGACGTGAACATCACTGTTCCCCAAAATGAAGTAGTTGGCGCCAGCGGTGTGCGCGTGGGCGATACCAAGAACTCCGATGGCACCGAAACCTACGCTTATCATGGCGACGACATCCACGACTTCGCCTGGACCGCGAGCCCTCGCTACCGGCTATTTGAAGACACTTATCAAGGCACAATGGGTTCGGTCGCGCTGCATATCATGATGCAGCCTGCACACTGGGACCAACGGCAGCGTCATGATGACATTCTGAAAAACACGCTGACACGCTTCGAAAAATGGTACGGGCCCTATCCCTATAAGACGCTCACGCTCGTTGATCCGGAGCCGGGATCGGCGGCGGAGGGCATGGAATACCCAACGTTCATCACCGGGGGCACCTCATGGTGGATGCCGAATGGAATTTATTTACCTGAACTGGTGATTGAGCATGAATTCGGCCACCAGTATTGGTATGGCATGGTTGCCACCAATGAATTTGAAGACGCCTGGATGGACGAAGGCATCAACAGTTACACCGAAGTAAAAGTGCTCGACGACGTCCTTGGTAAAGACAGGTCCATCTTTAACATTGCCCGTATCAAGTTCAGCGAACGCGAACAACAAAGACTAACTTATGCGGCAGTGGCTGATCTTGATCCAATGACGCGAAAAGGCTGGTTGTTTGCCAGCTATAACTCCTATGGCGGCGTGACTTATGGGAAAACCGCGACGGTTCTCGTCACGCTGGAAAGCGTGATTGGCGAAGACACCATGCAGAAAGCGATGCACGAGTACTTCATGAAGTACCGATTTACGCATCCTGTGCCGGAAGATTTCCTGAAGACCATTGAGGAAGTTTCAGGAAAAGATTTGCGCTGGTATTTCAATCAAGCCGTCTATGGGACAAATGTACTCGATTATGAAGTAATGAAGGTTGATTCCGATCCCGTGGACTGGTGGAAGAAGGAATTCAAAGAAGGTAAGAAACCCGGTGATACTGAATATGAATCGCAAGTCATGATTCACCGCAAAGGCGACTTCCAAATGCCAGTGGATGTTGCCGTCAAATTCGATAACGGTGATGTCGTCCGCGAGCACTGGGACGGTCAGGATCGCTGGATCCGCTATACCTACGACAAGAAAGCGAAAGTTGTGTCCGCGGAAGTAGATCCCGATCACAAAATCTGGCTTGACCGGAACTTCTTCAATAACAGTAAGACGGCGGAGCCAGACAGCAAGGCAACTTTAAAGCTGGGTAATTATTGGACATTCATCACGCAATTATTTGGACAAATTCTCGCCGGATGGCTGATCTAGGAGACCTTATGCACAACAAAAATCTGCTGTCCGCTGGATTGGGAATTTTAAGGCGTACGAAGCGCTATTTGATTTGGTTCTTTCTGCTGAACTTGACCCTGGCTTCCATGGGAAGCGCCGTTTTTCGCCTCAATGCCGGCGGGGTAATGAATAACAGCCTCTATTCGTCCAAACTGGTCAATGGCTTCGATCTGGGGACATTCATTAATTTACTGGTTCGGCCGGAAATGGGATCCATGCAAGCCATGGCTACACCCGCCTTTGACTTTGCATTTATCTTTATGCTGCTGACGATGTTCTTTTTGCCGGGAGTATTTCTCGGCTATGCCTCAGACCATCGGCTGCCCCGGCCGGAATTTTTCCGCGCATGTGGGGCGAATTTCTGGCGCTTTTTCCGTATTCACATTTTCTTTCTGATTGTCGCCGGCATTCCTACTGGAATTCTGTTTGCGATCATGAACGCTCTGGTCAAAGCAGCGGACAGCAGCACGAACGAACTGCTTCCCTTCTACACGCAAATGATCTGCCTGGCGGTGATTTTTCTTGTCATGACCTTCTTCCGCGCCTGGTTCGATCAGGCCGAAGTGGAGATTGTCTTGCGCGATCAGAACGCGACAAGAAAAACCATTGGACCTGCGCGCCGGAGAACTTCCTTTGGATTGTGGGCTGGGTATCTTTTCATTTCGATTCTTGCGATCATTTTTCTCGGAATAGGGCTTCTGCTTTGGCACTCGATTGTCCCGCCAAGCAGCGTGCTCGGAGCCTTCATCGTCGGCCAGTTAACTCTATTTGTATGGCTGACGATGCGCTTCTGGCAGCGTGCTTGTGCTGTAGTATTTTATGAACGCAAACAGGAAAGCGCCTACGTCGAAAGCGCGCCGATTCCTGTGATGCCCCTGAGCGGAGCTGGCGCCTAATCTAGCTCGCTCTGTCGTATCGAATACGACAGGGTGTGCGCTTTCAATCTTCTTACTGAACGGAACCGCGAAGAACGGTAATCGAAGACTCCGGCAAGGTGTATTCCATACTTGCGCCTCCATTTGGATAAGAAGTGACAGCGGGCCCGTCGGGGTCGGCATAGCCATTTTGTCCGTCGGGATGCCAGATGTAATTGTCGGAGCCGAAGCTAATCTGCGTCACCGTGCCCGCGAAATAGTGGTCGGTGTTGTCCTGCGAGTTGTGGAACTCTACGGTGAGCGAGTGGGGAGTGAACTGATCTTTGTTAACGAGCAGCACGGCCCATTGACCATCCGGACGCAGCGTGGCATAGACGGTGACGAGGACGTGGCCTTTGTCATCCACAATGTTGCTCACCGCGGGATAGAGCGCGTGTTGCTTGTCGACCGGTTGCGACCACTGCTGGGTCAGCATTTGCGCGGCGAAATATTGTGAAGTCACCTGGCTGACGTTGTACGTCGAATCCACGTTGAACATGCCGAAAGTTCCCCAACCGCCGCAGCCCTGGTACATCGGCAGCGGCTCCCACTGGTAGTAATAAAGCGCCTGCCCGCCCGCGGTAAGAAACGAACCTGCGTAGTCGGCAAGCCAGAGCGCGCCGAAAGGCTGCATGTATTCGATGGCAGTGTCGTAGGCAATGTTCGATTCGGTAATCTGCATGGGAATGCTTGCAGGCAAGCCGTCCTGCCGCCAGACTTTCATGATGTTGGTGACTGCGAGCGGCTCATAGTACAAATCATTCCACGCCATATTGCAGGGGTCGAAGGGATAATGCTCGAAGGTCATCACGTTTAAATCCTGCGCGTGGCCGTGGCTTTGCAAGTAGCGCAGAAAACGGTTGAACCAGGAAACGTTCCCCTGCGCGTTCGGCCAGACTTGGATGTCGGTGTTCGTACCCTCGAACACCGGGCCGGCGAGTTGAATTTTGGGGTCGACTTTGTGGATTGCGTCCGCCCACTGGACGTACAACGCAGCGTCGTCTTCGGGCACGACGAACTGGCCGTCAGGCTCTTCGCCCAATTCGACATACCGGATGGGATAGCCCTTGCTCTCGATATATGCGATTTGATTGGCCGCGTTGTCAGGATTGTCGTAGAGCATGGCGACGGGCACGGTCATCGGAATTTTGCGAATGAGGCCGCTCTTGTAGAGGCGGTCGAAGCCCGGCTGCTCACCGTCATCGGTGGCGATTTCTTTGGGCACATGCCAGGAGTCGATCGATGAACTGTAAGTCAGCGTCTGATTTTGGTTGGCGCTGTGATGCATGAAGTCCTGGAACTGGCCGCTGGAATTAATAGCGCCTAAAGAGACTTCGTTGATAGTAAAACCTACGCAATTTCGCGGATCGCTCGTGCCATGAGTGTCACATGTATTGGACGAAGCCGTCATAAGAACGCGCACGAACTCTACTTTCTTTGAGCTCGACGTAAGCTGTAGTGTGACAGTGCCTCCCGTAGCACCGTTTACATTTCCGTCCGGGAATGTCTCCCAGTTGCCCTGCGCTTGATTGCCGATGGCGTCGTTGCCCGTCCAGTATTGGATTTGGTAATCCACGGCGTAGGGATTGGCCCAGGCGATTTTGATGGCATTGACGGGCAGCGTGTTGCCGAGGTCAATGATGATCCAGCCGGGATGCAGCGAGTTGTCTTCATGCGTGTACATCTCGTCGAGATAGGGATTGCTTTTCCAATAAGTTGTGAGGTCGCCGTCATCGAGTACCGAGTAGCCGCCGCTGGTGCCGTAATTGCTCGTGGTTCCGCGGTGAGGAAGGTTGTAGCCAAATGAGCGAAGATTCGGCCCGGCAGTTGGCGAGCCGACGAAGTATCCCTGCTGATTCGAAGAATCGCTCCACGTGCCCATCGGATTCCAATGCCACGCCTGAATGGAAAGCTCAGTATTGAGGCGATAGCTGACCGGGCCCCATCCGGCGGTGAGCATTTGCTGCACGCGCGCTGGATCGTACAGCGTGCTCGTCGAATTCAGCGGATCACGATCAACAGCAGACCCGAGTGCGCGAAGCGGACTATAAGAATTCGTCGAATGGCCAGGAGTAATGTCGATGACTGCTTGCTGTGCAAAAAGTGGGAGCGCGAAGAGAAGCGAAAATATTGCTGGAACGGTAATAGTGAAACGTTTTAATACTATGGGACAAAAAAATGAGATGGGGGAGAACTTGGTCGAAATTGACATGGCGAAATTCCTCAGATGAACCACGCGGTAATTTTATAGCACGCGTCAACTTTTTGACGAACCGGATTTGCCTCAACTCCCATCCCTCCCTAAAATAGAAAGACGGCTTCCCGCCACAACTTATGATTCATTTTCCAGTTCCCGAAGCTCTTACTTTTGACGACATTCTATTGCTGCCGGCCTACTCCGATGTGGTTCCGGCGCAGGCCAATACACAGACTCAGCTCACGCGGAATATCCGGCTGAACATCCCTATTCTCAGCGCCGCCATGGATACCGTCACCGAGTCGCACATGGCGATTGCACTCGCCCAGCAGGGAGGCATTGGCTTAATACACCGCAATCTGAGCGTAGAACAACAGGCCGAAGAAGTGGACAAAGTAAAGCGCTCGGAAAGCGGCATGATTGTAGATCCAGTGACCATGTCACCCGACGCCAAGGTCAGCGACGCGCTTGAAATGATGCGGAAGTACAAAATCTCAGGTGTGCCGATTACGAAAAATGGCAAGCTGGTGGGCATTCTCACCAACCGGGATTTGCGCTTTGAGACCCGCTTCGATGTGCCAATCGAGAAAGTGATGACCAAGAGAAATCTCATCACGGTGCCGGTGGGTACGACGCTCGAAGACGCAGAGAATATTTTGCATGAGCACCGCGTGGAAAAACTGCTTGTGGTGGATGACAACTACGTGCTCAAAGGCCTTATCACCGTTAAAGATATCCAGAAAAAGTTGAAGTATCCCAACGCGGCGAAAGATTCCCATGGGCGCTTGCGAGTTGCTGCTGCGATCGGCGCAACCGGAGATTATCTGGAGCGGGCGCAGGAGATGGTGAAGAATAAAGTGGACTTGCTGGCTATTGATAGTGCTCACGGCCACTCGACGCGCGTAATTCAAGCTATTAAAGCGATCAAGTCCAAGCTGCCGGAAGTGGATTTGATTGCCGGCAACGTGGCGACGTTTGACGGTGCATGTGAACTCGCCCGCGCTGGCGCGGATGCCATTAAAGTCGGCATCGGGCCAGGTTCGATTTGTACGACGCGCGTGGTCACGGGGGCAGGCGTACCTCAGATTACGGCGATTGCTGAAGCTTATCGCGCGACAAAAGATTCGGGCGTACCCGTCGTTGCTGATGGCGGCATCAAGTTTTCAGGAGACATCACGAAAGCGCTGGCCGCTGGCGCGGCTGCGGTGATGATTGGATCGCTGTTTGCAGGAACCGATGAAAGCCCCGGCGAGTTGATTCTGTATCAAGGCCGCACTTTCAAGTCGTACCGAGGTATGGGATCACTGGGCGCAATGACAGCGGGAAGCGGCAGCGCCGAACGCTATTTCCAAAGCACGGAAGGCGATGCTTCGACCGCGATGACTATCAACGGTGATGAATCGAACCGCTTGGCGAAATTAGTACCGGAAGGCGTTGAGGGAAGAGTTCCCTATCGTGGTTCGGTCTCGCTCATTCTGAATCAAATGGTTGGCGGATTGAAGTCCGGCATGGGTTATTGCGGATGCGCCACCATCGCTGACTTGCTCCAAAAAACGCGCTTTGTGCGTATCAGCGGAGCGGGTTTGCGCGAGAGCCATGTGCACGACGTCATGATTACCCGCGAAGCTCCCAACTATGCGGTCGAGTAAGTGACCCCGCGGCAAAAAGAAGTTTTAAAAGCCTGGATTCCATCGCTGATCTGGATGGGACTGATAGCGATTGAATCCACGGCTTGGTTGTCGGCTGCGAATACAGGTCGATTTCTCTACCCAATCTGCCACTTTCTTTTTGGCGTCACCCGCGCCCGATTTCTGGTTTGGAATTTTTACATCCGCAAGAGCGGACATTTCGTCGGCTATTTCACGATGAGTTTTTTGCTCTTCCGCTCGTGGCGGGCAACATTGCCACAATTCGGAAGCGGACGTTGGGCGCTAAGATGGGCATGGGTTGCGTGGCTGATGACGACTTTCATAGCCAGCATGGACGAATGGCATCAGACTTTTATTCCGGGGCGCACCGGTACTGTGCATGATGTCGTATTGGATAGCAGTGCCGCACTCACCGCTCAGATATTGATCTTTATTCTTTCTCGGATATCGTCAAAATCAGCGCGCAGATAGCCACCCTGCCATGCTGGCTTGCTGATCTTTTTTAAATTGAATACAAGCCTCTATGCGCTCCAGACTTTGCTGTACTGCTCGTTCCGCTCCGGGAGCCTTGTGCGTCGAAAAGAACTGTTGCACATCATCATGCATAGCTTCCGAACACGAATCTCCCATGGCTGAAACAGCGCCATGTCCCCCGAAAGATGTAACTTTTTCGGCGAGGTCACTCCAATGCTCTTTCAGGTAAGTCCATGTCACATCCCGCGTTGAAGGATTCACGAGGAGGGATGAAAAGAGCCACGGGTAAGCCTGTTGCCGTATGCCTCCTTGTTGAATAAGGGTCAGCGTACGCTGGGCAAGATTAGGATCCTTAAATGACGCCAAAGCACCGAGGCAAAGATTACACCCCGAATTTTGCGTAACGCGCGAATAAAGCTGGTCGTAAAATGCCGAATCGCCATACTTTCCTGCAACATGAAATGCAGGGTCCGCGAGTGTTCCATCCACGGAATCAGGGTCTTTCAAGTATTGCCGTACGATCTCGCGCGACGTAGCAACGGCGCCAGGATCATCAGCATCGCCCAGAATCCTCAGAAGAGTGGCACGCAACGCCTTGATTTCGTCGTTGTCAGAGGCCGATGCAGTCCACCCAACTTCCTGCGACAAGGGAGTGAATTGCTCTTGAATAAACTTGCGATAAGCCGGCTCTTTGCCGGATGGGATAAGAGCGGTTTCTGTATAGGCAAGATGACCCGCAAACAAATCTAGAACATTGAGGTCCCGCTCGCCGCCCATTGCCTGAACAAGCTGCATGAAATCTGCAACAGGCGAACGGCCAGCGCGACTCATGGCCCAGGCATCTTCGACCAAAGCGATGCGCTCCGGCGTGTTCAGTTGTGCTTCAGCAATTATTGAGAGCTGTTTGAGATTTTCCGGCGAGTACGCCACGCGGTAATAACCTTTGGCGTCGCGATTGGCGAAACGCCAGGCCGAGCAGGCATTCAGTGATATTTCTTGCTGTTTGTCTTTTACGATGATGCACTGGTCCGCTGCATGATTGGCTGTCTTCATGCAGACAGGAATTTGCCACAAAGATGTATCAACCGCCGGCGTGGGCCG
>Ga0070738_10003700_pt1 | contig 19516 bp, 16 predicted proteins | sample Coa_R2_2_FD_66446 | JGI IMG/M metagenome (GOLD analysis project Ga0070738, IMG submission 66446) | Surface soil microbial communities from Centralia Pennsylvania, which are recovering from an underground coalmine fire - Coalmine... | ecosystem: Environmental > Terrestrial > Soil > Unclassified ... | reverse complement strand
AAACGTTCGAAACCCCAGTGAGGCTTCTACAGCTGAGGATTCCGAATCTGGTGACTTCGAAGGAGAAACGACCTCAGGCGGCTGACCTGCTTGCGGGAGTGATGGAATGGACGGGCCCAGCGCTTCGACAGATTCGTGTTCGCTTCTTCCCGCTGCCCTTCATTGCGAGTTCTTTTGCTCAAAAAGGGTTTTGACATCGACAGTGTTCCTTTTTTGTCCGAGGTCCACCGGCACGTACCCTGGTGCTCGCACGAGAATCGTGCCTTTGACGTCCGCCAGAACGCCGGCACCTTTTCGATCTTCGAAGCGCATCGGCGGCCGGCTGATATGGTCATAAACGTTGCAGTCTATGAAATCGAGTCCTCCAAAATGAGTGGTGAGTTCGGGGTGGCGCAAAGCGAGCACAATTGGGGCCGCCACAGCTCTGCTGGTGTCTTCGTGGGACGCCCATGAATCATTGAAAGCGCAGTTTACGAAACGCACACGCACTGCTTGGGATGATTTATCATAAATGCGCAAACTCTCTTTGCTCGTGCGTTGCGTGACACAATGATCGAACTCTATAGTTCCTGAAGGCCCGTCATCTCGGATGTCTTCGACGACGATCCCGGCTGCACCGCTCAACCCTTTGCCGGGAGTGGGTTCAATCGTCGTTCCTCGGCCATCGTTCATTTGTGCGAGGCAATTTTCGAATCGGATAGAGACTGGCATTGACTTCCGACTCAATGGTTTCAAATGAATTAGAACCTGGTGGCCGTTATTGTTTTGAAAAACCGTGTTCCGAATGAGGCAGTTTACGAGCCGGTTTTCCTCTGTGTCCGGCTCCAGGTCGATGCCCGCTTCCGGCGGCGTCCCCCGCGTGCTTGCAAAGACGCAGTTCTCGACCGCAAGGTTCATGGCACTGATGACGCTCAGGCCCTGGCGATGATTGTCGTAGGCAGTGCAGTTTCGTATTGTGATATCCTCGCTCCACCCTCGGTCCGCGCCGCCGTCGACGTAAAACCCGTCTCCGCCAGTGCTTTCAACTCTCAAGCCTTCGATTAGCACGTTCTTACATCCGCGAATCGCAATGCCCATTCGCCATTCTCCCTTTTTGTAGGGCTCGGCCTGGTAATCCGGCTTGTGCATTCGCAGTATCGCACCGTACCCGCGCAAAACCAGATTCGACTGACCCACGATGGATAATAAGCTGTCGCCGGTCCCGCGGAACTCTCCCTTTTTGGCCAGCATGACAACTCCCGGTTCAAAAATGATTTCCTGTCGTCCTCGCAACTGGATTGGGCGAATAACCCAGGGAGCTCCCATGTAAGGAACAATAAGAGTCGTTGCCTTGGAATTAACAGCCGCTTGAAGTGTCTCCGTTGAATCCGCGGGATCAAAGCCCCACCAGGCGGCGTTGGCAACAGTCCGGCTACCATTCACGATTTCAGCCACTGCTTGTGCGTTCCTCGTGTTGACCGATACCGATTCGACTTGGCCATTCGCCGCCCCGCGCAAAAACTCGCCAATCGTGAATAACACGAGAAAAGAGCAGGCAAGCGGGCATGTCATTTGAGGAGCATACAATCCGCACTTGAGCCGGACAAACAGATCCTGGAACGGGCGAGAGCGGAGCCCAACGCGGGTGCCGCGGGATTGGTCCGGCACTTGACCGCCCAACAGATCTTCGGCAATGTCGCTTCGGTCAGGAAGCGGCTCCAAGTGAAGCAGTGCCGCCATTGAAAGCAAGGCGACCATCATGGCTAATCAAAAATCTGTAAAACAGAAAGTGACTTTTACTTACCACGCTCCTTCTGCTCAGAGTGTTTCGCTGGCAGGCGACTTTACCGGATGGGACCAGGCGCCTATCACTTTAAAAAAAGACAAGAACGGCCTCTGGAAGAAAACAATTTCTTTGCCCCCGGGGCGGTATGAGTATCGATTGCTGGTGGATGGGCAATGGCGCGATGATCCTCAATGCTCGACGCGACAGCCCAACCAGTTCGGCAGTGACAATTGCGTTTGTATCGTGAATGGAACCACGGATTAGTCCGACCGCCTAAGCCTCAGCTGGTTAATCAAGGCAAAGTGCAAGCGCGCGCTCACGCTCGATGAGCGTTGGGTGCGAGTAATAAAAAGCGCTGTAAACCGGATGCGGCGTCAGGTTGCTTAGATTCTTTTCGTTCAGCCTGCGCAGGGCCTGAATTAGCGGAGCCGGTTCTTTCATAACTGTGGCTGCGAATGCGTCCGCCTCATACTCGTGCCGGCGCGACCACCAGTGCGCCACAGGAGAGAACCAGAAAGTCGCGGCTCCCGACAGCAGCCCGAAGATGAGCAGGGCAGAGGTGAAATTGCCGGGCGGGAAGCCGAATGCCGTGTAAAACCACGTCCTGCTGGCAAGCCAGGAGAGGGCATAGAAACCGGCAAACGAGCCGAGTGCCGCTGCTACGAGCGTCTTCGGAATGTGGGCTTTCTTATAATGTCCGATTTCATGTGCAAGCACCGCCTCAAGCTGCGGCTCTGTCAACTGTGTGATGAGTGTGTCGAAAAGCACAATTTTGCGGAACCGCCCAAATCCGGTGAAGAAGGCATTGGAATGTCGCGAGCGTTTGCTGCCGTCCATGACCTGAATGCTGCCGGCCCGGAAAGATGTCCGTTTTGCCAACGCCAAGAGCCGATCGCGCAAGCTGCCTTCCGGCAGCGGAGTCAGTTTGTTGAATAACGGAAGGATGAGCACCGGGGCCAGAACCGCCATCAGGAGTTGAAAGGCCATAAGCGCGGCCCATGCCCAAATCCACCAGAACTGGCCGGTCCAGCGAGTTAGAACCAGAATCAAAACGAGCAATGGGTAGACGAGTAGCAACGCTAAAAGCAGGCCTTTGACCCGGTCAGCCCACCATACCCTTTGAGTGTTCGTGTTGAACCCAAACCGCTCTTCGAGCTTGAACTGCGCGTACCAGGCAAATGGCAACTCCGGGATTGCCAGCAAAATGCCGACGGAGAATAAAAAACCGCCCATCGCCCACTGCGATGTTCCAAACCGATGTGTGATTTTATCGAGCGCCCAGGGAAGCAAGCCGCTGAACAGAACTCCAAGCAGGATCACCGCGTCATATACCAGTTCGACCTGGTGCAGTCTGCCTTTGGCAAGGGTGTAATCAACACTCTTTGCGTAGGTATTTTCATCGACAAATCCCCGGATCCATTCGGGAACGGTTCGGGCATGTTCTTTAAGATGCCGGACATTCAACCATTCGAGGCAAAGCTGACTCAGACACTTCAGTCCGACCAGTGCTGCGGTGAATATTCCAAACCAGGTCACTCAAAACTCAAAACGCACATCTCCAAGCCGGTGCTGGATTTCCTGTAAAATCCGACTCTCATCGGCTTCGTTCTTCGCAACAAAGGTAACACTGAATCGCAGGTATGCGCCGGCATCATCCCACGGCACCGAGGAAATCAGCTTCTCAGTTATCAGCCATTGCGAGGTGTCCTCCGCCGAGCGGAACTCGATCCGTTTTCCTCCTGGTTGGACGGCTGCGCGCGGGGCTTTAACATATAGAAAGAAAGATCCTTTGGGTTTTCGGGCTTGGAATCCCGCCCGGACCAGGACCTCAACCAGTCCAGACATCCTGCGTGAATACTTGGCTGCGATCTTTTCGGTGATCTCAGGATGTTCAAACCCGTGAGCAGCGGCGTGTTGAACGGCAAGGAATTGGCCCGAATCGCTATTGTCTTTGACGTCGCCGTATGCCTTGACCAATAACTCGTTGCCGGCGACGAATCCGCAGCGCCAACCGGTCATGTTAAACGTCTTGCTCGATGAATGCAGTTCGATGCCGACTTCTTTTGCACCGGGTGTTGCGAGGAAACTTAGAGGTTTGCCTTCGAAAACCAGCGCCGCGTATGCGGCATCGTGAATTACGACCAGGCTATTTCGCCGTGCGAAATCGACGACACGCTCGAGAAACTCGGGCGTTGCGCTCGCGCCGGTCGGATTATTGGGATAATTGAGCACCAGCGCTTTTGCTTTTGCCAGGACCTCGTTGGGAATTGAGTCGAGATCTGGAAGGAACTGGTTGGCTTCGGTTAATGGCAAGTTGTGCACTTGACCACCGTAGTATCGGGCATGGGTACCAAATACCGGGTAGCCCGGGGTCGTCATGAGCGCTATGTCCCCGGGATTGATGAGAGCCGCGGGTAAAATTGAGAGTGCGGCTTTGCTTCCGATGGAATGAATGACTTCGGTCTCCGGGTTGATGCCGGAAACTCCACAAACCTGATCCAGGTAACGCGCCGCCGCCTGTTTCAGCACAATGTCGCCATTATCCGCGTACCCGCGGTTCTCAGGCTTGCGCGCTTCTTCGCAAAGCTTATCGACCACCTCCGGGAGTGCCATTTCATCCGGTTCGCCGACTCCCATGTCGATAATCTCAGCGCCGGGGTGGGCAGCCATTGCGGCTCGCTTGGCGCGTTTAATCTTCTCGAATTTATAAATTGCAGTCGATTTTCCGTACTGGCGGCCGCCAATGCGTTCGGCAAAGAGGCTTTGAATGTAGGGTTCGGACATATGCGTGCCAAATTAAACCAGCCATCAGACCGGCCAACGGCGCTGCAAGCTAATCGATGCTTAAATTGCAATCAAGCTCACGCGCCGCCCAATTCACGTTTACTGGAACTGCCCCTGCTTTTATGGCTTTCGCACCTCTGGTCTTTGTTTTAATTTGGACAGCGCATGAACTTTGCGGCGCAATTTCTCGATGAAGTCCAAAAAGTCACCCAACGGTTGGATCCCGAAGCCATCGAACGGGCGGTGGACGAGTTGGCTCGGGTGCGCGAACGGGGAGGTCGCTTGTTCATCCTGGGTGTTGGCGGCAGTGCCGCGAACGCTTCTCACGCCGTAAACGATTTTCGGAAGATTTGCGGTTTTGAGTGTTACGCGCCAACTGACAACGTGTCAGAACTCACGGCTCGCACTAATGACGAGGGCTGGGCAACCATCTTCAGCGAATGGCTGAAAGGGAGCCGCCTGAACCAGCGCGATGGCCTGTTGATCTTTTCAGTCGGCGGCGGGAATCTCGAAAAGAACGTCAGTCCGAACCTGGTCAGCGCAATCCAGTTGGCGCAGCAGATTGGTGCGGCGATTGTCGGAGTGGTTGGCAGGGACGGCGGGTATACTGCCAAGTCCGCCACGGCCTGCGTTACCGTGCCCACCGTCAACCCGGATCATGTCACGCCTCATTCTGAAGCGTTCCAGGCGGTGGTTTGGCATCTGTTTGTTTCTCACCCTAAACTGAAAGTCGGCAAAACCAAGTGGGAGAGCACGCGCTAAGCCCCGGGTCGAAACGCGCCGTGTTTCTTGACCGCGACGGGGTCATAAATCGGGCTTTGGTGCGTGATTCCAAACCTTATCCCCCTCGCAGCGCTGAGGATTTCGAGATTTTGCCCGAAGTGCCTGAGGCTTGCGCCAGGTTGAAGGCCGCCGGATATCTGCTGGTGGTGGCAACCAATCAGCCGGACGTGGGGCGCGGGACGTTGTCCAGGGAATGTGTTGAAGACCTCCACCGCGTCATGTGCCTGCGGCTCCCTGTGGATGCGGTGGAGGTCTGTTATCACCCCGGGAAGGGCGCATCAAATTGTGATTGTCGAAAGCCGCGACCCGGGATGCTGCTCCACGCAGCTCGTCAACTCGAAATCGACCTCAAACGGAGCTGGATGGTCGGGGATCGGTGGCGGGATATCGATTGCGGACACGCGGCGGGCTGTCGCACAGTTTTTATCGACCGCGGGTACTCCGAGGAACTTCGCCAGCAACCGGATGGACGGGTCGCAAATCTGCTGGAAGCCGCGGGACTGATTCTAAAGATTGATTCCGGCGTGATTCGTCCTTAGCATTTTGTCTTAATATGGATAAATCGCTTCAAGACCTCAGGGTCAAGATTTTCGCCGACGGGGCTGACAAGGCAGGCATGCTCAGCCTCAACTCCAACCCGCTCATCAAGGGCATGACCACGAATCCGACCCTCATGCGCAAAGCCGGAATCCAGAACTACGAGGCTTTCGCGCGGGACATCCTTCTTACGGTTACGTCGAAGCCTATTTCCTTTGAAGTTTTTTCAGACGATTTCCCTGAAATGCGTCGACAGGCGCTTAAAATTGCCTCCTGGCAAAAAAATGTTTATGTGAAGATCCCCATCACCAATACGCGCGGTGAGTCTTCGCTGCCGCTCGTCCGTCAGTTGGCCGGTGAAGGGGTTCAGTTGAATATCACCGCCATACTCACCTTGGAGCAAGTGCGTGCCACTGCTGAAGCTTTGAATCCGGCGGTGCCCTCGGTAGTTTCAGTATTTGCAGGCCGCATTGCCGACACAGGAAGGGATCCGGCGCACGTGATGCGAAAGTGCCTCGCCTTGCTCGACGCGCAACCCAAAGCCGAATTGTTATGGGCGAGTGTGCGTGAGGTCCTGAACATCTTCCAGGCGGACGAATGCGGCTGCCATATCGTGACGGTGCCCCACGACATCCTAGGAAAGGCTCTGAAGTTGGCAGGAATGGACCTCGGCGCGCTGTCCCTTGATACAGTCAAGATGTTTGCCCAGGACGCCCAGGCGGCGGGTTTTGCGGTGTGACTCTGCGATTTGATTGGTTTACCACCAGGTGAAAGCCGGATCAGGCGGAGGGCCAAAGCCCCAGCCAATCATATCCGCTGGAAATCGATAGAACTCGATATGCCCATCACCCCAGAGCATGTTCATACGACTGCTTCCTTTATAATTATGCCAGATGCTGCGCGGGTCTATTGTGCCTCGGTTCGGATGCCAGATCCAATCACCCTGAATGATCTTGTTTACCGGGCTAAGTGCTATTTCGCTCGCCTTGATAGGGGTCGCTTCATAGCTGCCCGGCGGGGAACTGCAATCTCCCACGACGTGACGAGTTCGAAATGAATCCATGTACCATTGCGGCAGATAACTATTTCCATACTGCGCGTAACAGTTTGTCGCGCCGGTCAATTCATCGCCCTTATCACTCGGACAATGGAACACCGCCAGCGTGCGCAAGTAGGCATTTAGGGGACGGTTCGTCGACGCGACGAATATATCGTAAAAGCCGTCGTTCCCTCCTGCCGCTTGCCAATCCAGTTGCGCTGGATAGAACTCGAAGTTGTCGCTTGAATACAGATGGTAACTTAAACCAATTTGATGCTGATTGCTCATGCACGTCGTCCGGGCAGCCTGAGATTTTGCCCGAGACAATGCTGGAAGAATCAAGGCCGCAAGAATTGCAATCACCGCAATGACGACCAGTAGTTCGATGAGAGTAAACGCCGGTCTGTTCGGTCGTTGTAGTTCCAATGGCATGAAACAAAAACCTTGCTATCTCCTAAGTTAACTTAGGTTGTGATGAAAGTCAATTCTTAATGAAGAAGCGGACTAAAGTTGCTGAGTGTCTTAGCTGGCCCGATTCTGTCCTAAGGATCTCGTTGCTACAGATTTGCGGTTCTCCATTTTCCCATCCCCGAGGCCATGGGCAGGCACGTTCATAAATGGGCCTACGCGCTTGAGCACGCCCTGCCGGCTTTGGGGGGGTGGTTGCGCCTGCTTTTCCGGTCACCGGTTTGGGCTCTTCAACTGCTTTGGATCCGAAGCGCGTTTTTTTTCAATCGCAAGCTGCTGCGCCCGGTTCGTACTCCCGACGGCTTTCTTTTGGAATCCGGTCATCAGCTAATCTCTTATTGGAGCCTATTCATCGAAAGAGAATGCTGGGCCCGAGATTGGGTCGATGCTCTGGCTGCTGAAACAAAGCCCCTGATCCTGGACGTTGGAGCAAATGCGGGCTTATTCACGCATCTTCTATGGACCAGGAGACCAGACGCTGAATTTATTGCCTTTGAGCCTCAACCCGCAATGGCGCGGAAGATTGCGAAATGGCAAGCGGCAACCGGCGCCCGGCTTACCTTGCGGCAACAAGGCGTGTCGGATCACGAAGGCACCGCGAATTTTTTCGCATCCGAAGAGGGCGATCCTACCGCCTCGCTCAAACCCGAGGGGCCCAAGTCAATCAAGCTGACTATTCCGCTAGTAACGCTCGATTCAGCAATCCCTTCGGTGCCTGTTTTTTTGATGAAAGTGGATGTTGAGGGATGTGAATGCGAAGTCCTTGCGGGAGGCAAGAATACTATAAACCGTGCGCGATTTCTTATTCTGGAGGCGCACACCCCGGAGGCACTCTCGAGGATTCAAAACGAACTCGGGCCTGAGTGGAACTCCAAGAGGGTAGGCGCTAGTGACTTTCTTTTCAGCCGCTCGTAAGGAGAGCGCAAACAGGCTGTTCTGCAGAGGAGTTTGGCGGGCGTGGGGGCGCTCCAGTGCAGAACAGCCGCGGCCTGAACTACGCGTTAGGAGGGTTGTTGTTTACAACCTCCAGCGTGTAGCCCCGGAGACTGAAAGAGCCTTCGAATAATACCGTCTTCCCGGCGTCGTCGCCTGAACCGGACACATTCGAATTCAGTTGCGCCTGCGGGTTGGAGTTGGGTCCGGATGAAAAGGTCTCAACCGTGATTCCCTGGACGTCAAAATGCAGGTTTAACGTCGCGCCATCCGCATCGATCAGGGCCAGGTGTTGAACGCTGTAGTTGGCGGTATTCATACGGCCTGTCCGCAAGTTTGAGTCGGAACTCGTGACCACGGCGCTTTTCACTTCGTATATAAAGAATGCGCTGACGTCTACCGAACTGGTTCCGTCCCGTATTACGATTGATGGCGTGCCGCTTGGAAGAGGGCTGATCATGAACAGCTGCGCCTGGCTCGTGAATGTTTTGCCCATTGCGCCCGCGAGGGCCGCGATGACTTCGGCGTCCCCAACCCGCACCATATTAAGGCCGGTTGTTACAACGTTTTTATTTGTTTTGGTGTCCCCCTGAGAGATTCCCCTCAGCCGGATGCCCAGGCTCTGTACCAGGTTAGTCTGATCGGCCCTGCTCGACATCGCTGTCGACGCTACTAACGCGGCTAACGCGATAGTTCTGATATACTTCTTCATGTTCGATTTGTTTGTTTGTTTGATACTGCATCCGCGCGTCGCAAGGTAATCGCAAACCAATGCATTCGCCCTGGCTCGCCAGGGTCAGTCAACGAAAGCATCCGGTTCATAAAGCAATGAGTCGGTTGGGTGGGATTTGAGGCGCCGAGGCTCCAAACCCGTTTTCGCAAGGGCCATTGGGAGACCGGCAACCGCCTTTTGTACGCTAAGTTTTTCAAACCTAAACAACGTCTCATTTAAGAGCTTACTGTATGCCAATCGTACACCGCTTGGTTTGAGCCATTTTGCCGGCAGCGCTGACTCATTTTGGGTCACACCGTCCCATACCTGGAAATTGACAGGCCAAATGGGCTGGATCGCTACAGCAACGGCCTCTCTGAACACCCCTTTTTGGCGAACAGTATTGATTCTATTACGGCGGGCACGATGGTTGCTTTCGGGTATCCTCCAGTCAAACGGCCGGTGTACATGAAAAGACGACCCGTTGCCGAGTCGCCGGGTGCTTCTAACTCTCAGGAAAGAAACAGTTCCGCTCCATTGTCGGCATAAACGCCGCAAACTTTAGGAGCTTTCGGAACTGAAACGCCCCAAAACGATAGGGTGCTCCGATGCCCGGTTTGGCACATTGCAGGCGGCGGACCTTACAATAGTGCTCGCGGAAATCTCCGCCAGGCGCGCTCAACCTTTGTCCGCCACCTTGGCCCCAGGTGGCTCTTTCTCGATGCCTATCTTTTTAAGGAACGGCTCAAGAGAGCGTTTGCGGCCGAGGAACTTTTCGATCGACACGTTCACATCTCGGGAATCGCCTTTTTCGTAAACCTCGGTTCGCAAGCGCCGACCTGCGGATTCGTCAAAGTACCCGTTGGGCGCCTTTTCAAAAACGGTGGCCATGTCGGCGGAGATGGCATCGGCCCAGGCATAGCCATAATAGCCGGCATCGTAGCCCATGAGGTGCCCGAAATACGCCACGAACGCGGTATCGGGCGCAAGCGGCAGAAAAACTTCGCTCAGGACTTTGTTGGACAGAGGGAGAGTGTCGGCCGCGTTGTTGTCATGAATTTCAGTGTGAAGCTTCAGATCGGTCAGCCCAAACGACAATTGGCGGCGGTAGCGAGTGCCTTCCGTCGCGAGGCGAGATTCCTTGAGCTTAGCCAGGATCTCAGCCGGGATTTTTTTGCTTGGGTCACGATAATCGGCGGCAAAACTGTCCAGCACTCGCTTGTCCCAAACCCAGTTCTCTAACATTTGGGAGGGGGCTTCGACGAAATCGCGAGGCACGCTGGTCCCGGAAAACCTTCCATATTTAGCCCGGGTCAGAATTGTATGCATGGCATGGCCAAATTCGTGAAACAGCGTCTCGACGTCGCTGTGGTTCAGCAACGATGGTTTGTCCTTGGACGGCGATGGGAAATTACAAATCAGAGCGCAAACCGGCCGTTGGTATTTTCCGTTGTCCAGGAGTTTTCCTTCGATCAAGCCGAACTGGGCAAAATGGTTGAACTTGCCCTCGCGGGGAAACATATCGAGGTAGAACAGTCCCATGGGTTCACCGGTCTTGCTGTCGCTGACAGCGTAGAGTTGCAGGTCGCTTACCCACTTGTATGGAGGATCAATTCTCTCGAATTTGAGCCCGAAAATCCTCTGGTAGATGTTGAACATCCCCTCGAGCACGCGCTGGTACGGGAAATAAACGCGCAACTGCTCGGCATCCACCGTGTATTTTTCCTTTTTAAGCTGGTTACTGAAATACCGCCAGTCCCAGATATTGATTTTGGCGTTGGGATCGCCTGTCTCACGGACCTTGATTTCGCGGTAAGCCGCCAGCTCCGAGTCGAACTTGGGCTGCAAGCCGGTGTCGAGCTTTTCCAGGAAGTCAATCGCTGTGGCGGCGTTCTTGACCATTTTGACTTCGGTCTGGAAGTCGGCCCAGCTCTTATATCCGAGTTTTTTGGCAATGTCGTCGCGCAGTGGCAGGATTTTTTCCAGCAACGGGATGTTTTTCTCGCGCGCCAAATTGTCATGTTCAATGAGCAGGCGCTTGCGGGTTTCCTCGCGTTTCGCGTTTTCCTCCACGTTGAGGTACTGCACGGTGATATTGGCCATGACGGTATATTCGTCATTACCCGTTTTGATTTGCTCCAGCAACCCTTCGGGAACGCCTTCGAGTTCGGCGCGTGTGAATTTCACGGGTTTTTCCGCCCGGGTGACGTTCGATTCAAAGTCGATGGCCAGGTCGGAAAGTTGTTTGCGCATGCGCTCGACTTCATCGCGCTCGGCTTTGGGCAGTTCCAGTCCGGCGCGGCGGTAGTCGCGCACGGTCTCGAACAAGAGCTTGGCGTCTTCGCCTTTGAGGCGAGGTTTGCGGTCGGCGTAGGTCTTGAGGACCTTGTACACGTCCTCGCGATAGTCCAATCCCACGATCCATTGTTCCAGGTCCTTGACCGCCTGGGTGGCGGCCTCGCGCAACCCTTCATCGGGGCTGGTCTCCTTGATAACCGACAGGCGGTTGGCGGTCAGGCCAATCTCATAGGCGATGTTGTCCAATGCGATGACCGTGTTTTTGAAATTGAGGTCGTGAGGATCCAGTTTCGCCACAGCATCGAGTGCGGCGTCTCCTGCTTGAATCGTTTGCTGCAACGACGCTTTTAATTCATTGGTCGTGGTTTCAAACTGTGGCAGGCGGATTATGCTGTTGTACTTTGCGGCTTTGGCCTCAAACTGCTGCAAGGTGCTGCTTCCTTGGGTTCCCTGGGCGAACCCGCTAAACACCGCGGGGATCAGGAGCAACACCACTACTTGAACAAGCTTCCAACTCATATGGCATCCAAGCTAAGAGCAAAGCTCCGATCTGCAAGCGTTTTGGTGGCTGATGCTTGACGCAGGCTTAGAAAGTAGGAGCTCGCAGAACTTCCGTCCTCCTGGCCAGAGCGACCGGACAGCAAGCTTATGGCTTTTTTCCCGGCACGGGCGGTGGATCGTGCGCTGCGAGTTTGCTGTTGTTGACGCCATACAAGAAATAAAAAACCATCCCAATCACAAACCAGATGATGAGCCGCGCCCACGTGGTGCGAGGAAGGGCCGTCATCAGAGCAAGAGCAGACACAGCCCCAGCGGGGGCTACAAACCAAACCAGCGGCGTTTTGAATTTGCGCGGCAAATTTGGCTCGCGGATACGCAATACCATGATGCCAGCTGAGACAATGACGAAGGCGAGCAGTGTGCCGATTGAGCAGAGGCTGCCCGCCTCCCGCACCGTGAAAATCGCCGAGAAGATTGCCACCGCGATTCCGGTAATGATGGACGTGATCCACGGCGTACGGAACCGAGGATGGACCCGGCTGACAATCGAGGGCAAAAGTCCATCTTTGGCCATGCTGTAAAACACGCGCGATTGGCCCAGAAGCATGACTAGAATAACTGAAGAGAGACCTGCAATTGCCCCCAGCTTGATGAGTTTGCCCATCCAACCCATACCAGCCCGATCCGCAGCGACCGCTATCGGATCGGGAACGTCGAGCTCGCGGTAAGGCACTACGCCCGTCGCTATTCCCGACACGATGATATACAGCACCGTGCAAATCAGAAGAGAACCGATGATGCCAATCGGCATGTCGCGCTGCGGATTCTTGGCCTCCTGCGCGGCCGTGCTCACCGCGTCAAAACCGATGTACGCGAAAAATACAATCCCGGCGCCCGTCATCACTCCAGACCAGCCAAACTGGCCGGATGTACCGTTGTTGGGCGGGATGAAAGGGTGCCAGTTCGCGGATGAAATGGCCCTGATTGCGCCTGCGATGAACAAAAACACGACGGCGACTTTCACCATAACGATGATGTTGTTGAAGGTCGCTGATTCCTTGATGCCCACGACCAGCAGCGTTGTCACAAGGAAAATGATGATAACCGCAGGCAGGTTGAAGGCCGCAGTCACGTGGGGCAAAGTCGAGGGATCGGTTCCCAGCCTCGCCAGTTGACCCGCCACAGAGCCGAGAGCTACCCAGCCGGCTTTCATTTTGAGACCCGCGGCTATGCTTGCCGGAATTTCAACGAGTTCCGTGCCACGGGCCGCTGAAAGCCTGGGCGGAACATCGAGCCCGAGATCATGCAGGAATGAAACAACATATCCAGACCAGCCGATCGCAACGGTTATAGCGCCCACCGCGTACTCGAGTATCAGATCCCATCCAATAATCCACGCGAACAACTCCCCGAGTGTCGCGTAGCCGTACGTGTAAGCGCTTCCGGCCATAGGTACCAGCGAGGCGAATTCACTGTAACACAATGCCGCGAAAACCGAGGCGACTCCCGCCAGGACAAAGGACAACACCACCGCCGGCCCGGCATTTTGAGCTGCCACAGTACCGGTGAGCACGAATATCCCCGTGCCGATGATGGCTCCAACCCCTAATGCCGTGAGGTTAAGAGCTCCCAGCGCGCGCCGCAGGCTGGTGTCGTTTGTGGCCTCTTCCTGGAGGGCTGCGATGCTTTTTCGACGAAACAAGTTCATTCAATAAGATCCGGGAACGCGTGAACAAAGTGGTGCCTTAAAGTTCCAAGTCAAGCAAGGAGTGCGGTTTACCCGATAGATTGGATTGATTGACTTTGAACCTGACCCTGAGTTCTTGATGTGCCTCAACGGGTACCGGGCAGCGAAGCAACGAAGCAAAGGAATCCCGCAATGACGCGTTGACATGCCAACGAAAATCCTTAAACCTGAACCCGCTCAAATCATATCGAATTATGCCCACCGTCGATCTTGGTTTTCTGGATTACGCCATTCTGATCATCTACGTGGCCTTTGTGGTAGGGATTGGCTTTGCGTTGCGCCGCTACATGAAAAGTTCGTCGGACTTCCTGACGTCCGGCCGTTCCATTCCGGCGTGGGTGACGGGCTTGGCATTTATTTCAGCAAACCTCGGGGCGTTGGAACTGGTCGGCATGGCTGCCAGCGGCGCGAAATACGGCATTGCCACCAGCCATTTCTACTGGGTTGGCGCGATCCCGGCGATGATTTTTTTGGCCGTATTCATGATGCCATTTTACTACGGCTCCAAGGCGCGTTCGGTGCCGGAATATCTGAAAATGCGGTTTGACGAACGGGTCCGGGCCTTGAACTCGATTGCGTTCGCGGTGATGACTGTCTTCGCGTCAGGCATCTCGATGAATGCGCTGGCCAAACTGCTGGCGAACTTGTTGCCTTGGAAACTCGACATTAGATTGCCCCTAGGGCTTCATATTGAGAGCTACGACGCGTATCTTTGGATTTGCTCAGCCGTCGTTCTGGTTTACGTCTTAAAAGGCGGACTTACTTCCGCCATTTACACCGAAGTGCTGCAGTTCTTCATGATCGTGCTGGGCTTCGCCCCGGTGGTGTACCTGGGCCTTAAGGACGTGGGGGGGTGGAGCTCCATGAACCATTCGCTCCAGACGGTGGCCCAGGATCCCGCTGCTTATAACCTTGGCACAAAAGCGTATTCAGCCGACGCCTGGACCAGCGCCTGGAAGCCTCTGCTGGGGGGGCCATCGGCCAACCCGATGGGTGTGGATATATTCGCCATGGTGTTCGGGCTCGGGTTTGTGCTCTCGTTTGGTTACTGGTGCACTAACTTCCTGGTCGTGCAACGCGCGATGGCGGCCAAGAACATGAGCGCGGCGAGGCGCACCCCTTTAATTGCGGCGGTGCCGAAAATGATTTTCCCCATCCTGGTAATCGTGCCGGGGATGATTGCCGTGGCCCTCACGTCCAATCCCGCGAAGAACTATCGCATTCCGCCTCCCATTCTCAGTGAACAGGTCTACGCAAAAGGTGTGGAGGCGGTTAAGGCGAGTGCCAGGTCGGATCCAATTTCGGCATTGAAAGCCGTGAGCGAGGCCATGGGCAAGAAAATGAATTCCGAGAAGGTCGCAGTACTGGAGAAGGACGCCGGGACCCTGACCGATGCCCAGATCAAGCAAGGCCTGTACAATGCCGTGGCGGAATACGACTACGATGGTGTGATTTTGTCGCTGGTAAAGAAGTATTGCCCTACCGGATTGCTAGGCCTGGCATTAACGGCGCTCTTGGCCTCATTCATGTCCGGCATGGCCGGCAATGTAACGGCGTTCAACACAGTATGGACGTATGATCTTTACCAGGCGTACTTGGCGCCCAACAAAAGCGACCAGCACTATTTCTGGATGGGGCAAGCCGTGACCGTGGTGGGCATTTTGCTGAGCATCGCCTGCGCTTATTTCGCAGCCATGTACAACAACGCCATGGATATCATCCAACTCGTATTCGGATTTGTGAATGCGCCATTGTTCGCAACGTTCCTGCTCGGCATGTTCTGGGCTCGCACTACCGGCACCGGGGCGTTCCTGGGCTTGTTTGGCGGCATCCTCGGCTCGGCCCTGTTCCATTCCAAGACCATAGCCGCCGGCAATTTGCCCGGCGTCAAAGGCGGCTACCTCGGCGTCGCCAGGATTTTCCCGAGCGAAATGGCACAGAACTTTTGGCTGGCCAGCTTCGCCTTTATTGTGTGTTTCACCCTTACGCTCGGGATATCCCTCGCTACAGCCCGTACCAAGTCAGATGAGGAACTCAAAGGCCTTGTTTATTCCCTTACCCCGAAAATCAAGGTCGAGGAACGGGAATGGTATTTGCGGCCAGCGGTAGTGGGGACGGTGCTGCTGCTGTGCTGCGTCGTTCTGAACATAATTTTCCGTTAACAAAAGGATCGCTCTATGGGACTCGACTTACGCTGGCCAATCGGCCTGATGTTTTCAATCATTGGGGCACTCTTGGTCGTCTACGGGCTGATGACTTCAGGGTCGCAAATCTACGCTCGATCTCTCGAACTGAACATCAACTTGGTATGGGGTCTAGTGCTGCTGGTGTTTGGCGCCGCAATGCTGATAATGGCCTCGCGTGGGGCCCGAAAAGGGGCCCAGGGGCAACCTTCGAATACCGAGACTCGGAAATGACCGCGGGACGATGAAAGCAAGTGTCCAAACCGCACCGTTCGGAAAGTTGGCCGATGGGACAGCTGTCGATTTGTTTACGTTGACCAATCCGGGTGGGTTGGTGGCAAAAATTTGCAATTACGGGACAATCCTCACCGAATTGCATGTGCCGGATCGCGCCGGAAAAAGCGGGGACATTGTGCTCGGGTTCGATAATCTCGACCAGTATCTCCGGGGCCATCCCTATTTTGGATGCACCGTGGGCCGCGTTGCCAACCGGATTGCCAATGGCCGGTTCGTTCTGGAGGGAAAAACTTATACCCTTGCGATCAACAATGGGCCCAACCATCTGCACGGCGGCGTTAAGGGTTTCGACAAAGTCGTCTGGAAGGCTGAACCGGGCGGCGGCGCGACCGTAAAGTTTTCCTATACCAGCGCTGACGGGGAGGAAGGCTACCCGGGGTGCCTCCAGGCGATCGTCGTCATGACGCTCACGGATGCAAACGAGCTGGTAATCAATTACAGCGCTGTCACGGATAAACCAACCCCGGTCAACCTGACCAATCATTCGTATTTTAACCTGGCTGGGCAGGGCGATGTTTTAGGGCACGAATTGATGTTAGCCGCCGACCAGTATACCCCCAAAAACCAGCACTCGATCCCGACCGGCGAGATAAGTCCGGTGAAGGGCACGCCAATGGATTTCACACAGCCGCACGCGATTGGGTCGCGATTTTCCGAGCTCAAAGAAAAACCTGTCGGCTACGATCACAATTTCGTGATCAACGGGGCCGGTTCGAACCCGCGGCTTACCGCGCGCGTATTCGAGCCCAAAACCGGCAGGGTGATGGAACTCTCGACCACCCAACCTGGCGTGCAACTATACACCTCCAACTACCTGGACGGCTCCCTGACGGGTAAACGGGGCGTGGTTTACCGCCAACACTCGGGCTTCTGCCTTGAAACGCAGCATTTTCCTGATTCAGTGAATCACCCGAATTTCCCTTCAACGATACTCCGGCCGGGCCAAACCTACCGCCAAACCACCGTTCATAAATTCACGACGGCATGACATCATTCTATGAGCCTTGCTGAACTAGGCCGGGAAGCCACCGATCAATTCAAAAAAATGTTTGGGCGCGAGGCGGAATGGGTCGCTGCGGCGCCCGGACGTGTGAACGTCATCGGCGAGCATACCGACTATAACGATGGCTTCGTCTTTCCGATGGCAATCGAGCGTTACACGGTAATCGCCGGCGCGCCGGCGGGCGGCAAAACCATTCAGCTTCGCTCGACGGCTGGAGCCGCCCCCGCGATGATTGACCTGTCGCAACCGCTGAAGCCGGCCAGCAAAGGGACCTGGTATAATTATCCGCTGGGGGTCATCGCCGGCTTTGCTGCGCGAGGCATCAACCCCAAACCGTTCGATGCGCTCATTCATTCGACTGTGCCGCTCGGGGGTGGGTTGTCCAGCAGCGCATCACTTGAAGTGGCCACGGCAACTCTTCTCGAATCCATCACAGGCCATAAACTTGATCCGGTGGACAAAGCATTGCTGTCGCAAAAGGCCGAGCATGAATATGCCGGCATGCCCTGTGGCATCATGGATCAGTTCATTTCGGTCATGGGCAAAAAGGATCACCTCCTGCTGCTGGACTGCCGGTCGCGCCAAACAGAACTTGTCCCGATGACCGATCCCTCGGTTTCGCTGCTCATTACCAACACCAATGTTAAACACGAATTGACCGGGGGGGAATATGCCCGCCGCCGGGCCGAGTGTGAGGAAGCGGCACGTGCGTTGGGTGTGCGTTCCCTGCGCGACGCCGATGCCCAGGCCCTTGAGCGGGCCCGTTCCAAAATGAGCGACACGGTTTATCGGCGCGCCCGGCACGTTATCGGCGAAATCGAACGCACTGTTCACGCCGCCGAAGGAGTACGTGCCTCCAATTGGCCGACCGTCGGTCAACTGATGTTTGCAAGCCACGCTTCGCTGCGAAACGATTACGAGGTCAGTTGCCCGGAACTGGACGCCGTTGTAGAAATCGCCCAATCCATTGGCGCGAGCGGCGGCGTTTACGGATGCCGAATGACCGGAGGAGGCTTCGGCGGCTGCACCGTGGCCCTTGTGAAATCAGAAAAGGTGAGCGCCATCTCGCAACGCGTGTCCGCCGAATACGAAGAACGGACCCGCATCAAGCCGACACTTTTCGTCTCGCGTCCCGCGGCCGGAGCGACTTTGCTCAAGCCGGAATCATGATGCCTTATTCAACGACGCGCTTCCCTTTTTTCCTGGCGTAGTACTGCTCTTTAATCCAATCGAAGGTGTGCTTCAGCCCGTGGTCGAGGGAAGTGTCCGGCTCCCAGCCGAGCATTTTCCGGATGAAGGTGTTGTCGCTGTTGCGGCCGGCAACACCGCGCGGCGCGCTCAAATCGTAATTGCGTTCCAGCTTGATGCCCGCAATCTTCTCGACTTTGGAAACCAGGTCGTTGATGGAAACCAACTCGCTTGAACCCAGGTTAATGGGGGTGGCAATCAGTTCGTCCGAATGCATGATGCTGTCGATCCCCTTTGTGCAGTCATCAATATACATGAAGCTCCTGGTCTGGTGACCATCACCCCAAATGGAAATGGAAAGCTTACCTGAATCCATCGCTTCGATGACCTTGCGGCACATGGCGGCTGGGGCTTTTTCGCGCCCGCCATCCCACGTGCCCCAGGGACCGTACACGTTGTGGAAACGAGCAATGGCGGTTTTGAGTCCGCGTTCAGCCCAGTATTCCTGGCAAAACATCTCCGACATGAGCTTTTCCCAGCCATAGCCGCGTTCGGCCATTGCGGGGTAGGCGTCGGATTCTTTGAGCGCGCGCACCTTCGGATCCTGCTGAAGCTCGGTGTTGTACGCGCAGGCAGACGAAGAAAAGAAAAAGCGCCGCGCACCCGCCCGGTACGCCGATTCAATCATGTGCGTATTGATTAGAATGCTGCGCAGGCATTCGACGCGAAAACGCTCGATAAAACCCATCCCGCCCATGTCGGCTGCCAGGTTATAGACCTCTACAGCCCCTTCGCAGGCGCGCTGGCAATTGTGCTCCTGGCTCAAATCCAGCGTCAGGCATTCCACCCCTGGCACACGCTGATACCATTCCGGTAGCGGTTTCTTGTCCACCGCCCGAATTCGCGTAAATCCTTTTGCCTGAAAATACCGCACCAGAGCGCCGCCAATAAATCCGCCGGCGCCTCCCACTACGATCAAGTCGTTGGGTTGTAGTTTCGGGTCCTTCTCAACCAGCCGTTTTGGTTCCATAAAAATTAGTTGTGGTTTTTGCCGTGCCGCGCCCCAGCTTAACTTGGAGAACCTTGGGGATGGTCACGAAGCATGGGGACTGTGCCAAAACTCAACGGTCGGATCGAGGCTAAAATTCGTGCCGATTGTGGAATTTGCCAAACGCGATGACAGCCCCACGGGCAACGTTGTTCCACATCCACAAGGGCTTGGAGGTCAACCTTGGCTTTTGGTTAAGGGCTGTTTGGGCCCTGTGGCTGCCGCGGTTT
>Ga0070738_10003697_pt1 | contig 19547 bp, 16 predicted proteins | sample Coa_R2_2_FD_66446 | JGI IMG/M metagenome (GOLD analysis project Ga0070738, IMG submission 66446) | Surface soil microbial communities from Centralia Pennsylvania, which are recovering from an underground coalmine fire - Coalmine... | ecosystem: Environmental > Terrestrial > Soil > Unclassified ... | reverse complement strand
GATGGACTTGCCGCACCAGCAGCGCCTGCGCGATGTGATGGGCCTGCAGATTGGCGACGGCACCGAGCAGATCCAGAAGATGATCATCGCACGCGAGAAGATCGGGCGCGTGGCGGTGCCCTACTAGGCGGAGGATGCCGATGGCTGTGTCGCCCGTCCTCGTCGAACTGCACGAGCAAGTCGGCGTGATCACGCTGAACCGGCCTGACAAGTTCAACTGCATCTCGCGAGGCTTGTCGGACGGCCTGCGAGACAGCGTGCAATCCCTGGAAGCCAACCCGACCTGCCATGCGGTAATGATCAAGGCCAGCGGCAAGCATTTCTGCACGGGCGCCGATCTGGACGAGGTCCTCGCGGCGCGCGAGTCCCGAGCCACCCTCGAAGCTTTCATCACTGCAGGGCACGACGCGCTCGCTGCCCTTGAGTACTCGCGTCTGCCGATCGTTGCGGCCGTGCATGGCCTGTGCCTCGCCGGCGGGCTGGAGCTCATGATGGCGTGCGATGTCGTGTTCGCCGCCAATTCAGCGCGTTTCGGTGATCAGCATGCGCAGTACGGACTGATCCCCGGATGGGGCGGTACTCAGCGCTTGCCCCGCTTGGTCGGCCTGCGGCGGGCCCTGCATCTGATGTACAGCGCCGAGTGGTTGGACGCGGTCACAGCGTGCGAATGGGGCTTGGTGAATGTTGTGGTCGAGGAGGCTGCGCTTGCCGAGCGCGCCATGACATACGCGCAGGCGCTGGCCGCTCGCAATCCGCAGTCCATCGCGGCGATGAAGTCGCTCGCCCGCCGAGGCCTCGACGTACCTCTGGCCGAGGGGCTGGCGCGCGAGTGTGGGTGCGTCGTCGACGCCCTGCGCACGCAAAACGTCACGGAAGGACTGGCGGCCTTTCAGGCTCGTCGGACACCAAAATTCGATTAGTCGGTACGCCGCATGTCGGTGGTCAGGAGAACGCTTATGGAGCATGCAACACAAGTCAAGCTTGCGCATACCCTGTTCACATACGTCGACAAGGGCGAGCAGGCGCGCGCCGCAGCGACCTTCGCGAACCCGGTGCGAGACTACATCTGTCCCAATCAAGCCGCGCGTGAACGCGATTTGCTGTTCGGCGACCATCCGCTCATTCTTGGCATGACTGCCGATCTGCCGAAGCCCGGCGACTTCTTCACCAACGATTTCACGGGCCGGCCAATTCTCGTCGTTCGCGGCAAGGACGGCAAAGTGAACGCGTTTCTTAACGTCTGTCGGCATCGTGGAGCCAAGCTGGTAACAGCCGATCTCGAACAAGGTTGTGCGCGCGCCGGCGCCTCGTTCACGTGCCCCTACCATGGGTGGGCGTATGGCCTGGACGGGCAATTGCTAGGCGTCCGCGAGCCCGAGGCGTTTGGGGATGTCGACCGCAGTGCGCACGGTCTGCGACGCCTGGCTGCGGTCGAACGCCACGGCTTCATCTGGGTCAGGCCAGGTGGTGACGCGCCCTTCGATCCTGACGCAATTCTCGGTGATCTCACGCCGGAATTCGTGGCGTACGGCTTCGAGAAATACAGCCACTACGAGACGCGGACCTTGCGGCGGGCGATGAACTGGAAGCTCGTCATTGGCACGTTCTTGGAGGGCTACCACATCAAGGTCCTTCACCGGAACACGATCGCGCCGCTGCTTCTCGGCGCGCACACTACCTTCGACGCCTATGGCCGGCACGTGCGCATGGCGGTGCCGCGCCGGGAACTGGAGACGCTGCGCGGGAAGCCAGAGCGCGACTGGGATGTGTTGAGGCATACCGCGGTCGTCTATGCACTGTTCCCGAATACCGTACTGGTCTGGCAGGGAGACCACATGGAGACGTGGCGCGTCTTCCCGGGCAAGACGGCGGACGAGAGCGTGATGCACGCTTCTCTCTACGTTCCGGAACCGGCACTCACTGACAAGGCCAAGCGCCACTGGGATCGCAATATGCAGATCCTGCTCGACACCGTGGAGAAGGAAGATTTTCCGCTGGCCGAGGATATGCAGCGCGGCTTCCATTCGGGCGCCCAGGACCACCTTCTGTTCGGCCGGAACGAGCCGGCGCTGGCGCATTTCCATCGCTCGGTCCGCGAGGCCATCGGGCTGCAGGCTGCCTGACCCTCTTGCCCATCGATTCACGAGCTCAACTGAGGAGACGACCATGAAGCAGCTTCCGATCTCGGCCGATTCGCACATTACGGAGCCGCCCAACTGCTACCGTGACCACATCGAGGCCGCCTACCGTGAACGCGCGCCCCATATCGAGCGCGACCCCAAGTACGGCGACGTCTACGTCGTCGAAGGCATGAAGCAGACCATTCCGATGGGCTTGGTTGCCGCGGCGGGTGTGGATCCGAGCAGCCTCCGCGCCGGCGGCGCCCGCTTCGAGGACTTGCATCCGGGCGGGTGGGACCCGGCCGCCCGTCTCGCCGACCAGGACCGCGACGGTGTCGGCGCGGAGATCATCTATCCTACTGTCGGCATGGTGTTGTGCAATCATCCGGACCAGGACTACAAAAAGGTCTGCTTCGACGCCTACAACCGCTGGCTCCAGCAGTACACGGCGCACGCGCCCGACCGCCTGATCGGCGTCGGCCAGACGGGCATCCGAACCGTCAAGGAAGGCATCGCCGATCTGGAGCATATGAAGGAAATGGGCTTCAAGGGCGTCATGATGCCGGGCAATCCCGGCGAGCTCGACTACGACGATCCGGCGTATGATCCCTTCTGGGAAGCCGCCGTCGCTCATGAGCTGCCGCTGTCGTTCCACATCCTGACGTCGAAGAGCGACAGCATCAATGCGCACCGCGGCCCCAAGATCAGTGGATTCCTGTCGATCATCCGCGGCTGCCAGGACATCATGAGCATGCTGATCTTCAGCGGCGTGTTCGAACGCCATCCCAAGCTCAAGGTGGTGTGCGTCGAGGCAGATGCCGGCTGGGCGCCGCACTTCATGTACCGCATGGACCATGCCTACAAGCGCCACCGCTACTGGATGAAGGGCAAGGAGTTGCAGCGGCTTCCGTCGGAGTATTTCCGCGACAACATCAGCCTGACCTTCCAGGACGACTACATCGCCTTCAAGCTCGCCGATATGATGGCGCCTCACCAACTCATGTGGGCCAACGACTTCCCCCACAGCGATTCGACCTGGCCGTGGAGCAAGGATGTGCTCGCTGAACAGGCAAGCCATCTCGATCCCGCCCTGAAGCAGCGGATCCTGCACGATAACGTGGCTGAGCTATATAAGCTGGCTGCCTGACCAATCATTGTTCCGGTCGACCGCGGAGAAGACAATGAAATTCGACTTGTTCGTCTATTGCACGGTTGGCCGTAGGGCGGAGCTTGAGGCCGGCATGGCTGGCCGCAGGCCCAGGCTTTACCAGCGCATGCTCGACGAGATCGCCGAGTATGCGCGGTTCGCCGACGAGGCCGGGTATTTCGGCTTCGGTCATCCCGAGCATCATCTGCAGATCGAGGGCTTTGAGGCATCGAATGATCCCCGATTGATGGGCATGTGGCTCGGCAAACACACTAGGAAGCTGCGTGTGATCACGTGCGGATTTGTGTCGACGACACACAATCCGCTTCGCGTGGCCGAGGACATCGCGACCATGGATCACATGCTAGGCGGCCGTTTCGGTGTCGGCTTAGTGCGCGGATACCAGGCGCGCTGGGTCGAGAACTTCAAGGTTCGCGATGACCTACATGCCGTCGGACCGTGGAACAAGGATTCGACGGCCGATGTCGCGAATCGAGAGTATTTTGGCGAGTTCGTCGATGTTGTGATCAAAGCGCTAACGAACGACACTTTCAGCCATCGCGGGGCGTACTGGAATTTTCCTCCCGTAGGGATGGTCAACCCCCATCCCCATGGTGTCTACACGGAGTATGGCCAAGGCGTTGCGCCGGACATGCGCGTCAACGAGATAGGCATTGCTCCAAGACCTCTGCAAAGCCCGCATCCGCCCCTCTATGGCGGCTTTGCCGCTTCCATGCGCACTGCTCTGTTCTGGGCAAAGTACGCCGGAAAACCGATTGTCTTGACCGACAACCTCGACTTTTACGGCCATCTTAATCGCGCTTATCACGACGAGGCCGCCAAGCACGGCCAGACGGTCAAGCCCGGACATGCGACAGCTTGGGGTGGCATCTTCATCTGTGCACCTACTGACGCGGAAGCACACGCGCAACTTGCGGACATGAGATGGTTCTGGGACCAGTGGTCTGCGCCCTTCGGGCAGGGGCTGCCTGAGCTACTGGTCGGGTCGCCGGATACGATCTCGCGGCGCCTGGAGGCGGTCCAGAAGGTCGTCCCGGAGCAGGATGAGGTCGTTCTGTTGATCCCCCAGGGACTGCATGAACGTGATCAGATACTCAGATCGCTCGAGTTGATGGCGACGAAGGTCATGCCCCGCTTTGCAGTTTCCAACTGACCATTGCTATGATCGATTCGAGTTCCGCCAGTAACCGCCAATTCGGCTTCGGCGATACTGAGCTTGTCGATCATCCGACCGTCTTTGGCTCCGACCTGTTCAAGGGCCGGGTTGTCCTGATTTCAGGCGGAGGCAGCGGCATCGGCAAGGCGATCGCCGTTCTGTTCGCGCGATTGGGTGCTGATCTCGTTTTGTGCGGCCGCAAGCCGGAGAAACTCGAAGCCGCGAGCGCCTTGCTGCGCAGCCTCGGCAGCGACGTCGACGCGATGGCGATGAACATTCGCGAGCCGGACGAGGTGGAGGCCCTCATGGAGCGCGTGTGGTCGAGACACGGTCGCCTCGATGTGCTCGTCAACAACGCTGGCGGGCAGTTTGCGCAGCCGGCAATTGATTTCACCGTCAAGGGCTGGAAAGCCGTCATCGACACCAATCTGAACGGCACATGGTACATGATGCAGGCCGCCGCCCGGCGCTGGCGAGATCGCGACCAAGCAGGCAACATCGTGAATATCACCGCCACGATCGATCGCGGATTGCCGCACATGGCGCATTCGACGGCGGCGCGCGCCGGAGTAATCTACCTGTCGAAGACGGTGGCAGTAGAATGGGCACCCTTGGGTATCCGGGTAAACTGCCTCGGCGTCGGTGCGGTGGAGAGCAGCGGCTTCGCGCAGTATTCCGAGGCGGGCCGCAAGACCTTCTACGAGAGCAACCCCATGCGCCGCCCAGGGGACGTCTGGGACGTCGTCGAAGGCTGCGTCTACCTGGCCGGTCCCTCGGGTAAGTTTATCACCGGCGAAGTCCTGACCATCGATGGCGGGCAGCAGATGTGGGGCGACTTCTGGTCGGCCGGCCGCCCAGACTACTTCAAGCTCGGCTAGAGGTGATGCCATGCTCCCCAAGAAGACGATGGCGATGGTTCAGACCGGGCCGCGCCTACTGGAGCGTCGTGATCTTCCGATCCCGCCGATAAGTGCCGACAGCGCGATTCTCAGAATCGAGGCTTGCGGCATCTGCGGCAGCGATCACGAGCAATACGAAGGCGCGCTGAACACGCCTTATCCGGTCGTCCCCGGCCATGAGCCGTTGGGTATCATAGCGGCCATCGGCGATGTTGCGGCGAAGCGCTGGCGCGTCGATGTCGGCGATCGTGTCTGCGTCGAGACGATGCTGTCCTGCCACTGTTGCAACACGTGTCTCGGCGGGCACTACCATCTGTGCGACCGGCGGCAGATCTATTCCTACATCCCGCTCACCGTGGCGCCGGGAATCTGGGGTGCGTACTCGCAGTACATGTATCTCGCGCCCAACGCGATCGTTCACCGGATCGACACGTCCTTGCCGCCGGAGATCGCGGTCATGTTCAATCCGCTCGGCGCCGGTTTTCGCTGGGCGGTCGAGCTTCCCGGGACAAGCGTCGGCGATACCGTGATGATTCTGGGGCCCGGGCAGCGTGGATTGGCCAGCGTCGTGGCCGCACGCCATGCTGGGGCGGGCACCATCATCGTTACCGGATTGGCTTCGGACGCCAAGAAGCTGGCCGTCGCCCGTGCACTGGGCGCGGACTACACGATCGACGTAGACAACGAGGATCCCAGGGAGCGTGTCCGAGAGATCACGGCCGGAAGAGGCGTGGATGTAGTTGTCGATGTCACCTCGTACGCCACCCAACCCGTGCGAGGGGCGCTCGACTACGTGCGTCGCGGCGGGACGATCGTCCTTGCCGGCGTGAAGGGATTCACCATGCAGGACGGAAAGAGGCGTCAAAAGACGGTGCCGGACTTCGTCTCCGACATGGTTGTCTGGAAGGAAATCACCATTAAAGGTGCCATTGGTGTTCTCAGCTCAGGCTACCGCAAGGCGATCGATCTAATTGAAAGCCGCAAGGTTCCGCTTGCGCTGATGCACACGCACGATTTCGCGCTGGAAGAGGCGGATCTGGCGATCCGAACGCTCGCCGGCCAGGCCGATGGCGAACGGTCGATCCACTCTTGTCTTATCCCACCCTCGTGACGCTAAGGAAGAACCAGGTCCGGAAAGACAACACCATGAACATTCCGCCACGGCTTCCGCCCTTCAATCAGGAAGTGGCTCGCCGTTTCCTCGAATCGACCATACCTTCATCCGGCCTTCCGGAATTCCTCGGCCTACGCACCACGCTCGTCGAGCCCGGGCGCCTGCGCATCGAGATGGTAGCAGATACCAGGCTGCTGACGCGTTTCGGCAATCTGCATGGCGGCGTGCTCGCTGCTTTGTGCGACCATGCGCTTGGACTCGTATGCTACCCGCACATGCAGCCGGGCCAATGGGCGGCCACGACGGAGTTCAAGCTGAACCTCCTCGCGCCCGTCTCTTCTGGTAAGGTGATTGCCGACGCACGCATTGTCGGCATGACGCGCTCGACCGCAGTAGTGCGTATCGACGTGGAGAACCACGGCCGGACCTGCGGCGCTGCTCAAGGCACGGTTCTGATCATGCAACCAAAGTTACCAGAGTCCCGTGACTAGAGCGGCTTGCGCTTAATTGGACCCGCGACGCGGGTCCAATTAAGCGCAAACGCATTGTTGCAGACATCTCCTCTTCTGCATCGTGCCTTCGACTGATTCCAGTCGAAGGCACGATGCTCTAGACTTGGTTTTCGCCCTTTGCCAAGCGACCGGCGACGGTATTCGCTGACAAAGCACACAGGCGATGGCTTCAGCTCCGCCCCGCCATCATGCGGGTCACATTGTAGGTTATCACCACCTCGTTGCGCTGATTGACGATGCTATTGATCGTCGTGACGATTCCCCGGTTCCCCTTGCTGGTTGGCCGGATCGCCGTCACTTCCACTTCTCCGTGAATGGTGTCGCCGACATTGGTCGGAGCATGCACCTTCATGGTCGATTCCAGCATGGCGAGCCCGGTATGCTGCATCGTGGCCTGAACCAAGAGGCCTTCAACGAAGCAGTAGCAAAGAGCACCCGGCACCGGACGGCCTCGCATGGCGCCGTGTTGCCCGCTGAACGTCACGTCGGTGAAGATCATCTCGACCATACCAGTGGCATTGATGAAATTCACCAGATCAGCTTCGGTGATGGTGCGATTGATGGTGCGAAATTTCTGGCCGACCTTGAGGTCAGTCCAGAACAACCCAAGGCCGACATACTCCATGCGCTCTCCACATACCGCAGCAAGGGTGCAGCGACGGCTGCCGTCACTCCTATGGAAGGCGGGCATACCACAAGAATGTTCGAATGTTAATTCGAATATGTCTAAATTGCCCGCTGCAAATTGGGCGTTGCTGAGGCGCCTTAGATTGAGATTCTAATGAGTATTCGGTACTAATGGAGCGGATAACCAAAAAACCGGGGTGCGAGGAGTGACCTCAAAGTGGGTGAGAATTCCGGCTTGGCGGAGGTCCAGCTTCGATCGAACACGGCCAGTTCATGCATGCCTCGGGCTCTCGCGAAGTATTACCGGCACCGCCAGATCTTCGCGGTCTTAGCGGATGTTCAGAGACGCTCAGAAAGGCGGCGCTAGATATGGAACGCACCGAATATTTCGACACTCTTGAAACACGTTCGTCCGAAGAACGAGAGATTGCATTGGCCGCCGCCCTAAAGGCGCAAGTCGCGCATGCCAAGGCCAATGCGCCATTCTTCGTCGAATGGCTGAAGGACGTCGATCCGGCCGCGGTAACGAGCCGCGCTGCGCTCGCACGCCTTCCAATTCTGCGTAAAGCGGACCTAAGTGCCGTGCAGAAGAGGAGTCCGCCGATGGGAGGGCTGCTCAGCGTGCCGCTCGCGCAAGTCCAGCACATTTTCATGTCGCCAGGGCCCATTTTCGAGATCGATACCGCTGAAAAGGACTATTTGCGCGGCGCACGGGCCATGTATGCGGCAGGGTTTCGTGCCGGCGATATCGTTCACAATACCTTTTCGTATCATCTCACGCCGGCCGGCCTCATGATGGAGGCCGCAGCGCGGTCATTGGGCTGCGCGGTCGTGCCGGGAGGTGTCGGCCAGACCGAGTTGCAGCTCGACGCCATAGAAGCCATCCGACCGGGCAGCTATGTTGGAACACCCTCGTTTCTGAAGATTCTCCTGGAGAAGGCTGATGACCTTGGCAAGGACATTTCGTCGATTCGAAAGGCCTTTGTCAGCGCCGAGGCGCTGCCACCTTCGCTCCGCCAAATGTTTCGCGACCGTGGCATAGCGGCCTTTCAGAGCTATGGCACGGCAGATGTGGGCATCATCGCCTACGAATCCCAAGCCCTGGAGGGCATGATCGTCGACGAAGGCGTTCTGGTCGAGATCGTGCGGCCGGGCACCGGCGATCCCGTTGCCGACGGCGAGGTAGGCGAAGTGGTCGTTACGACCTTCAGCAAGGCCTATCCTCTGGTGCGCTTCGGAACCGGTGACCTGTCCGCCGTGCTGCCCGGCATCAGCCCTTGTGGCCGCACAAACATGCGCATCAAGGGTTGGATGGGGCGTGCCGACCAGCGCACAAAGGTCAAGGGTATGTTTGTTGATCCAGCACAGATTGCGCTGGTCGCCCGGCGTCATCCGGAGTTCGGCCGCGTGCGGCTGGTCGTCGACTGGGTCGATCAGCAAGACGTCATGATCTTGAAAGCCGAGCTCATCGGGGGCTCCACCGACTTGGCTAAGGCGGTGGAAGGCAACATCCAGAATATCTGCAAGGTCCGAGGACGCGTGGAGTTCGTGGCGCCCGGCAGCCTGCCTAACGACGGCAAGGTGATCGACGATGTGCGCAAATACACCTGATCGGTCGACGTCCTGGCGGACGAGTCGGTGTTCCGTCGCGACGCCTTTGCATGAACGGAGGCAGGCGACGGGTTTAGCCACCGCTCCGTCGATGACATCGGGGGAACGGAGCCGAGCGCCAATGTGAAGGAGAATGATGATGGCCCAGACTGATCTGACCGGCAGGGTAGCGGTTGTAACGGGCGCGGCGAGAGGCCTCGGCCGTGCCTATGCGCAGGGGCTTGCCAAGGCTGGGGCCACGGTAATTGCGCTCGATCTCTCGGATTGCAGCGATACGGTTCGCGATATTGAGACTAACGGCGGTCGGGCATTCAGCCGGCGATGCGATGTTGGAGACATGACCAGTTGCCGCGCCGCGGTGGACGACATCCTTACCCGGCTTGGCCGGGTGGACGTGCTGGTCAACAACGCGGCACTGTTTGCGACGCTCAAGTCGGGTCGCTTTGATACTATCGCCGAGGATGACTGGGAGTCATGCATGCGTGTCAATGTCACCGGCGTGTGGAATTGCTGCCGTGCGTTTGTGCCGCCCATGCGCGAACGGGGTGGCTCCGTGGTCAATATCTCCTCGTTAGCTGCAACATACGGTTTGCCCAACGCCCTGCATTACACGACATCTAAGGCGGCCGTGATTGGATTGACGCGAGGTCTCGCGCGCGAGCTGGGCCGCTTCAACATACGTGTCAATGCGGTGGCCCCTGCGGTCGTTGAGACAGACGGCATGAGCCAGTTCTTCGGCGAGAAGAAGGAAGACGCCGTGAAGGCTATTGTCTCTGGCCAGTCCATTCGCCGTGTCCTCACAACCGACGATCTGGTTGGCACAATCCTCTATCTTGCTTCCGATGCCAGCTCGATGGTGACAGGCCAAACGATTGCCGTCGATGGCGGGACGGTCTCCCTCTAATCCCACATCAGGTCAGGCTCTGTCGCGTTTGGGAATGCGCGTGTGTGCACCGAAACTGTACTAGGCAACCGACAATCGCTAAAGGGATTACATTGACCGCCATTGCCTTTCCGATTCCCGACGACGTCGTCGCAATAGCCGATGGCATCGAAGGTTTCCTTCGCAGAGAGGTGTTCCCGCGTCACCAGAGCGATCATGCGCTGCTGTCCGATCCGCGTCGCACGTATAGCGAGGATGGCCGCTATGTCCCTGCTGTGGTCGACCATATTCGAGGCGTGCGCATTGCGGCCGCAAAGGCTGGTTACTACTCGATGTCAGTGCCTGTGGAGCTTGGTGGGGCAGGCATGGGCATGCTTGCCTACTTCGTAGTGTGGGAGCGCATCTATCGTCTTTGTGGCAGCCACCATTGGCTGGGTGCTTATGCGGTCAGCCACTGGGCCTTCGGTCCAAGCCCGGTCCTATTGAAAGTCACAGATCGCGCACGCTCCGAGATTCTAGCGGGCATGATGGAGGGCCGGACATCGATGTGTTTCGGCATGTCTGAGCCTGGCGCCGGCTCGGATGCGACCATGATCCGTACGAAAGCGAGACAAACCGACTCTGGCTGGCGACTCAACGGCCGCAAGATCTGGACGACGAACGCGCCGCAGGCGGACTATTGCATCGTCTTTGCCGTGACCGATCCGGACCGTGCGTCACGCCGGGCTGGCGGTATCAGCGCCTTTCTCGTGCCGACCGCTTCTCCTGGCTTCAGGCTGGAGAGTGTCATCCGCATGCATGGGTCGGTGGGCGGCAACGAGGGTTCCATCGTGCTGGAGGACGTGCAGGTCGAGCCATGGCAGCTGGTCGGTGAACTGCATGAGGGCTTCCGCATCGGACTGTTGGGCGTCTCTATTGGCCGTATCTACAATTCAGCTCGCGCTGTGGGACTTGGCCGTTGGGCGATTGAGACAGCACTGCGCTATACACAGCAGCGTGAGGCTTTCGGCAAGCCGATCGCGGAATACCAGGGCGTGACGTTTCCGTTGGCCGAAGCGGCGATGGAGCTGCATGCGGCGCATCTTATGACGCTGAATGCGGCGGCCTTGATCGACTGCGGCGAGCGGGCGGTGAAGGAACTGTCGATGGCCAAGGCCTATGCGGTGGAGATCGGTGCGCGGGCGCTGGATCGCGCCATCCAGACTCATGGCGCCATGGGTTTCACCAACGAGCTCGGACTTGTTCATGCGTGGCAGGATGTTCGCTCGGTCAACGTGGCGGACGGCACAAATGAGGTTTTGCGTCGTACGATCGTGCAACGCCTCCTTGCAGGAGACACGGAATTGTAGGCGTCTGGGAGGCGCCGCAGGCTTCGTTGGTCATGCGCTACTGCTGCTCTGCGCCCTCGCCGAGCGAACCCTAAATGAGGAAGGCAACCATGCGAATGAAGGGTAAAGTGGGCATCGTTACCGCGGCGGCCTCGGGAATGGGCAAGGCAGGGGCAGTTCGGTTCGCTCGCGAGGGCGCCGCCGTCGCCGTTGTCGATCGGGACGAGGCAGGCGTTGCTGCCACGGTCACAGAGATCGTGAGCTCTGGAGGCCGGGCAAAGGGCATCGTCGCCGATCTGGGTGAAGACGACGTGGCACGCCAGATCGTCAAAGAGGCCGCCAACGCCTTTGGCGGCCTCGATTTCGTCTGGAACCATCTCGGCCATCCCGGTCCCGCTTCGGTTGAGGGCCTGGATCTGGCGGATTTCGACTTGGCGGTCCGCCTCAACTTGCGTTCCGTGCTGATCACCACCGAAGCAGCTATTCCAGAATTGCGAGCGCGAGGCGGCGGTGCGCTGCTCTTTACGGCCTCGACATCCGGCCTGCATGGCTCGCCATTTAGTCCTGTCTATTCTGCCATGAAATTCGGGGTCGTTGGTCTCACGCGCTCGCTCGCCAAGCGCTTGGCCGGCGATGGGATTCGGGTCAACGCTCTGTGCCCCGGCCCAATAGATACGCCGATGCTACGCGTGTTCGTCGCCAGGCCTGACCAACAAAGTACACGCAGCCAGGATCCAGAGGAGCTCATCCGCAGGCACGCCGGCATGACGCCCTTAGGACGGCCGGGCAGACCTGAGGAGATTGCCAACGCGGCGCTGTTTCTTTTGTCCGACGAGGCTTCTTTCGTGACTGGCGCGGCTCTACCAGTCGATGGAGGATCAACGGCGTGAATAAGCTGGGTGCGATGGTTCACGGGTGAGTTCGGCACGAAGCTGCCGACGGGCAATCATCGTAGGCAATTAAGCGGGACAGCCTGCCCACTCCTCGCGTATCCAACCCTCAAGGGCTGCAATCAGCGAGGGGCCAAGCTCACGACAGACGGCGAACCGCTGCTTGCCTGCTGGGGTGCTGCTACCACCCTCGGTTTCCCGACAAGCTGCCAGTAAACACAGCATCGTGAGTACTCCTGCGCTCGGCTGTACCTCAAGATAACCGGATGCATTCACAGCGTGAGATTGAAGGCGACGGAGATTCGCTCGGCGGTTCCGTGATAGGGGCGCACCTGATGCATCAGCCAGGCGGGGAACATCACAAGCCGGCCGGGCTTGGGCCGCAGTGCCTGAATGGAGGTATTCGAAAGGCCGCTCGACCCAACATAGCCGAGATGCGGCGCTAACATCATCGGCAAGGGCCCACGTGGATCCATGAACTCCAGCTCACCTCCAAGCGACGGATCGGCGTCAATGCCGCCGTCGTCGACATAGTAGACTCCTGACCAGAACGCGCCGGGGTGGGAGTGAAATGCGTTGCCCTCGCCCTTGCGGTTGATGTTCGCCCACATGTTCGCTCGCCACGTTACGGCAAAATGCTCAGGGTGCGGTCCTCCACCCGGATTTCCCTCGCGATCTGTCGTCATGCGGTTCGCGACGTTTCGGCCGAATGCCAGCAGCTTGATGGCCGCCGTACCGCCCCAGGTTTCCATATCGTCGCTCGACTGCCAGCCACCCAGGTTGGAACGCACGCGGCCGGCGAGATGAGTTCTCTCGCGCTGCTCGATCACCCGGCGCAACTGAGCGTTGAGCGATACCGCGTCCGGCACATCGAACCGGCCGATTACCGTCACGAACAGCGAAAGGATGTCGAGCTCCGTTGCGGCCTTCATGTCCGGTCCCCACAGTTCTAACGAGACAGGAGACTTGAATGGCGAGCGCAGCTGCAGCCGTGCGCGCTAGGTGCTTTCGTTTGACATTACGTCGCCAAACAGCTCCCAAGTCTCGCCCTGAAAGCGTTGCAGGCGCTCCGACTGGATGGGATAGAAGTCCGTTGGACTGGTGTTGACGGTGATGCCGGGCAGCAGCAGCGGGACGGTGAGCTTTTTGAGGTTGGCCGCCTGCTTCATCAGGTTGGCGCGTGTGAGTTCATTGCCGCACTGCTCCAGTGTCTTGTGCAAGGTGTAGGAAACGGCATACGCATAAACGTTGAATGCGTCGGCCAAACTGGCACTGGGATTGTATTTGGCCATCCACATGCGCCAAGCTTTCATGTCGTCTGAATTGTCCCACTGCTTGTCGGTGGGGTCCTTCAGATAGGCCGCTGTGACGATGCCTTGGCTGTTCTCGAATCCGGCTGGTTTCAGCACCGCCGCTACCGAGGAGGATACGTTGTTCAGGTAATGGACTGGTTTCCAGCCGATGTCGGCCGCCTTGCGGATAGCCTGGGCTGCGAATTTCGGCGTCGTGATGTTGAAGAATACGTTGGCGCCCGAGTCCTTAAGCTGGATGATCTGAGAATCGACCGTCGGGTCGGTTACTTCGTACGTGACGTGCTTGACGATCTTGCCGACGTCCTTGCCCAGCCCGTCGCGCATGCCATCGTAATAGTCCTTGCCGTAGTCGTCGTTCTGCATCAGCACGGCGACCTTCGGGTCCTTTACGGTGGCCAGGATATGCTTGGCATAGATCACGGCCTCGGTGTGGTAGTCGGGCTGCCAGCCCATAGTCCACGGGAACTCCTTCGGCTTGCCCCATTTGGAGGCGCCCGTAGCCACAAAGAGCTGCGGCACTTTCTTGGTGTTCAAGTACTTCTGGATCGCAGTGTTGCTCGGCGTTCCCAGCGTTTGGAACATTGCGAACACCTTTTCCTGCTCGACCAGTTGACGCACCACTTCGACGGCCTTGGGAGGGCTGTAGCCGTCGTCCATCGTGATGAACTTCACCTTGCGGCCGTTGACGCCGCCCTGGTCATTGACCATCTTCCAATAGGCATCGATGGCCTTGCCAATCACGCCATAGGCGGAGGCCGGCCCACTATAGGGGTTTGCGTTACCGATCTTGACCTCGGCTTCGCTGACGCCATCGTCATACTTTCCCTTTTGCGCATATGCGCCAGCGTTACCGAAAACGGCTGCCATCGCCGATGCGCCGCCTAGAAACCCGCGTCTTGTGGCTCCCATAGTCGAATCTCCCAATCAAAAGCGAAGCGTCCATTGTTTGAATGCTTGTTTGATTTTTGGACGACTAGCAAAACGGCTCGGTACCTGATAGGTGCCGGGAGCGAAGATCAGTTCTGCAAAAGTCGCATGCATTATATATAATAAGGGATACTTATTATATAAAGCCATTTCGGGAGGCTATCGTGGCGGATCCAGATTCGAGCATTGGGTTTCTCGTGGGGGATGTCGCGCGCCTGCTACGGCGCAATTTCAATCGACGGGCGCAGGCACTCGGTCTATCGCAAGCTCAATGGAGAGCGCTTGCCTACCTGTCACGCCAGCAAGGCGTGAGTCAGGCCTCCCTCGCAGACCGCTTGGAGATTCAGCCGATCACCCTCGTCCGCCTTCTCGATCATCTTCAGGCAGCCGGTTTGGTGACCCGTAGGGCTGATCCGCATGACCGGCGCGCGTTCCGGCTCTATTTAACGGACAAGGCGCAGCCTCTGCTCGCACGCATGTGGTCCATTGCTGGCCAAACTCGGGAACAGGCACTTGCAGGTATGCCGATCCAACGACAACGAATGCTCACGAAGTCGCTGCAGCATCTAAGGCAGAACCTTCTTCAAGCCGAAGACAGCACCACGGCCAACGGCCAAAAGGACAAGCGAATCAGAAATGCGGCAAACGCGTGATCAAACAGCTCCGGCCACAAACCCGGGAACCCGGTGCCGTGCGCGCCCGAGAGCGGGCGCGTATGGCACCGCCGTGATCGTTTCAGTTTCTCCTCTGGCGTGCAAACGAGCTATGAATGAGCGTCTCCATCGAAGGCGCAATACGCCGCGACTGACGATACCGTTATCGATCTCGTGCAACCAGGGTCGTTCGAGGACCGTCTGACCCAAGTGCTGCGCAATGGGGCGCGGGCGCTTGCGGCGCAGGCCGTGGAGCCCGACGTGGCGGCGCTCCTGGGTCGCGAACGGGGGGACGGCCGTGCTCGCATCGTGCGTCATCGCCGGAGCGCGAGCTCCTGACCGGGCTGGGGCCGCTGGCCGTTCGCCAGCCGCGGGTTCGCGATCGAGGCGCGGCGGCCGGCGATCCGCAGTGCCATCCGGTTTTAGCTCGACTCTGCTGCCGCCGTACGCACGGCGGACCAGGAGCCTCAATGTGCTGCTGCCGCTTCTCTACTTGCGGGGCCTGCGACGGCAACTTCCAGTAGGCGTTGGCGGCCCTGCCGGCAAGGACGCGCCGGGGCTGTCCGGGATCGATGATCTCGCGCCTGAAGGAGATGTGGAGTGACGAGCACGAGCGCTGGCGCGACCCCGGAAGGTAGGAAGGAGCTGATCGGCTTCACCGATGGCGCTCGCGAGAGCGCGCAGGACTGGGCGCCAGCTGCTGCTCGACCTGAAGAGGCGAGGATTGCCCGTGCCACCAAAGCTGGCCATCCCCGATGGCGCGCTCGGCTTCTGGACGGCAGTCGGCGAGCTGTGGCCGCAACCACGTTGCTGAACCGGAATGTACCCTGCCGAAAATCTTCTCCGCTCTCAGCGGTCTGGTTTAGCGCTTCGATCACTCAGCTGCGCGGGCATAGCGGTGATCCGGCAACATACCTGCGCGATCGATGGCGGCACCGGCGTCAAACTTCTTGAGCTCGGGCATCACTGTCTTGGCGAACAGCCGCATGTTGTGCACTGCTTCCTCATGGGCCATCCCCGCGTAGGAGAATACGCCAACATAAGCTGAGTTCTTGGTCTGCCGGTGAATGGCCATGATCTTCTCATAGACTTGATCTGGAGTACCGTAGACCTGTAGCTCGGCAAAGAATTCTATTGCCTTTTCCTCACCGTAACTATGCAGCTTCTCGTTCATCTTGGCATAGTACTCGTAGCCTTTGGTGTTCTTGATGTGCTCGCCCGCGAACTGATAGTGCGCGAGCACGGTGCGGTAGTAGCCACCGATGTACTTCAACGCCATCTCACGCGCCCGCTCCGGGCTTTCGTCGACGAAGGTCCAGCCAGCCGAAATGGGCTGCGGTGCATCCTTGCCATTGATCTCGCGATAGAGCCGATTGTACTCCGCGAGCTCCTTTTCGACCTCACGCCAGGGCTTTTGCGGGATGATCAGCAGGCCGACGCCAAGCTTGGCCATGATCCGTGAACTTTCCGGGCTTACCGCCGCGGCGTAGGTGCGGCCCCGGAAACTCTTGAAGGGAGCTGGCCGGATTGCGGCCGGCGGCTGCCGATAGAACTTGCCATCATGTTCCATGAGCCCCGTCTCAAGGCCGTTGAGCAACGCCTCGGCGTATTCGACAAAGCGCTCCCGGCTTTCACCCATATCCAGCCGAAGCCCGTCAAACTCGACCTTGCCCGCGCCACGACCCAGACCAAGGATCATGCGACCTCCCGACAACTGGTCGAGCATGGAGACCTGCTCGGCAACGCGCATGGGATCGTGCCAAGGCAATACCACGACCATCGACCCCAGTCGTACGTCCTTGGTTCGGCCGGCCATATAGGACAGGAACTGCACGACATCGGGGCACATCGTGTAGTCGGTGAAATGATGCTCGACCGACCAGATCGACTCGAAGCCTAGCGGTTCGGCCATATCGGCCAGCGCAAGCTCATTCAAATACACCTGCCGGTCCGTGAGCTGGCGTCCGGTATTTTGGAATATGGTGGCCATTCCGACATGCATTGTCTTCCTCCTCGCCTAGAACTCAACCTTTGAGACAACCTCTTGCTGGAACCATCCGTCTGCGGACATGCAGCGCACCTACGTCGAACGAGATGGCTCAATGCCCGATGTGATGGTCATTTCCAGCTGTTCACGATCGATCTGCACCGCAGGGTGCAGCCATCTGGGGGCGCCTGCCGACGCTAGGCGGCTGCGCGACCTCCGCGGAGCACCGTGCCTGGCAGTGGCCCCGCCGGATCGACTGCGTCGACGCCGCGGCTGCGAATCACGGTTCCATTGACGACCACGCCTTCGATGCCGGATGCATCCGAGACCAGTCGGTCAGCTCCAGCCGGGAAGTCGTTTATGCGGCGCAGCTTGCTCGCACCGATCGTCGCAGGATCGAAGACCACCAGATCGGCCGGTGCACCGAGCGCCAGGCGACCGCGATCTACGAGACCGAACACCTCAGCGGGCCGCGATGTCAGCATGCGAACCCCTTCCTCGAGGCTGAAGGCGCCCTTCTCCCGTACCCAGTGTCCGAGAAAATAGGTCGGCAAGCACGCATCGCAGAGCTGGCTGGCATGGGCACCGGCGTCAGACAGTCCCACCACGGTGCAGGCGCTCTTCAGCAAAGGCTCCACTTCGCTCTCCTCGTGGTTGGCCACCGGCATGCGGAAGCGCGTTTCGAGTCCGGTACGCAGCGCCATGTCGAGCGCCAAATCCGTCGGCTGGACACCGCGTTCACGCGCGATGTCGAAAAGCAGGCGCTCCTCCAACGCCGGCTCCGGCATGTACTGGCCGACCACCGTCTTGGCGAAGGTGGCGCGGAACGTAGGAGGACCGTTCGTCAGCAGCCGCTCTGCGAAGGCCCGTCGAAACTCCGGATCAGCGTAAATGCGAGCCTTGCCGGCGGCATCTGCGGCTGAAATCGGCTTGAACAGGCTCAATGGCTCGAACGGGAATGGTGCCTTGAACTGGTACTCGAAATTGAGCGGCCGGGGCGTGACCTGTGGCACGATCTTCAATCCCTCGGCTGCGATGGCCTCCGAGCGCGCGAGCTGTTGGCGATGGTCACCGACGCCGAATGAAAGGCCGGCGAGCAGGGCTGTCCATGTGATCGGCCGTCCGGTCGCTCGGGCAATCTCCACGAACTCGTCCAGGAACAACTCCTTGCCGATCGTTGCCTGCATGATCCCATGGCCGGCTTCGCCCAAAACACCGGCCAGGGCTTTGATCTCGGCAAAGTCGGCGACTCGGCTCGGCACCGGTCGCCCGCCGTAGCCGACATGGGTCGAGGCCTTTGATGTCGCGAACCCGATCGCTCCGGCATCGATCGCTCCTCGCACGATCGCCTTCATCTCGGCGATTTCCTCGGACGTGGCCGCGCGTTCGGTAGCTGCTTCGCCCATCACCCAAAGACGCACCGGTGTATGACCGACGAGAGCTCCGATGTTGATCGCGATGCCGCGCTGCTCGATCGCGGCGAGGAACTCCGGGAAAGTCTCGAACGGCCAATTTGCGCCAAGACCGGCCTCGAGCGCGTCGACACTCATGCCCTCGACCTTCTCGAGCGTCCGCACGATCAGCTCTCGGTGCACCGGCCGGGTCGGGGCGACGCCGAAGCCGCAATTGCCGAGCACGGCCGTCGTCACACCGTGCCACGGCGAGATGCTCAGCATACGATCCCACATGACCTGCGCGTCATAGTGGGTGTGGATGTCAACGAAACCCGGCGCGACGACCAGCCCGCCGGCATCGACGGTACTGTGGGCCTGCCCAGGCGCGGCGCCCAACGCGACAATGCGCCGATCCTTGATCGCCACGTCGCCACGATAGCGCTCTCTGCCGGACCCGTCGACGATCTCGGCGCCGACAACCTTTAAATCATAGTCCATAGCTTCCTCCTTGGATAGCTGGCAACCGCGAGAGCTCACTGCACTGAGGAGTCGCAAAGATCGGCATTTTCATGGGATCCTTTTCCGTTTGGCGTTGCGGGAATAAAGTGCAGCCCGTCGGCACCAGAGCCGTCCACGAACACGGCTCGCACAGGCATCGAGACCCACAACGCGCCTGTCGATGTCGCGCGAACTTCCGAAACGAGCCGGATTCCCGGTGCATCTGGGAATTCAATCAGGCCGACGACGTACGGCAACCTGTCGACGAACGTCGGCGCGAAGGCATGCCGTACAACCGTCCATGAATAGAGTGTGCCCCAGGGCTCGACGGCGCACCATTCGATGTCCGCGGCGAGGCAGTGTGGACAACGCGTCAGCGGATACCAATGGAAGCGACCACACGCCTCACACCTTGGAAAGCACAGCCGGCGCTCCGCGATGTTGCGCCAGAACGGGGCGAATTCAGG
>Ga0070738_10003695_pt1 | contig 19551 bp, 18 predicted proteins | sample Coa_R2_2_FD_66446 | JGI IMG/M metagenome (GOLD analysis project Ga0070738, IMG submission 66446) | Surface soil microbial communities from Centralia Pennsylvania, which are recovering from an underground coalmine fire - Coalmine... | ecosystem: Environmental > Terrestrial > Soil > Unclassified ... | reverse complement strand
GTGTGCCTACAGGATCCGGAGGAACTCGAGCTCTCGCACTGCTCTCACCAGGGCTTCTGTCGCCGCGGCACCCCGAGAATGCCTACGAGCTGCGGAAGTCCGGACAGGCGCACCGTGCCGACCGCGCAGCCCCTGGCGCGCACGCGTCACACCCGTGCGAGACCATCGGCCGGTGGCTCCCCGATCACTGCGCTTCATGACCGACGCCATGCTCCTGCGGCCACGGCGCTATGGCCCCCAACCTGCTATGCGTGCCCGCATCCTCGGCATCCGCGATCGGCTGCTCGCCGAGCTCGACGAGCTCGACGACCGAGCTCGCAGGCTCGCGCTGCGGCGGATCGAGCTCACCAGGCGGCTCGAGGTCTGCCGGCAGGCGCTCGGGCAGTGGTGCCCCCCAGAGGACACGTTCCTGCCCCGAGTGGCGGACCTGCGAGGTCGAGTACCCCGACCGCGGGTCCTGAAGGGCGGCGAGCTGCGGAAGGCAGCTGCGGTCTTGCTGATCTCCTCGGGCGTGCAGATGCGGCTCTACGAGCTCCATGCCGCCTTGCTCCTCAACGGGGTGGACGTGGCGGACCCGCCCTCGCGGCAGTTGGCCAACGCGCTGCGGCCCGAGGTTGCTGCAGGCCGGGTGCTGCGCTACGGGTGGGGACTCTACGGCGCGCCTGGCGCGTCGAGAACCGTGGCCGGTACCGACCACCCCCAGGATCGCAGCATCTGGTCGTATGCTGTCGGCCATGACCGCCCGCCACTCAGCTCCGCCGTCCTCTCCTGGCGCTGAGCGTCCCGGCGTCAAGCCACGGAGCTACGAGGTCACCGAGGGGCCGACCCGAGCGCCGGCGCGCGCCATGCTCCGGGCGGTCGGCATGACCGACGACGACTGGGGCAAGCCCCAGATCGGCGTGGCGTCGAGCTGGAACGAGGTGACACCGTGCAACCTCCCGCTCGATCGCCTCGCGAAGCGCTCCAAGGACGGCGTGCGCGCTGCCGGAGGGTTCCCCCTCGAGTTCGTGACCATCGCGGTCTCCGATGGCATCTCGATGGGCCACGAGGGAATGAGGGCGTCGCTGGTCAGCCGTGAGATCATCGCCGATTCGGTCGAGACGGTCATGCACGCCGAGCGCTTCGACGGCCTGGTCGCGTTCGCCGGCTGCGACAAGTCCCTCCCCGGCATGCTCATGGCGGCGGCCCGGCTCAACTTGCCGAGCGTCTTTCTCTACGGAGGCACGATCCTGCCGGGGCGCCTGCGCGACCAGGCTCTCGACATCGTGAGCGTGTTCGAGGCGGTCGGCGCCCACGCCGTCGACGCCCTGAGCGACGAGGAGCTGCGGCTCATCGAGCGGAACGCCTGCCCCACGGAGGGGTCGTGCGCCGGCATGTTCACTGCCAACACGATGGCCTCGGTGGGCGAGGCCCTCGGCATGTCCCTGCCGGGGAGCGCGTCCGCTCCTGCGGTGGACCGTCGCCGCGACGACTTCGCCTACGAGTCCGGCAAGGCGGTGGTCGAGCTGCTGCGGGCGGGCATCCGGCCCCGCCACATCATGACCAAGGAAGCGTTCGAGAACGCCATCGCCGTCGTGATGGCGCTCGGCGGGTCGACCAACGCCGTCCTGCACCTGATGGCGATCGCCCACGAGGCACGGGTCGACCTGGAGCTCGACGACTTCAACCGGATCGCCGCCCGGGTGCCGCACCTGGCCGACACCAAGCCGCACGGCCGCTTCCACATGACCGACATCGACCGGGTCGGCGGAGTGCCGGTCGTGATGCGCGAGCTGCTCGAGGCCGGTCTCCTCCACGGCGATTGCCTCACGGTCACCGGTCGCACCGTGGCCGACAATCTCGCCGCGTACGGCGCGCCCGCGCCGGACGGAACGGTGGTCCACCCGCTGTCGGACCCGATCCACGTCACCGGGGGCATCGCCGTCCTGACCGGCACGCTGGCGCCGAAGGGCTCGGTGGTCAAGGTCGCCGGCATCGACCAGTTGCACTTCGAGGGCACGGCGCGCGTGTTCGACGGCGAGCCGGCGGCGATGGACGCCATCCTCGCCGGCAGCATCGAGCCCGGCACCGTCCTGGTCATTCGCTACGAGGGCCCCAAGGGCGGGCCCGGGATGCGCGAGATGCTGGCCGTTACGGGCGCCTTGAAGGGGGTCGGCCGGGGCGGTGACTGCGCACTCGTTACCGACGGGCGCTTCTCGGGCGGAACCCACGGCTTCTGCATCGGTCACGTTGCGCCCGAAGCGGTAGACGGAGGTCCGATCGCCCTGGTCGAGGACGGCGACCGCATCGTCATCGATGTCGACGAGCACAGGGTGGACCTCGTCGTCGACGAAGCGGAGCTCGCCCGGCGCCGTTCCAGGCTCAAGCCCTTCGAACCGCGCTACACCTCCGGGGTGCTGGCCAAGTACGCGCGCCTCGTCACCGGTGCCGAGCGGGGGGCAGTCACCGAGCCATGAGCCGCGCAGTTGTGAGGAGCAGGACCACGTGGCAGAATGGTCGGACCATGACCTGTCGCGCCCCGCTGGTACGCATCACGTAAGCGCGCGACCCTCCCCGGCGCGCGCGCTCGACCTCCCGAACCCGGGAGGTCGTTTCAATTTCGGGGCCCGGTCGTCGGGCGCGGTCGTCGGGGCTGGGCCGGCGAGGCGCCAGGGCTGCGGGCCACGAGGCACGGCAGCAGAGCGACGACAGCGTGAAGACGACCCGGCAGGCAACAGGAACGACCCGGCAGGCAACAGGAACAGGAAGGCGAGCCGACATGCAGGTGACCGGAGCCCAGGCGCTCATCAAGAGCCTCGAGATGGAGGGGGTCGAGGTCATGTTCGGCCTGCCCGGGGGGGCGATCCTTCCCGTGTACGACCCGATCCTCGACTCGCCGATCCGCCACGTCCTCGTCCGTCACGAGCAGGGTGCAGGCCACATGGCGGAGGGGTACGCGATGGTGACGGGCCGGCCGGGGGTGGCCATGGTGACGAGCGGGCCGGGTGCCACCAACATCGTGACGCCGCTGTCGAACGCCTACATGGACTCCACGCCGCTCGTGGTCATCTCCGGCCAGGTGGCCACGGCGTCCATCGGAACCGACGCCTTCCAGGAGTGCGACATCACCGGGGTGACGATGGGTATCACCAAGCACAATTGGCTGGTGAAGGACCCCGCCGACATCCCGCGCGTGGTTGCCGCCGCCTTCCACGTCGCTACCACCGGGCGGCCCGGACCGGTGCTGGTCGACGTCCCCAAGGACGTGTCGAACGCCACCTTGGAGTGGTACTGGCCGGCGTCGGAGGAGGACCTCGACCTCCCCGGCTACCACCCCTGCCGCTCTGGCGACCCCGAGCTGGTGCGCAGGGCCGCCGAGCTGCTCATGGCCGCCGAGCGCCCGGTCATCTACGCCGGCGGGGGCATCCTCAAGGCGCGAGCCGTCGAGGGCCTGCGAGAGCTGGCCGAGCGCACCGGCATCCCGGTGGTCACCACCCTCATGGCCCGCGGCGCGTTCTCCGACTCGCACCCCTTGTGCCTCGGGATGCCCGGCATGCACGGCAACTACACGGCGGTCACCGCCATGCAGCGCGCCGACCTCCTGGTGGCGCTCGGCGCCCGCTTCGACGACCGGGTGACGGGCAAGGTCGACGCCTTCGCCCCGGGTGCCCGCGTCGTGCACGTCGACGTCGACCCGGCCGAGCTCGGCAAGGTGCGCAAGCCCGACGTCGGCATCGCCGGCGACTGCCGACTGGTGGTCGACGAGCTGCTCGAGGCCCTCGACTCCCTCGGGCTCGGCCACGACCCGTCGGCCGCGGGCGGCACCACCGGTGCTCGCGCTCGGCCGGGCACCCGGGCCGCCTCGCGCCCCGACCTGTCGGGATGGTGGGCACAGCTGCACCGTTGGCAGCAGGACTTCCCGCTGCACTACGACCGGTCGGCGGAGGGACCGCTCAAGCCGCAGCTGGTCGTCGAGACGCTGCGCGACCTGTGCCCGGAGGACACCATCGTGGTCGCCGGGGTGGGGCAGCACCAGATGTGGGCCTCCCAGTGGTGGCGCTTCGACCATCCCTACACGTGGGTCAACTCCGGTGGCGCGGGCACGATGGGCTTCGCCGTGCCTGCCGCGGTCGGGGCCAAGGTGGGGCGGCCGGACCGGACGGTGTGGGCCATCGATGGCGACGGGTGCTTCCAGATGACGGCCCAGGAGCTCGTGACCGCCTCGGCGGAGCGGATCCCCGTCAAGGTCGCCATCCTCAACAATGCCTACCTCGGGATGGTCCGACAGTGGCAGGAGATGTTCTACGAGGAGCGCTACTCGGAGGTCTACCTTTCGCCCGACCTGCCCGACTACGTCAAGTGGGCAGAGGCGATGGGGTGCGTGGGGATCCGGGCCGAGGCGCCCGAAGAGGTCGTGCCCGCGATCGAGGAGGCCAACGCCGTCGACGACCGGCCGGTGGTGGTCGACTTCCGAACCGATGCGTTCGAGAAGGTCTTCCCCATGGTGCCCGCAGGCACGTCCAACGACGCCATCCAGGTGCATCCCGACCAGCAGGAGGCGTTGGAGAAGAGCCGCCGGGGCATGGCGTGACCCAGGGCACGGCTGCTGGGCCACCCTGGGACGGCGAGGACCGCGTGCGGCACCACATCCTGTCGGTGCTCGTCGAGAACAAGGCGGGCGTGCTGGCTCGGATCGCCGGGCTCTTCTCGCGGCGCGGGTTCAACATCTACTCGCTGGCCGTCGCCCCCACCGACGAGGGCGAGCGCCTGAGCCGCATCACGATCGTGGTCGACGTCGAGCCGGCATCCCTCGAGCAGGTCGTCCGTCAGCTCGACAAGCTCGTCAACGTCGTGGCCATCTCCCATCTGTCGCCGTCGGAGGCTGTGGAGCGCGAGCTGCTGCTGGCGACGGTGGCAGCCACGATGACCGAGCGCTCCCAGGTCATCGAGCTCGTGGACGTCTTCGGCGGGGAGGTCGTCAACGTGGGCGGCGACCAGCTGACCGTCATGCTCGCCGGTCCTCCCGACACGCTCGACGACTTCGAGGCGCTCCTGGCGAGCTTCCGGGTGGCCGGCCTCCAGCGGACGGGGCGCGTGGCCCTGCCTAAGCTGGGGCGCCGTGCGGCGCGTGCCCGCCCCATCCCGGGTCGCGCCGGCTGACTCGTCCCGCTCCGTCCCCATCCGCCCCAGTCAACCCCCTGCACCACTTGTCCGAGCACCTTCAGGAGGCACCGCCATGGCCACGCTGTACTACGAGTCCGACGCCGACCCGAGCCTCGTGCAGGGGCGCAAAGTGGCCATCCTGGGGTACGGGTCGCAGGGCCACGCGCACGCACTGAACCTGTCGGAGTCGGGCGTGGACGTGCGCGTGGGCCTGCGCGAGGGCTCCTTGAGCAGGGCCAAGGCCGAGGAGGCCGGGCTGCGCGTGGTGTCGGTGGACCGCGCCGCGGCCGAGGCGGACCTCGTGATGATCCTCCTCCCCGACACCGAGCAGAAGGCCGTCTACGACGCCGAGGTGGCACACCACCTCTCGGCCGGCGACTGCCTGATGTTCGCCCACGGGTTCAACATCCGCGTCGGCCAGATCGTGCCGCCGCCCGGGGTCGACGTGGCCATGGTGGCGCCCAAGGGGCCGGGGCACCTGGTGCGGCGCACCTACGCCGAGGGTGGGGGCGTGCCCTCGCTGATCGCCGTGGCCCAGGACGCCACTGGCAAGGCGCACGCCCTGGCGCTGTCCTACGCGCATGCGCTCGGGTCGACGAGGGCGGGCGTCCTCGACACGACGTTCGCCGAGGAGACCGAGACCGACCTCTTCGGCGAGCAGGTCGTGCTGTGCGGCGGGCTCACCGCGCTCGTGACGGCGGGGTTCGAAACGCTGGTGGCGGCCGGCTACCAGCCCGAGTCGGCGTACTTCGAGTGCCTGCACGAGCTCAAGCTCATCGTCGACCTCATGTACGAGCAGGGGATCGCCGGCATGCGCTACTCGATCTCGGACACCGCCGAGTACGGCGACCTCACGCGCGGGCCGCGCGTCATCGGCGACTCGGTGCGAGCCGAGATGCAGCGGATCCTCGGCCAGATCCGCGACGGCAGCTTCGCCGAGGAATGGATCGCAGAGAACCGAGCCGGCCGCCCTCGGTTCAACGCCTTGCGGGCGCAGGCGCGGGCCCACCAGATCGAGCAGGTTGGTGCCGAGCTGCGGGCGATGATGCCCTTCATCAGCGCCGGCCGCCAGCGGGTCCAGGACGTGTCGGGAGGCTGACACGGGCGGCTGACAGGGGCCGGCCTGACAGGGGGCGGCCCACAGGGGCCCGCCGGGGAGGGGCCCGCCGAGCAGCGGCCGGCGCGGGTCACGCGCAGGCCCGGCGAGCGGTCGACTCGATGAGCGCCACCGCCTCGCCGGGCTGGTCCCAGCTGACGGCGTGCCCGCAGTCGGCGACCGTCACCCAGTTCGTGCCGGGGGGCAGGAGGGACCGCTCCCGGGCGGTCTCGGCCGACAGCACGCGGTCGTGGTCGCCGAAGGCCACGGTCACCGGCACCGCCACCGCCGCTCCCCGCTCGAAGCGCGCGGTGACCGCGGCACGGTCGCAGGCACCGTACCCCCGGGCCTGTGCCAGAGCCAGCGCCGCAGCGAGGAACTGCTCGGGGGTCACGCGTTCGGGGTGGGCGACGTTCATCCGGAGGCCGAGCGAGCGGACGGCGGCGCGACGCGAGAGTCGGGGCAGGAGTGGGCGAACTGCCACGAGCAGCCGCCTGCCCAGCGCGACCCCGAGCTCGCGGGGCACACGAGCGCCGGCCCGCCACAAGCCGGCCGGTGCAAGGGCGACCACGCTGGCGCCGTAGCCCATGGCGGCCATCTCGAGGACGACCCACCCGCCCAGCGACAGGCCGACCAGGTGGGGCTGCGCGATCCCGGCTGCCTGGAGCTGGTCCACCAGCGCCGCCGCCAGCCGGGCCGGGGCAGCCTCGGTGACTGCCAGCGGGCGCGCGCCGGGCCCGTGACCTGGCAGGTCGACTGCCGTCGTCCGGAAGGAGGGGGCGAGTTGGGGCACCACGTTGTCCCAGAACGACGAGGAGCTCCCGAGCCCGTGGACCAGCACGAGGTCAGGGCGGGCGCTCAGGCGAGCGCTCCCACCACGTAGTTGACGCAACCGCACAGGGCGGCCACGTCGTCGGGCTCGATGGCCGGGAACATCGCTATCCGCAGCTGGTTGCGGCCCAGCTTGCGGTACGGCTCGGTGTCCACGATGCCGTTGGCCCGCAGCACCGCCGTCACCTTCCGGGCGTCGATGGCGTCGACGAGATCGACCGTGGCGACCACGTGGCTGCGCTGCGCGGGGACCTCCACGAAGGGGTGGGCGAAGTCGGACTGCTCGGCCCAGGTGTAGAGGATCTCCGCCGAGCGGTCGCAGCGCGACGCCGCCCACTCGATCCCCCCGTTGCCGAGCATCCACTCCAGCTGCTCGGCGAGGAGGTACAAGGTGGCGAGGGCAGGAGTGTTGTAGGTCTGGTCCTGGCGGGAATTGTCGAGGGCCACCTTGAGGTCGAAGAACGCCGGCACCCAGCGCCCGGACGCCGCGATGCGCTCGATGCGCTCGATCGCCGCCGGCGACACGAGGGCTACCCAGAGGCCTCCGTCGGCAGCGAAGCACTTCTGGGGCGCCAGGTAGTAGACGTCGAACTGCTGGGGGTCCACCCGCAGGCCCCCGGCGCCGGAGGTGGCGTCGACCGCCACGAGGCCGCCGCCCTCCGCCGGCGAGGCCGCCCCGGCCGGCCGGCGCACGGGCATGGCCACGCCCGTGGAGGTCTCGTTGTGGGTGAGGGCGTAGAGGTCGATCGCCTCGTCGGCAACGGGCATCGGGTGGGTGCCGGGGGGCGACTCGATCACCTGGGGGTCCTTCAGGTGCGGCGCCGCCCTTACGGCGGCGGCGAACTTGGAGGAGAACTCGCCGAAGCACAGGTGCTGGCTGGTCGAGTCGATGAGCCCGAAGGTGGCGGCGTCCCAGAAGCAGGTGGTGCCGCCGTTGCCGAGCATGACCTCGTAGCCGTCGGGGAGGGAGAACAGGTCCCGCATGCCGGCGCGGACCCTGCCGACGACCGACTTGACGGTCGGTTGCCGGTGGCTGGTGCCGAGGTAGGTGTCGGCCACGCTGAGCAGTCCGGCCACCTGCTCCGGGCGCACCTTGGAGGGGCCAGAGCCGAACCGGCCGTCGCCGGGCAGCAGGTGGGCGGGGATCACGATGTCGGCGGCGTCGGTCACGTATGAGATCATGGCACCCGTGCCACCGACCGCAGCACGCACGGGCGCGCCCGCCCGGATCTCGGCCCGCGTGGCGGCCGTGTCGCCCTCGGCGACCCTGGCCGTCGACGCCCGGGCCCGCGAGCTGCGGGCGGCCGGCGAGCACGTGATCAGCTTCGGGGCCGGCGAGCCCGACTTCCCCACCCCGGCCCACATCGTGGAGGCGGCGGTGGCGGCCTGCCGCGACCCGGAGTGCCACCACTACTCGCCCACGGCGGGGCTGCCGGAGCTGCGCCAGGCCATCGCCGACAAGACGGCGCGCGACTCGGGGCTCGCCGTCGTGCCCTCGCAGGTGGTCGTGACCAACGGGGGGAAGCACGCGGTGGCCAGCACCTTCGCCGTGCTGTGCGACCCGGGCGACGAAGTGCTCGTCCCTGCCCCGTACTGGACCACCTACCCCGAGGCCATCGGCCTGGCGGGCGCCGTGCCGGTGCCCGTGCCAACCGACGAGTCCACGGGCTTCCGCTGCTCGGTCGAGGACCTGCGGGCGGCACGGACCGAGCGGACCAAGGTGCTGCTGTTCGTGTCGCCGTCGAACCCGACCGGCTCGGTGTACCCGCGCCCTGCCGTCGAGGCGATCGGGCGCTGGGCGCTCGAGGAAGGGCTCTGGGTGGTCACCGACGAGATCTACGAGCACCTCGTCTACGGCGCAGCCGAGCACCATTCGATGCCGGTGGTGGTCCCCGAGCTGGCGGATCGCTGCGTGGTCGTCAACGGTGTCGCCAAGACGTACGCGATGACGGGCTGGCGGGTGGGCTGGCTGGTGGCGCCCCCCGACGTGGCCGAGGCGGCCGCCAACCTGCAGTCGCACGAGACCTCGAACGTGGCCAACGTCTCCCAGCGCGCCGCCCTGGCCGCCCTCACGGGAGACCTGGCTGCGGTGGCCGCCATGCGCGAGGCCTTCGACCGCCGCCGGCGCACCATGGTGGCCATGCTCAACGGCATCGAGGGGGTCACCTGCACGGAGCCGGAGGGGGCCTTCTACGCCTTCCCGTCGGTCAAGGGCCTCCTCGGCCGCGCCATCCGGGGACGGCGGCCCGCGACGAGCGCCGAGCTGGCGGCCCTGTGCATCGACGAGGTCGCCGTCGCCGCGGTCCCCGGTGAGGCGTTCGGCGCCCCCGGCTACTTCCGCCTGTCCTACGCCCTGGGGGACGACGAGCTCGTCGAGGGTGTCGGACGCCTGGCGTCCCTCTTCGCCGACGCCGGCTCGCGCTGACACGGCCCAGGGGGGACGGACCGACCAGGGGGGAGTGAGGAGAGAGCCCCTGTGGCACGGGTACTGGTGACCGAGCGCATCGCTCAGAGCGGCATCGAGCAGCTCGCGGCCGCGGGCCACGACGTCGACGTGCGCGAGGGCCTCGACCCAGGGCAGCTCCTCGAGGCGGTGAAGGGCGCCCAGGCTCTCGTCATCCGCTCGGCGACCCAGGTGACGGCGGACGTGCTGGCGGCAGGCAGCGACCTGGTGGTCGTCGGCCGAGCCGGGATCGGGCTCGACAACGTCGACATCGAGGCGGCGACGGCCCGGGGGGTGATGGTCGTCAACGCCCCCGAGTCCAACGTGGTGTCCGCGGCCGAGCAGACGATGGCGCTGCTGCTGGCACAGGCCCGCAACATCCCCCAGGCCCACGCCGCCCTGGTGGCAGGCCGCTGGGAGCGCGCCAGGTGGGAGGGGGTGGAGCTCTACGGCAAGACGCTCGGGATCATCGGCCTCGGCCGGATCGGGTCGCTCGTCGCCCAGCGCGCCCTCGCGTTCGGCATGCGGCTCGCCGCCTACGACCCGTACGTGTCGCCCGAGCGCGCCCGCCAGATGGGCGTGGAGCTCTGCTCGCTGACCGAGCTGGTCGCCAGATCGGACTTCCTCACGATCCACGCCGTCAAGACCCCCGAGACGGTCGGGCTCGTCGGCCGCGAGCTGTTGGCCAAGGCCAAGCCCGGGCTTCGGGTCATCAACGTGGGGCGCGGGGGCATCGTCGACGAGGAGGCGCTGGCCGAGGCGATCCGGTCGGGCCACGTGCAGGGGGCCGGGCTCGACGTCTTCGCCAAGGAGCCGACCACCGAGTCGCCCCTGTTCGGGCTTCCCACGGTGGTCGTGTCACCGCACCTCGGCGCGTCGACCGTCGAGGCGCAGGACAAGGCGGGCGTGACCATCGCGGAGCAGGTGGTGCTGGCCCTGGCGGGAGACTTCGTGCCCCACGCCGTCAACGTCGCTGCTCGCGACGTGTCCGAGACGGTGCGACCCTTCCTCCCGCTGGCCGAGCAGCTGGGGCGGTTCTTCGCGGGATTGCACGACGGGCTGCCCGACCGCCTCGAGGTCGAGTACCAGGGGGAGCTGGCCGGAGCGGGCACCGGGATCCTCACCCTCTCGGCGCTCAAGGGGCTGTTCGCCAGCTCGACCGAGGTCCCCGTCTCCTACGTCAACGCCCCCCGGCTTGCCGAAGAGCGCGGGCTCGAGGTGCGTGAGAGCTCGACCACCACCTCGCGTGACTACAAGAGCCTGATCACCTTGCGGTCGGGCCGCCACGCCGTGGCCGGCACCATGGCGGGCGCCGGCGTCCGCGTCGAGCCGAGGGTGGTGATGGTCGACGACCACCTCGTGGAGGTGCCGCCCCAGCCGCACATGCTGCTCGTGCGCAACGACGACCGGCCCGGCATGATCGGCGCCGTCGGCACCGCCCTCGGCGAGGCGGAGGTCTCGATCTCCTTCATGGCCGTCGGCCCGAGCCGCGAGGCCCCCACCGCCCTCATGGTGCTGGCGACCGACCGGCCCGTCCCGGCGGCCGTGCTCGATCGCCTGCTCGCCCACGACGGCATCCTCGACGTGCACCGCATCAGCCTCTGATCACCCGGGCGTCGGCCGGCCTCGCCGCCGGGCTCCGTGCAGGACGGGTGACGAGGCGGCCGACGACCGAGGCCGGGGCTGGCCGGTCAGGCGTCCTGGCGCAGGACCGCTTCGACCTCCAGGTGGATGGCCACCTTGTCGCTCAGGACCATGGCGTTGTCGGCACCGGGGATCGGCCCGTTGTAGCTGACCCCGAAGTCCTGCCGGTTGATCTCGGTGGTCGCGCTGAAGCCCACGCGGGTGCCCCCCCAGGCGTCGGGGGTGAACCCGTTCAGCTCGACCTCGAGGGTGACGGGCTTGGTGACGCCCCGGATGGTGAGCTCGCCGTCGAGCAGGTAGTGGTCGCCGGCGGGACGGACCCGGGTGGACACGAAGGTGATGTGCGGATGGTGCTCGACGTCGAGGAAGTCGGCCGAGCGCACGTGGGCGTCGCGCTGCTCCTGGTTGGTGTCGATCGAGGTGGCGTCGATGGTCACCCGCACCGAGGAGGCGAGCGGGTCCTCGGCGGTCACGATGGTCCCCTCGAAGGAGTTGAACCGGCCGCGGACCTTGCTCACCACCATGTGGCGGACCACGAAGGACACCTCGGAGTGGACGGCGTCGATGTCCCACGTGCCCGCCACGTAGCCGGGGATCGTGTGGGTCGAAAGGGTGGTCATGTCGGGTCCTCCTCGCAGCTGCCTGGAACCAGGTAGAGGTCTCCTGGAGCAGACATAGGTTGTACGTTCAACTATTGACCAGGAGACTAGCAGCGGATGATTGAGCAGTCAACTACCCGCACGGACGTAGCTGGTACGCTGGGCGTATGGCCGGGACCCGCTGGCTGAGCGCGGACGAGCAGCGGACGTGGCGCACCTTCATGCTCGCCACCAAGCTCCTGTGGGAGCAGCTCGACCGCGAGCTCGACCAAAAGACCCAGGTCCCGAGCGCCTACTACGAGGTGCTGGTCCGCCTGTCGGAGGCGCCCGAGCGGCGGCTGCGGATGGGGGACCTGGCCGACCTCTCGCAGTCGTCGCGCAGCCGGCTGTCGCACTCCATGGCCCGCCTGGAGGCCCTCGGGTGGATCCGGCGCGAGTCGTGCCCGACCGACCGACGGGGCGCCTTCGCGGTGCTCACCGACGAGGGGTTCGCGGCGCTCGCCGCCGCCGCGCCGGTGCACGTCGAGGGGGTGCGCACGCACCTGTTCGACCAGCTGGACCCAGCGCAGCTCGAGGAGCTGCGACGGATCAGCGAACAGATGCTCGAGCACCTGGTCGCCGTGAAGGGGTCGTCGTCAGAGGACCTGGGGGTGCTGGGTGTGCTGGGCCGGTGCCCGACGACGGGCCACCACGAGGTGGGCGGGAACCGGGAGGGGTCGGCGGCCGCCAGGAGGGGCCAGGAGGGGCCAGGAGCCGCTCGTCGCCCTCAGGGACCTCAGTAGCCGCCGTAGCCGTAGCCGGAGCCGCTCGTCGTGCTCGACGGCTTCGACGTGGTGATGGGGACGCCGCCCGGCCCGAGTGCCCACCACTTGCCCCAGGTGTCCTGGAGCCCCTGTCCGTTGACCTGACCTGGGGCGGCGTCGCCGGAGAACGTGTACGCGGGGTGGCCGTTCACGACGACCTGGTGCCCGCCGGCCTCGACCGGCGGCCAGATCGACAGGCAGCTGCCGGTGCAGGCCGAGTGCGACGACGTCGCTCCGACGAGCTCGTAGACGGTGTGGCCGGACGAGGTGGCCAGGACCGTGCCGATCGAGGTCGACTCGCTCCGCAGGCCTGCTGCCGACGGGTTCCGGGTCGTCCGCCCGCTCCCCTTGGCCGAGGAGCTCGGCGAGGTCGAGCTGCACGCGGCGAGCGCCAGGGCGAGCAACCCCGCCGTCGCGAGGCTCGCCGCGAGCCTCGCCGGCCTGCCAGCGTGCGGTACAGGCCGTGGCGAGCACAGGGGCCGTGGCGAGCACAGGGGCCGTGGCGAGCACAGGGGCCGTGGCGAGCACAGGGGCCGTGGCGAGCACAGGGTCATCGGTCACCTCCCTGTTCCCCGACCGACCAGTCAGGTGGCAACTGCCACTCGGATGCTAAGTCGCTGCACGCCGGCAGGGGCAGCGGGGACCGCGCCCGCCGTCGGGGCCGGCGAAGTCCGCGCCCGTCATCGCGGGTGGCCGAGCAACGCCTCCACGTGGGCGACGGCGCTGGCGCCCGTGCCGACGCGTTCGATCATCTCCTGCATCGACCGCGCCCCCGCCCGGTAGCCGGGCTCGTCGAGCACGGCGGCGATCGCCGCGGCGATGGCGTCGCTGTCCGCGTCAGCTTCCAGGGCGATCCCCGCGCCACAGGCGGCGACCCGTTCGGCGTTCAGGGGTTGCTCGCGACCTTGGGGGATGCAGACGAGCGGCACGCCCGCGGCGAGCGCGGCCACGACGGTGCTGAGCCCGCCATGGCTCACCGCCACCGCCACGTCGGGAAGGACGCTCGAGTGGGGGAGGTAGTGGTGGACCGCCACGTTGTCTGGCACGACGAGGTGGCCGGGATCGATGCCGCCGAGGGTGAGCAGGGCCCGCACGGGCAGCCGCCTCACGGCCTCGAGGATCGGGGGGAGCGCCAGGGCCTGGCGTTGCGGCGTGGTGCTGAGCGAGACCAGCACGAGCGGCCGGTCGTCGGATGGGTCGAAGCCGAGGTCGCCGAGCGGGTCGGGCGGGAAGGGGTCGAGGATGGGGCCGACGTAGAAGGTGCCGCGGCCCCTCGGGGCGCCGGGGTAGTCGAGCGCCTCGGGCACGAGCACGAGCACCTTGTCCACGGCCTCGAGGCGATGAGCCATCGCAGGCGACGGAAGCGGGTCGAGGCCGAACGCTGCGCGGCACCGGGTCATGTCCACGGCCAGGTCTGCCCAGGCGCAGACGAAGGGCTGGTACAGCACGTGGACGAGCACGGCGGTGGGGATCCCGAGCACCTCGGCAGCGACGAGGCCGGCCCCTGCCATGCAGTCGACCACGATCACGTCAGGCCGAATGGCGCGCGCCGCCGCGAGGATGTCGTTGGCAGTGGGGACGCCGTTGCGAGACTCGTCGAAGCGCACGGGGTCGTCCTCGATGGCCAACCCGGGCGGCCAGGGCTCGAGCGAGGGGTACTCGAGGAGCGTGGCACCCGACGACGCGACCTGCGCGACCACGGACGCGTCCGCGGGGGCCGCGTCGGCCATGATGGCCACCTCGTGCCCGTGGCCGGCCAGCCGCGAGCTCAGGGCGAGCGCGGGCGGGAAGTTGCCGCCACCGCGCCAGCTCACCACGAGGAAGCGCCCGCCCATCAGGAGCCCGGTCCCGCCTCGGCGAGCTCCTTGATGCGCTCGAGGGTCGACCGCATCCCCGCTTCCCGGCGTCGATCCCGGTCACGCATGACGACGTCCTCGACCAGGCGGGCCGACAGCGGCAGCCAGTGGACGTCGAAGGACTCGACGAGCTCGACCCCGCGGTCGGACGGGACGATGCGGTACGTCCACGTGGTCATCTCCTTCTCGTGCACCACCGTGGCAAAGCTGAGCTCCTCGTTCGGCACCGCGGTCTTCACCCTGCAGGCGACCGACCAGCGCAGGCGCCCGTAGCGGTTCCAGCCCCTGAAGCGAGCGCCCGGCACCGCCGGCGACGTGGCGCCGTCCAGCCATCGCACCCGGTAGCACTCGGGGCTCCATTCCCCCATCCGTTCCAGGTCCGACAGCAGGGACCACACCCGCTCGGGGGACGCGTCGACGTGGACCTGGACCGTTCCCGCTCGCGCACTGCTCACGGAGCCTCCTCCTTGATGGTTCGCCCGCGGGAGGCGCGACGCGCCACCCGCCGCCGCTTCTTCACGAGATGGTCGTAGGCCATGTCCGCCACGTCGTCGACCAGGCGTGCCCAGCGCGAGCCGCCGGGGTCGTTGGCGATCTGCTGGTCGACCAGCCCGATGCTGAGGGCGGTGAGCAGGTCCTCGTCGGATTGGTCGCTGACGAGGCCCATCGCTGCGAGCTCGGAGCGGAAGAGATCGAGCACCTCGACCGCCTTGGCATACGACGCCTCGGACGGCGTGAAGCCCGGGATGGTGCGTTGGAAGAGCAGCTGGTACCGGACGGGATCGGCGGTGCAGAAGTCGAAGAGGATCCAGAAGCCCGCACGGACGCGCTGGCGCGCGGAGCGGGGGAGATCGCCGACGCGGGCCCGGACGAGCTCGAGGAACTGCTCGTTGCCCTGGGCGAACATGGCGTCGAAGATGTCGTTCTTCGAGGCGAAGTACGAGTACAGCGAGGGCACGCGCATCCCAACCCGGGCGGCGACGTCGCCGAGGGAGACCCCAGCCAGGCCCTTCTCCCGCGCGACCTCCCAGGCGGCCGCCACGATCTCGTCCTTGGTGGCCTGGTGGCGGCGAGCGCGCCGATCATGAATAGGTTTCCCTAATACCACTAGGACATTGTGCGCTGGCGGTGGGCGGCCGTCGAGCCCTGGGCGGGTGGCGGTTCCGGTGAGCGATGGCGATCGAGTCGTTCGAGCCCGGACGAAGACAGGGGCGCGAAGCGAACGGCCGGTTCCGCACCGCCGCCGCGCTGGGGTGCACGGATGACGCCGGGCGCGCGGGGCGATCGGCTCGGGAGGCGGGAGGCTCCTCCCGAGGGTCGCCTCCTCTCCACCCCGAGCCCGCCGACTGCTGAGCAGGCAGCGGTCGTTCGAAGCCACCCAGGGGGTCGCCTCCTCTCCACCCGGAGCCGGCCCCCTGGAGCAGCCTCAGCCGCCGGCCTTGTGGGGAGCCCTCGGCACGGCGGGCCACGCGTCGAGGCTCGGCGGCGTGGCCAGGCGATCTCGCCGACGCGCCCGGCGCGCCAGGCCGGCGGTAGTGGCGGCAAGGGTGGCCACGAGGGCCACGAGGAGGAGCCCCCGGCGGCTGCGGCGACGGGTCACGGCCAGACCGTAGCCGGGCGGTTCACGACGCCCGGCCCGCATGATGCGAGCGGGCACCCGTGGGCTCCGCCGCCCGGCCCGGCCGACCCGGTGACGCCCACCGCTCGACCACACCGACCGGATCACGCCCACCGGAATGGCGCGGCGCCCACCCGGAACCGTGGGGCGCCGGGCCCGAGCGGGCCCCATGCCTTGACGCGGGTTGCAAAGTCCTGGCAGCATGGGGTCACCATGCACGGAGCCCCGGTCTCGGTCCTGCTGCTTACCTGACGGCGAGCGCCACATCGCGTTCGCCCGCAACCTCCTGCGCCAGAACGGCCAGGGGGTTTTTTGTTGGGAGGGCGCAGGTGGCCGGGCCGGAGGCGGCAGGGTCGGGCTCGGGCCGACTCGCAGAGACGAGGAAGACCAGTGACGCGCGCACCACAGCCCACCGATGACCGATCCAACGGGGCTGGGGCGAGGGGCCGGCCGGCCGAGCGGCGCCCGGCCCGTTCGCCCATGCCCTTCGAGCGGTACCGGTCCCACGTGCCGCTGCAGCTTGCCGACCGCACCTGGCCCGACCGGGTGTTGACCCGGGCGCCCCGGTGGGCCAGCGTGGACCTGCGCGACGGCAACCAGGCGCTGATCGACCCGATGGACCCCGACCGCAAGCTCCGCCTGTTCGAGACGCTGGTCGCCATCGGCTTCAAGGAGATCGAGGTCGGGTTCCCCTCGGCCTCCACGACCGACCTCGACTTCCAGCGCAAGATCATCGAGGAGGAGCGGATCCCCGAGGACGTGACCATTCAGGTGCTGGTCCAATGCCGCGAGGAGCTCATCGAGCGGACGTTCGATTCCCTGGTGGGCGCACCGAGGGCGATCGTCCACTTCTACAACTCGACGTCGGAGCTGCAGCGGCGGGTGGTGTTCGGCCTCGACAAGGCCGGGATCGTGGACATCGCGGTCAACGCCGCCCGGCTGTGCCGCAAGCTCGAGCACAAGCTGGCCGGGTCCGAGGTCCGCTACGAGTACTCGCCCGAGAGCTTCACGGCCACCGAGCCGGAGTTCGCCGTCGAGATCTGCAGGGCCGTGATGGACGTGATCGAGCCGACGGCCGAGCGGCCGATCATCCTCAACCTGCCTGCCACCGTGGAGATGTACACCCCCAACGTCTACGCGGACGTCATCGAGTGGTTCGCCCGCGCTCTGGGTGGGCGCGACGACGTCGTGCTGAGCGTCCACCCCCACAACGACCGGGGCACCGCCGTGGCCGCCGCAGAGCTGGCCGTGCTGGCGGGCGCCCAGCGTGTGGAGGGCACCCTGTTCGGCAACGGCGAGCGCACCGGCAACGTCGACCTCGTCACGCTGGCACTGAACCTGTTCTCCCAGGGCGTCGACCCCGAGCTCGACCTCGGCGACATCGAGCGGGTGCGCCACGTGGCCGAGCTCGCCACCCGCATGCCCGTGCACCCCCGGCACCCGTACGCCGGCGACCTCGTGTACACGGCGTTCTCGGGGTCCCACCAGGACGCCATCAAGAAGGGCATGGCGGCCATCGGCGACGACTACGCGCAGTGGGAGGTGCCCTACCTGCCGATCGACCCCAAGCACACCGGGCGGACCTACGAGGCGATCATCCAGGTGAACAGCCAGTCCGGCAAGGGGGGCGTCGCGTACGTGATGGACACCGAGCACGGGCTCGACCTGCCGCGCCGCCTGCAGGTCGAGTTCTCGAGGGCGGTCCAGTCCGTCACCGAGGCGAGCGGCACGGTCATCTCCCCCGACGAGATGTGGGAGGTGTTCGCCCGCACGTACCTGCCCGAGGACGCCGGCATCAGGTTGCTCGGCAGCGAGGTCTCCACCCGCGAGAGCCGCACCACCGTGGTTGCACAGCTCCTGGTCGACGGCCACCACCGCACGGTGGTGGGCGAGGGCAACGGCCCCATCGACGCCCTGGTGGCGGCCCTGCGCCAGGAGCTCGGCATCGCCCTCGAGGTCCGCGACTACAGCGAGCACGCCCTCACCTCGGGCAGCGGGGCCTCCGCGGTCGCCTACGTCGAAGCCGAGGGGCCCGATGGGGCCACGTGGTGGGGCGTCGGCATGGACTCGAGCATCCTCGACGCGTCGCTGGCGGCCGTGGTGAGCGCTGCCAACCGGTCCCCCCGGGGACGTCCCGCCGGAGGGGCGCCCTCCTCCGAGCCGGTAGCCTCGACGTGAGCGAAGGACCGTCACCGGCCGCCCGCCGGAACCTGCCGGAGGAGATCCGGCGGAACCTGCCGGATGAGATCCGGCGGAACCTCTCGGAGGAGACGCAGTGACCGACGCACGCACGAACCAAGAGGAGCCGACGCGCCTCACTCGTGAGACGCACCAGCGGCTGCAGGCCGAGCTCGAGGACCTCACCACCCGCGGCCGGGTCGAGGTGGCCCGCGCCATCGAGTCGGCGCGGGCCCTCGGCGACCTGTCGGAGAACGGCGACTACCACGCGGCCAAGGACCACCAGGCGAAGATGGAGGCGCGCATCCGCCAGCTCCAGGCGCTGCTCAAGCACGTGCAGATCGTCGAAGGGACCGGCGGCGACGGCTCCGTCCGTCATGGCAGCATCGTGACCCTGCGCTACCACGGCGACGACGAGGAGGACGTCCAGTCCTTCTTCCTCGGCTCCATCGAGGAGCGCCGCGGGGACATGCCCGTCGTGTCGCCGGGCGCGCCCCTGGGCCAGGCCCTCCTGGGGCGGACCGCCGGCGAGACGGTGGAGTACGAGGCCCCGGGGGGCGCGCTGCGGGTCGACATCGTGAAGGTCGAGGGCTGAGGGTGCCCGGCGCGCGGGGTCCGCGGACCCTCGTGGACAAGATCTGGGACGACCATGTCGTCCGCTCGGCCGAGGGCGAGCCCGATCTCCTGTTCGTCGACCTCCACCTCGTCCACGAGGTGACCTCGCCGCAGGCCTTCGACGGGCTCCGCCTGGCGGGCCGGCGGGTCCGCCGCCCTGACCTGACGGTGGCGACGGCGGACCACAACGTCCCCACCACCGGCCTCGACGAGCCGATCGCGGACCCCGTGTCGGCCACCCAGCTCCGGGTGCTCGACGCCAACTGCGCCGAGTTCGGCATCACCTGCTACCCGATGGGCCATCCCGACCAGGGCATCGTGCACGTGATCGGCCCCGAGCGGGGCCTCACCCAGCCGGGGATGGTCATCGTGTGCGGCGACAGCCACACCTCCACCCACGGGGCCTTCGGTGCCCTGGCGTTCGGCATCGGCACGAGCGAGGTCGAGCACGTCCTGGCCACCCAGACCCTGCCCCAGCACCGCCCGGCCACCATGGCGGTGACCGTGGAGGGCCGCCTGGGTGCCGGGGTGACCGCCAAGGACGTGGCCCTGGCCGTCATCGGCCGCATCGGTACCGGCGGCGGGATGGGTCATGTGGTCGAGTACCGCGGGTCGGCCGTCCGCTCGCTGTCCATGGAGGGGCGGATGACGTTGTGCAACATGAGCATCGAGGGTGGCGCCCGAGCCGGCATGGTGGCGCCGGACGACACCACCTTCGCCTATCTG